>Ga0136634_10000495_pt1 | contig 17287 bp, 14 predicted proteins | sample AntDrymUQ8332106_2_FD_104654 | JGI IMG/M metagenome (GOLD analysis project Ga0136634, IMG submission 104654) | Polar desert sand microbial communities from Dry Valleys, Antarctica - metaG UQ833 (21.06) | ecosystem: Environmental > Terrestrial > Soil > Desert | place: Antarctica: Dry Valley... | reverse complement strand
GACGCCACCGTCTACGGCGAGGAGGTGAAGTTCGGCGGCGGCAAGGTGATCCGGGACGGCATGGGGCAGGGGCAGAAATGCGCCGCCGACGTCGCCGACACCGTGATCACCAACGCAGTCATCATCGACCACTGGGGCATCGTCAAGGCCGACATCGGCATCAAGGACGGGCGCATCGCCGCCATCGGCAAGGCGGGCAACCCGGATGTGCAACCGGGCGTCGACATCATCATCGGACCGGGCACCGAGGCCATCGCGGGTGAGGGCAAGATCGTCACCGCCGGCGGTATTGACGTGCATATCCATTTCATCTGCCCGCAGCAGATCGAGGAGGCGCTGTTTTCCGGCGTCACCACCATGATGGGCGGCGGCACCGGCCCGGCGGCGGGCACCACCGCCACCACTTGCACGCCGGGGCCGTGGCATATTGTGCGGATGCTGCAGGCGGCCGAAGCCTTCCCGATGAATCTGGGGTTTTTCGGCAAGGGCAACGCCAGCCAGCCAAAGGGGCTGATAGAACAGGTCGAGGCGGGCGCCTGCGGCCTGAAGCTGCATGAGGATTGGGGCACGACGCCGGCCACCATCGATTGCTGCCTGTCTGTCGCCGACGACATGGATGTGCAGGTGCTCATCCACACCGACACGCTGAACGAAAGCGGCTTCGTCGAGAACACCGTCGCGGCGTTCAAGGGCCGCACCATCCACGCGTTCCACACCGAGGGCGCGGGGGGCGGGCATGCCCCTGACATCATAAAACTTTGCGGCGAGGCGAACGTCATCCCGTCCTCCACAAACCCGACGCGGCCCTATACGGTCAACACTCTGGACGAGCATCTCGACATGCTCATGGTCTGCCACCATCTCGACAGCCGCATCCCCGAGGACGTCGCCTTCGCCGAGAGCCGCATCCGCAAGGAGACCATCGCGGCGGAGGATATCCTCCATGACGTCGGCGCTTTCTCCATCATCTCCTCCGACAGCCAGGCGATGGGCCGTGTGGGCGAGGTCATCATCCGGACTTGGCAGACCGCGGACAAGATGAAGAAGCAGTTCGGCCCACTGGAAACTGAGAAGGGCGCGAACGACAATCTGCGCGCCAAGCGCTACGTGGCGAAATACACGATCAACCCGGCCATCGCGCAGGGCATCGCCGAACATGTTGGCTCCGTGGAGGTTGGCAAGCTGGCGGATTTGTGCATCTGGTCGCCCGCATTCTTCGGAGTGAAGCCCGCGCTGGTGCTGAAATCTGGAACCATAGCGGCCGCCATAATGGGTGACCCAAACGCCTCCATCCCGACGCCGCAGCCGGAATATTTACGGCCCATGTTCGGCGCGTTCGGGGGCGCGCTAACGGCCAGTTCGGTGGTGTTCGTCAGCCAGGCCGCGATGAGCCGCGATTTACCGGGACGGCTCGGCCTCGATAAGCCGCTGCTGCCGGTGCGCAACACGCGGGGCGGCATCGGCAAGCGGTCGATGATCCACAACAGCCTGACGCCAGCCATCGAGGTCGATCCCGAGACTTACGAAGTGCGCGCCAACGGCAATCTCCTCACCTGCGAGCCCGCTAAGGTGCTGGCGATGGCGCAGCGCTATTTCCTGTATTGATCGCGGCGGTCTTATCTGTCGCAGGGATGTAAAAGCGGGAGGGCGCTGCATACGATATGAGTTCGGTATACCGAAGGATTGGCGGGACGTAGGGTGATCTGGTGCATGTCGTGGCGAAAAGCCGTCAACCTGCTCCTCACGAGGGATTAAACGAGCGGTCATGCTACGCGCGATAGAACATTTTCCTTCCCCTGCGTGGCCCGCCGATGCGGCGACGGATAGCCTGACGCTCGATTTCGATGCGCGGCACCGCCGCCGCCTGAGGCTGACCTCGGCGCGAGGGGAGCATATTTTGCTCGACCTGCCCAAGACGGTGGCGATGGCGGATGGCGACGGCTTGCGGCTGGAGGACGGGCGCTGGCTGCGCGTGACGGCGGCGGCCGAGGCGCTGCTCGAGGTGCGCTGCGCCGGCCCCGAAGCGCTGGCGCGCATCGCCTGGCATCTCGGTAACCGCCATTTGCCGTCGCAGATCGGCGACGGCGTGATCCGCATCCGGCCGGACCATGTGATCGAGGCCATGCTGGTCCAGCTCGGCGCGTCGGTGGAGCGTGTGGAGGCGCCCTTTCAGCCGGAAGGCGGCGCCTATGCCGGGCACGGTGATGGCCGAGGGCATCATCATCGCGAGGACCACGCTCATGGCCGCGGCCCTCACGATCACGGCGGACATGACGATTGACGCGCTCAAGCTGATGCGCCTGCAAAGCTGGCTGTCGCCGGCTTTTCCCATCGGCGCGTATAGCTATTCGCACGGCCTCGAACGGGCGGTCGAGAGCGACGCGGTGCGGGATCGCGCGACGCTCGTCGATTGGCTGGACGCCGATCTGCGTCACGGATCGGGGCGGGCGGATGCGATCTTCCTGGCTGAGGCTTGGCGTGCAGCGAGCGCGTCGTCCCTCTCACCCGGGCACTGCGTGTCCGCCCCGTCACCCGGCGGCTTCGCCGCCACCCTTTCCCGCGATGGGATAGGGCTGGAGTACGCGGCTGGCTCTAAACCCTTCTTCCGAAACCAAAAAAAAGGTGAACTTGACCAAGGTGCATTGCGCAACGAGCGCCCTCTCCCCTCGCGGGAGAGGGCGGGCACGCAGTGCCTGGGTGAGGGGGCTGGCAGCGCAACGGAGACTGACCATTGCGACATCCTCGCCGTGGCCGAACTTGCGGCGGCGATGCGCGGCACGGCGGAACTGGCGCTGGAGTCCGGGCAGCAGGGCGTCGCCTTTCTGACGGCAGTGCGGAAAGCTTGGCCGGATGAGCGCCTCGATAGCGTCGCGGCGGCGCTGAAGCACGCGGGAACCACGCCGGTGCTTCCCGTGGCGGCCGGCATGGCTTGCGCGGTGCACGCCATAGCATTAGAACTTGCGGTGCCGCTTTATGTCCAGGCGGCTGTTGCAAATTTAGTGAACGCCGCCGTCAGACTTATTCCCCTTGGCCAGAGCGATGGACAAAAGACGGTCGCGGCGCTGGAAGAGGCGGTCCTGGACACCGCCGAAGACGCGCTCAGCGCCGGCCTTTGCGATGGCGGCTCAGCCGCCTTCATGATCGACATTGCTTCCATGCAGCACGAAACCCAGTATACGAGGCTGTTCCGCTCATGAGCTTTATCGCGATCGCACTCACGGTTCTGGTCGCGCTGATTGCGGCATTACATTTGTACTGGGCGCTTGGCGGCCTCTGGCCGGGCCGTGATGAGGCGGATCTTTCGCGGACCGTCGTTGGTCTTACCTTTTCCTCGCGCATGCCCCCGCCCAGGATGATGGGCACCGTTGCCTTGTTGCTGGCGGGCGTGGCGGCTTGGCCGTTGCTCATTGCCCCGATCCTGCGCGGCCTCGGGCCAGCGCAGCTCGCCACCGCCTTCAGCATTCTCATCGCGGCCATCTTCCTGTTCCGCGGTCTGCTCGGCTATAGCGCCGCGATGCAGCAGCGCCATGCCGCCGAGCCGTTCGCGACCTATAACCGGCTGTATTACTCGCCGCTTTGCTTGGCTCTCGGCGCCGGGTTTTTCGTTTTCGCATTCAACGGAGGCGTCGCATGAGTACGCCGCATCATGGCCCTTTGCGCGTCGGTATTGGCGGGCCGGTCGGATCGGGCAAGACCGCTCTTGTCGAGGCGCTGTGCAAGCGGATGCGCGACGCCTACGACCTCTTCGTCATCACAAATGACATTTACACCAAGGAGGACCAGCTCATCCTCACCCGCGCCGGCGCGCTTGCCCAAGAGCGGATCATGGGCGTGGAGACGGGCGGCTGCCCGCACACCGCGATCCGCGAGGATGCGTCCATGAACCTCGTTGCGCTTGACGAGATGGCCGCAAAGTTCCCGCAAGCCGAGCTCTGCTTCATCGAGTCGGGCGGCGACAATCTGGCTGCAACCTTCAGCCCGGAATTGGCCGACCTCACCCTTTACGTAATCGACGTGGCGGGCGGCGAGAAAATCCCGCGCAAGGGCGGCCCCGGCATCACCCGCTCCGACCTCTTGATCATCAACAAGATCGACCTCGCTCCGCTCGTCGGCGCCGATTTGTCCGTGATGGAAAGCGACACCAAACGGATGCGAGGATCCAAGCCGTACGTTTTCACAAACCTGAAAGCAGGCGAGGGCGTGGAGCGGATCGTCGATTTCCTCACCACCGCCGGAGGACTCGCGCAACGCCCAATTCAGGCGGGGTGAGCTACGTCGGCGTTACCGACGTCTGGTATTCAGATATTTATGAATGCAGTTCGTAAATAAAATTATAAAATTAAGAAGTATTGAAGTGAATTAGATGTTCTTATTGAATATATACTTGAGCTAATTCCAAGACAGCGCATCATCGATCCCAAAGGAGGGCACCGTCCTCCGATCCAACGCCATTTCAGCGCTCATGGGACGATGCCATGCTTTTCAACTATCGCCAGGATGTGCCACGCTTGCCGCTGCCGAAGCTGCTCGAATGCTATCGGCAGATGCTGGAAATCAGACTTTTTGAGTGCCGGGCCGAAGACGCCGCCGCGGCCGGCCATATCCGCGGCATGATTCACTCGGCGGTCGGCCAGGAGGCCGTCGCGGTCGGCGTGTGCTCCAATCTGCGCACCGATGACCTCATCGCCAGCACGCATCGCAATCACCACCATGCGCTTGCCAAAGGCGTTCGCGCGGGCGCCGCCATGGCTGAATTGCTGGGCCGGCAAACTGGCTCGTGCGGGGGCAAGGGCGGGTCCATGCACATCGCGGATTTCTCCGTCGGCATGTATGGCGCGAACGGCGTGGTCGGCGCGAGCGCGGTCATCGCAGTCGGCATCGCCCAGGCCCTCCGTTTGCGCAAATCCGACGCGGTAGCTGTTGCGTTCGTCGGCGATGGCGCGATCAATCGCGGGCAGTGCATGGAGGCGATGAATTACGCCGCCGTCTACATGCTGCCCTTGCTCATGGTGTGCGAGGACAATGGCTGGGCCGCCACGACACGGGCGCGCTCGGTGACTGCCGGCCCAGGCGCTCTGCATCGCGCCCGCGCGCTCGGCCTAAAAGCCTTCGAAGCCGACGGCAATGATGTGGAAGCGGTGAGTTCGGTGGCGTCCGAAATCATCCAGGACATTAGGCTGGGCATTGGTCCGGCGTTCTTGCTCTGCAAGACATACCGTGTGCGCGGCCATACCTGCGCCGATCCGGCGAAATACCGGGACGCCGCCGAGCATGAGGCCTTTCTCGCGCAGGACCCGATCGCGCGGTGCCAGCGCAAGCTGCGGGATCGCGGCGTCAGCCAAAGCGAGATCGACACAATCGAGGCCGCGCAACACGCGGCGATGGACGATGTTTTGCGGCGTGCCTTGGCGGCGCCGTGGCCGAATGCGGCCGCTGCGTTCCAAGACATCCAGACCGCGGGAGCAACGCTATGACGATGATGACGCTGGTGGACGCCTCGCGCGAGGCGTTGCGGCGGGAGATGGCCCGCAATCACGATGTTTTCGTGCTTGGCGAGGATGTCCGGCAAGGCGGCATTTTCGGCCAATATCGCGGGCTTGCCCAAGATTTCGGCCCATCGCGGATCATCGATACCCCGATCGCGGAGGCAACGATGGTGGGCGCGGCGGTCGGCGCCGCGATGATGGGCTGCCGTCCCATCGTGGAGACGCGCTTCTCCGATTTCGCCCTCTCGGCAATGGACGAGATCGTCAACCAGGCCGCGAAGACGCGCTACATGTTTGGCGGTCAGGGCCGCATCCCGCTGATCGTGCGCATGCCGTGCGGACTGCGGCAAGGCTCGGCGGCGCAGCATTCGCAGAGCTTGGAGGCGTGGTTCATCCACATTCCCGGGCTCGTGGTGACCGCTCCGGCCTCGCCTGCGGACGCGGCGGGCCTGCTCCTGTCCGCGCTGCGCGGCGAGGACCCGGTCATGCAGATGGAGGCCAAGGAGCTGTGGCAAGTCAAGGGTGAGGTCGGCTCGCTTGACGCACCCGTTCCGTTCGGATCGGCGCGCCTGCTGCGCCGCGGACACGACGCAACGCTCGTGGTGTGGTCGGCGGCGGTGCCAGCGGGCGTGGAAGCGGCGGCCATGCTGGCGAAATCGGGTCTGTCGCTCGACGTGCTGGATTTGCGCACGCTCTGGCCGTGGGACAAGGACCGCGTGCTCAACTCGGTCGCGCGGACCGGCCGGCTCATCGTGGCACATGAAAGCGTGCGCGATGGCGGCTTCGGGGCGGAAATTTGCGCCACCGTCGCCGAAGAACTCCACGAGACGCTGCGCGCGCCGGTCCGGCGGGTCGCCTCGCCGCGCATTCCGGTAGGCTATGCACTGCCGCTGGAGAACTTGTGCCGCGTGACGCCTGCGCAGATCGCGTCGGTCGTCGCGGCAGCCTGTGAAGCGGAGGTCGACATCGACGCAAAAGCATCAGCAGGCCCCGCCGCCGAGATGGCGCAGCACCGGCTTTAGCGGCGCGAGCCCCCTCAACCGGCGGCTCGCGCCGCTAGGTGAGGGTGAGCCGCAAGCGCGGTGATCCGATAGAACGCTGAACCTTTTTACTTTTTGTCTATCGACCGGCCGTTTCCGGTGAAGGACGCGCGATGTCCATGCAAACCCTGACAACGCCCTCGGCAACCGCCACCACTCGTTTGCATCTGCCGCCGCGCTGGCGCGCGGCATTGCTGATGGTGGCGTCCAGCGCCGCCTTTGCTGGAACGCTCGCCTCGGTCCGCCAACTGCCGGAGCTGAGCCCGATCCAGGTGGCGTTCTTTCGCTATCTCTTCAGCATCTTGCTGCTGCTGCCCTGGCTGTTGCGCGAGGGCTCGCTTTTGCCGCCAACCAAACGCATCGGCAGGCATATTCTGCGTGCGGTTAGCGGCTTGGCTGGCATGATGTGCCTGTTCTTCGCGGCGCGGATGATGCCTTTGGCCGATGCCGCCACGCTCGGCTTTACCGCCCCGCTTTTCGCCGTTCTCGGGGGTGCGCTCATTCTGCGCGAGCGGGTCTCGCGCTATCGCTGGCTGTGCACGGGCCTGGGCTTTCTGGGCGCGCTCGTCGTGCTGCGTCCGGGCGCTGCCAGTCTTGCGGTACCCGGCCTTGTCGCGCTGATGGGCGCGCTGTTCGTGGCGGTCGCCACGCTGACCACCAAGACGCTGGCGCGAACGGAATCCACCGCGACCATCGTGTTCTACTTCACAGCGTTGGTGACGCCGCTGTCCTTCGCATTCGCGCTGCCGGTCTGGCAGATGCCGCAGCTCGCCGCCTGGCCGTGGCTGATCCTTGTCGCCGTGCTGGCAACGGCCTCGCAGATCCTTTTGACTCGGGCGCTGCGCGATGGGGATGCCTCCTTTCTGCTGCCTTTCGACTATGCGCAGCTCGTCTTTGCCGCGCTGTTCGGCTTCGTAATTTTTGCCGAATTGCCGTCCATGCACATCGCGGTCGGCGCGGTCATCATCTTCGGCGCAGGCCTGCTTTCGCTCATGGAGACGCGGCAGCCCGCGTTGCCGATCAGGCAATCTGCATGAGATGGCCGGGCGCGATTTCGGCGTAGTCGCGACGCGGGGCGCGATAGTCGGGCGCGCGAAAGGCGCTGGGGATCTCGTCTGCGATCAGCCTAGGCTTGGCACCGCGTCGCGTGGGATCGGCGAGCAGCACGGCGTCGAGAAGCCGGCGCGTATAGGCATGTTGCGGGTTGCCGAGCACGGCGCGGGCGGGGCCGATCTCCACGATCTCGCCCAGATACAGAACCGCGATCCTGTGCGCGATCCGTTCCACCGTCGCGATGTCATGGGAGATGAACAAAAAGGCCAGCCCCATCTCCTCCTGGAGTGCCATCATGAGATCGATGATGCGCGCCTTGATCGAGACGTCGAGCGCCGAAACCGCTTCGTCCGCCACGATGAGCCGCGGACCGAGCGCGAGCGCGCGCGCGATGCAGATGCGCTGACGCTGCCCACCGGAAAATTCATGCGGCAGCCGCGTGGCCATCTCCGGCTCCAGCCCGACCTTGCGCAGCAATTCGCCGGCTTGCTCGCGAGCGGCGCGCTTGTCGCCAAGGCCATGCACGCGGATAGGCTCGGCGAGAGCGGCGCCGATGGGTTGGCGCGGATCCAGCGATGCAAAGGGGTCCTGGAAAATCACCTGCATATACCGGCGCTTTTCGCGCATTGCCTTGCGGTCCAGGCGTAAAACATCATCGCCCTCAAAGATAACGGCGCCGCTTGTGGGCGTGTTGAGGCCAAGAATGCTGCGCCCGATGGTGGTCTTGCCGCATCCGCTTTCACCGACAAAGGCGAGCGTCTCGCCGGGGGCAATCGCGAATGTTACATTTTCAACGGCATGAACACGCCCGGTCAGCCGGTTGAACAACCCGGATCTCGCGTCGAACCGGACGGTGAGGTCCCTGACGTCGAGCAGTCTCCTTAGCGGCGGCGTCTCACCAACGGCCGCGCCTTTTCCGTTGATGACCGCGCCGGGCTGCGCCTCCGCTGCGTTCCGTCGAGAGCCGTTCGTCGTGGTACCGAGCTTCGGCACCGCCTCGATCAGCGTCCGGGTGTAGGAGTGCGACGGCGCGCGGAATATGGTCTCCGTCGCGCCCTCCTCGACCTTGCGCCCGCCATACATTACCGCGACGCGGTCGGCGATGTGCGCCACGACACCCATATCGTGGGTGATGAACAGCACCGACATTCCGATTTCGTTTTGCAGCGCGCGGATCAGATCGAGGATCTGCGCCTGGATCGTCACGTCGAGCGCGGTGGTGGGCTCGTCAGCGATAAGCAGGCTCGGCCGGCAGGCCAGCGCCATGGCGATCATGACGCGCTGGCGCATGCCGCCGGAGAATTGGTGCGGATAATTGCCGGCGCGCCCGCGCGCATTCGGGATGCGTACCTGGTCGAGCAACGCGATGGTGGTGCGCCATGCCTCGCGGCGGCTCATCGCGCGATGACTGCGCAGCGTTTCAGCGATCTGCGCGCCCACGCTCAGCACCGGATTGAGGCTGGTCATCGGCTCCTGGAAGATCATCGACATGGCGTTCCCGCGGACATCGCGCATGGCCTCTTCATTGAGGCGCAGGAGATCGCGGCCTTGCAGCGCGATTGAGCCCGAGATCCGGCTGTTTGCTTCCGGCAGAAGCCGCATGATCGAGAGCGCAGTCACGCTTTTGCCCGATCCGGATTCGCCGACCAGGGCGACTGTCTCGTTCGCCGCGATGTCGAGGCTGAGGTCGTGGACCGCCGGCCGCCACACCCCGTCGGTTTGGAACGCCACATTCAGACCGCGGATGCGCAGCACCGGCCCGGTAAGGTCTGCCGCTAGCCCGCCGCCGGACATCAGACCTCACCGCGCAATTTGGGATCGACGACGTCGCGCAGGCTGTCGCCGAGCAGATTGAGCGTGAAGACCACCAGCAGGATGGCGAGACTCGGCCAAAGCACCAGCCAGGTGCTGTCGAGAATGGTCTCGAACCCCTCGCGGATCATGCCGCCCCAGCTCGGCGCGGGCGGCTTGATGCCGAGCCCGATAAAGGCGAGCGAGGCTTCGACGCGGATCGCGGTGGCCAGCCACAGCGATCCCATGACCAGCACATCGGTCATGATGTTCGGCAGGATGTGCACGCCCATGATCCGCGCATCCGAATAACCGAGCGTGCGGCAAGCCTGCACATATTCGCGCTCCTTGGCGGCCATCGTCGGGGCGCGGGCGACGCGGGCGAAGGCGGGCAGCGCCCCGAGCGCGATGGCGATCATGAGATTGGTGACGCTCGGCCCCAGCATCGCCACCACAATCAGGCCGAGGATCAGCGCGGGGAAGGCCAGCAGCGTGTCCATGACCTGCATCGCGATCATATCGACCCAGCCGCCATAATACCCCGCGATGAGGCCGATCGCGGTGCCGAGAATCATGGCGGAGAGCGTTGCCGCGAACCCGATCAGCAGCGATGAGCGCGCGCCGTGAAGCAGCCGGGCGAAGATGTCGCGGCCGTAATAGTCGGTACCGAGCGGATGCGCGGTGCTTGGCGACCCGAGGGAGGCGAAGATATCCTGCTCCAGCGGGTCATGCGGGGAAAGCAAAGGCGCGGCCAGCGCGCACAGCACGATGAGCAGGAACACCGCAAGGCTCGCCTTCGTCACTGGCTTGGCCGAAAATCGGTGTCCTACCCGTTTCATCTTGGCGGCAAAGCTTATAGGCGGACGGGGTTCGCTGATTTCGGGCATCGCACCTCAGCTATATTTCACGCGGGGGTCGATCAGCCCGTAGGTGAGATCGGTGACGAGATTGATAATGACGACGATAAAGGCGTAGATCACGATCATGCCTTGCAGCAGCGTGTAATCGCGCTGGTTGAGCGCACCGACGATCAGCTTGCCCAGTCCCGGACGGTTGAAGACGATCTCGGTCAGCACCGAATTGCCGATCTGCACGCCGAAATACAGCCCGATCACGGTGACGATGGGGATTAGCGCGTTGGGCAGGCTGTGGCGCCACAGAATGGCGCGCATCGGCACACCCTTCGCTTTGGCGGTGCGCACATAGTCCTGGCTCAGCACGTCCAGCATCGAGGACCGCGCGACGCGGGCGATGAAGGCCGCCATGATGATCCCGAGATTGAAGGCCGGGAGCGTTAGATTGCGGATGTGGTCGCCGAAATTGGCGCCGGCGCCGCTGATTACCGGGAACCACTGCAGCTGGATGGCGAAGATCAGCAGCAGCAGGATCGCCGAGGTAAAGGCGGGAAAGGATAGCCCGGTGAGCGAGATCACCCGCACCCAATAATCCACGGCGCGATTGCGGTTGAAAGCGGCCCAAATCCCCAGCGGGATGCCGATCAGGCTGCCGATCAGCAGCGCAGCCGCGGCAAGTTCGAGCGTATAAGGCAGAACGGCCGCCACCTCGCCAAGCACCGGCGCTCCGGTGACCATGGAGCGGCCGAAATCGCCGCGCGCTAAGGTGGCCAGGAACGCGCCATATTGCACGATAATGGGCTTGTCCAACCCCAGGCGTTGGCGCAAATCCGCGACGGCGACCGCGCTCGCCTGATCGCCGAGGATGACCTGAGCGGGATCGCCGGGAACGATGCGCACCAGCACGAAGATCAGCGTCAGTACGCCAAACAGCGTCACCGCCGCGGAGAGGAGGCGTCTGGCAATGAAGGCGTACATCGCAGAACCCTCGCGCTGGTGCCGGGCGCTTAGTGCGCGATCCGTGAAGTGCCACCTACTTACCAGCTCGCCTTAGCAATCATTCCCGCGCAAGCGGGGATCCAGTAAACTGCTGAGTGAGCTGCGGAGTACTGGGATCCCCGCCTGCGCGGGATGACGGTTGAGGCTAGGTCAAAGTCCGCGTTCCCTTGTCCCTTCGAGCGCTCACACGTTAGTCAGCGACCGTGGTCTGTTCCGTGATCGGCGGGCTGAGATGGAGCGATCCCTTCAGATCGTAGCCGAGGCGCACACTGCTTTTGTGCGCCCATAGCTGCAGGTTTTCGAACACCGGCACGGCGCAAACCTGGGAAATGATCTTGCGCTGCGCTTCCGCCCAGAGCGCTTTCTGTTTCTCTGGATCGGTCTCGGTGCGCGCCTTTTCGATCTCGGCATCGGCCACGTTGCAATGCGAGAAGTTGGTCACCGCCGTGGGCGTGCCAACGGTGCTGGCGGAGTGGAAAAATTGCGTGAGGTACACATCGGCGACCGGAAAACGCGCGGCCTGATAGAGCACGGCCTGTGACAAATCCTTGCGGATCTGGCTGTGATAGGTCGGGTGATCCACCGGCTCGATGTCGAGAGTGATGTTGGCGCGTTTGAGCTGGGCTTGGGCGGCCTCCATGGTCGACATCAGGGTTTGCAGCGTGGATTGGATGGCTTTGATCGACACGCCGTCCTTATAGCCCGCATCGGCAAGCAGTTTCTTCGCTTTTTCCGGATCATAGGCGAGCGGCGGCGTCGCATTGGTGAAGCCGAGATAGCCGACCGGGACCACCGATTGCGCCGCTCTGTTGGTGTTGGTGCCGCGCAGCTTGACCATGGCACTCGGATCGAGGGCATGAGCGAAGGCCTGACGCACGCGAATGTCGTTCAGGGGCGGCACAGTCAGATTAAGGTGGATGTTGGTCAGCTCCGCCGGCTCCATGGCGACGGCAACCGTATCCGGCAGCGCTTTCATGCGCTGCAGCCAGGTCTCGTCCTGCTTGCCGTAGATGACGTCGATTTCACCCGCCTGGAAGGCGAGATCGCGGCTGGAGTCGGAGGGAATATAACGGACCGTTACGGTCTCCAGCTTCGGCGCGCCGCGAAAATACTCCTTATGCGCAACGAGACGCGTGAATTGCTGCGCTTGGTATTCGCCGAACATGAACGGGCCGCTGCCGATCGGGCGCCGTTTGAAATCCTCGCCCATTTCCTCGGCGGCTTTTTTGCTGACGATATTGCCGCCATGATAGTTGATGAGCAGGCCGAGAAGGCTTGGAACGGGGTTCTTTAAGGTGATGCGCACCGTCAGCGGATCGACGGCTTCGATCTTGTCGAACGATCCATAATTCGCGCTGGAGCTGGAGCGTTTGGGATCGGCTGCGCGCTGGAGGGAATACACCACGTCGTCGGCGGTGAGATCGCCATAGCCATAATGCCACTTCACGCCTTGCCGAAGCTTGAACGTCCAGATTTTGCCGTCCGGGCTTGAGGTCCAGCTCTCCGCGAGATCCGGCTCGATCTGCGTGATGTTGGAAGATCCCGGCTTGATCCGAACCAGTCCATTAAACATCAGAAGGAAGACCTGCATGTCCGAATAGGCGGAACTCATATGCGGGTCAAGGCGGCCCGCGTCCGAGGAGCCGACCCCGATCACGAGCTGCGTCTTCGCTGCCGCGCTCGCGGGAGGCATCGCAATACCGAGCGCCAAAACGGCTGTGGCCAGGAGTTTATGCATCACGGGACTTCCTCCTCTAGGTTTTCCGTAATTCGGCGCCACGCGAGCCTTAGGGAGCCACAACTGGCGCTGAGCCCTGAACCCCGCCCGCAGTGACACACTCAGCGCCGCTTCCGCGAGCGCTTCAACGCGCATTGCGAGCCGCTCATCGGAACTTGAGTTCCGTTAAGAAGGATATATTTGTTGCATATAGTGTGTCAATACAGGACGATTTTTCGTGGAGGGGCTGCCCAAATCAGGGATGCTCAGGCTGTGATGTCGGTTTTTCAGATACGCAAAATGGCGGACATTTCCGTTCTCGACAGCATCACGCATCTGCGGCCGGAGCACGCGCACAGCGTTACGATCGCGGGCTCCCATGGCGGGCTGTACCCTGCCTATCTGGCGGCACGCGGCCAAGTGCGCGGCGTAATTTTCAGCGATGCGGGCGTGGGACTGGAAGGCGCGGGCATTGGCGGGCTTGCTTTTCTGCATGCCGCGGGTGTGGCGGCGGCGGTTGTCGATTACCGCACGGCGCGCATCGGTGACGGCGCCGATATGCAGGCGCGCGGCATCGTCAGCCATGTCAACGACGCAGCGGCCAGGCTTGGGTGCCGCGCGGGAGAGCCCGCGAAGCTTTGTGCGCAGAAAATGCGGGCCGGGCCGTTGCCGAGCTGGCCGGTGTTCGCGCCCAGCGAAGGCCGTATGCTGTTCGATGCGGGTGGCGTGCGCATATGGGGCGTGGATTCCATCTCGCTTGCTCTGCCCGACGACAAGGGCGCCATCATCGTCAGCGGTTCTCACGGCGGCCTGCTCGGCGGCAGGGCCGAAAGCGCTATCGGGCCGGACGTTTTGGCCGCCGCCTTCAATGACGCGGGTGTTGGCATCGACGGGGCTGGCGTTTCACGCCTCGCTGCGCTTGATCGGCGCGCGATCGCCGCCGTGACCGTCAGCGCCATGTCGGCGCGCATCGGCGACGCGCGATCAAGCTGGGAGACCGGCGTCATCTCCGCCGTCAACGCGACGGCTGCGGGCCATGGGCTGCGTGTGGGCGCGCGGCTAAGCGCGGCACTGACCGCGCTCGCGTCGACGCGTCACGGGATGCGCGCGCCCTTTCGCGACTGAGGGCTCGCGCGTCATACAGCATCGTCATGCGATCGGTTAGGACCACGTTCCTTTCGGGAATGATTTGCCTCACCCTCGGTGGCAATTCACGGCTAAGCAGCGCCGGCTGCGCCATAAACCAGCGTGCCGGATCGGTCTAAGGCCAGCAGCTGAGCATAGGCGTCCGACAATTTGCGCAACATCGCACCGGCATAGCCGTCGCCGATGCGCCGCCCGTCAATTTCGCCCACCGGGATGAGGCCGCCGGCCGTGCTGGTGAGAAAGCACTCATCGGCCGTGTCGTAAAGTTCGAGGTCGCACATGCGCACCGCGATGCCTGCTTCGGCCGCCAATTCCATCACCGTCTCGCGGGTGACGCCCTCAAGGATGTCGTGCGCGGGCGTACACAACGTGCCGCGGCGCAGGAGGAAAACGTTGTAGCCAGGCGCCTCGCAGACACGGCCATGGCTGTCGAGCATGAGCGCCTCGTCGGCTCCGGCCGCCTTAGCCTCCAGCTTGGCAAGCACCAAATTAAGGTAGTTCAGGCTTTTGATGTGCGGATCTAGGATCTGGCCCGATGGGCGTCGGATGGCGGCGGTCTTCATACGAATGCCGGTTGCCGCGTCCTTGCCGCTAAAACGGTGGATATACGGCCGGGCGATGATGATGAGATTGGGAACGCAGCCCGCCGGGTCCATCAGCGGCTTGCCGTTGGAGCCGCGCGTCACGATCCATTTCACATAGGCATTCTGCAAATCATTGCGCCGCACCGCTTCCAGCACGAGGGCGCGCAATTGGTCGCGATCGACGGGAGCGGTGAGACACACAGCCGCTAGCGAACGCGCGAAGCGATCGAGATGCGCCTCGAGTTTAAAAACCCGCCCTTGCCAGGAGGCCACCGTCTCGAAAACGCCGTCACCATACAGCACGGCATGATCCATGACGGAAATCCGCGCCTCCGATTGCGGCACGAATTCGCCGTTCACATAAATAACAGGCTCGGACATCCCTCCTCCACGCATCACACCGGCCTGTCGCCCTTCTTCACGACCATCGTGCGGTTATCGACGCCAGGCAGCATCTTCGCCGGATCGCGTGTGACGACCATGTCGATCACTGTCGGCCGCGAGCGTTCGGCAAGGCCAGCGGCGAGCGCAGCGGGCAGTTCGGCGGGATCTTCCACGCGAATGCCCTGCGCGCCAAAATTCTCGGCGATGCGCGCGTAGTTCAGCTCGATCAGATCGGCGGACTGGTAATTGCCGCCGAAAACCGCGTGCTGCAGCGCTTTGACATAGCCGGACGCGGCATTGTTCACGACCAGCACGACGACCGGAGCGCCGCAGCGCCGTGCCGTCTCCAATTCGCCGATGGTCATATTGAAGCCGCCATCGCCGGTCAGCGCGACGACGCGGGCGTCCGGCGCGGCAAGCTGCGCGCCAATGCCGCCGGGCAGCCCGTAGCCGATGGAGGCCAGCCCGCGGTCGGCGATGTAATGCCGCCCGGCCCGTTTGGTGTCGTAGAGCAGGCCGCTCCAATGAGCGGCAAAGCCGCCATCGGCGACCAGGATGGCATCGTCCGGCATTGCCTGGTTCAGCTCGTGCATCACGCGCGCCATGTTGATCGGGCGCTCGTCGGATGTCAGGCGCGCGGTTACGCCTTCGCGCCACTGCGCCATGCGGGGCGCGGTTTGACCGGCATAGGCGGCGCGGTCAGCGTGGCGGCGGCCCTTCATGGGCAGCGCCGCCCCGAGATCCTCCAGCGCAAGGCGAGCATCACCCACCAGCCCGATGCGCGCCGGCGTGGTGCGGCCGATCTCCTCCGGTACCAGCTCGATATGGATCAGCGGCGTCGCGGGCGGGATCAGCTGATAGCGCTTGGTGGCGATCTCACCAAGTTTGCAGCCCACGGCGATCAGGCAATCGGATTCCGCGATCAGGTCGTTGGCGATGCGCGAATAGCGGCCGAACAGCCCGGCCGAAAGCGGATGCATGCAGGCGATCGCGCCTTTGCCGGACAGCGTATGCGCGACCGGCACTTGATGCGTTTCGGCGAAGGCAAGCAGCGCATCATAAGCTTGGGACAGATGGATGCCGCCGCCCGCCAGCAGCAAGGGCCGCTCCGCGCCCGCAATCAGCGCCGCCGCCTCTTCCACGCCCGCAGGGTCCGGCCGATACCGCCGCCCTGGCGCGGCAAGCGTTGCCGGATCGAGCCAGAAATCCTCCGGCGCAAAAATATGCGTGCCGTGACAGACGTCCTCGGGAATGTTGAGCACCACCGGCCCCGGTCGCCCTGAGGTGGCAATGGCGAACGCGCGGCGGATCAACTCCGGCAGCCGCGCGATTTGCTCGACACGGATGACCTCCTTCGCGGCGGGCCGCAAAATGTCCACCTGCCGCGCCTCCTGGGTCATGTTCTTCCAGGAATGGTCGCGGTGCGTGTCGCCGATGAGCGCGACCATCGGCACGCCCGCGTTCAGGGACTCCACTAGCGCGGTGACCAGATTGGTCGCGCCCGGCCCCAACGTGCCGTCACAAACCCCTGGACGGTTCGTGATGCGGGCATAGGCGTCGGCCGCAAATGCGCCTGAGCGCTCGTCGTTTATAAGATGATGCGTGAGGCTTTCCCGCTTCATGGCATCATAAAACGGCAGGAGCTGGAAACCGCCCATGCCGAAGGCCGGGCCGACTCCCGCCGCGCGCAGCATCTTTGCGATAATCTGACCGCCATTGGGTTCGTTGCGTGCGGTGGCATCGCTGAGAGGCGGCGGGCTTATGGGCGCGGTCATGCGCACTCCTTGTGAGTTTAACCGGAACTTAGATTCCGTTGTATGGAAAATAGCGCGGCAATATAAATTGCGTCAATCTGCAAGCGTAAGCTAAGATTCGGCAAACAATCGGAAGAGTGGAAACGTTGGCGATGGATGCCACGGAAAAGGGCCTAAATCAGAACATCGGGCGCGCGACGATGGTGCTGACCGCGCTTGCCGGTGCTTCGGCGGAAGGGCTGCGGCTGACCGACGTAGTGAATGCCACCGGCCTCGGCAAGGCGACCGTGCATCGCGTGCTGACCGGCCTCCTTACCCATGGCCTTGCCGATCAAGAGAAGGCGTCCGGGCGCTTTTTCCTCAGCCTCAAACTGATCTCCTGGGCCGCGGCTTCGGGCGACCGCTTCGGCCTTGCCCGGCTGGCTGGGCCTGCTCTGCAACGTTTGAGCCTGCGCACGCAGGATACCGTTTACCTCTCG
>Ga0136634_10000494_pt1 | contig 17314 bp, 14 predicted proteins | sample AntDrymUQ8332106_2_FD_104654 | JGI IMG/M metagenome (GOLD analysis project Ga0136634, IMG submission 104654) | Polar desert sand microbial communities from Dry Valleys, Antarctica - metaG UQ833 (21.06) | ecosystem: Environmental > Terrestrial > Soil > Desert | place: Antarctica: Dry Valley... | reverse complement strand
TCGACGAACGCGAGCGGGCAGCTTTCCAGCGCATGGCAGTGTTCGCAGGCGGCTGGAGCCTGGAGGCCGCCGAAGCGGTCTGTGCCGGCGGCCCGATCGTAGCCGGCGACGTTGTCGACCTGCAGTCTCAGCTCGTCGAGAAGTCGCTGGTCGTGATGGAAGCGAGCGGCGAGCGGTACCGGATGCTTGACACCGTGCGGCACTACGCGCTGGAGAAGCTGGACGCCTCCGGCGACGACGCAGCCGCCCGCCAGCGTCATCTCGATTTCTACTCGCAGTTCGTCGAGCAGCTGCGACCGAGAATGCTTGGGCCGGAGCAAGGCGCGTGTATGACCATGCTCGATGATGAACGCCAGAACGTCCTCGCCGCCCATGCGTGGTGCGATCGAAGTGAAAGCGGCGCCGACACCGATTTGCGCATGGTGTTCGCCCTGAAGTTCTATTGGCTGAACCGCGGATTGCTCGGTCTGGGACATCGGGTCACGAGTGAGGCGCTGGCTCGCCCCGATGCGCGAGGCCGAACCCTGTCGCGCTGCCGCGGGCTCGCAGATGCGGGGCAGATCTGCTATTTCATGGGTCGCTACGCCGAGGCGCACGAACTGCTGCAGCAGAGCCTGTCGATTGCACGCGAGCTGAACGAAGGTTCACGCGTTGTGGTGGTATTGCAATTGCTTGGCATGGTCGAGCTCGCGCTAGGAAAACCCGAAGCCGCGCTCGCACGCAGTGAGGAGGCCGTCGCGCTCGCCCGCATCGCCAGCAACAAACGCTCACTGGCGGGAACGATGAACACGCAGGCACAGGTGCTGAGAGCTCAGGGAGCATTCGATCGCGCGTACCCGCTGTATACCGAGTGCTTGTCACTGATGCGTGAACTGGGGGACGACGAGAGCGTGGCGGCCGGACTGCTCAATCTCGCAATGGTCGCGGTGCTTCGCGATCAGCCATCGGAAGCAAGGCAGCTGCTCGACGAGGTGTTGACGATCGTCGACCGCATCGAGTCCAAGGCGATGGGGCAGAGTCTTCTGGAAATTTGTGCAGGCCTCGCCATTGCGGAAAGCGACTTTCGTCTTGGTGCAGAGTTTTTCGGGGCCGCGGAAGCGCAGGCCGATAGAAGCGATCTGCGACGTGACCCCGCCGACCAGGCCTTTCTCTCCGCGGCCATCAGCCGGGCGCAAAACGTGCTCGGGCCGAGCGCAATCGAGTGCGAATCGATCGGCCGCTCCCTTGGCTACCATGAAGCAACGGAGCGGGCGCGTCGCTGGTTGGTTGCTACTCGAGCATGATCGTCGGGTCCAGCTCGACCGGCTTGCCGTCGGCGATCACGCGAATCGTGTAGGCGTAGAAGCCGGGCGGGACATCTTGCGGCACGTTGCAGGAGAACTCGGTTCTCTCTTTGTCGGGTTGGCACTTGAAAAGTGAGACCCGACTTGTGTCGCGAGTGACTGGTCGCGGTTGTGGCCTTCCATCACGCGTGGGCAGTGGCTTGACGAACGCATCCACGGTGATGCCGTTATCGGCAAAACGGACACTCGAACCCCAGGGCACCGTCCATGTGATGGTGCCGGGCCGCTTCACGATCACCGGCTCCTGATTGACCACGATCCGGCCCTCAGAAACGAACACCTGCGGCCGAGCTGGATCGATGATGGAAAAGCGATTCGCACAACCCGCAAACACAATTGAGCCCAGCGCTGCAACGATCAGAATTGCTCTTTTCATTTTGACTCCCCTCCGACGGTTCTTCCTGTTCGCGCAAGTATTGCGCAAAAGCTGCCTAATGTCGCGCGCGTACCTGTGATTACGCTTGGCTGCTTTGCACCGGTATCGCAGATGCGCTTACTTCTGTCTGATTGCGCGCATCGGGGCGGCAAAGACCATAGCAGTCACGTCTCTGATTCCGGCGTCCGCAATGCTGTAGCGCGCGCTGTTTTTCTCGGAAGGGATCACCGCACTGATTCTGGCCGGTAGCGCCGTGATCGTAACGGTACGGCGCTCGCGACGCAGATGATCACCTACTGCGCCCGCGTGAGTTAGAGCTAAACAGCTGTCTCGTCATCTTCTCCCCCGGGTCAACACTCCATCCAAAATACTAGCGCTGCAAATGAACAACACTAATGAATATTCACACCAAGAATTCTTTGACGATCGCAACCGCGGCCGTATATTTCCCCTCCCGGCGATAAGCCGGTTACGTGGAGAAGCTTGAGATGTTCAACCTGTGCAGCCGAAACCCATCCTCGTCGCGAATGCTGTTCGCGGCGGTGGGCGTGGCGCGTCTGATGTCGGCTGTTGGCATCGGCACGCACTGCGTCGGGCAAACGCTGTTTGGCGTATCCGTGCTGAAGATTGATCCGAGCGGAGGTTCTGGCGCATAGCTGAACCTGCACTGGCAATCAAAAGCCCGGATCGCGTGAACGCCTCCGGGCTTTTTGTTTGTGCAGTCCTAACGAAGAGGAGTGGTGTCATGAAACGCAGAGACCGTTTCGCGTCAAAAGACGGCTTCTTCTACGCCTTGGTCATCCTCGCCACGCTGGTCGTGACAAGGTATGGTTTCTTGGTCGAACTCGTCGAGCTATCAGGTGTTATCGGCAGCTAAGGCGCGTGAGCGCACCGCGTCTACGGAGCCGAAGCACTCGGGTGGCGAAGTTTGGGAAGAAGAAGTGAGATATAGCCGAGTTACCGGCCGGCAATGTGCAAGCCCCCGGTTTGCACTGCGCCGGTCGGAACACGGTTTTGAATCGCCCTATTGCAAGAATGCTTACTCGCCCAGTTTGATGTTGCGATCCTTCGCGACTTTGGTGTACGTCGCATGCTCCCGCGCCAGGAATGCCGAAAACTCGGCCGGTCCCAGGCCGAGCGGATCAACACCCGCAGTTAACAGCCGTTGTCGCGTCGCCGGATCGCGAACAGCATTGGCGATTTCCGCCGCGATGCGCTGGATCACAGCTGGCGGCGTTTTCGCAGCCGCATAGACGCCTTGCCAGTTGGTGAAGTGAAAGCCAGCAAAACCCGGTAACTCGGCCACTGATGGAATCTCCGGAGTTGCCGCAGACCGCTTAGCGCTGGTAACAGCAATGATTTTAAGTTTGCCCGACTTGTGATGGCTAATCACCGGGGGCATTCCGACGATACCAATTTCGACCTGCCCCCCCAGAAGATCCGTTACGGCAGGTGCGGCGCCCCGATAAGGAATATGCACAATGAATACCTCGCCTAACGCTTTGATCGACTCGCCCGCGAACTGATGCGAGCTGCCGGTTCCGGGCGTCCCGTAGGACAACTTTCCCGGCGAACGCTTCGCGAGAGCGAGCAATTCCTGCATCGTGTTCGCGGGTACCGATGGATGAAGAGCCACCGCCAAGGGTGTCTCACCAATCAAAGCTACAGGGACCAGATCTTTCGCAGCGTCGTACGGCACTTTCTGACCGGCAATCGGCCCCACCATCACCTCGGCTGGCGAGGCAATCAGCAAGGTGTAGCCGTCGGGGTCGCTTTTGGCGACATAGTCTGTGCCAATTGCGCCTGACGCGCCTGAGCGATTTTCCACCAGGAAGGTCTGCTTCGTTTGTTCGGACATGCGCTGCGCAACCGCTCGGGCAACGAAGTCGTGCCCACCACCGGGCGGGTAGCCGACAATGAAGCGCACCGGTTTCGACGGCCACTCCTGCGCCGACACGGGCGCAATTGGTAACAGCGCGAGCACTGCCAACAAAGTTATTCGGATCATTTTGTCTCCTACTGAAAATCTGCGACGGTGCCCGGCGCGGGGGTAAAGCCGAAGTCGCCGCGCTCGATCACCGCGGCGCGCCCGCCATTTAGCGCAAGCAGTTCAGCCTGCCGTGCGTGCGCACGCCGGTCGACCTCGGTCGGATCGCAGATCGCAAACAGAGCGCGGCGGCATTGCTCCAACGCGGCGGCATAGGCTGGATCATTAACGACATCACACAACTCTTCCGGATCCTTATCGAGATCGAAAAGCTGCGCGGGATAGTTCACGTAATGCACGTACTTCCATTGCTCCATGCGTATCGCGAACACACCGGTGCTGGATCCCATGCCATGGTATTCGGATAACACCGCGCGGCGTGGCTTTGCACCGTGGGCAATGTCTACAAGAGACACGCCCGGATAACCGGCTGGCATCTTCACTCCGGCAATTTCGAGCAGTGTCGGAAAGGCGTCGACGTGGCTGACCGGCGTAGGAATGCGCGTGCCCTGCGGAATGCCTGCGCCCGCCAATAGCAGAGGCACGCCGGCAACCTCTTCGTACATCGTGGACTTGCCCCACAGCCCGCGGGCGCCGAGGTTGTCACCATGGTCGCTGGTGTACATCACGACCGTATCATCTTCGAGCCCGGCGTCGCGCAGTGTCGCGAGCACCTTGCCGATGTTTTCGTCGAGGTAAGAGACCAAACCGAAATACCCTGCGAGCGCTTTTTTCACGTCGTGCGGCGACTCGAAATGGTCGTCGTAGTTAAAGTTGTTGCTGTAGTCGACAAGGTATGGATGACGCGGGCGCTGCTCGCGCGCGTACTGCTTGGGGAGCGGCAAATCCTGGTTCCAATAGCGGTAGTAATGCTCGGGCGGCGCCGTCAGCGGAAAGTGCGGCGCGACGAACGACACGAACAGCACCCACGGTTTCTCCGCCTTGCGCATGCCCTCTTCACGCAGCCAAACCTGAGCGCGCGAGCAAATGTCCTTGTCGTAAAAGGTGTAGGTGGATTCACCGGGCCCTGCCATCGCGATCATTTTTTTGGAGTTTCCGCGCGCGGGCATGTCATCACGGATCAGGCCCATCAGGTCGCCCTTGCCCTGGTAAATGTGCATCGCGATCTGTTCTTCGCTGAAACCGTGGTCTTCGCCTGCTAGCCGGTAATGCAGCTTGCCAATCGAAACAACGCGGTGGCCGCATTCGCGCAACAGATGGTGCCATGACGGAATCGAGCCATCGTAGGCATCGGCGTTGTCCCAGAACCCGATCTGATGAATGTATTTGCCACACGCGAAGCCCGCGCGCGCGGGGATACACACTGGGCTCGTGGTGTACGCAGAACCAAACGCAGTACCACGCGCGGCGAGGGCATCCAGATTCGGCGTTTGAATGATCGGATGTCCTGCGTTGCCGAGCACTTTCGGGTTGTGCTCGTCGGACATGATGACCAGTAGATTCCGAGCGGGTAACGCCATCTTCTCGTGCGAGCCTCGCATAATTTGATCCGTCAGTACTATATAGGTGACATGCCTGCGGCCAAATCCCCACCACGCGCGCCTTTCGATTTTGTTCCGCTCCCCCGCGAGCGCTCAACGCGCAAGCCGCGCCGCTCGGGACAGACCATGGTGCTGGACGATGGCTTGCCGCTCGTCTACACCCAAGACCTGGTTGACCTTGCCGGTGCCTACATCGATCTTGCGAAGATCAAGACCGGCACGGTGCGTCTATATCCTCGTAAAGTTCTACTCGAAAAGCTGCGGCTGTATCAGCGCAATCACATTCAACCTTTTCTTGGCGGGCAGTTCCACGAGTATGTCTTCGCCACCCAAGGCGCGCAGGCGCTACCTCACTACTACGCCGAGGCACTGGCACTCGGCTTCAAAGCGATCGAGATCTCCGACAATGTCGTACCGCTAACTGAGGCCCAGCGCCGCGCACAGATTCGGAATGCAGCAGCCGCGGGATTGATCGTTTTTGGTGAGGTTGGATCCAAGGAAACGCTGAGCAAGCCCTCCCTGCTTATTAGTCAGGCAGAGACCTGCTTTGACGCGGGCGCTGCACTCGTGCTGGTCGAAGCCGCCGAACTGATCGAAAGTGGCAAGCTGCGCACGCGCACGATTGACCTGTTGACGCGCTCGCTTGATATGTCGCGCGTGATGATCGAGTTGCCCGGACCCTGGATCAGCGGCGTGCGAAGCTGCGACATCGAAGACATGAAGAAGGCGTTGATCGCTGCGCTCGGGCCGGATGTGAACCTCGCCAACGTGACCGTGTCTTCGATCATCGATACGGAGGCGGCGCGCGTTGGGCTCGGCACCGCCGGACCACCCAAGAAAAAGCGGAGCTAGAGCGTGCTTGCACGATTGATCGCGTTCGCACTCCTGTCGTCGGTGTTGGCGCTTGCGCCGGCACTGGCGAAGACGCTGCGCTTCGCGAGCGCATTCGACCCGAACTCGCTGGATCCGCATTCACTTGCGCTGCTCTATCAGACGCGCGTGGTGACCCAGATCTATGAGGGGCTGGTCAACCGCGACCGCGACTTCAAGCTGGAACCTTCGCTGGCGTTGTCGTGGCAAGCAACCTCGCCGACGTCCTGGCGCTTCAAGCTGCGCCCGAACGTCACGTTCCATGATGGCACCGCCTTCACCGCAGACGACGCCGTGTTTTCGATCGAGCGCGCGCTAGCAAAGACCTCGCAGCGCGCCAGTCAGTTGCGCGGCGTTGCCGGCGCACGCAAGGTCGACGCGCTGACGGTCGATATACAGCTATCAGCCCCCGATGCCGTATTGCCCGACAAGCTTTGGCTGGTCGCAATGATGAGCAAGCAATGGGCGGCTAAAAATGGAGTGTTGCTGCCGCAGGACTACAACGGAAAGCAGGAGACTTACGCAGTTCGCAATGCCAACGGCACCGGACCGTTTGTGCTGAAGAGCTACGAGCCGGACCGCCGGCTTGTGCTGACGGCAAATCCGAACTGGTGGGGCAAGAGCGGAACCGGAACTGGAAATCTGACCGAGGCGATCTACTCCGTAATCCAGGCCGATGCGACACGGCTCGCCGCGTTGGCATCGAACGAAGTGGACTTCGTGATCGATCCGCCATTTCAGGATGTTGCCCGTATCAAGCGTGACAGCAAGTTGAAGTCGGTGGAGACGAGTGACATCGGCATGCAGTACCTGGGTTTCGACCAGGCACGCTCCGAGCTGCAGTTTTCCGATGTCAAAGGTCGCAACCCATTCAAGGATGTGCGTGTACGGCGCGCGGTTTATCACGCCATTGATATCGACACGATCATCGCCAAGGTATTGCGCGGGCAGGCTACCCCCGCCGGCACGCATGTTTCACCCCTGGTTGACGGCTATTTGCGCGAGATCGACCAGCGCCTGCCATACAGTCCCGCAACGGCGCGTGCGCTTCTGACGGATGCGGGTTACAACAATGGATTCGAGGTCGCGCTCGATTGTGTCAACGTCACCTATCGTGCGGCGGTGTGTCAGGCCATCAGCGCAATGCTTGCGCAGGTCGGCATTCGAGTTTCGTTTCAGCCTTCACCAAGTTCAATTTTCTTTCCGAAACTGACTCAGGCCACTGCGAGCTTCTTCGAATTTGGCTGGACTCCGGGGACCGATCCATGGGCGATGCTGAATAACGTCATTCGCACCTGGGACGGCGTGGGCAGCGGTGCCTTTAACGGAGGGCGATACTCCAATGCAAAGCTCGATGCGCTGATCGATGCAATTCGAATCGAACCTGACATTGGAAAGCGGCGCGCGCTGACAGGCGATGCGTTACGGATGATGAACAGCGAGCTGCCGCTGCTTCCGTTGTATCGCCGCAAGCTCACGTGGGTCATGCGGCCGAACATCGACGTGGTGCAATGGCCGAGCGACGTGCTCGAACTGCGTTGGGTACGTATAAATTAGATCCATAACCAGGTTGCGATGGCCACTACACGCTTTTCGTTTCCGACTGACATCTACTTTGGCCCCGGCGCGAGCACGCAGGTCGGCGATCACCTGCGCGAACGCGGATTTTCGCGGCCCATCGTCGTCACCGATCGCGTACTGGGTTCGCTGCCAGTGCTGAAGAGCTTCGTTGAAAGCCTGGATGGTGATCTCGTCACACGCGTATTCGACGGTGTGCACGGCAACCCGACCGCTTCACAAGCCATGCAGGGCCGCGCGGCATTTCACGAGCATCGCGCGGACTCGGTGATCGGCATCGGCGGCGGCGCTGCGCTCGACGTCGCCAAGGTCGTCGCGCTGATGGCGGTTCACGAGGGTGATGTCATCGAATACGCATGGGACCACCCGCGTGTGCGGCCCATTACGAACGAACTGCCCTACTTCGTTGCCGTGCCTACGACCAGCGGCACCGGATCTGAAGTGGGGCGCTCGAGTGTGGTCAGCGACGACACGAGCCACGTCAAGCAGGTCATCTTCTCGCCGAAGCTGCTTGCCAAGGCTGTCTTTGCCGATCCGGCGCTGACACTCGATCTGCCGCCGGCTGTCACAGCGGCCACCGGCATGGATGCGCTCACGCACAACATCGAGTCCTATCTGTCGCCGGCGTTCCACCCACTGTGCGACGGCATCGCGCTTGAGGGCGTGCGTATCGCAGCCCGCGCGTTGCGCGCCGCGGTACGCGACGGCCACAATGTCGAAGCGCGCGCCGACATGATGATGGCGTCGATGATGGGCGCCATTGCTTTTCAGAAGGACCTTGGCGCGGTTCATTCGTGCGCTCACGCGCTGGGCGCAATATGCGACCTGCATCACGGACTTGCAAACGCACTGATGCTCGAGCCGGTGATGCAATTCAACTTGAGCTCGGCGCACAGCAAGTTCACAGAGCTTGCGCATGTCGTCGGCGCGGGTGCAGCCGAAGATTTCATCCCGTGGCTGTTGCAATTGAGAAAGGCCATCGGGATTGCGCCTTCGCTGTCGGCAGTCGGAGTCCGGCGCGATCAAATTCCGGCGCTGGTGGAAATCGCCAAAAATGACATTTGCCATCAGACCAATCCGCGCCCCGTGACCCGCGAAGACTTCACGCGATTCTTCGAGCAGGCAATGTGAGCACGCGTCCCCGTGTCGGAATCTCGGCCTGCTTTCTTCACGCCGACCCAAGCCGCCTGATATTTACCGGCAAGACGTTGCAGTATGTCGAGCAGTCGATCGTGCACTGGGTGCAGTCAAGCGGTGCGCTGGCCGTGATGGTGCCATCGCCCGAAGGGCAGACTCGGCGTGGCGATGTCACGCTGGCTGAGTACGCGTCATGGCTTGAGGGGCTGGTACTGCACGGCGGCTCTGATGTCTGGCCCGGCAGCTACGGCGAAGAGCCGCTGAAACCCGAGTGGACCGGCGACCGCGTGCGCGACGAATACGAAATCGCGCTGTTGCGCGCATTTATCGACGCTGGAAAGCCGGTGCTAGGCGTCTGCCGCGGGTTGCAGGTCATCAACGTCGCATTCGGCGGCACGCTTTATCAGGACATCACCACACAACAGCCGGGTAGCCGCACGCATCGTGACGCGAAGCTGTATGACCAGAACTTTCATGAGATCGAGTTTGTGCCGGGCACGCCTCTCTCCGATCTGTACCCGGGCGTGACGCGCGCACGCGTCAACAGCGTTCACCATCAGGGGGTGAAGAAGCTGGCTGACAGCTTCACCGTTGAAGCGACGTCGCCAGAAGATGGATTGATCGAGGCAATCCGGTGGACAGGGCGCTCGTATCTGGCTGCCGTGCAATGGCATCCGGAGTTTCACGACTGGAAAAGCGAGGAGACGTTGTCTGGCGATCCGATTTTGAGAAGCTTTTTACACGCGGGCCGTCAATAGGGAATCCGAAATCGATGCTAATCATTGAAAGTCCCGCAACCGGATTGAAGATTGCCGAGCTGAACGAGGACGACATACACTCGATTGCAACAAAGTATTCCGCTGCACGGTCTGCACAACCCGGCTGGGAAGCCACGGCGCTGGCAACCCGCTGTGACATTCTTCGGCGTTTCCGTGACGCGCTGGTCAGCGACGTCGCCCGGCTCGCATCGGTCCTTACATCGGAAACGGGCAAGCCAATCCGACAGTCGAAAAACGAGATCAGCGGGTTGCCGGCACGCATCGACTTTTTTCTGGATTCGGTTGAGTCGGTGATGGCGCCAAGCGAGGTGCACGGCGACGCCGCGATGGTGGAGCGCATCTCCCACGAGCCGCTCGGTGTCATCGCCAATATCTCTGCCTGGAACTACCCGTACTTCGTCGGCGGAAACGTGTTTGTGCCGGCACTGCTCACGGGTAACGCGGTGCTCTACAAGCCGTCTGAGTTCGCAACGTTGACCGGGCTTGAAATCGGCAAGCTGCTGCATGCCGCAGGTGTTCCCGCAGCTGTCTTCACGGTGTTAACGGGTGGCGGCGCAGTCGGAGCTGAGTTGATCAGACAGCCAGTCGACGGCGTGTTCTTCACCGGCTCCTACGCAACGGGCCAACGCATTGCGCGCGAAGCTGGCGAACGAATGATCAAACTTCAGCTGGAGCTTGGCGGAAAGGATCCGACCTATGTGTGCGACGACGTCGACGTCGCAAAGGCTGCGGCGTCACTGGCAGATGGCGCGATGTACAACACAGGGCAGAGCTGTTGCTCGGTCGAGCGCATCTATGTGCACCGGAAAATCCACGACGCTTTCGTGCACGCGTTCGTCAACGAAGTTGCCTCGCTTAAGGGCGGTGATCCGGCGGATGAGGCGACCACTATCGGCCCGCTGACGCGCGCGCCTCAGATAAGCGTCCTCGAGCGGCAGGTCGCCGATGCGGTTGCCAAGGGTGCGAAGCTATTGCTCGGAGGCGCTCGCATGCCAAGCGTCGGCAACTGGTTCGCTCCAACCGTGCTGGTCGACGTCAATCACACAATGGATGTGATGCGCGAAGAAAGCTTCGGACCGATCATTGGCATCCAGAAGGTCGATTCCGACGACGAGGCGGTACGTTTGATGAACGACACCGATTACGGACTGACGGCGGGCGTTTACACGGTTGATCAGCAGCGCGCGCATCATATTCTGGCGCAGGTGCGTGCAGGGTCGGTGTACTGGAATTGCTGCGATCGCGTCAGCCCGCGTTTGCCATGGAGCGGCGTCGGACATTCTGGAATGGGACTGACGCTGTCGACCTACGGGATCGAAACCTTCACGCGGCCGAAGGCGTGGCACCTGAAGAGCGCGTGATCGCCCCAGCAACGGAGAGTACAGCGATGCGTCCTCCGGCATCCGCGCGCATCGTGATCATTGGCGGCGGGATCATGGGGTGCTCGGTTGCGCACCACCTGAGCACGCTCGGCGAAAAAGACATTGTGTTGCTCGAACAGGGCCGATTGACGTCCGGGACCACATGGCATGCCGCTGGATTGGTCGGTCAACTGCGCGCGCACGAGAGCATGACCCGCTTGATCCGCTATTCGACCGAGCTGTATTCGAAGCTCGAAGAACAGACGGGCCTGTCGACGGGTTGGAAGCAGTGCGGCTCGCTCGCGGTCGCTCGCACCGCCGACCGCATGATCCAGTTGAAACGCACAGCCGCGATAGCGCGCGCGCACGGCGTCGAGTGCGATGTGATTTCAGCCACGGAAGCCGGCACACGCTATCCGATCATGGCGACCGAAGATCTTGAGGGCGCGGTTTGGCTGCCCGGCGATGGCAAGGCGAACCCCGCTGACCTGACGTTGGCCTTGGCAAAGTCTGCTCGCAACGCCGGTGTCAAGATTTTCGAGAACGTGCGCGTGGCTGGCATGGCGACCGCGTCGTCGGCTCGCAGCAAGCGGATTTCGAGTCTGACGTGGGTGAACAAGAAGGGCGAACAAGGCACCGTCAGCGCGGATTGCGTCGTGCTCTGCGGCGGGCAATGGTCGCGCGCGCTCGCGCGTCTGGCCGGCGTCGCCGTCCCGCTGTTCTCGTGCGAGCACTACTACATCGTCACCGACCGTGTCGAAGGCGTGCATCGTGATCTGCCGGTGCTGCGCGATCCGGATGGATATATTTACTTCAAGGAGGAGGTCGGCGGGTTACTAATGGGCGGCTTTGAGCCCAACGCAACGCCCTGGATGCAGAGCGCTCAGCACCGTGGCGGCATCCCGGAGAATTTTGAATTTCAACTGCTGCCCGACAACTGGGATGCATTTCAGATCCTGCTCGACAACGCAATGATCCGCGTGCCTGCCCTCGAGACAGCGCAGGTCAAGCAGTTCTATAACGGGCCCGAGTCGTTCACTGCCGATAACAACTTCATCGTGGGACCCGCGCCCGGCTTCGCAAACTTTTACGTCGGGTGCGGGTTCAACTCAATGGGTATTGCATCGGCCGGTGGCGCCGGCAAAGCGCTCGCGGAGTGGATCATTCAGGGCGAGCCCACCATGGACCTCTGGCCGGTCGACATCCGCCGCTTCGCCAACCTGCACGCGAACGAAAACTGGCTGCCCAGTCGCATCGGCGAAGTGCTCGGGATGCATTACAAGATGCCGTGGCCGAATCGCGAGCTGGAAAGCGCACGGCCATTCCGGCGCTCACCGTTGTATTCGCTGCTGCGTGAAGCGGGTGCGTGTTTTGGCTCGAAAATGGGCTGGGAGCGACCCAACTTCTTTGCCCCGTCGCCGCAAGAGGCGCGCATCGAATACTCGTGGGGTCACCAGAACTGGCACGAGTGGGTCGCCGAAGAACACCGTGCGTGCCGTGAGCGAGTCGCCCTGTTTGACATGAGCTCGTTCGCGAAGCTGCTGCTCAAAGGCGCGGGAGCACGCGTCGCGCTCGAACTGCTGATCGCCAACGAACCCCCGAAGTCGCCCGGAGAAACGGTCTACACCGGGATGCTGAACGAGCGCGGCGGGTATGAGAGCGATTTCACGGTAACGATGCTGGATCGTGACGAGTACCTGATCGTGACCGGCAGCGCACAGGCCGTGCGCGACCGCGACACGATCGAGCGCGTGCTGTCAGCGATGCCGACGGATCCGCATTGCACTGTCTTTGACATTACATCGATGCTTGCGGTCATCGCGGTAATGGGGCCGCTGTCGCGCGCGTTGCTGCAGCGTGTGTCAACTGCCGATTTTTCTCCGGACAAATTTTTATTTGGCACTTCGCGCGAGATCGAAGTCGGCTACGCGACCGTGCGCGCAACCCGGCTTACGTATGTCGGCGAGCTCGGATGGGAGCTTTACGTGCCGGTAGAATTTTCAGTTGCTGTTTATGAAGCGCTATTTGAGGCGGGCAAGGATCTGGGGGTTGCCAACGCCGGCTATTACGCGATCGACTCGCTTCGGATCGAAAAAGGATATCGCGCATGGGGCCGTGAGTTGACACCCGAGAGCAACCCTTATGAAGCGGGCTTGTCGTTTGCGGTCAAACTCGACCGGCCCGCTTTTCGCGGGCGCGATGCACTGGTCGCCATTGCAAGTGCGGGAGGGTCGTCAAGCGTCAAGCGTCGCATTGTGTCTTTGGTGATCGATGCACCCCGCACGAACCTGTGGGGCAACGAGTTGATCTTGCGCAACGGGCAGGCGGTCGGAAGCGTCACATCGGCTGCATTTGGGCACACGATCGGCAAGCCCGTAGCGCTCGGGATGATCACTCGTACGGACGGACCCGCGACTCCCGCTTGGCTTGAAAGCGGAAACTATGAAATCGATCTGGCCGGCGAGCGCCACAACGCTGTAGTTTCGTTAAAACCACCTTACGATCCAGAATCGCGCCGAATAAAAAGCTAGGGGCATAATCTAACGTTCGAACGTTTTTAAAGAGGCGACATGCGACGAGTGATAGCTCTTGTAGGTATTCTCTACGCGGCCTCTCTAATCCCGGTTTCTGCGCAGATGGCGCCTTGGCTTAGGCGTTACACCACGGCAGCTGAGTCCGGATACCTTCTTGAACGCTGCGGAGAGTTGACAGAGCCGCGCCGAGCATGGTTACAGCACGCTAGAGAAAACGAAATACGACAGTCGGGCTGGAGCGCTGCCCAATTGGTTGCGTACGATGCCGCGGTAAAAAGAGACTTCGACAAGATCTATCCAACCGTGGCGAAGGAAAGATGCGCTGAGGTTTCGAAAGGAATCGACATTGAGGTGAAAGCGTCCCCCACAGCCAAATAATGTACTGATTGCGAAGGTACGACGTTAGCGATTTCCGCAGCAGCGCAATCATCGCCGCACGGTGGAATTGGCGCGACAGCGGGGAGGCGAACCCCTCGCTACCGGTTACACAAACCGGCACTCTGGTCACTAATTTTATGCCTTGTTAAGTCTTGAACCTCGGCGGCCTTCGGCTACGCGATCGGTAAGCCGGTTGCGCGCGGGCTAATAGCGCCCTCGATGGAGTCGCCGATCGTGCCCGGATTGAAGGCGGTCGGTATGAGATCGACCTGGGCGGCGAGCGCTGTGCAGCCACTGTCTTTAAACCACCTTACGATCCGGAATCGCGCCGAATAAAAACTTAGGAAAAGAGAATGCTGGTCGGTGTCCCGAAGGAAGTCAAAGTTCACGAGTACCGAGTCGGCCTGACACCCTCATCGGTGCGCGAAATGGCTGCACATGGCCATACCGTTCTGGTGCAGACCGATGCAGGTGCAGGAATCGGTGCGAGCGATGAAGACTATCGGCGTGCCGGTGCAGAAATTGCGTCGAGCGCTGCTGACGTGTTCAGGCGCGCAGAGATGATCGTCAAGGTGAAGGAACCTCAGGCGATGGAAAGGGCGATGCTGCGCGAAGGGCAGATTCTATTTACCTATCTGCATCTTGCGCCTGATCCGGAGCAGGCGGCCGACCTGATCGAGAGCGGTGCAATCTGCATTGCCTACGAAACCGTAACGGCGCCAACCGGCGGCTTGCCACTGCTGGCGCCGATGTCTGAGGTTGCAGGGCGGTTGTCAGTGCAAGCTGGCGCCCGCTGTCTCGAAAAGTCCGCGGGCGGCATGGGCATGTTGCTGGGCGGCGTCGCCGGCGTCGCGCCGGGTCGCATCGTGATTCTCGGCGCCGGCATGGTCGGTACCAACGCTGCGCAGATGGCGGTAGGCACCGGTGCCGAAGTGGTCGTCATCGACCGCTCGATCGACGCACTGCGGCGCATCGATGCAATGCTAGGCGCAAGGGTAAAAACCATATTCTCCAATCGCGACAACGTCGAGCGCGAAATACTGCGCGCAGATCTGGTTATCTCCGGCGTTTTGATTCCGGGTGCAGAAGCCCCAAAGCTCGTGACGCGCCCGATGCTGGCAAAAATGAAGCGCGGCTCGGTAATCGTCGACGTCGCAATTGACCAGGGCGGCAGCTGCGAGACATCGCGCCCGACCACACATGCCGATCCTACGTACGTCATCGACGGCGTCGTGCATTACATGGTCGCCAACATGCCAGGCGCGGTTCCGCGCACGTCGACCTACGCACTCAATAACGCCACACTCGCGTTTGCACTGCAGCTGGCGGACAAAGGCTGGCGTGCTGCGTTGACCGAAAATCGACACTTGAAAGACGGTCTCAACATTGCGGCCGGCAAGGTGACATACAAAGCCGTCGCAAAAGCGCTCGATCTTCCGTACACGCCAGCCGACGCGGTGCTTCCGATTTAGCAGCGCGTTACGCGCCGGCTTGAGCTTTCTCAATCTTTTCGCGAATCCTGAGCCAGTCGCTTTGAGCTTCGAGATCACCCTCGCCGTACTGCTCGCGGCGCTTTTGCACGCCTGCTGGAATGCAATGATCAAGGGAGGCACTGACGTGCTTCTCGACACCGCGACGCTGGTCTGCTTCGCGGGGCTCATGACCGTCCCGTTTCTGTTCGTCGTGCCGCTACCGAACGCGGCGAGCTGGCCGTACATCTTCGGCTCTGTAACGCTGCACGGCGCGTATTACTTCCTGATGATCAATGCTTACCGCACGGGCGACTTGTCGCTCGTGTATCCGCTGATGCGCGGGGTCGCGCCGCTGATCACCGCCGTGCTGGGAATCTTCTGGCTGCGTGAACTGCCGGCTCCACTGAGCTGGTTAGGCATGCTGATGATTTCATTGGGTGTCATCGCGCTTGCGATGCGCCCGGCCGGAAATGCTCCCTTGCTTGCGGGACACGGTCGCGCGGTAGGTTTTGCGCTGGCAAACGCCGGCGTAATCGCTTGCTACTCGATCATTGATGGCACCGGCGCACGGATCGCTGGCAATCCGTGGGCGTATATCGCGTGGCTCTTTGTACTCGACGCAATTCCCTTCGCGCTTTACATGCTGGCAACGCAACGGCGGTCCTTCGTGGCTGCGTTGGTCAAGCGGCGGCGCAATGCCGCACTCGGCGGTGCGCTGTCGGCCGTCGCCTACGCAATTTCGGTGTGGGCGATGACCAAAGCCCCGGTCGCGCTGGTTGCATCGTTGCGTGAGACGTCGGTGCTGTTTGCAACACTGCTTGGCGCATACCTGTTGAAGGAAAAGCTGACGCCCCGCCGCTGGGCAGGAGTGGCTGCCGTGCTGCTCGGCGTCGTTGCTCTAAAAGTGACCTAGTCCCCGGCAACATTGTTCGGCCGATGGGCTGGTGGCGAACACGAATTTCGCACACCGGTCCTCTGAATAGCCCGTGTGCGCGTTGCGATATACGGCGCTCTATCCGGGCCAGACCCTTCGATACTTGAAACATGAAAAATTCCGTGACCTTCAGGTCCTTCGCTCTGCTGCTGTGCGCAATCGCCGCAGCATTGGCGGGCTGCAGCACTCTTCCAGAGCCCAAGGAACCACTCACCCCCTCCTATTCGTTCGCATCCCCCGACGCAACGCCGCTCGGCATCGAAGTCGCGAAGATGCGACCGCGCACCGCCACTACCGGGCAGTCGGGCTTGTTCCTGCTCGGCCAGGGAATTGAAGCATTTGCGGCACGAGTCGGTCTTGCGCAGCGCGCAACGCGCACGCTGGATGTGCAGTACTACGCCGTTTTCGCCGATGAAAGCGGCACATTGCTGCTGGGTGAATTGATCGAAGCGGCAAACCGCGGAGTCCGGGTTCGCTTGCTGATTGATGATTTGCATACTTCGGGGAAAGGACTCGATCTTGGACTGCTCGCCGCGGTCCCAGGCATCGACGTGCGTGTGTTCAATCCGTTTGCTGGCCGCAGCTTCGGGCCGGCACGTTTGCTCGAGTTCATCGCCGATGGGGAGAGACTGAATCGGCGCATGCACAACAAGGCCTGGATCGCCGACAACGTCGGCGCCATCATCGGCGGCCGCAATCTGGGCAACAAGTATTTCAGCGGACCGAGTGACACGAACTTCGCCGATCTGGACGTGCTGACACTGGGGCCGGTGACGCGCGAGATTTCGCGCAGCTTCGACCGCTACTGGAATAGTGAATGGGCGCTTCCGATCAAGGCCCCCGCTGGCGCAGCCAAAGAAGCTGTGCCCGCGCGGCTGACCGAGTTCGGGGGACGCATCGAGCAGATCAAGTCAACGGAGTACGGCGTATCGCTGAAGAAGAGCGACCCAGTCAGCGATTTGTTCGCTGGCAAGCGCGCCACCGTGTGGGCAATCGCGCATGCAGTCGTCGACCCGGTATCGAAGTTCGACGCAGACAAATCTCCGGAAGTCGAGAGTTACGT
>Ga0136634_10000493_pt1 | contig 17324 bp, 14 predicted proteins | sample AntDrymUQ8332106_2_FD_104654 | JGI IMG/M metagenome (GOLD analysis project Ga0136634, IMG submission 104654) | Polar desert sand microbial communities from Dry Valleys, Antarctica - metaG UQ833 (21.06) | ecosystem: Environmental > Terrestrial > Soil > Desert | place: Antarctica: Dry Valley... | reverse complement strand
TTCATCATTTAAATAATTTTTTTTCTTTGCGATAAATAAACAACTGACTACTTCTATAGAAGAGCGTAAGGAATATCTTAAAAACTTTTTCTGCTCCATATCCGACTGGCCCGTACACCCTTCAGCAATATTTAAAACAACAGAATCTGCTGCCCTTCTGATCTGGCTGGATAAACTATATAATTCATATGAGGGAAAACATTTTACCAGATCGCTGATCTCAATTGTAAGATCTAATGCATTATGCCAAAGAGTTAATCTTTCAAATTTAAAAGCCATTAGATAAAAGTAAATAATCCCGTATAACAATAATATACCCGGTTAGTGTACTTTGCGTTTTTCTATGGTCCATGGTCTATGGTCTATGGTCTATGGTCTATGGTCCATTCTTATTATTCAACAACATCCATCTCGCCGTTTCATACATGGCGGAGGTAATTTCAGATAATTGTTTTTTTACTGAATCCTGCTGATGCTCATCGAGAGTAATAGTATTTCCTTTTATTGAAACAAGTTCTTCTTTTTTTATTCGGATATTTTTCCTGTAAAAAAAATCATCATTTACAACACCAATCCATCCTGCAGCATGATAGATGATAAATGCAACATTTTCTTTTTTAGCTGTATCCAGTAAGTCTCTCCCCAATGTTGAATTTGTATACTGCTGTTGCAACATCCCTGCAATTGTGGGAAGCACATCAACCTGTGAAACCACTTCTTTTCTTACCTGTGGTGAAAATAGGGATGGCCCATAAAATAACAATGGAACATGTTCTTCGCTAAGCCGTTGTTCTACCCATGCTTTCGGATATAATGCTGAGGCATTTCCTTCTACGCCATGGTCTCCTATAAAAACAAAAATGGTGTTATTAAAATAGCTTTCTTTTTTAGCTGCTTCCATAAAACTTTTAATACAATAATCTGTATAAGCAAAAGCATTATATTCTTTTTGTGATTCAAAGCCATATTTTAATAAATCCTCTTCCGGTATGATGTCCGGCTTGAAATCCCGTTCCTCCCCGGGAATGTTGAAGGGGCGATGATTATTCGCAGTTTGTATAATTGTAAAAAAGGGTTTATGTTGAGTAGCCATTACTTTATTAGCTTCCATAAATAAGCTTTTATCGCTTATCCCCCATACGTTAAGTTTTTTTTGCGTATAATTTCCTTCTTCATAAATTTTTATGTTATTAATATTTTTTACCAACCCGCTGATATTATTAAACTGGCTGCGGCCGCCTATGAAATAATATTTTTCATAGCCTTCAAAATTATTAATGATTGATCTCTGATTTACAGAAGCTTCATTGCGTGTTGCAAACCTGCTTAACTGAACATCAGGAATACCAGTTAGGATTCCAAATATCCCACGGGCTGTGCCGAAAGTAGGTGTGAAGCATCTTTCAAAAAATATTCCTTCTTTTACAAGTTTATTAAAATAGGGCGTGCTTTTTAAAGGGTTGCCACTCATGGTACTTTTATACATGCTAAAGCTTTCACAGATTACGAGTACAACATTTGGCTGACATTCCAGGGCCTTACTTGAGGGCATTAAGGTACGGGTATAAGGCTGGCTTTTTATCGTTTGATTTTCCAGTTGTAAAAATTTTGCCATCCGGTTGAAATGCTTCTTTGCCTCGGTATTATAATCAGGATCCCTGAATTGTAATGTTGTAAAAAAATTTTGCAAGGGGTTTAAAGCCAGATTGCTTTTAAATTCATCATTCAGGTTAAATGCCCTGAAGAAATTTAAAGGTCGTGCCGTAAAAAAACCATACATGAACCAGGCCATTACAATCAATGCAACAAGATGCCATCTTCTTCGATATTCAAATTTGTGTACGTTAATATTCTTTTCTTCTATTCCAACATGTATACGCCTGAACATCCAGATCATCATCAATACCGCACCAAATAAGCCGATCATAATCCATATTACAGGATAGCTTTGCCAAACCATTTGCAGGCTTTCCTTTGGATCTTCGGCAAAAATGAGAGCATCTGCATTTAGCCTGGCATTTATGTAAGCAAACTGTCCAAAATCAGCACCATAAAAAAATAAAACCAATAAAGTAATAATGGCAAGATATGCTGTCCAGAATTTTTTTAAACGCTCACTATAAAAAGGGGATAATTTCCGTAATACAGAGAAAAAAGCTATCGGAATTAAAATAAAAGCAATCCAGCGCAGATCATATTTTAACCCAAGCCAGAATGAGGGGAGTAATTCATATACCCCGATATTTTTAGGCTTAAAACAAACTACTGTTGCAATTCTGAAAGCTGTGAAGATAATCAGGTATATGAAAAAAACTTTTATTAGCCATTGTATCGTTTTTGGAACGCGCCATTTAATAAGCATAACTATAATCCTCCTTAAACCAATATTAGCTTATAAAGTTAGTGTTAAATTAATGAGCAATTAAGTATCATTATTCAAATAAGGGGGTTTAAGGGAACACATTATTATAATTTAAAAAGCCCGTATTTTATTATGCAATACATCGCTTTGAAGCCATCCTTCCAGTTTATCTTTTTCCCTTCATCATATGTTCTTCCATAGTAAGAGATCCCAACTTCATATATCCGTATTCCTTTTATACGGGAAATTTTCTGCGTAACCTCGGGCTCAAACCCAAATCTTTTTTCTTTTAAACTGATAGTTTTAATAATATCGGTCCGGAATAACTTATAACACGTTTCCATATCAGTAAGATTAAGATTTGAAAACATATTTGAAAAAAAAGTAAGGAACTTATTTCCGATCGTATGCCAGAAGAAGAGAATGCGGTGAGGCTTGCCGCCAATAAAACGGCTTCCATATACAATGTCTGCAATCCCATCTATTACAGGCTTTAGTAAAAAATTATATTCTTCCGGATCATATTCCAGGTCAGCATCCTGGATGATCATGTAATTGCCCGTCGCATATGCAATACCGGTATGTATAGACGCTCCTTTGCCTTTATTAATGCTATGAGTTAAACATTTTATATCAGTATCAGGATTAGAGGAAATAAATTGTTGAATAGAAATTCCTGTGTTATCTGTTGAGCAATCATTTATAATAATTATTTCTTTTTCAAAATCACCGGCTAATTCAACCTGCACTATTTTGTTAAGCGTATGTATTATTGTTTTTCCTTCATTAAAAGCAGGCATTATTACAGAGAGTTTATTCATTACTTCTATTTATTTAAAATCTGCGACCGGAAATGTTGGAAGAAAGCCGGTATTCTCCCTAACAAAAATTATTTTTACAATTACCGGTTCTGTTAATGCATATCATAAAGTAACTTAGTTCATAAAGAATAAAATTTTTTATTTTATCATCCCTTATATGCAAAAACTAATTGATCTTGATAAATGGTTATTTGTAAAAATAAATAAGGATAGCGAGAATTATTTTTTTGACCTGGTTATGCCATTTTTGAGGCAATCAAAAATATGGATACCCTTTTATTTTTTTATGGCGGTTTTTATCATCAGTAATTTTCCTAAAAAAGCAATTGCCTGGTTATTATTAATAGGGGTAACTGCCGGAACCACGGATATTATCAGCAGCCATATATTTAAACCCCTGATCGGCCGGCAGCGACCATGCAATGACCCGGATATGGCTTCCAACCTTCACCTCCTCGCTAATTACTGTGGCCAGAACGGCAGCTTTACTTCATCGCATGCAGCAAACCATTTCGGAATTGCCACTTTTTTATTTATAACACTCTATAATATTTTAAACAGGTGGAGTTACTTATTTTTTGTGTGGGCTATAATTATTTGTTATTCACAGGTATATGTGGGTGTGCATTTTCCTTTAGACGTAATTGGAGGAGCTTTTCTGGGAATGTTTTTCGGATGGATTTCCGGGAATTTTTATATTAAAAAAGCAGGTCCGCTATCCCGTTATTAAACAATATGCATAAAACCATCCCCTGGATATTTTTAATACTTTTTATTATTTATTTAATAGGCCTTAGTATCGATATCATGGATATTGATGCAGCACAGTATGCTTCAATGAGCAGGGAAATGCTGCAAAATTCTGATTTTCTTCATCTCTATGATGTAGGTAATGATTACCTGGATAAGCCACCGTTCCTGATCTGGGTGAGTGCCTTAAGCATGAAGATCTTTGGCATTAATAATTTTGCTTATCGCCTGCCGTCTTTTATATTTTCAATACTTTCACTTTTTGCTACTTATAAATTAAGCAGCCTGTTTTATAATAAAACAACTTCCTTTTTTGCTGCTGTGATCTTAGCAACTTCCCAGGCCTTTTTTCTCATGAATCATGATGTGCGTACAGATACAATTTTAATGGGCTGGGTTATTTTCAGCATCTGGCAATTAGCTATTTGGTTTAGAAATAATAAATTCATTCATTTTTTTGCAGCATGTGTGGGAATTGCCGGAGGTATGATGACTAAAGGGCCTATTGCTTTATTAGTACCGCTGTTTGCTTTTGGCACTCATTTTATTTTACATAGAAATATAAAGGTTTTTTTTAAATGGCAATATGTTGCAGGTGCCTTTATCATTTGTGTTTTATTAATTCCTATGTGTATCGGTCTTTACCAGCAATTTGATATGCATCCTGAAAAACTGGTTAATGGAAAAAACGGTGTATCGGGGATACGGTTTTTTTTCTGGACTCAAAGCTTCGGACGTATTACAGGTGAATCAGAATGGGATAACAACAGCAATATTTTTTATTTACTGCAGAATATGCTTTGGTCCTTTTTACCCTGGATACTATTTTTCGGGATGGCTTTCTATTTTAATATTAAACAATTAATTCAGCAAAAATTTAAACTGGTTATCGGACAGGAAGCAATCACAACAGGAGGATTTCTGCTTACATACATATCTTTAGGCCTAAGCAACTATCAGCTTCCTCATTATATTTTTGTCGTATTTCCCCTGGCTGCAATAATCACCGCCAGGTTTTTTTATACATTAATTATAGAAAACAGATATCCAAAAATGTACACCATATTGCTGAATATGCATTTTTTTATTTTCGCTTTACTTTGGCTAGCATTGATTGTTCTTTTGGCATGCTGCTTTGATACGATCCCGGTAATTATTCCTGTTATAGCATCACTCTTATTTGTTGTTTATATTATTGTATTTTTTCTAATAAAAAGATCACAGTTCAGGATATTTTTTATTTGCCTTTTTACGATTATCAGTATTAATTTTTTTTTAAACAGTTTTTTTTATCCTTCCCTGCTCCGGTATCAAATGGGAAATATGGCAGGCAGCTGGATACATGAACAGAAGATCCCGAAAAATAAGATATTCATTTACCGCTTTTCCGATCTAAGAAGCCTGCACTTTTATGCCAAAACAAACATATATCATAAGGATTCTGTTGATTTAATAAAACCCGGAGACTGGATCATAACCGGCGTAGATCAGCTTGCGGATTTTAAAGAAAAAGCGGTTAAGTATGATATTTTATTTGAAGGAAAGAATTATCCTGTTTCGAAGCTGTCCCTTAAATTTTTAAATCCAATGAAAAGAGAAAAAGAATTATCGCCGTATGCTATTATTAAAATAAAATAACGGTAAAAAGGCTCTAAACTGCATCTTAGTATATTTGTATTTAATTTTTTAAAAACCAGGACAATTATCTCTTAAAGTATTATGGAAATATTTATATTATTCCTTTTGATATTACTGAATGCATTGTTTGTAATGACGGAAATGGCGCTGGTAAGTGTAAGAAAAGGCAGGCTGGAAGCACTTAAAAATAAAGGAGATCTCAAGGCTGCTACTGCTCTTAAACTTGCTGAAAATCCTGAAAAGTTTTTATCAACTGCGCAAATAGGCATTACTCTTATATCAATTATAACCGGGCTTTATTCAGGTGAAAAATTCAGCAAAGACCTTGAGCCGGCTATTGTGAAAATTTCCTTTCTTGAGCCTTATGCAAGAACTGTTTCTACAACGATCGTTGTAATTCTTGTTACATTTTTATCTATTATCCTGGGAGAGCTTATTCCAAAAAGAATTGCATTGCTACGTGCTGAAAAGATCTCCAGGTTTGTAGCAGGGCCTATGAATTTTCTTTCTAAGCTTGCTTACCCTATAGTTGCGTTACTTTCATTTATTTCGAACCTTGTATTTAAGATATTTAATATAAAGACCCATAGCGATAGTGCTGTAACCGAAGAAGAGATCAAAGCCATGATCAGCGAAGGCAGTGAACATGGAGAAATTGAAGAAGATGAAAAGGAGATCATTGAAAGGGTTTTTCACCTGGGAGACAGAAGTATAACTTCCCTTATGACTCACAGAACTGATATTGTATGGGTGGATATAAATGATTCGGTGCAGGACCTCATCAACAAATTTGACGATATCATTTATTCAACTTTTCCCGTTTGTGAGGGAAGTATTGATAATATAAAAGGCATTGTTTATGTAAAGGATCTTTTAAAAGCGCCCGGGGATACACCTCTCCAGAAATTAATTAAAAAACCCCTTTTTGTTCCGGAAAATAATAAAGCCTACCAGCTTCTTGAAAAATTTAAGGCCACTAAAATCCATACTTCATTTATAGTAAATGAATATGGTACTCTCGAAGGCATGATTACCCTTAATGATATACTTGAAGCAATTGTTGGTGATGTATCACAGACAGGCCAGGAAGAATATGAAATTGTTGAACGCGCTGATGGAAGTTTTTTAGTGGATGCCCAGATACATTTTTATGATTTCCTGAGTTACTTTCAGAAAGGGGACTGGTTAAAAGAAGAAGTACAGGATTTTGATACCCTTGCCGGATTCGCATTATTAGAACTGGAGCATATTCCATCAACGGGTGAAACTTTTTCCTGGAGAGATTTTCATTTTGAAATTATAGATATGGATGGCCAGCGGATTGATAAGATACTTGTAAAGATATCTGAAGAACTAAAAGAAAACCTGTTAGAGTTAAATATTAAAACCTGAAAGTAGCTTTCTCCTCGGGATTGTCAAGCTTTGTACTTTGGCGGTTACCATTTACTGTTATATGTATCAGGCTTATTTGCTCAGATTTGTATTCATACAATAAATTATTTGTTATGATAATTTCTTTAATATTCTTAATATTATCAGCCTGTAAAAAACTGATAATACCTTCTTCCTGATGTTCATATCCCAGGAAATTTAATTTTAACAGACTTCCATCAACACTTATTTTTAAATGCTTCTGTACATATTCGTTCACTATAGTATTCATTGCCGCTTTTTGTGCAGGATCCAGCAAGTCTATTTTTTGTTTATAGCTTTTTCGCAATGTCTTCTCAAAATCATCTGTAAATATCTTACAGCTTATTTCCACCGTTTTATCTTTTGCATTATGCTCAATCTCCGTAACACTCATATAAACCGGGTGCATACCAGGAAACTTGCCTGCAAATAAAATGATTGTAAATAACCACTTAAATAAAATTAAAGGCATTTTGCTTTGAGAATAATTTTAAAATGTATGTTTAGATATTTAAATGTAAAAATAAGTGAAACCCTGTTTTATGCAGTATGAATGATTTTGTTTTTTATTTTATTTATGGCTGGGAACATATAATCAGCCCGGATGCGATAGACCATCTCCTGTTTATCACTGTAATAACTGCATTATACTCCACGGGGAGCTGGAAAAAGGTGGTTATTTTGGTTACTGCATTTACAATCGGCCATTCCCTTACTCTTGCGCTTAGTGTGTATGATGTGCTAAGGTTTAACAGTAAATGGGTTGAATTCCTTATCCCTGTAACGATTATTATAAGTTCTGTTATAAACCTGGCCAAAAAAGAAAATGTTCCATTAAAATGGCATTACATCCTGGCACTCGGCTTCGGATTAATACATGGAATGGGATTCGCAAATACAATCCGGTTTATGTTAGCCCAAAAGCAGGAGATCGGATGGCCACTGTTTAGCTTCAACCTTGGTCTTGAGGCAGGGCAGTTGCTGGTTGTATTAATAATTTTGACATTAAACTACTTTCTTGTAAATAAAGGTGGATTGAAAAAAAAATGGTGGGTATGGCTGTTATCAATTACTGCATTTTGTATTTCAATGTACATGGCAATAACCAGGTGGCCCATATAATTTATTGGGTTTTACTGATTCAAAATCAATAATTTTATCAACTACATTAATTCATAAGTATGAAAAAGCTTTTAACAGTTACATTTCTGATTTCGGTTATCCTGTGCAGTTATGCCCAGGACTTAAAGAATAACCCCGGGAGCAACCATGGAAACCGCTTTGAGCAACTTGGAACTATATTATCCTCACCTAATGAATACAGAACTGCAAGCGGTGCACCAGGGCCAAAATACTGGCAGCAGCGTTGTGATTATGATATTGTATGTGAATTGGATGAACCAGGCCGCAGGCTCAATGGAAAAGAAACTGTTACATACTATAATAACTCGCCTGATATACTTACCTACTTATGGCTGCAGCTTGATGAGAACCAGCACAGTTCTGTTAATAATTCAGGTTATGAATCCAGCAGTACAATGCCGTCCAGTATTTCAGATGCAGATGTATTAAGATTAACAGGCAAAAAAGAAGTGGAGGGAGGGCATAATATTTTAAAAGTAACAAATGCCACAGGCACACCATTAAAATATTTAATAAACAAAACAATGATGCGTATCGAACTTCCCCTGCCATTAAAACCAGGCCAGCAGTTCATATTTAAAGTAGACTGGTATTATAATATTGTGAACAGATTGGTCCAGGGAGGCCGTGGTGGCTATGAGTTTTTCCCGGAAGATGGCAATGATCTGTATACAATTACACAATGGTTCCCCCGGTTATGCGTATACAGTGATAACCAGGGATGGCAAAATCACCAGTTCGTTGGAACAGGTGAATTCACATTGGTATTTGGTAATTACAAAGTGGCAATGACTGTACCGGCTGATCATATTGTAATGGCTACTGGACAGGCCCAAAATTATTCACAGGTATTAACTGCAACCCAATTTTCACGGTGGCAAGCTGCACAAAATGCAAAAGATGTAACAGAGATTGTTACTTTAAGTGAAGCCACTGCCAAAGAGAAACAAAAATCCACTCAAAAAAAGACATGGATATTTAAAGCTGATATGGTTAGGGACTTTGCATGGGGTAGCAGCCGCAAATTTATCTGGGATGCCATGCCAACATATGTAGAAGGTAAAAAAGTAATGTGCATGAGTGCTTATGGCAAGGAAGCATATAATCTATACCGGAAATACAGTACAAAAGTTGTTGCGCATACACTTAAAACATATTCAAAATTTTCAATACCGTATCCTTACCCGGTTGCTCAAAGCCTGGAAGCTGCTAACGGTATGGAATACCCGATGATCTGTTTTAATTTTGGCAGAACTGAAAAAGACGGCACTTACAGCGAAGGCACAAAAAATGGTATGCTGGGTGTAATTATTCATGAAGTAGGACATAACTTTTTTCCTATGATCATCAATAGTGATGAAAGACAATGGACATGGATGGATGAAGGGCTGAATACATTTGTAGAGTATCTGTCTGAAGAATTATGGGATAATAAATTTCCTGTCACCCGGGGTCCTGCTTATATGATAACTGATTATATGAAAATGCCTAAGGATCAGCTGGAGCCTATAATGACGAACAGTGAGAACATTATACAGTTTGGGCCAAATGCATACAGTAAACCCGCAACTGCCTTTAATATTCTGCGTGAAACCATTATGGGCCGTGAATTATTTGACTATGCATTTAAAGAATATGCCCGCAGATGGGCATTTAAACACCCTACTCCCGCAGACCTTTTCCGTACAATGGAAGATGCCAGTGGGGAAGACCTCGACTGGTATTGGAGAGGATGGTTCTACGGTACGGAAGCCTGTGATATATCTCTTGATTCTGTAAAATGGGCTAAAATGAATACCGGATCTGCAAATACCGAAATAAATGATAATATAATAACTCAGCCGGTTCCAATGCCACAATTAAATGACTTTGATGATATTTCAAAGATCAGGAACCGGGAAGATAAAAATATTATTTTTCCTACGGATGCTGATACTTCCCTGCAGGATTTTTACTGGAGATACGGCAGGGGGAAAGCAAAAGTGGATACCACATCTTTCCTGATCACCATTTCTCCAAACCTTGATACGTTTACCAGGGAACAAAAAGTGCAGATAGCTGGCAATACAAATATGTATGAGCTTACATTCAGCAATAAAGGCGGGTTGGTTATGCCAATCATCATCGAGTGGACTTACAAGGATGGCACAAAAGAAGTAACCAGGATACCCGCACAGGTTTGGCGCAAGAATGAAAATACGGTGACCAAGGTTTATTTAAAAAACAAAGAAGTTGCTTCTATCAGGCTTGATCCTATGAGAGAAACGGCTGACATCAATGAAAAAAATAACAGCTGGCCTTTATTGGAGAATCCAAGTAAATTTCAGCTTTACAAAGCACGCTCAGCAGCCGCCCGCGGCGGAAGCGCAAATATGGGCAATCCCATGCAAAAAGAACTGAAATAGAGAGGATTATATTTATTTTAAAAAACGCTAAATTTTATAAGCCGGTAGATCCGTCTCTGACAACTTTCTTTTTGCCTTTATTTTTCTTCTCCCATTCAAGCATTGCAGCCGTCTTTTCTACTTTTTTTGATTTGGGTTTAATTTCAGATATACTGGCAGTTTCCTTTGGCAAAACTATATTATTACGTTCCCATTCCTCAGATTTTACCAGCATACCACCCTCGTAATAACGCCAGGGACCATTTTTAACGCTATATGGGGATGCCTTTACAATTTTATATTCAATGATCTCATTGCTTCCGGTTCCATAGACCGCTATCGTATCATACGGGGCATCAGGATTATACCCTCTCCATGATTCTTCTCTTATAAGATCTCCTACAAAACTGTAATATTGCTGTACTCCGTCTTTTCCTCCCAGCCTGTAATTTTCAACTGCTATCAGGTCGCCTTCCAGGTTATACCTGCGCCAGTATCCATCCTTTTCCCCTTTTTTATACATTCCCTCTTCTTCATATCCGGGCTCACCCCGCAGTTCTTCCATATGAACCACCCATTTGCCATACTTTAACCCCTTGCTATCAATCACGTTAATAGTATCCCCTTTGGCATTCAGCTTATACTCTTTATATTGCGCAAAACTGTGAGTCGATACATTCATTATAAGAATAACCACCATTAGAATTCCATTTTTCCATGATTTCATATCGAGAATTTAATAATGATAATAACTGTTATTTAATTAAATAATTGTATTCAAATTTACATCAATCCCGTTTTTTAAAATTGTTAATTCTCTTTTGCCTGCAGATGTAGTAAATATGAAAGATTATAAAAAATATTACCTGATCGATGCACAACCCCAGGATGTTTATAATGCCCTTACAAATGCTGCAACTTTGCAGTTATGGACTGGTGAACCTGCTGTTATGAGCGAAGAAGAAGGCTCAGAATTTTCATTATGGGAAGGCAGTATAGAAGGATTGAACCTTGAATTTGTTAAAGGTAAAAAGATCGTTCAACAGTGGTATTTCGGGGATCAGGAGGCATCTTCTATTGTTACCATTATTTTACATGAATATAAATCGGGCACCTCTGCGGAACTCCGGCATACGAATATACCGGATGAAGATTATGATAATATAGTAGAAGGATGGGAAGATAATTATTTTGGATCACTCATTGATTTCTACAGGAATTAATATGTTACAACATTCAATCCGGGCAGCTTTACATCTTCCTTTCCTGATTAAACGAATTCGTGGTTATATTGGAATTCAGAAACAATTCATTAATAATTATGTAGAGCCGGTTTTAAAACAGGCAATGTTAAAGAATGATGGCAGCCTGGATGAAGATGATCTGAAAAAAATAACCGGTTATTATGGCCTCGCCGTGCCGGCGATATTAGGTGAATCATTTTGTGCTTTACGCGGATTTCCCATGACGGAAAAAGAAAGGGGGGCAAGTACCTGCCAGGGCGCAATAACCGGATTATTTGATGATTTTTTCGATAAAGATTTTTTGGAAGAAGAGATCATTAAAGACAGGATAAATGAACAAGCCGCAACTTCTGTGAAAAAGTCCAATGAAAAACTGTTTGAAATTTTTTATAACGAAGCTTTACAAAACGTTCCCCGCAGGGAACAAATGAAAAATAAATTAATTGATGTTTACCATGCACAGGTAGATAGCCTGGAACAAAAAGAATTTATTAATAAAGAAAGGTTACTCGCAATTACATTATATAAAGGAGGTGCTTCTTTACAATTTTACAGGAGCGCTTTTGAACATCCATTAGCACCGGGAGAAGATGAATTGATGTATAAGGCCGGTGGGATTATGCAACTGGCTAATGATGTATTTGATGTGTATAAAGACCGGGAGGCACAAATTAAAACACTTGTAACTACGGCAACTAAAATAAAGGATGTGCGCGTGCTTTTTTCAAAACTTTTATCTGCTTTTTATATTGAATCCACTTCTTTACCCTATCCCCACAGGAATATCCGCATATTTCTGGATATTCTTTCTATTGGTATTTTCAACCGGTGTTATGTTTGTTTAGATCAGCTTGAAAAAAATGAAATGCATACAGGTAATACATTCCAGGTAGATAAATATTCAAGGAAACAGTTGATCTGTGATATGGATACCAAAAAAAATATGCTACGGTCAGCAGCCTATTTTTTACGATCAACAAATTAATTAATATCCTTTCCTTCTTCGAGCTTCTTTATAAAACCTTCTACAGCATCTTTATTTGCTTTATCAGGAGCCTGGTCCATGGCCATCCTGGAGTATTTTAGCGCATTCTTAAAATCACCATTTGCAGAATACCCCCGAACCAGGCCTACGTTGGTTGTAAATACATTAGGATATTTTTTTGCATTCATTTTATAAATTGCCAAAGCATCAACTGGTTTTTTATCCCGTAAAAGTTCTCTTGCATATTGATGCGTTTCCTGCATTGTTGCCATTGGAATTGCCTGTTTCATGAGCTCATCTGCCTCTGCGGTTTTGCCTAATTTGTTTAAAACTTTAGCTTTTGTACTTAAAGTTTTAAAATTCTTTTGCCCAACAAATACACCATTAATAGCATAATCACTCCAGATCAAAGCTTCATCAAGGTTTGTATTGTTTTGAACGCTGAAATTTGCGGCCTGCACCCATGCATCTGCATCAAATCCTTTATTCGATTTTAATTCCCGCCTGAAAGATTCCAGTTGTGTTTTAATAATATCAACACTTACTGTAAAAGGAATTTTCATTTTCTCCCAATACAATGTGATAATCGCGCTGTTTTCTTTTTCTTCAGAAAATTCATACTTCAATCTTTCTACACTTTCATTTGCCATCACATTTTTAACCACAACTTTTAAAACATCCTCCCTGGGATCATAAAAATAAGATCCCCATGATGTGGAATTGTTGTTGAAGATAAGCTCCGCATCAGTTTCACGCAAAGCAATGAAAAATCCATACTTGCCGGCTGCTAAAGGTTTTCCTTCGATCATTACATCTGTACTGAATGATATGGTGGTATTTTCATCTGCCCCTGCACGCCATGGTGCAGATTTACTTGTACCAAAACCAAGGTCAGTATATCCATACGGAACAAGATCACCCCATATTTTTCCTTCACGGCCTTTTACACCCGGCCTGTTATAATTAATACTGATATCCGTTATACCGATCCGTTCACTAACCATCGCTTTTGGGCTACCCCCGCCAACTGGCGTAGTAAGGTTCTGAGCATAGCTTGTTCCAACAAATAATATACAAATGAAAAATAATCTGGTCTTATACATAATATAATTTTTTTAAATATACTATAATAATGATCCCGGTAAAATCCCCAAATGATGAATGGCTGAAAATAAATACCCTTTTAATAAAATAAAAGAGATGATAAAATAGGTGCGCAGTGTATTATTTTATATCAAAAGACAAAAGGCTTTTATCTTCTATAAAAGCCTCCAGTTCATCACCTACAACACATTCACCTACCCCTGCAGGTGTACCGGTAAAAACAAGGTCACCGATATTTAATGAAAAGTAATTGGAGATATTGGAAATAATTGTATCAAAGCTAAAGATCATCTCTTTGGAATTGCCTTTCTGCACTTCCTCTTTATTTTTCAACAACCTGAAATTGATATTGTTTTTTTTAAGTTCCGGTGTTATATCAATAAATTTTCCAACAGCTGCTGAATTATCAAAAGCTTTGGCCTTTTCCCATGGCAAACCTTTTTCTTTACATATATCCTGTATATCCCGGGCTGTAAAATCTATACCTACTGTTATCCCGTTGTAATAGTTTGCAGCATGCCTTTGCTGGATATATTTCCCATTTTTACAGATACGCAATACCAGCTCACATTCATAATTTAACTCATTGGTAAATTCGGGATAATAAAATGGAGTGTGAACCTGCAACAAAGCACTCTTTGGCTTCATGAAAATAACAGGCTCATCCGGTATCTCGTTGCCGAGTTCCTTCACGTGTTCTGCATAGTTACGCCCTATACATATTATTTTCATAGTAAAGCAGGTTTTTAAATGGGTAACGCGGGTTCGTTGGCGAAAATAAACAAAAACGAATGATAATACCAATATACGTTTATATTATTGTTTAAGGGAATAATTCAGATTATTCACCTGGCTCATCGTTCTTGCTAACCCTATAGCGGAAAAGCTCTCAATAATTTCTATGGATTTTTCGATCTTAAGTTTAACCAATGGCAATTCTTCTGCGGTCCATCTGCCCAAAACGAATTCTGTCTGCATTCCTTTAGGAAACAGGTTACCTATTCCAAACCGAAGCCTGGGATATGCATCGGTACCCAGGATATTTTGTATGTCCTTTAAACCATTATGCCCCGCATCACTTCCAGTAGCCCGTAGACGAAGTTTTTCCAGGGGCAAGGCCAGTTCATCAACTATAGTAAGTGTATGGTCAACAGCAATTTTTTCTTTATCCATCCAGTATTTAAATGATCTTCCACTCAGGTTCATATATGTGGTTGGACAAATACAAATGAATATTTTTCCTTTCCATTTTACTTCAGCCATGAAAGCAAGGCGTTCTGTTTTTAGCATGCTGCCATGCTTTAATACAAATGCATTCACTACATCAAATCCTATATTGTGCCGGGTATGCGCATATTCATCACCTACATTTCCAAGTCCCACAATTAAATATTTAGACATTCAATTTTAATTTTTTTTGTCCCGGCTGTAGTAATGTATTCAACTTCAGTGGCGTCGCACACTTGTACATTAAAAATTTTATTGGGCAGGAAAATTATTAGGCCATGGGTTCATTCCAATCTTAGCGTTGAATTGTAATTGTTACACCATATTATTTAAATATTGTTGAAGCTCTGCATCTGTTTTTAACAATACATCCCTGGTTTTGCTTCCCTGGTTGGGACCTACGATACCAGCCGCTTCCAGTTGATCCATTAACCTTCCGGCCCTGTTATACCCGAGCTTCATCCTGCGTTGCAATAAGGAAGTACTGCCACTCTGGCTTCCCACAATTAATCTTGCGGCATCTTCAAACAGCGGATCTTTATCATTCACATCAAAGTCGCGGTTTTCCATTTCCTTTTCATCCACATATTCAGGAAGCAGGAATGCCTGGGGATAGCCCCGTTGCTTGTCAATAAAATCAACTATTTTATCTACTTCAGGTGTATCTACAAAAGCACATTGGAGGCGTACTATCTCCCCGTTATAACTAATAAGCATATCTCCTTTTCCAATAAGCTGCTCAGCACCTCCAGTATCTAAAATTGTTCTGCTATCTATTTTACTGCTTACCTTAAATGCTATACGTGCAGGGAAGTTAGCTTTGATAGTTCCTGTAATAATATTTACAGAAGGCCTTTGCGTTGCAATGATCAGGTGTATTCCAATTGCTCTTGCAAGCTGGGCAAGGCGCGCAATGGGCATTTCAACTTCTTTACCTGCAGTCATGATCAGGTCTGCAAACTCATCAATGACCAATACTATGAAAGGCAGGTATTGATGGCCCTTTTCGGGGTTTAGCTTTCGTGAAACAAATTTTTCATTGTATTCACGGATGTTACGGCAACCGGCTTCTTTTAAAAGATCATAACGGTTATCCATTTCAATACACATTGCATTTAATGTATGTACCACCTTTTTTGTATCCGTGATAATAGCATCTTCTTCACCCGGCAGTTTTGCTAAAAAGTGTTTTTCAATCTTATTATAAATACTCAGCTCTACTTTTTTTGGATCTATCAGTACAAATTTTAATTGTGACGGATGCTTGCTGTATAGCAACGAAACAAGTATGGCATTTAAGCCTACTGATTTTCCCTGGCCTGTAGCACCTGCCATTAAAAGATGTGGCATGCTGGCCAGGTCTACGATAAAGTTTTCATTATTTATCTTTTTACCAATAGCTATCGGCAAGGAATAGGTGTTTTTCTTGAATTTGTCAGCGTCAAGCAAAGTCCTCATGCTTACTATGGTTTTATTGGCATTGGGTACTTCAATGCCAATTGTGCCTTTACCAGGTATGGGAGCAATAATACGTATCCCAAGTGCAGCGAGGCTAAGCGCTATGTCATCCTCCAGGTTTTTTATCCTGGAGATACGTACACCCGCTGCCGGAATGATCTCGTATAAAGTAACCGTAGGCCCAACGGTTGCGGATATACGCTGAATATTGATATCATAATTTTTTAATGTACTGATGATCTGGTTTTTATTATTTTCCAGCTCTGCAGCATCCTGCACGATCTTTTCACTGCCATGATTTTCCAGCAGGTCTAATGAGGGATATTTATAATCCCGAAGATCAAGGATAGGATCATAAGGTTTTATTGCATTTAGTTTATCAGCTGGTATAACATCTTCATTCTTTATTTCAACTGGTTTTATCTCAAGCTCTAATCCATTGACATTGGCAGCTTCAGGTTGTTTTTTTTGCGGCAGTAAGGATGGTTTTTCATCAGGATGAAACACCTTATCATCTTCTTTTATATTTTTTAAGTGTTTATTTTCTGGTACAATATCTTTTTCATTTAATATAAGTTCATGGTTTAACAAAGGGTTATCCATATTACCAATATTCAACCCTCCGGAACCGGGCTTTAGTACATTTCCTTTTATATTTTCATTTCTTAGATCATCATCTTCTTCATTTAACGTATCATCTATGTAAAGCTTTGCTTCCTGTGCAGGAACTTCCGCTATTACATTTTTATTTCGTGAAGGAAGTTTGAATACAGGGTTAAATCTCCAGATAATATA
>Ga0136634_10000491_pt1 | contig 17362 bp, 13 predicted proteins | sample AntDrymUQ8332106_2_FD_104654 | JGI IMG/M metagenome (GOLD analysis project Ga0136634, IMG submission 104654) | Polar desert sand microbial communities from Dry Valleys, Antarctica - metaG UQ833 (21.06) | ecosystem: Environmental > Terrestrial > Soil > Desert | place: Antarctica: Dry Valley... | reverse complement strand
GCCGGTTTCCTGGATGGGGTGGACGGGGAATTCGAGCGCCACGCCGCCCGCCGCGCGGATGCCGTCGCGCACACGGGAGGCCAGCTCGATATGGTGGCGGTTGCAGGGCGCCAGGTCGCTGCCCGTCTGTGCGATGCCGATGATCGGCTTGCCGGATTGCAGCTCCGCGCGGGTCAGGCCGTAGTTTAAATAGCGTTCGAGATAGAGTGCGGTCATGCCGGGATCGGCGGGGTTGTCCCACCACAGCGTGCTGCGCAGCGGCCGGCCTTGTCCGTTTTGGCTCATCGCCTGGCTTCTCCATTTCGTGGCACCCTCTTCCAATGGGAGAGGGTGGGGGTGAGGGGTTGCAAACTATCGGTGAGGCTGTACCCCCTCACCCTAGCCCTCTCCCCATGGGAGAGGGGACTGGCCGCCGAGCGGCTTGCCGCAACTTTGCTTCACGCCCGGCGCGGCGTTCCTTCTGTTGGCAAGCCTTCTCGGTTCCATTCCAACCCATTAAACAAGACAGGTCGGCCTTGTTTATTCCTTTACCGCGCCAGTCATGCTCGACACATAGTGCTCGACGAAGAACGAATAGAGGATCACCACCGGCAGCGAGCCGAGCAGCGCGCCGGCCATCAGCGATCCCCATTCATACACATCGGAGCGGACGAGTTCCGTCAAGACGCCGACGGGCACTGTCTTGTTTTCGGATGATGCGATGAAGGTGAGCGCATAGATGAACTCGTTCCAGGAGAGCGTGAAGGCGAAAATGCCCGCCGAGATCAGACCCGGCACCGCAAGCGGCAGCGTGATCTTGGTCAGAATTTGCCAGCGTGTGGCGCCATCGATCAGCGCGATTTCCTCCAGCTCGTACGGGATCGAGCGGAAGTACCCCATCAGCAGCCAGGTGCAGAACGGGATCAGAAAGGTCGGGTAGGTGAGGATCAGCGCGAAGGGCGAGTCGTACAGCCCGAGTTTGAACACCATCAGCGCCAGCGGAATGAACAGGATCGAAGGCGGCACCAGATAAGCGAGGAAGATGCCCAGCCCAACATAGCGCGATCCGGTAAAGCGCAGCCGCTCGATGGCATAGGCCGCGAACACCGATGTCGCGACCGCGATGACGGTGGCGGCGACGGAAATCACGATCGTGTTCAAGAACCAATTCGGATAGGAGGTCTCGAACAGCAGATATTTGATATGCCGCAGCGTCGGGTCGGAGACCCAAAACGGGCTGTAGTTTTTGTAGTCGGTGAGCTGGTAGTTGGGCTTGAGGGCCGTAATTCCCATCCAATAGAACGGGAACAGCAGCACGAACATGAATACGGCCAGCGGCAGATAAACGGTAAACAGCCGGTGCATCGGGCTGTCGAGATAGCCCATGCCCTCCGTATCAGGTTTCCGGCGGTCGTCGGCCGGATTTTTCGCTGGGCTGTCGTCGGGAGCGGCGTAACTCATGGTCAGTCCCGTCCGCCTTGCTGCCAGCGGCGCCGCTGCAGGCCGAAATAGCTGAATAGGATCGCCGAGAGCAGGAACGGGATCATCGCCACCGCGATGGCCGCTCCTTCGCCGAGCTGTCCGCCGGGAATGGCGCGTTGGAAACTCAGGGTCGCCATGAGATGCGTGGCATTCACCGGTCCGCCGCGGGTGAGCACATAGATGAGCTGGAAGTCGGTGAAAGTGAACAGCACCGAGAAGGTCATCACCACGGCGATGATCGGGGTGAGCATCGGCAAGGTGATATAGCGGAAACGCTGCCAGGGTGTGGCGCCGTCCAGCGTTGCCGCCTCATAGAGCGATTGCGGAATGGTCTGCAGTCCGGCAAGCAGCGTAATGGCGACGAAGGGGATGCCGCGCCAGACATTGGCCGCGATCACCGACGCCCGCGCATTCGTGGAGTCGCCCAGAAAATTGATTGGCGCATCGATGAGACCGAGCTGGATGAGCCCCCAAGACACGATCGAGAATTGGGCATCGTAAATCCACCAGAAAGCGATGGCCGAGAGCACGGTCGGCACGACAAAGGGCAGGAGCACGATGGCGCGAATGAAAGCCTTTAACGGCAACCGCTCATTCAGGAGCAAGGCCAAATAAAGACCGAGGCCGAATTTGAATATAGAGGCGACAACCGTGTAGAGCAACGTATTGAAGACCGATAGCCAGAATACGGTATCGGTCCACAGCATCTCATAATTTTCGAGCCCGATGAAATCGCCGGGCCTGCCTATCCTTGTGTCGGTGAAGCCGAGCCAAACGCCGAGTCCTAAGGGATAAGTGAGGAAAACGAGAAGCAGGGCCGCGGCGGGCAGCATGAACAGCGCGCCGAGCGTGTTGCGCCCTTCCAGTAGCGAGGAAAGCCGCCAAGCCGCCGGCGGCTTGAGCGCGGCCGCCGCTCGGCCACCTGTTAAAGCATCTCGCTGTTGCACGTCTTGCCTTGCTGTCGTCGAGCCAAGCGGAGCAGGGGAGGCAAAGCGCCTCCCCCCTCGCATCAGACTTTGTAATACCGGTTTATCCGGGTTTCGGCGCGCTTGACCGCTTCTTCCGGTGTGCGCTGTCCGGTGACGACCTCGCCGAACATGTCGACGAGCACGTAGTCAGCCATCACGCCAGCGGAGGAGTAGCCGAGCGGGCCGGCAAAGCCGTTCGGGCGAAGCGTTTCCGAGGCCTTCGCGTAAGCGGCGTGGTTCGGATCCGACGTCCAGACCGGGTTGTTGGCAAAAGATTTCAGCGTCTGGCAGCAATAGGCGCTGGACGATGTGATCCATGCGGCCATCTGCGGCTCTTCGAACATGAACTGCAGATAGGCCTGCGCCGCTTTCGGGAACTTAGTATATTTGAAAATCACGGCGGTGGTCGTCTGAAACAACTCCGCCGACTTGCCTACGGGACCGATAGGGTAGGCGACGGTCCGGATATCCTTGGCCAGATCGGCGGTCTTGGGATCGTTCTTGGCCGCGTAATAGAGCGATACGCCGTTCCCCGTCAGGCTGACTTCGCCGGCGATGAAGGCGCGGTTGTTGTTGATGTCGAGCCAGCTCTCCGTGCCGGGAATGAAAGTCTTGTACAGCTCGCTGGCATAATTCAGCGCCGCGATGGTCTCCGGGCTGTTGATGGCGACCTTGCCAGACTCATCCACAGTCCTGCCGCCATGGCTCCAAAGCAGCCAATGCGCGTAATTGTTGCCGTCGCCCACGGCCTTGCCATGCGCAAAGCCCGCCGGGTGGCCTTTGGCCTTTAGCGCCTTGCAAAGTTCGAGGAACCCTGCCGTGTCCTTCGGAAACTCAGAAAAGCCCGCTTCCTTCATCCAGCTGTCGCGGTAGCAGATCGCATTGCCGATCGTAGCAAGCGGCAGACCGATATTGCGTCCGCCGCGTACGGAATAGCTGCGCGGGCCTTCATACCAGCCGCCATATTTTTTGCCCAGACTGGTGGCCAGGTCGGTGACATCAAGGAGCTTGTCCGGATATTGGAACGGATCGTCGAACCAGACGAACATGAGATCCGGGCCGGAGCCGACATTGGCGGCAACGGCGGCCTTGGGACGAATGTCTTCCCAACTTTCCTTGTCGATGCGGACTTCGATGCCGGTCTTTTCCGTGAACTTCTTGGTGTTGGCGATCCATTGATCCTCATCGCCCTTCACGAAGGCCGACCAACGCAGCAGGCGCAAGGACGCGCCCTTTTCCGGCGTTATGGTTTGCGCCGCCGCCGGCGAACCGCCGACAAGATGGCTAAGACCGGCCGCCGCTGTCGCGCCAACGCCGAGTTTGATGGCATCGCGCCTGGTGAATTTGGACATGCTTTCCTCCCTGGTGATTCGAGGCGGCATCGCGGCCGCCTTTCTCGTGCATGCAATCGCTTACGAATTGGCGCGAATGGCGGCGCCGCTTGCCTCGTCGAACAGGTGAACGACATCGAGCTGGGGCTGCAAGGTAATTTGCAAGCCCGGCTTAAAGGTATGGCGTTCGCTGAAAGTGGCGCAGACCGGCCGCCCCCCGACTTCGCTGAATACGAACGTATCGGCGCCGGTGGGCTCGACCACATTCACCGTCGCCCGGATGCCGTCGGCGCCGAGCGCCAAGTGTTCCGGACGCACGCCATAGACAACCTTTTGTCCGTCACCCCCTCCCGCCGCGGCCGGTAACGGAAGCTGGATGCCGTTGTCCATCTCGACATGAATGTTGTTGCCGGCTCGGCGGAGAATGCCGGGCAGGAAGTTCATCGCCGGAGAGCCTATGAAACCGGCGGCGAAGAGATTGTTGGGATGATCATACAGCTCCAAGGGCGAGCCGATTTGCTCCACCACGCCGTCGCGCATGAGAACGATGCGGTCCGCCATGGTCATGGCCTCGACCTGATCATGGGTGACGTAAATCGACGTGGTCCGCAGACGTTGATGCAGGGCCTTGATTTCCGTGCGCATGGCGACGCGCAGCTTGGCGTCGAGATTGGAAAGCGGTTCGTCGAACAAAAACACCTGCGGGTCGCGCACGATCGCCCGGCCCATTGCCACGCGTTGGCGCTGGCCGCCGGAAAGCTGGCGCGGATAGCGTGCGAGCAGCTCTTTCAGCCCCAAAATATCGGCCGCGGTATTCACGCGTTGCTCGATCTCGGCGCGGGGGGCTCCGCGCAGCTTCATGCTGAAGGCCATATTGTCGTGGACGGTCATATGCGGGTAGAGCGCGTAGTTCTGGAACACCATCGCGATGTCCCGCTCTTTCGGCTGCACATTGTTGACGAATCGGCCCCCGATGCGGATATCACCGCCGGAAATCTGCTCCAACCCGGCGATCATGCGCAAAAGCGTGGACTTGCCGCAACCGGAGGGGCCAACGAGAACGACGAACTCCTCATCGGCGATGGCGATGTCGACTCCGTGAATAACTTGGTGGTTACCAAAGCTCTTGGTGACACTGCGGACGTCCACTGCAGCCATCAGAATGACCTTCTATGCTCGCCTAGGACTGGAGGGCTTGCTGCGACGATCCCTTCCAACGGGCGATGCTAAGAGCATGCCGGCTCCGAAGGTTTCATGCGTCCTCCCAGAATGCGTTTATGGCGCTCAGCGGCGCTTTTATGGTTGGTAGCACAGAGTGTAGGAACACGCATCCCAAAGGCGCAATCATTTTTTAGGCTAATGCCGATCCGCCGCCGCTATGCCGTCAACGCCGGCGACATGTCCTTGATATGCTGGCCTTGGCCAACCTTCCGGCGTGAGAACATGATTTTTGCGGTGAGATTTGCCTGAAAACGCATATGACCTGTGGCATTCCTCCCGATTGCCCTTCTTTGTTGCTGGGCTCAAGACAGTCTGTCATATGCGCCGTAGGCGCCTAATTACTCCGCCGCCTGCTGGCGCTTGGGCGGGCGGCGCTTGAGCAACTCGGCCAGAAACTGGCCGGTGTAGCTCCCGGGCACCTTGGCCACCTGCTCGGGGGTGCCGCTCGCCACGATGTGTCCGCCGCCGTCGCCGCCTTCCGGGCCGAGATCGATCACCCAATCGGCGGTCTTGATGACCTCCAGATTGTGCTCGATCACCGCCACCGTGTTGCCCTGCTCGACCAGTTCGTGCAGCACTTCGAGCAGCTTGGCGACGTCGTGGAAATGCAGGCCGGTGGTAGGCTCGTCGAGGATGTACAGCGTGCGGCCGGTCGCGCGCCGCGACAGCTCCTTGGACAGTTTGATGCGTTGCGCTTCGCCGCCGGACAGCGTGGTCGCCTGCTGGCCGACCTTGATGTAGCCCAGGCCCACCCGCGCCAAGGTCTCCATCTTGTCGCGCACCGAGGGCACGGCCTTGAAAAACTCCGCCGCCTCCTCGACCGTCATGTCGAGGACGTCGGCGATGGACTTGTTCCTGAATTTGATCTCCAGCGTCTCGCGATTGTAGCGCTTGCCCTTACACTGGTCGCAGGTGACATAAACGTCGGGCAAAAAGTGCATCTCGATCTTGATGACGCCGTCGCCCTGGCAAGCCTCGCAGCGGCCGCCCTTGACGTTGAACGAGAAGCGCCCCGGCAGATAGCCGCGCGCCTTGGCGTCGGGCAGGCCTGAAAACCAGTCGCGGATCGGGGTGAACGCGCCGGTATAGGTGGCGGGATTGGAGCGCGGCGTGCGCCCGATCGGCGACTGGTCGATGTCGGTGACCTTGTCGAGATATTCCAAACCTTGGATGTCGTCGAAATGCGCGGGCGCCTCGCGCGCGCCGTTCAGCCGGCGCGCCACGGCCTTGAACACCGTTTCGATAAGCAGCGTGGATTTGCCGCCGCCGGATACCCCGGTCACGCAGGTGAACGTGCCGAGCGGGATGTCGGCCGTGACGTTTTTCAGATTGTTGCCGGTCGCCCCCGTTACGCGCAGGCGCTTGCGCTTGGAGGTCTCACGGCGCATGCGCGGCACCGCGACTTGCCGCGCGCCGCTGAGATATTGGCCGGTCAGCGAGGAGGCGGTGGCCATGATCTTTTCCGGCGTGCCCTCGGCGATGATTTGCCCGCCGTGAACGCCCGCGCCTGGGCCGATATCCACGACATGATCGGCCTGCATGATCGCGTCCTCGTCATGCTCGACGACGATGACGCTGTTGCCCAGATCGCGCAGATGCTTGAGCGTTGCGAGCAGCCGGGCGTTGTCGCGCTGATGCAGGCCGATGGAGGGTTCGTCCAGCACATACAGCACGCCGGTCAGGCCCGAGCCGATCTGTGACGCCAGGCGGATGCGCTGGCTTTCGCCGCCGGACAAGGTGCCGGAATTGCGCGAAAGCGCGAGGTAATCCAGCCCGACATCGTTGAGAAATTTCAGCCGGTCGCGGATTTCCTTGAGGATGCGGACCGCGATCTCGTTCTGCTTGTCGGTGAGCTTTTCCCGAAGCGTTCCGAACCAGCCGCCCGCCTCGCGGATCGAAAGGCGCGAGACCTCGCCAATATGCAGGCCGGCGATCTTGACGGCCAAAGTCTGCGGTTTTAGGCGGAAGCCGCCACACGCCTCGCACGGATGGTCCGACTGGTAGCGCCCCAGCTCCTCGCGAACCCAGGCGCTGTCGGTTTCCTTCCACCGCCGCTCGATATTGTTGATGACGCCTTCGAACGGCTTGGAGGTTTTAAAACTGCGCATGCCGTCGTCATAGACGAAGGTGATCGCTTCGTTGCCGGAGCCGTAAAGGACGACGTTCTGCACCGTTTCGGGCAGCTCGCTCCAGGCCGTGTTCATCGAGACTTTATAATGCTTGGCCAGAGCATCCAGCGTTTGCGTGTAATAGGGCGAGGTGTTGCCGGTGCGCGACCAGGGGACGATCGCGCCCTTGCGCAGAGATAAGGACGGGTCGGGCACGACCAGGGTTGCCTCGAATTGCAGCTCGGTGCCGAGCCCGTCGCATTTCGGACAAGCGCCGAAAGGGTTGTTGAAGGAGAACAGCCGCGGCTCGATCTCATCGATGGTGAAGCCGGACACCGGACAGGCAAAACGCTGGGAAAAGATGATGCGCCGCGGTTCGGGCGCACGGGCGGCTTTGCCCTTCACACCCCGGGAGAGGGAGCGTCCCGTTGTCGGGCCAGTTTCCTCTCCCATGGGGAAAGGGTTAGGGGGAGGCGTTGCCGCGCTGTGAGGTGCCGGAGCGTCGGCGAATTCCGCGATGGCGAGGCCGTCCGCCAATTCCAGCGCGGTCTCCAGGCTGTCGGCTAGGCGGCTGCCCAGATCGCCGCGCACGACGATGCGGTCCACCACGACGTCGATGTCGTGCTTCAATTTCTTGTCGAGCGCGGGCGCTTCGGCAATCTCGTGGAACGTCCCGTCGATTTTCACGCGCTGGAAGCCGCGCTTCATGAATTCGGCCAGTTCCTTCCGGTATTCGCCCTTGCGGCCGCGAATCACAGGCGCCAGCAAAAAAAGCCTCGTGCCCTCGGGCAAATCGAGAATGCGGTCGACCATCTGCGAAATGGTCTGGCTCTCGATGGGCAAGCCGGTCGCTGGCGAATAGGGTACGCCCACCCGCGCGAACAGCAGCCGCATATAGTCGTAAATTTCGGTGACGGTGCCCACCGTCGAGCGTGGATTGCGGCTGGTGGTCTTCTGCTCGATGGAGATCGCCGGCGACAGGCCCTCGATGGAGTCCACATCCGGCTTCTGCATCATCTCCAGGAACTGGCGTGCGTAAGCCGACAGGCTCTCGACATAGCGCCGCTGGCCCTCGGCATATATGGTGTCGAAGGCCAGGCTCGACTTGCCCGAGCCGGACAGGCCGGTGATGACGACCAGCTTCTCGCGCGGAAGATCCAGCGAGACGTTTTTGAGATTGTGCTCCCGCGCCCCGCGGACAGAAATATACTTATTCATCGCCCAAACATCGAAACCCGCAATGCCCTCTATAACAGAGCACGCCGAGACAGGGCACGCCGAAAGCGCATGCCGACCTTAGCCCAACGCGCTTTTCGCACGGGATATTGCAGTTAGTGGTATGACAGGAAATTCGACGTCTAGATATTGGGGTTGTGCCGGCGGATTGCTACTGCCCGCGGCATAAGGGCTATGGAACGAAGCTGGAGCGCTATTTGCAGTTCCTGGCTGGAAGAGGAGAGAGAGGGACGATGAGTGAAGCGTATCCCGGCGCGGCGGTGATGGACCGCATCGAGGCAACCTTTATGGAAATGGCGCGGGACGTGAACTTCGCCAGCGGCGCGGCGCGCAACGCCTGGATGTTCTTCATGGCGCTGCACGCCTATTTCTTCATTGCCCTTGCCGGGATAACGCATCGCGATCTGCTGCTGAGCACGGCTGTCAGTCTGCCGCTGCTGGACGTCGATGTTGGCCTGCGCCCGTTTTTTCTGTTCGGCCCGCTGATTTTGGTGCTCATTCACTTCGGCATCCTGCTGCAGCATGCGATGCTGGCGCGCAAAATTCACGAGCTGCATGACCGTGTGACGCGCTTCGAGGGGCAGGGCGGTTTCCGCACGCACCGCGTGCGCATCCAACTGCATTCCTATTTTTACACGCAGCTCATCGCCGGTCCTTACCGCAGCCGGCTTTTCGCCGCGTTTCTCAGCCTAATGACCTGGCTGACGCTGGTTATCTTCCCGGTTCTGTTGCTGCTGGATTTTCAGGTCACCTTCCTGCCTTTCCACGATCTCGCGACGACATGGGCCCATCGCGTCTATCTGGTTCTCGATCTCGCGGTGATGGCGATCTTCGGCATCTACATGCGCTATCCGAGCAAATCGTTTGTCTCGGGTTTTGGGGCCAATATGGCTCAGCGTCCCTTGAGCTTCATGGCCTCCGGGCTGTTCTGCATGGCCGCGATTGCCTTCTCCTACGCTGTCGCGACCGTTCCCGACGAAACCATGGACCGGGTCATGGCGGCAATTCCCGCGACGCGCACGCCGGTTCCCGTGGGCGAAAGCTCCGGCCGGAAACCGCGCGCCGCGTTTTGGCCCACAGCCATGCTTTTCGAGGGCAATGTGGACCATCTGTCCGGACGGCCGGCCAGCCTGTTCGGGCGCAACCTTGTGGTCACTGACGCCGATCTGGTGCGCGACGCCGACTTCACTTCAGGCGAGACCAGCATAAGCCTGCGGCGCCGGGATCTGCGTTATGGCGCTTTCGACCGCTCCGACATGCATCAAGCGGATCTGACCGGAGTTATCGCTGACGGTGCAAGTTTTCGCGAAACCAATCTCAAGGGGTTCAAGGGCGAGCGGGCGGAACTGCCAAACACCGATTTCTGGCGCGCTCTGCTCACCAATCAAACGCTCAATGGACAGGCTGTCCGGGAATCGCAAATGCGCCGCGTGAATATGCGCAACGCGTCTTTGGGTGAAGCCAATCTGCGCTTCATCGATTTGGAAGGCGCCGCCTTTGAAGGCGCCGATCTGCGCGGCGCCATTCTCGACGGCGCAAATCTGACCGGAGCCAGTTTCGCGGGCGCCGATCTGCGCGGCGCCAAGATCGATCAGAAAAATGCCGCTGAGGCGCAGCGCCAAGGCGCACAGTTTTAGCCAAAAGCACGGCCGGCGCGTAACGTGCATACCGTTGCCGCATCGGAATAGTCGCACAAATGCGAAACCGTCCTAAAATGGACCCGGTTAATTGGGTTACGATGCGGTGCGCAGGCGTGAGAGGTTTGCTGGCAAACTGCCATAAGGCGAACGAGGCCAAAACCGATGGCTGGAATGCAGGTTTGGGAACGGATCGTTTCCGAGATTTATGAATGCGTCGCGGATGGGTCGGGTTGGCCTGAGGTGCTTGAAGGTTTCGCCGCAGCCGTTAAGGCCGAGTCCGCGCTGATCTACATAAAGTCGAAATCGGCCCGGCACGAGGAGACCCTCGCCACCGGCACCATCCACAATGCGCCTGCTCGCGTTAAGCGCTACCTCGAGGACTACGAGCCGATATCGCCGGTGTTCCTCCGCTATCGCGGTGTTCCGCAAGGCCAGCTGCGCACCCTTGGCGACTACGCGTTTTCTCAATCCTATCAGGACAGCGCCTATTACCAGAATTGGGTGAGACCGCAGGGTTGGGCCGATATGATCGGAGGTCATCTGATCCGCACAGAGCGTTCGGCTGGATGGCTCTGTCTGCGGCGCGCGCATGACCGGGGACTGTTCGAGCCCACGCAAGTAAAATTGGCGCAGAAAATTGCCCCGCATTTGGCGCGCGCGCTAAGGCTTCGGGCCAAATTCGTTGAGAATGGCTTCCGCGGTGAAGCGTTGCAGAGCTCGATCGATGCCATGTCGTTCGGCGTGTTCGTGACCGATGCCGATGCAAAATTGCTTATTGTAAATCGTGCGGGAGAAGAGATTTTGCGGTGTGCCGATGGCTTGCGTCTGCGCGGTCGCGCCTTGTCTTGCGATAGAGCGGGCGACACCAAGACGTTGCTGGCGGCGATACGATCCTGTTCGGGACCGCTGGTTGCCAACAAGCCGATAAAGGTCGACTTTACAATTGGCCGTAGCGCGGCGCGTCCGCTGACGGCGCATGTGCTCCCGGCCGCGTCGCTTCAGGGATCCCGCTCTCGCCGGCTAGCGGCCGCCACAATTTTTGTCTCTGATCCCTTGGTGGTCCATGACCCTACGGCCATTTTGTCGTCTGAATACGGCCTGACCCCCGCGGAGCAGAGATTGCTGCGTGAAGTCGTCGAAAATCCAGGGGTTTCCAAAGTCGCGGAGAGGCTGGGGATCTCCATAAATACCGGGCGCAGTCACATGAAGAGTATTTTTGCAAAGACCGGCGAGCGCTTCGCCGCCCAATTTCAATCGGGGATGTAAGGAAAATTCGGTCCCGGCGCCTTGTATCCCGGCGTTTGGACCGACAAAATCTGCCCGTTAGTTTCAAAAATTCTAGAACAATTTTAATGTCCTTCACTTGTTCGGGTGAGGCGCGACTGCCTTTTCCGGTGAATATTGACCGGACAAACTTAGGAGGCAACCATGTCGAAGACGATGCTTATGGCTATTGCCGCCGCCGCCATGCTCGGCGCATCCGCTCAAACAGGCGGCGCCGGCGAACGTCGCGTCCAGGCACTCCCTTCCACGATCCCGGAAGCCCATGTTTACGCTCCGATCAGCGGCATGACCTATGCTGTCGGCTCCAATGGGTTCATGGGCTTCTTTCAACAGACCGACGGCAAGTGCGCTCTCACCTTGATGCTGTTCAAGCGGGCCAATCCGGACGAGGAAACGCCCGACAAATCGGCGGCCCGGGTCGAGGTCTCGATCCGGCCCGGGGACAACGCCCGGATCGGCAGCGCCGAGGGCGAGGCTTTGGAGCTCAGCTGCAACGCCAATGCCGGGACCGTATCGGTGGCGCATTTCCGCCAGGCCGTTCCGAGCCAGTGAGCGCGTGTGGGGATTTCTCTTGCGCACGCCGCTCTGCAAACGAAAGCCGCTTGCCTGGGGAGTGGCGAGCTCGATCGCGCCACTTTTTTTGGTCGTCGCGACACTCGCGGGCGAGGTCGTGACGGCTGACGACAACGGCCGCGGCAGCCCGATATATCGTGTCGCCGCGGATGGGACCGTCGACTGGTCCACCTTCAACGGATACCGGCGTTATGGCGCGGCGTGTTTGGCCTGCCATGGCGCGGACGGGCTGGGGAGCACCTTCGCGCCGTCGATGACGGAGGCGCTGAAAACGCTGTCCTACGACGCGTTCGTGAAGATCGTTGTCGAAGGCACGCAGACGCTCCTCGGGACCAGCCAGGCTGTGATGCCGCCATTCGGCAAAGACCCGAACGTGGCCTGCTACATCGACGACATCTATGTCTACCTGCAGGCACGCTCGGACGGCGCCGTCCCGAGGGGACGGCCGTCCAAAAGGCAGTCTCAAACCGTCGCCGCCTTAAACGCTGAAAGGGAATGCCTGCGCGGCTTCGGAACGCAGACGGAGTGAGCCGCCCGCTTCACGGCATTACCACCTCGACCTGCTTTTTGTCGCCGGGCTCGACCGAAAAGTTCGCGCCGATCTCCCTCCCGCCATGCTCTACCTTGAGCTGGTAGGTTCCGGCGGCGAGCACATGCGAGGGGAAAGCGCCGCCGCTTTTCTTAACCAGCGCGCCATCGCCGGAATAAATGTTCCAGATGGTGTCCGCGAGCGCTTCGCCGCCCGGCTTCTGCACGAGCTTGAACATCACCTTGCCGGCCTGATGGTCGACGGTGGCTTCGGTGAGCTTACCGGGTTCCACCGTCACATCCGCCTCGATCAGCGCATTGCTGTTGCCATAGACGCTGTGGATGCGGTAGGTGCCGCTGTTCAGGCGCATGACCACGCCGGATTTGGCATTCGCGATGACCTTTCTGCGGTTGCCGAATTGGTCGGTTTCCTCGGAGTAGACCTCGAAAGCGAGCGTTTGCTCGGACAGCAAGGGCTGCTTGGCCAGCGTCGCGTAAAGCCGGAGGCCGCCAGCGTTGAGATTGAATATGTCCTGCTGCGTTTTGCCGGGCCAGATCGTCAGACGCTTGGTGATATTGGCGCGTCCATAGGACGCATTAATAAGATACTCGCCCGGACGCATGGTGATATTGGGTCTTGCTTCGCGATGCGTCGCGATCAGCCGGTAGCTGCCGTCGTCCTGAACGCGCCCCTCGAAAACCCGCCAGATAATGCCGCTGATGAGCGGCTGCCCGCCCCCGGACATCACCGCCGCCATCGAAAGCGTGCCTGGCTCGTTGGATGTAAAGACCGGCGGCGAAGCCGGCGTTCGCGCCAGATCGGATGCAAAAGGCGCGCCGGCTGATCCGCTCAAGGGGCCCGCGCCCGCGCCGGCGGCGGCAAGCTGAAAGGCGCGCCGCAGATGCAGCTCCAACTCGCCCTCGTTGATGGCGGTGGCGAACACGCCGCCCGTTTCCTCGGGCACGCAGCTCAGCTCCTGGTATTTTTCTCCCGCCTGCGCGTCGAAGGCGATGAGATGCACAATCGCCTCGGGCGATTTCTGCTTCAGGGTCCGCGCCGCCGCGCAAGGGTCGGCTTTACAATTGTCAGGCCCGTCCACGATCATGATGATGGAATGCGCGCCCGACCCCTTGAACATGGCGTTCGCGGCGGTCAGAGACGCAGCAACGGGCGCCGAGCCTTTCGGTTTAGCGCCGTCAAGAGCTTGCGCGTATGTTTTTAGGTCGATGGGCCCGACCGGCCTCAAGGCGTCGATGTCGTCGCAGGCATTGGCTTTCTTACTGCCAAAGGTCAGAACGCCGAGATTGAGCTTGCCCTCATATTCCTCGATAAGCGTCTTTGCCATATCGCGCGCCACCACGATCTTGCTGGCGCCGCTGATCTGCGACCACATGCTGCCCGAATAATCGAGAACGAGAACGGCACTGTTCTGCGCATTTGCCTGGCTCGGTAATCCCGTGTCCAAGGCGAGCGCGGCAAGCAGCGCCAGGCAGGCTTGCATCGGCCGGGAGAACTGGCCTGCCAAAGCGCCGCGTGTCACGCGGCTGAACGGGGCAAATCTATTCCGTAACGAGTTCAATCGTGTGTACCTCATTGGGTGCTGCCTCAAAGGCGCGTGAATAAGTCTTAGCGCCATGCTGGGCCATGACCTGGTAGCTGCCGGCCTGAAGGATCAGCGAGGGCGCGCTGTCCTGCGAGATCAGCACGGTACCGCCATTGGCGTATCGGAGCGTCCATTTCACGCGGCCCAGCGCTGGCGTTCCCGCCGCCGCCGCAAGCTTCAGCTTTACCTCGCTCGCCCGGTGTTCGAAGACGACGTCGGTGATTTGGCCCGCGAGCACATCCACCTCGCGGGTTTGCCGGGCATTATGCCAGCCAAATTGGCTTTCAATGCGGTACCTGCCGCTTTTCAGATAAACGGTTGAGGCTGGTTTTGCCGAGGTCGCGATCGACTGGGTCGTGGTCCCCTGATCCGGCGAGATGGCATAGACCTTGTAGATAAGCTGCCGGTCAAGCGGCGCGCTGGCTCCTGTCAGCACCGACGAAAGTTTTATCCCGCCCGCATCGAGTACGAGTTTTTCTTCCTTGGTGGCACCCGCCGCCAAGGTGATTTGGCGTTCGACCCGGGCGAGGCCATAAAATGCCGCGACGCGGTAGCGCCCGGCGGGAAGGTGAAACTCGGTCTCACGCAATTCGGACCGCGCCAGTTCGCGCAGGCTGCCGGTGTTATCCTCGGCGTAAACAAAAAACACGGCATCGTCGAGAAGCGGGCCATCTTGTGTCGCCGTGGCGGTCAGCCTGAGCTGACCGGAATTCATGACGCCTTCCGTCACCACCTCCTGACCTGCCGTGACCGTCACGGGCACGTCCGTCTTGGCCATGCCATGCTGGAGTACCAGCCGGTATTGGCCCGCAGCGACGTGAAAGATGGCCTGCGTCAAGCTGGAGCGCCCAATTTCCAACGCGGCTGTGCCGGCGGCATCGGCCCGGCGCAGCACGAAGAACATATCGTCAAGCGGCGGTCCACCCGCGACGGCGGCGCCGCGCGCCAGAATCGTCCCGGCATCGAGCAAAACGGTGCTCTCCGCCAGGCGATCGGGCAGGACTTCGATCTCCTGACCGTTTTTGGCAAAGCCGTAAGTTGCCTCGACGTAATAGCGGCCCGGGTCGAGATAGACGCTCGGCTCGGCGCCGCCTCCGCTCCAGATTACTTTTTCTTCCTTTGCTGGAATGCTGGGCTTTTCCGCAAAGATGCGCCATCCGATACCTTCCTTGAGGGGCGGACGCCCTGCGGCCATGGCGGCTTTCAGCTTTACATTGGGCGGCGGCGGTGGAGGCTGCGGCGGACCGGCGCGGGAGGGGGTTTCCGGCGCGGCGGGCGAAGCTGCCGGTGCTGCCGGCTTCGACCCGGCCGCGGCCTTTGTCTTTGCCCTGGCTTTAGCCGCGCCCTTACGCGCCGGACGCTTGGCTTGCGCTGGCAGGGAAAATGGGCTCGCTTTACCAAGCCCAAACGCGGGCTTGACCGGCAAGGCCTGAGCGGGCGGGGCGGCAAGCCAATATCCGCTCAAAGCCAGCATTAGGAACACGTGTAGGACTGCGCGCATTGCACCCGCCAGAAGCAGAAACCGCCTTTGCCACCATTTACGCGTTTAATTTGATTGTCCAGCGGGCCGTCATAAGTTATGCGGCGCGTTACGCGAATGCGAGGAAAGTTTGGAATTATGCTAGCAAATGCAGGTTCAACCGCGGAAGACCTGGAACGTGATCGGCAAGGCCACGGTGACAGTGCCGTTTTGCGCCATCTGGGTTCGCGCCGGTCCGTCTCCGCTGCCGCTTTGGGCGACCCCGGCCCAGACCGCGCGACGCTCTCATCCCTGCTGACGATCGCTGCCCGCGTGCCGGACCACAAGAAGCTGGCGCCTTGGCGCTTCATCGTCGTCGAAGGGGACGCCAGAGCGCGTTTCGGCGAAACCTTGGCGCGCGCGTGCTCCGCCAACGAACCCGAGGCCAGTCCGGTTCGGTTGGAGACCGAACGCGGGCGCTTTCTTCGCGCGCCCACCGTCGTCCTCGTTGTCTTTAGTCCCGTGCCCAATCCCGCGGCGCCGGAATGGGAACAGATCCTTTCCACCGGCGCGGTCTGCCTCAACCTGCTCCACGCCGCCACGGCCAGCGGCTTCGGCGCGCAATGGATCACGGAGTGGTACGCCTACGATCCTGCGGTCCAGGCCGCGTTCGGGCTGAAGCCGGGCGAGCGCATCGCCGGCTTTGTCTATATCGGCACGCCAAAGGAAAAGCCCGCGGACCGCGAGCGGCCGAACCTGGGGGCAATCACCAGCTTTTCCGACGGCCCGGTGGGCTGAACTTACCGCGCGCGGGCGAGAACGCGGCGGGCCCGCTCCAAATGCGGCTTGTCGAGCATTCGGCCCGCGACGGCGATGGCGCCGGCATTGCCCTGGGCGGCGAAGGCCTCCACGATCGCCCGCGCGTCAGCGATTTCGCTTGGCGATGGCGTAAACGCCGTGTTGATCACCGGGATTTGCCCCGGATGGATGGCGAGCTTGCCGGTAAAGCCGTCGCGGGCGGCCTCTCTCGCTTCGCGCTCCAAGGCGGCCTGATCGCGAAAATCGGCATGAATGCCGTCAATGGCCTGCACGCCGGCGGCGTAAGCCGCGAAAAGGCACAGATTGCGCGCCAGCAGGAAAGGCGATGTGAAGCCGCCGCCGTCGTCGCGCGCGGCACTGGCCCCGATGGCCGTGCCCAGATCCTCGGCGCCCCAGGTCAGGCCCCTCAACCGCGCGGTCGAGCCAGTAAAACTCTGCATCTGCAGCAGCGCGCCAGGTGTTTCCGTGGCGATCACGATGATGCCCGTATGCCAGCCGGGCAGGCTCGCCTCCGCTTCGAGCGTGTCCAGCTCGCCCGAGAGGCGCACGGCGTCGGCGCCGGACCCGGCCTTTGGCAGCACGATGCCGTCCGGCTTGTGCGCGATCACCGCAGCGAGATCATCGGCTGTCAGGCCGCTGCCATAGTCGTTGACCCGAACATACAGCTTCGGGCGCCCGGCACTTGCGGCATTGTCCGCCAGAAAGCCTTGCACGTTCTCCCGAGCGGCGCGCTTTGCGTCCGGGGCGACGGAATCCTCGAGGTCGAGGATGAGCAGATCGGCCTCGCTGGTCAGGGCCTTGCTCAGCTTGCGTTCCTCGCTCGCGGGAACGAAAAGCAGCGAGCGCGGAAGCATCTCCGCAGCGGCGTTCATGCCGTCCTCGGCGTCTTGCGCATGAAGGCCTGGCGACGGCAGATAGCCACGCGCGTGTCGTGCTGATTGAAGGCCTCGTGCTGGAACTCGACAATCCCGGCGTCCGGCCGGGAGGCGCTTTCGCGTTTGCCCAGCACGGTCGTGCGCACATGCACCGTGTCACCATGGAAAAGCGGGTGCGGAAATTTCACCTCCGTCATGCCCAGATTGGCGATCGTTGTGCCCAGCGTCGTGTCATTCACGGAAATGCCGATCATT
>Ga0136634_10000490_pt1 | contig 17362 bp, 16 predicted proteins | sample AntDrymUQ8332106_2_FD_104654 | JGI IMG/M metagenome (GOLD analysis project Ga0136634, IMG submission 104654) | Polar desert sand microbial communities from Dry Valleys, Antarctica - metaG UQ833 (21.06) | ecosystem: Environmental > Terrestrial > Soil > Desert | place: Antarctica: Dry Valley... | reverse complement strand
GATCATTAGGCCGAGCGTGAACAGCGAGTTCATGAGCGGCTGGCCGAACTCGGTCTGCGTCTCGCAAAAATGGCGGTCGATATGCAGCGGCTGCGGATTGTGCGTCAGGCAGGAGAAAAGCGTGTTGTCCATTTCGGTCACGGTGCGGCGGATCGCATGCTCGAAGACCGCACCCTCGCTGAAATCTTCGAAATAACATCCGGGCATTGGCTCAACCCTCAAAAGCGGAATTGCTCGGCCAGAATGCGGTCGCCCAGCTCATTTCCGGGATCGAACAGGAGCCTGAGACCAATCGCGCGTTCCTCCGCGATCTCCACGCGGATGACATTGCGGAATTCGTTGTGATCGGCAACAGCGCTGACGGGGCGCTTGTCGGCCTCGAGAATATCGACCAGCACCTTCGCGCTTGCGGGCAGTATCGCGCCGCGCCAGCGCCTGGGCCGGAACGGGCTTATCGGCGTTAAAGCCAGCAGCGCGGTATTGATAGGCAGGATTGGCCCTTGCACGGATAAATTATAGGCGGTGCTCCCCGCTGGCGTGGAAAGCAGAACGCCATCGGCGACGAGCTCCTCCAAACGCACTTGGTTATCCACGGTGATGCGTAGCCGCGCGGCTTGGTAGGTTTGCCGGAAAAGCGACACTTCATTGATGGCCAAAGCCTTGCCTTGCGTCCCGTCCTGATGGACGACCTTCATGCGCAAGGGATGGATCATATTGACTTTGGCCTCGGCCAAACGTTCAGGTAACCCTTCCTCGCGATACTCGTTCATCATGAAGCCGACAGTGCCGCGGTTCATGCCGTATATCGGAATATGGGTGCCCATGAACCGGTGCAGGGTTTGCAGCATGAGGCCGTCTCCGCCGAGAGCGACGATAATTTCCGCTTCCTCGGTCGCGGCATTGCCGTACCGCGCGCAAAGGCGAGTCAGGGCCTGTTCCGCCTCCGGCGTGGCGCTCGCGACAAAAGCGATCTGTTTGACTGGCGTGTCGATTTCGTAAGCCATGGGTGAGCTTGAGTGCAACAGTTAGATCACAATGCCGTGCCCCCGTCCCCGCAATCGGATGAGGGCGGGGAGAAAGCCAACAGCGGCGCCGGTAGCAGCCGGGTTGCCTTGATCTACACCACGTTTCCGTCCGAGAGCGAGGCGAAAAAAGCGGGCCGGCTTCTGGTGGAGAGCGGCTTTGCGGCATGTGTAAACATTTTCCCGCAAATAACATCCCTTTATATATGGGACGGGGCGCTTCAGGAATCGGGGGAGGCGGCCATGCTCATCAAGACGGCCAAGGACCGCAGCGAAGCGGTGCTTGCCGAAGTGAAGCGCCTGCATCCCTATTCCCTGCCTGCCCGCCTCGTGTTAGCCGTCGAGGGTGGAGGGGCGGACTTTCTCGGCTGGATTGTCAGCCAAAGCCAGGCTGCGGCGCAATCATGAGGTCTGTGTGCGGCGCATTCGGAAAGGCTGTTATCAGCCACGCTAGGGTTGCTGCCCGCGAAAAACCCGTGCATAGGCTTGCTACCACGGGCAGTAACCGGCGGAACTGGGAAGGCATGGTTGGATTAGCAGCACGATCGCCGTATGCCTTTTTGGTTCGCGCGGGGGTCATTGTTGGCCTCGGCATAGGCCAGGCGCATGCCATCGATGCCCCGGCGGCGGTACCTGTTCCGACGCGGGCCGAGCAAGTTCTGCCGCACGAGCGCACCATCGCCCTCAAGCATCATTGGACACGCGAGGAGGTGAAACGCGTCTATCGGATCGGCGATGTTTATCAGCCCGAAGCGATGGCCGCGATCAATCGCCTGCTGCGCGACTGGCGCTGTGACAAAACCGCTGCGATGGACCCCAAACTCATCGACCTGCTTTATGAGCTGCATCAAGAGTTAGGCGGGCACGGTTCGATCCGGGTGGTGTCGGCGTTTCGATCCGAGGGGTACAACGCTTCGCTCCTGCGCGCGGGGCGATCCGTCGATCCAGACAGCCAGCACACGCTTGGCAAGGCGGTGGACGTTATCTTTCCCGGAGTAAAGGCCGATCGCGTGCGCGCCGCCGCTGAATTAATGGGCCTAGGCGGTGTCGGCTATTATCCGTTTTCCGGTCCGGTCTTTGTCCATGTCGATACCGGCCCTGTGCGGCAGTGGAAAGAGACCGACCCCAAACACAGCCGCGCCATGGCGCTTGTGCAAAAACCGCGCGGGCGCTTCGTTTTGGATTGCGCGCTGACCACGGAGAAGCTTTTCGAGGACATTCCCGCCGAGCAAGCCTACGCCGCCCTGCCGCCCGGCGCGTCGATCAAACCTCATCCCGCGGCAGATTTGCTTCGCGCTTCGGCGGCGGCCGGCGTGCCTGGCTTTAAAGCGGTCTCGCCAGGCGGGGCTCAATCGGGTGTGACGCTTTCCAGCGTTCAGGAAGGCGATGGACCAGCTTGCGCCGGAGCCGACCCCTTGAGTCGCCTATCCCTGCTAATGGGCGCCAAACCCGTCCAGCCCCGGCTGAAAGCGCAAGCCCGGCAAAAAGGAAAGGTCAAAGCTCAGGTCAAAGCCGCCAAACGCTCGTCGGTTAAGGCGAGAGCCGCCTTGCCGCGGAAAACTGCATCCGGGCGACGCCTCATACGCAAAAGATGATCAGCATTTGGTGCCGGGCAGCGCCGAGTTCAGGTCTATGGCGTGAATATGGCAGGCGTCACAAAAGTTATTAACCCCTTATCCACCATAAAACGGGAACTCAGCGCGCCTAAACCGACCATTACGGCGCCAATTCGGGTCGAATGGCCCTTTATGGAAACAATTCAGGACGTTTTGAGGCAGAATTGTGTTTCGCCCTTGACAGGTCTGTTGCACATGCATCACATGGAGCCAGTTGACTGGGAAAAAAACAAACCATATCAATGGTTTAACCCCTAAGACAACAAACTTGCAATGCCATGTCTAAACAGCCATTTTAGGAGTCAAGGATTCTGGAGTTAGCCGAAATGGCGCAGCATATTTTTAAAAATTTAGTCGTGGCCGGAGGTTTGGCGGCAGCTTTAGCTGCTGGCGGCAGCGGCGATGCGCGCGCCTTCACGGAAACCACCTTGCCGCCTGCTCAGCCCCAAGCCGTGCAGCCTGCTCCTCAGTTTCAACTCAAAAACCCCGAGGGCGGCGGCGACACTTTAACGCTCTCGACGCCTGGCGATGCAAAGTCAGGCGGGACCGAATTGCGCATCCCCGGGATCGGCTCCGTCGGGACGGTGCCAAAGCTCGATTTCGGCCTGGACTTGCTCTACGGCGCGGGCAGCGATCCGGTCCAAGATCGGCCGCTGGAAAGCGACGGCAACGATGTGACAATCAAGGGCACGCTCCGGCATCGCTTCTGAAATCGCACGCGCGTGACGGGCGACCTCCAGTCTGAGACTTTCACCAAGTGGCGAACGGAAAGCTTGCAGCGGCTAGCGTTCATGTTTTCACTGCCAGCGGTGTCCTCGCAGGTTTTGCAGCCTTTATAGCGGCGATGGGGCACCGGTGGGAGATCGCCTTTGCCTGGCTGGCTCTCGCCACGCTTATCGACGGGATCGACGGCCCGCTAGCGCGCCATTTTGAAGTCAAAAAGCACCTTCCCAGATTTTCCGGCGAACGCCTCGATCTTGTCATCGACTACTTCACCTATGTGGTGGTGCCGGCCTTCATGATCTATGCGGGCGGTCTTCTCCCAAGCGGGTTGGCCATGTTTGCGGCGGCTATCGTGCTCATGACGTCCCTGTTCCATTTCGGCGACATCGAAAGCAAGACCGAGGACGGCTTTTTCGTTGGCTTCCCGGCGCTTTGGAACGTCGTTGCCCTGTATCTGTTCATCTATCCCTTGCCTCCCGGTCTCGCTTTCGCCGGCATCGCTGTGCTCGGCGTACTGACCTTTGTTCCGCTGAAATGGGTTCACCCCATCCGAGTCCGGCGCTGGCGTGCTCTGACCCTCGCCATTCTTGCCGTGTGGGCGGGCGCGACAATAAGCGCGGTCTGGCATGGCTTTCCAGCCTCTCCGGCTATGCAGACCGTCATCGGCTTCTGCAGCGTATATCTGCTGGCACGCGGGCTTGCGCGGAGCTTTGACGGCCAGTCACGTCCCCCCTCGCACGCCTAGCAGCTTTGGGTCACGCAACAGGAAACCGCGCGGCGCCAGTCAATTAGGCCCTATACGCCACAGGTAAGTTCAGCTAAATGCAGCCTCGATAGCTGACAAAGGGGCAGACTGCCGTGGAACTTTTAACAGATCCCGCCGCGTGGGCGAGCTTCATCGCGCTTTGCGCGCTAGAAATCGTGCTCGGCATCGACAACGTCATATTCCTCTCCATCGTGACCGAGAAGCTGCCGGAGCAGGAGGCGAGACGCGCGCGCCAGCTTGGCCTATTTCTGGCGCTGGTTTTCCGGGTTCTGTTGCTGCTGACTATCTCCTGGGTCATCGGCCTGACATGGCCGCTGTTTACGCTGTTCGGAAACGGCTTTTCCATTCGCGATCTCATTCTCATAGCGGGCGGTCTGTTTCTCATCATCAAGGCGACGCAGGAAGTTCACGCCGAAATCGCGGGGGACGAAGAGGCGGCCGCCACGGCAACGCCGGTGTCGAACACGTTCCGCAGCGTCGTCATGCAGATCGTGCTGATCGATGCGATTTTCTCGATCGACTCCATCATCACCGCCGTCGGCATGGCTGACCATGTGGAAATCATGATCGCCGCCGTCGTCGTCGCCATCGGCGTCATGTATGTCGCGGCCGAGCCGGTGGCCAAATTCATCGAGCGCAACCCCTCGACGAAAATGCTCGCGCTGAACTTCCTTATGGTGATTGGCGTCGCGCTGGTAGCGGACGGTTTCGGATTTCACATTCCACGCGCCTACATCTATTCGGCCATGGCCTTTGCCGCGCTGACGGAGTTCTTCAACCTCATGGCCGTGCGCCGCAAACGCTACAGACGGCGCGATGTTCTCAAGCGGTGAGAACGATGGCTCACTTGCGCCACAGTGTAGATTTAGCTGCTGCTTAGGGTGTCCTGCATACCGGTGTTTTTGCTCGAGGATCATAGTCCGCATGAAGAAGGCAATGTGCTGGGCGCAACGGCTTGTCTTCCTGCTGTGCCTTCTCTTGCTTCGGCCAGCGGCGGCGGAAGAGGTGAAGGCCGAACATCAAGGGCTGGAGGTCATCGGCAACCTAGACATCGCTCCGGGCAAGACCCTGAAAGCCGATGGCGTGGTGCTGCTGCTGCATGACACGCTTGGCCATCACCGCGTTGAGCTGATGGCGGCTCTGCAGGAGCTCCTGCACGAGCGCGGCATCAATTCCCTGGCGATCACGCTTAGCCTTGGCCTGAACGCGCGGCGCGGTATGTTTGATTGCGGCATCGAGCAAGACCACCGCACGGAAGATGCGCGCGAGGAACTGGGAACCTGGATCAACTGGCTACGCGAGAAAGGCGCCGGCAGCATCGTGCTGGCGGGGCACGGCCGGGGCGGCGTGCAGGTCGCGCTCTATATCACGCAAAATCCGGATAAGCTGATCCGCAAAGCGGTTTTGATCGCCCCGCTGGCGCATAGCGTCGGCAGCGCGGGAAGCGAGTATGACGAGCGTTTCCGCCGGCCGTTGGAGCCGGTCCTCGCCGAAGCGGAAAAGCTCAAAGCGGACGATCAGTCGAGCATGCTGATGAGCAATGTGGGATTTCTGCTGTGTCCGCAAGCGCGCGTAACGGCCGGATCGTTCATCAACTACTACGGACAAAATCCCAATCTCTATACGCCGGGCCTGGTTCCAAACATCAAACTGCCGACGCTTATCGCCGTGGGTGACCAAGATCCCCTGGGCGCGGAGCTGAGCGCGGCTATTCAGGGCATTCCCACAGGCACCAGCCATGTCACTTTCGCCATGGTGCCCGGCGCGGATCACCTGTTCCGCGATCTGGCCGCCGACAGCCTGGCCAACCGCATCAAGGCCTTTGTCCAGCAGAAATAGCTGCAGCGATCGAAGCCAGGCGAACGGCCGGGCAGCCGTGATCGAGGTGTAGCGGCACAAGGCTCGCGTGGTGCAATGCGTCGCCCCCGGAAAGCGCGAGAGCGCGTATCTGGGGTCCAATCCTCTATCGTCTTCGTGCGCAGTTGGCGCTGCGCCCACGGATCCCGGCTCGGCCTTAACGGCCGTCCGGGAAGATTCAGGGGTTAGGCACGCGATTAGTAAAAAGGGGCGAGGCGCCTAGCCTCTGACATAGGAGCCCGGCGCGTCTTCCAAAGCGGGCAGGGAACCCTCTCCGGGAATGCGGGCCGGAATTTTCTCACCCGAGAGATCGGCAAGCCATTGCGCATAGTCCGGCCACCAAGAGCCGGGCGTTTGCTGCGCCTTCTCGATCCAGGCATCGAGCGATGGGAGAGTCTTCGCGTCGGCGTCGCTCGCCGGCGCCCAAAACATATATTTTTGCTTTTCCGGCGGGTTGACCACACCGGCGATGTGCCCCGATCCCGCCAGCACGAAACGCAACGGCCCGCCGAACAGCTTGGCTCCGGTAAAAACCGATTTCGCAGGCGCGATATGATCTTCGCGCGTGGCCAGCTCATAGATGGGCAGCATGACCTTGCCGAGGTCCAGCTTCATCCCATCGATCGTCATTTCGCCGCGCGCCAGCCGGTTGTTTTGGTAAAACTCGCGCAAATAGAAGCTGTGATTGGCCGCCGGCATCCGCGTCGAATCCGAATTCCAATACAGCAGGTCGAACGGGAAGGGTTGCTTGCCCAGCAAGTAACTGTTGACGATGTAGGGCCAGATCAGGTCCTTCGGGCGCAGCATGTTGAAGACGGTGGCCATGCGCGAGCCGTCGAGATAACCGCGCTCGGCCATCATTTCCTCGAGCGCCTTGATTTGCGTATCGTCGATGAAGACGAGGAGATCGCCGGCATCGGAAAAATCCACTTGCGCCGCCAGGAAGCTGGCGGAGTTGATCAGGTCGTCGCCCTTGGCGGCCATGTAAGCCAGCGTGGTGCCGAGCAGCGTCCCGCCCACGCAGTAGCCGAGCACGTTCGGCTTGGGCACATCGGTGACGCGCTGAACGGCCGAGACGGCCTCCAAAATGCCTTCGCGCATATAGTCCTGGAATGTCTTGTGCGAGAGGCGTTCGTCCGGGTTGACCCAGGAGACGATGAAGACCGTCACGCCTTGATCGACGAGCCAACGGATGAAGGATTTCTGCGGGATCAGGTCGAGGATGTAAAATTTGTTGATCCATGGCGGCACGATCAGCAGCGGCACGGAAAACACCGTCTCCGTCGTGGGCGCGTATTGGATGAGCTGCATGATCTCGTTCTGGTAAACGACCTTGCCCGGCGTGACGGCGAGGTTCCGGCCGATCGCGAAAGCGCTCAGGTCGGTCTGTTTGATTTTTAGCAGGTCTTTGGATTCGTCGAGATCCTTGACGAGCTGCGTCATGCCCTGCACGAGATTTTCCGCGTTCGTCGACAAGGTCGCTCGCACGACTTCGGGATTGGTGAATGGAAAATTCGAAGGTGAAAGCGCGCTGGTGATCTGATTGAGATAAAAATGCGCCCGCTGCCGCGTGCGGTCCTCGACGCCCTGCGTGTCGCGGACGATATCGTCGGCCCAGTTCGCCGTGATCAGATAGGCTTGCTTCCAAAAATCGAAGAACGGGTTGTCGTTCCATTCCGAATCCTGAAAGCGCGCATCGCCCTGTGCCGGCCGCATGACCGGCTCGACGTTTTCGCCCAGATAGCGGCGGTAGGTGCGCCCCCAAAGCTCGATCAGATCCTCGGTTAGCTTGGTCTGCTTAGCCGCGAGCTTGTCCGGCTCCGCCATCCAGCGCTGGGCGATGGAACCGAGCAGTTTGCCGGCTTCGTTCATTTCACCCGCGACCGACATGGGCCCGTCGCCACGCTTGTTGTCGGCATAGCGCGAGAGCGCCTTGGCGCCCTCGTTGAACAGAAGCAGCATATTGCTCGCGAGCTTCTCCGGGTCCTGGACGCCGTAGGTCTGCTGTGCGCCTTCCGATTTGGTACCCTTACCGTCCGCCATGTCTCATCCCCAGCCGGTCGCTTGTTTGATGTAGAAATGCCGCAGTTTCGCGTAAAACGCGCTACGGCCAGCACGCGCTTACAATTGTCACGGCCTCGTCAATTCCATCCGCAAAACAGGAGGATATCATATTCCGCAGCCACATCGCTGCGAACGGACGGGACCTTTTTGCAATCGTCGCGCCGCCCTATGAGTGACTGGTTTGTAATGCTATATGGGTGCAATCGTTTCAGAATCACAACGCGTAACCAGGGGAAGCGGCCTGGGGCGTTCCGGCAACGCTTAGGATGATGATCATGCCACGCGCTTTATCAAAGACAGCGTACTGGGTATGCGTTGCAGTACTGGCGGCGGTTTGCGCGGGCTGCGCGGAAACCACCTATCCGAGCCTTCCCACGCTCCCCTCGGTCGGTGACAGCTTGTTGACGCCAAGTGAGCAGCAAAAGGCCATCAAGGACCTGAGCCAGGAGCAAAAAAACCAAGGCGCTGCGGCGTCGAAGGAAACCGAGGGTCGCTAGGCCACGGGGGCGGCCGTCTCGTGCATCGGACCGAAAAGTGTACGCACTTTTTTAGATAAATCCGATGCATAAACAAAAAGCTAGCGCATCGTGCGCAAAAGTGGGAACCGGTTTTGCGCACGATGCGATAAAACAAAGAGCTAAAGCGGAATGCGCGATTCCATTTAAGCGCATTGCGCTCTAGAGCGCAGCTCCGCGTTCAGCGGAGCGTCCGGCGCTCTGGAGCTTCGGACTCAGAAGGGCGCTCGCGTCGATGCTTCAGGGTGATGCTGGCACCAGCCGATGAGTTACGAGAAGCCCGAGCCCGGCAAGCCGCCATTTCTGGCGACGCCAACTGAGGTGCTCTTAGAGCGTGCGATTTTGGCCGCTCGCTGGATCCTCGTTGTTTTCTATTTCGGCCTGGCCTTCGCCCTCGCGCTTTACGCCGGCTCGTTCGTCTACAAATGCGCCAAGCTGGCGCTCGGCATTTTCACGCTGACCGACAACGAGGTCATCCTGGCGATGCTCGGCCTGATCGACGCCTGCCTGGTCGCCAGCCTGATGGTGATGGTGATGCTGACCGGCTACGAGAATTATGTCAGCCGGCTCGCCCATGAAGACGCCTCCGAACTCGCCTGGCTCGGCAAGATCGATACCGGCAGTCTGAAGGTGAAGATTGCCTCGTCCATCGTGGCGATTTCCTCGATCCACCTCCTCCAGTTGTTCCTGAACGCCTCGCAATACGACAATCAGAAAATCATGTGGAGCACGCTCATTCACCTCGCCTTCGTGCTGAGTGCGTTTTCACTCGCAGTGGTCGACCGCATCGCGGCGGGGGGAGAGCCGGGGAAGGGGAATGAGGGGGAGTAGTTGGCTCCGCGTGCGGTCTGGCATGTTGGTGGCAGCCGGCCGATACCGCGCGCACTCAGTGTCGAGTAGGCGAGTGCGGCACTTCCAGAATCGCCTCATCTCAAACATCGCGCTCATCGCGCCAGCGGGCTAAGGTGTAAGATTTTCGTATCGCGCGGAAACAGTAACCATGAGGGTTTTTTGTCTGACTCAGTCATGGCAACTCGGGACAGATCTCCGTATTCGATCTTTATAAAGATTTCGGTATCGGATTCGTTTTTGACTACCTCGACTGCGCAGCTACTCATTCCTTGAAGCTCGAAGCCCTGAAATATGATGCGGTAGCGATTGCTCCTATCCAGCACCGCAACTTGATTTTGTTTTACTTCATCGGGTTTCGGCGCCTCAGCATCACTCTGCCAAGGATCGCTGTTTACGCAAGCCCGATACAGCATGCTTTTCGTGATTTTAGCTGGGGCGGCGATTCCGGCTAAGGCAACATCAGCGAGAGCTATTTTCGCTAAGGTGTCGATGGCGTAAATTGATGAGGACGGAGTCTCCAGCATCTCGGCGAGAAGCCGCTTCGGTAGGAGATTAAATTTGTCAGCTCTAAGAAGAGCCGCGACCACTCTCACACCTACTTCAATACCAAAGGCTAGGTTATTCACCTCAGATGGCAACTTGGAACTGACTGATCCCACTAGGAACGGACTATGAAAGCCCAGAACGCCGCCCGCGTAGATGGTTCTGGCCGGAAACCTGTCACCATACGCGCCGTCGGCCCCTCCCATAAAAGCGATCGCGCATGCCGAAAGGCACGAGTCCGAGGCCTCAACCGCAGTCTTGATCTTACTCTCCGCAATATGCTGAAAAAGCTTTATGCCGTCGAAGTAGGACCCTCCAGGACTGTTTAAGCAAAGCCGCTCAGCCTTATCGAGCTGATCACGAGGCCTCTCGAAATCCCCGGATTCGATGGCACCTTGCAGCTTGAGATCGCAATGAACCACGTTTGACTTTATTATCTCTGCCGCGCTTAAATCTGCGCCAAAGCCCGCGCTGACCAGAACTGCCAACGCGACTATAACTGGAAGTGTTGGCCGCATCCCGTCTCCGTCGATAAGTTGCCACTCCCCATCTGAAGAGTTCTCGATCATGCTCCTCTAGTCGAAATTGGGGATGTCCGCTAGCACCGCAAGGCTGACTCTCGACGCTCCGTTATCGCGCCTGCAAACGACAGAAGCGGATGCCGCCGGCGCCTCTTGATGTTTAACCTTCCCTCGCGCTAAGACGCTCCTGAGAAAAGTGGTATAGTTCCACAGTGCCCGATCCGCCACTGTCGGGCAGCCACTTCGGCAAGCCGCCACCGCCCCGCAGGAGGGAATCGCCCGTGAATGAGCGGAACCAGGACTTTCATCGCATTAAGCGTCTTCCGCCTTACGTGTTCGAAAGCGTCAACCGGCTGAAGGCGCAGGCGCGGCTGCGCGGCGACGACATCATCGATTTCGGCATGGGCAATCCCGACATGCCCACGCCCCAGCATATCGTCGCCAAGCTGGTCGAGACCGTCGCCCGGCCCCGCACGCACCGCTATTCGGCCTCCAAGGGCATCCCGGGCTTGCGCCGCGCCCAGGCCGCCTATTACGAGCGCCGGTTCGGGGTGAAGCTGAACCCGGACACCCAGGTGGTGGCCACGCTCGGCTCCAAGGAAGGCTTCGCCAACATGGCCCAGGCGATCACCGCGCCGGGCGATGTTATCCTGTCGCCGAGCCCGACCTATCCGATCCACGAATTCGGCTTCATCATCTCGGGCGCGTCGATCCGCAGCCTGCCGGCCACCCCTGACGAGAATTTCCTCGCCGCGCTGGACCGCGCTGTCCGGCACAGCATTCCCAAGCCGCTGGCGCTGGTGCTCAGCTATCCCTCCAACCCGACAGCCATGGTCGCCGATCTGGATTTCTACAAGGAGGTCGTCGATTTCGCCCGCAAGCACGATTTGATCATCCTCTCGGACGTCGCCTATTCGGAGATCTATTTCGATGTGCCGCCGCCGCCTTCCGTGCTGCAGGTCAAGGGCGCGATGGATGTGACGGTCGAGTTCACCTCGTTGTCCAAAACCTATGCGATGCCAGGCTGGCGCATCGGCTTCGCCGTCGGTAATGAGCGCCTGATCGCCGCGCTCGCCCGGGTGAAATCCTATCTCGATTACGGCGCCTTCACCCCGATCCAGGTCGCCGCGACCGCCGCACTGAACGGCCCGCAAGACTGCGTGGAGGACATCCGCCAGATTTATAGGCGCCGGCGCGATTGCCTGGTCGATTGCATGGCGCGGTCGGGCTGGGACATTCCCGCCCCACCGGCCACGATGTTCGCTTGGGCGCCGGTGCCTAAGGAGTTTCGCGAGCTGGGATCGCTTGAATTTTCCAAGCTGCTATTGGAGAAAGCCGGTGTCGCCGTCTCCCCCGGCGTGGGATTTGGCGAATATGGCGAGGGTTTTGTGCGCTTCGGGCTCGTGGAGAACGAGCAGCGCATTCGCCAAGCCGCGCGCAATGTGAAGAAATTCCTGTCCGAAGCGGCGACCACGCTGCATAACGTCATCCCGTTGGCATCCGGCCAAAGAGGCTGAGCCGTCGCAGGGGTTGATCCGCATGGAAGCGCTGAGAGTTGGGCTTGCCGGGCTCGGCACGGTCGGGGCCGGTGTGCTGGATTTGCTCGACCGCAATGGCGCGGTTCTGGCGCAGCGCTGCGGCCGCAGAATCGACGTAACCGGCATATGCGCGCGCAGCCGCACGAAAAATCGGGCGGTGGACGTGTCCCGCTTCGAATGGTTCGACGATCCGGTGCGCCTTGCCGAAAACCCGTCCATCGATGTGTTGGTCGAGCTGATCGGGGGCGCGGATGGCCCCGCGAGGGCTTGCGTGGAAGCGGCCCTCGATGCCGGCAAGCATGTCGTGACCGCGAACAAGGCGTTGCTTGCCGAGCATGGAACCAGCCTTGCCCGCCGGGCTGAGGAAAAGGGCTTGGCCCTGAATTTCGAGGCGGCCGTCGCGGGCGGCATCCCGATCGTGAAGACGTTGCGGGAAAGCCTTTCCGGCAATCAGGTCAAGCGCGTGTTCGGCATCCTCAACGGCACCTGCAACTACATCCTGACGCGCATGCAGAATGAGGGACAGCCCTTCGCGCAGGTGCTGGCCGATGCCCAGCGCGCCGGCTATGCCGAGGCCGATCCGACCTTCGACGTCGATGGCCATGACACAGCGCATAAGCTCTCCATTCTCACGAGCCTGGCTTTCGGCACGGAAGTCTCTTTCGATGCTGTGTATATGGAAGGCATCCGCTCCATAACCCCGGCTGACATCGATGCCGCCGAGGAACTCGGATATCGTATCAAACTGCTCGGCGTCGCGCTGCGCACCGATGGCGGCATCGAGCAGCGCGTGCATCCAACCATGCTGCCGAAAAACAGCGCCATCGCACAAGTGGACGGCGTGCTGAACTGCGTTGCCGTGGACGGCGATTTTGCCGGCGAGATCCTGCTGGTGGGTCCGGGCGCGGGCGCGCGTCCCACCGCCTCGTCGGTGGTCAGCGATTTGGCCGATATCGCGCGCGGGGTCGTTCGCCCGGCCTTCACCGTCGCGGCCAGAACGATGCGGCCGCATATCCGCGCGCCGATCCGTGCGCATGAGGGCGGCTATTACATCCGCCTTTCGGTCTATGACCGGCCTGGCGCATTCGCCGCCATCGCCAACCGCATGGCCGAGGAGGGCATTTCGCTGGAAAGCATCGTGCAGAAGCGCGCGGCGGCGGGCTTGCCGGGATCGGGCCGGCTGAGCACCGTCAACGGGCCGACGCCCGTCGTCATGATCACCCATGAAACGACGGAAGCGGCCATCCGTCAGGCTCTGGAGTCGATCGAGGCCGACGGCCATGTCGACGAAAAGCCGCAGATGATCCGTATCGAAAAGCTTTAGAGCAGCGTGCGCAAAAGTGGGAACCGGTTTTGCGCAAAACCATGCGACAAACAGAGAATGAGAGCGGCGTGCGCGATTCTATTTCAGCGCACTCCGCTCTAGCCCCTTTCCTTGGCGGACAGCTTGTGGCATCCACGAACCTGCGGCAGCCTTTGCCGCGGCCCGTGCCGCCTTGTCCCTTGCTGCTTACGGAGATGCTCCCATGCCGCATGAAAAGTCTTCGGTCTTGCAGCGGTCCTTGTCGATCGAGGTGGCGCGGGTCACAGAGGCGGCGGCCGTAGCGGCGGCAAAGGTTCGCGGCCGCGGCGTCGAAAAGGAGGCAGACCGCGCCGCGGTGGACGCCATGCGCACAGAGCTGAACAAATTGCAAATCCGCGGCCGTGTGGTCATCGGCGAGGGCGAGCGCGACGAGGCGCCGATGCTCTTTATCGGCGAGGAACTCGGCCTGGGCGAAGGGCCGGAGGTCGATATCGCCGTCGATCCGCTCGAGGGGACGACGCTCTGCGCCAAGGCGCAGGCGGGTTCCATGGCGGTCGTGGCGATTGCGCAAGGCGGCACGCTTCTCAACGCGCCGGACATTTACATGGACAAGATCGCCATCGGCGGCGGCTATGAGCCGGGCCTTGTGGATTTGGACCTGTCGCCAGCGGAAAATCTGCGGCGCGTGGCCCAGGCCAAGGGGGTTGGCATTGCCGATCTGACCGTGTGCATTCTCGACCGCGCGCGGCACGCAAAGCTTATCGACGATGTGCGGCAGACGGGCGCCGCCATCAGGCTCATCGGTGATGGCGACATCGCCGGTGTGATCGAGACCGTCGATGCCGAGGAGACCGGCATCGACGTGTATATGGGCATCGGAGGGGCGCCCGAGGGCGTGCTCGCGGCCTCGGCTTTGCGTTGCATCGGCGGGCAGATGCAAGGCCGCCTGACCCCGCTTAGCGGGGAGGAGCGCCAGCGCGCGCTCGCCATGGGCATCTCCGACTTCACGCGCAAATACAGCATCGAGGAAATGGCGAGCGGCGATGTCATCTTCGCCGCCACCGGCGTGACCGACGGTTCGCTGCTCGACGGGGTGAAGTTCAGCAAGGGCCGTATCGACACCCATACCGTGATCATGCGCGCAGCGACCAAGACCGTGCGCTGGCTGCACAGCCAGCACCGGGCCGCGAAGGTTCAGGAGGTGTGAGGGCAGGTGGCGCATGCAACGGCTTCGCGCAACCTCAATGTAAGGCGCAGTCGAAATTGGCAAAGCCACCACTCAGCTCTGCCTTGCAGTGGTTGCCCGCATGACCAAGTGCCAGCTGAGCTCGGCGACAAGCACCGCCCGGAGGTGATGGTTATCATGGCTATCGCGGCAGCACCGCAAACGACTGCTAATCTCGTTCTGAGATCGGCGCAAATCGCGATGGCATTATCCGGATCGAGGCTGGCGATAGGCTCGTCAGCCCGGCACCTCGCGGCAGTGCGCGGCGGGGGCGCGGTCGGCCAGCGTTGCCGCGCGCGACATCAGCGTCAGCAAGTCGGCCTGCCGCGAGGTGCCGGTTTTCTGGAAAATGTGCTTCAGATGCGTCCGCACGGTCTGGGTGCTGATGCCGAGGCTGCCCGCGATGTGCGGGGCGGTGGCGCCCTGCGTCATGACGAGTGTCACGCGCATCTCGCCATTGGTGAGGCCGTAGAGCTTTGCGAAGGCTTCGGCCGGGAAGAGCAGTAGGGCATTGGGGTCCTGGATGAAGATGATCGCGAGCGGCGCGGAGGCCGCGCTTCGCAGCGGCAGCACGGTCGCCACGAAACCGCTGCCGCCGCGGTCTGGCAATGCCAGCGCAACCGCTTGGCGCCCGGCATGAGCGCCCGGATCGGTGGTTTGCTTCAACGCCGCGCCGAGCCGGCTGGCCGCTGCGGTGTCGGTCGGCCGCAGCCGATTGTTGACGATGGTCAGCGCGCCGCCTAGACGCACCTGACGTTTGGCTGCAGCGTTCATATACATCACCACTCCGTCGCGCGAGGCGAGCAGGACGCCTGGGCACACCTCGTTCAGCACCGCGTCGAGCAGCTCCAGGGCATCGGTCGCCATCGTCCGGACCTCCATCATGATTGCCTCCCCGGAACCTTGGAGCCGCTGACCGGCAGCGCTTCGATCAGATGCTGCCCATGCGGCAGGGCATAGGTCGCGGCGATGGCGAAGTCCGCACCGGTGAGCAGGTCCGCGAACTCGGCCTTGGAGCGCTCGTGGCCGCCGGCGTTGATGAGCATGTTGAGATCGGAAAGTTCGGTTTCCCCGCCGTTCGAGGGCGCGCCGAGCAGCCGCTCTATGATCAGCAGCCTTGCCCCGTCCTCCATGCCGAGGCGGCAGCGTCGCAGGATGGCAAGCGCCTCCGCGTCCGGCCAGTCGTGGAGGATGTGCTTGAGGAGATAGGCATCGCCGCCCGTCGGCACGGCCTTAAAGAAGTCGCCCGCCACAATGCTGCAGCGCTCGCCGACACCGGCCGCCGCCAGGAGCTGCCCAGCGCCTTTGACGACGGCCGGCAGATCGAGCAGCGTGCCATGGGCGCCCGCGTAGTGCTGCAGCAGCGCGCCGAGCAAAGCGCCATTGCCGCCGCCGACATCGACGATCCGCCTGAGCTGCGAAAAGTCGTAGTAAGTCGGCAAGGCCCGGCCGAGACAGGCCGAACGCTCCTGCATGGCCGCGTCGAACGTCGCGCCTTCCATCGCATGTGCGGCGCGATAGCTCCACACGTCCATGCCATGGATGGCGCGGAAGGCATTCTCGCCCGTGCGCACCGTGTGCAGCATGGCGCCCCAGGCTTGCCAATGCGCGGGGCGAAGAGCAAAGCGTGCCCAGGCGTTTCGGGAGCAGCCGCAATCGCTGCGCAATGCGCGGCCGAGGGGGGCAAGCGAGAACCCCTTCGCCCCCTCGGCCAGTACGCCCGTGGCCGCCAGCGCCCTTAGGACGCGGTGAAGCGCCTGGGGATGGCTGCCGGTCCGCTCGGCGAGCATATCCGCCGGCAGCGCGCGGTCGCCGAGCAGATCGGGAATGCCCAGCACGACGATCACATGGATCGCCTGCGAGATCTGGTAGCCATTGATCAGCCGAAGCAGCACCGACTGCTCGGCGCAAGGCGGCTGCTGGGCCGCATTGGTCATCGCCGCGTCCTGGCCGTTGGCTGCCGGTGGAAGAAAGGTCGGGGCGGTATCAGGCTAGGTCATAGCCGCTCTCCAGTAGCATGCGCGGGCGAGTTCTAAAGAAGCGTTGAAGGGGATAGCGAGGACCGGCACCTATTGCGGTTTGAGGCCGGCCGTCTTCACGAAAGCGCTCCAGCGGTCACGTTGCATGCGCTGAATGCTGAGGAGCTCGGCCCCGCTGATGCCAGTCGGCTCAAAACCCACCGCCTCGGCGCTGGCGCGCGTTTGCGGCAAAGCCATCGCCGCCATAATCTCTTTCTCCAGGCGCGCGACGACATCCTTCGGCGTCGCCGCCGGCGCATAGAAGCCAAACCACGCCGAGCCGTCGAAGTCGATGCCGGCCTCCTGCATCGTCGGGACATCCGGCAGGAAGTGCGAGCGCGCCGTCCCGCTGAGCGAGACGATGCGGATCTGGCCGCGCTTATGGTGCGCCGTCAGCTCGGCGCTGGAGGCTACAAACATCGGCAGCCGGCCGGATATCAGGTCAGGCAGCGCGAGCGGCGTACCCCGATAGGGTACATGGGTCATGGCGATATCGAATTTGCGGCCGAAAGCGAGCCCGGCCAGATGCGCGCCGGTGCCCTCGCCGGGGGAGCCGAAGGTCGCGCGACCGGCGTCTGCCTTCATCCACTTTGCCAACTCCGCCAGATTGGCTGCCGGAATCTGGTTGCAGATCGCCAGAGCCTGGTCGAACGTGACGATCTGCGCGATCGGCACGAAGTCGGTAAACGGGTCATAGCCGGGATTGGCAATCAGAAGCGGCTGCAGGGTGATCTGCCCGGCGGCGGCCAGCAGGATCGTTGCGCCATCGGCGGGGGCTTTCGCCACCGTCTGCGCGCCG
>Ga0136634_10000489_pt1 | contig 17402 bp, 11 predicted proteins | sample AntDrymUQ8332106_2_FD_104654 | JGI IMG/M metagenome (GOLD analysis project Ga0136634, IMG submission 104654) | Polar desert sand microbial communities from Dry Valleys, Antarctica - metaG UQ833 (21.06) | ecosystem: Environmental > Terrestrial > Soil > Desert | place: Antarctica: Dry Valley... | reverse complement strand
ATTTAAAATTTGTATACTGCACAAAATATCTGTTGCGACATCGCTTTGCGGACCGGAGATCTTTGTCCATTTATAAACTAATGGTGCATTTTCCGGATCAGTGGATAAGCATCCGTTTAAAGTGGCAGAATTTACCGGAAGGTTGATTGTAAGATCACTCCCTGCGATTGCAACAGGTGAAACATTGGGAGGTATCACAAAGGTAATATCCACATCATCACTGGAAGTGAATCCCATATTATCGGTTACGGATAGACGAACAATATATGTACCTGGATTACCAAATGCAAATGAAGTAGTATCCTTTTGCGGTGTAAGAAGCTGGCTCCCCATTGGTCCATTTACAAGTGACCACTGATAGGTTATTATTGTTCCCGTTGTGTCAATTGATCCTCTTCCATCTAAGAAAACTTTTGTTACAGGTGCCTGGATTGTTTGATCTGCGCCTGCTTTTGCAACCGGAGGTAAATTTTTCCTCATACAAATTGTATCCCATATTTTTTCTTCCACCATTCTCGTAAACAATACATGATGGCCATAATTATTCAAATGCACACTGTCGCCTGCAGAGTATGTTGGATTCATGCTTCCATCTGCATTACCCACAGTTGTCCAGAAATCAACTGCTTTATTTCCAAATCGAACATTGATCCAGTCTCTTAATGTCATTTGCATAATTTTTTCATTCGGGCTTAGCCGGTCACGTGGCTGAGTGGTTGAAACCCAAACCGGCACATTTTGCGCATCACAAGCGGCTGCAAGCCGGTTGAAATTATCCTGGCATTCCTGCAAAGTATAACCTAATGCTATATCATTGGAAGGCAGGTTAATAATGATCGCATCCGGATTAAATGATAAAGCCTTTGTAATATTCCATAGGGGATCCGGTACGGGCCTGTTTGCAGGAGGTATAAATCCCGTAGGTAATACATGGTAAGAGGTCAATCCCAATGTTGCAATATTGGTTACAGTAATCTGTACATTTTGTCGTTGAACATAAACCCTGAACTTATTTACCCATGAGCTGTCAATTGGAATTCCTCCCGTTCCATAAGCAGAAGATGAACCCACCACTACAACTTTATAAGGCTGGCTGCAAAGTGTTACAGCAGCAGGGGGCCATGGTGTTGGCAGGATCGTATTAACAGCAATGGCTACCTGGTCTGTGCTTACCAGGTTACCTGTATCCTTAACTGACAATTCAAAAAGATATGAACCTGCAACCATATTGGTTACACTTATGTTGCATTGCGTATCAGCTCCAATAATACAAGGTGGACCCGATATCTTAGTCCATTTATAAGTTAATGGTGCATTTTCAGGATCTGTGGATAAGCAGCCATTTAATGCAACCGAGTTTAAGGGAAGATTTATAGAAATATCGCTTCCAGCTCTTGCTACTGGCGGTGAATTAATAACAGGCGGCAAAACAACTACTGTTACCTGGTCTTTGCTTTCCAGGTTACCTGTATCCCTGACTGACAATTCGAAAATATATGTACCTGCAACAAAATTGATTACGCTGGTACTGCATTGTGTATTGGTTATTATTAAGCTTTCAGGCCCGGAAATTTTTGTCCAGGTATAATTTAAAGGTGCATTCTCAATATCTGTAGATAAACAGCCATTTAAAACAACAGAGTTTAACGGAAGGTTAATTGTGATATCATTACCTGCTCTTGCAACTGGTGCCGCATTAGATGGAATGTTATTGTTGTATGAAATATCAATTACATTAATGCACGAAAAATCACTTCCTGACTTTGTGCGGATATTAAAAACCATTTCCGTTTTACCACTGATATTAAACACAGCAGCATTATTGAAGTTTGTATTACCTGTGGCATTATAAGTAAGCCATATATTATCATCCGAACGTTTAATTTCGATACTTCTGGATGCTGTTGTATTAGTTCGTGACCCCCAGAATTTAATAACAGTTACTTTGGCAGGATCAAGTCCGAAAATTTTCCAGCTCCCATTTGTTGCGCTTAAATGTACCAGTGCATGATCCGTTGTTGCGCTTGATGGGTAATCTCCTACTATTCCTGTTGTATTTCCATTACCGATGCCGGGTTGTCCCGTGCTATATGTCCCATCCAGGCGATTAATTACTTCAAGTCCTATTGTGGTTACAGTATTTGTTATACTAACGGCATTGGATAACCTTAAACCTGGTAAGGCGCTAGTGACATTATTCCATGTATAGCCATTAATGCTGGGTGATGTAGTGATAACTCCACCTCTACTGGCGTCTGCGCCAATGTCTATTAAAATTCTTTGTTGTGAACCGGGGGGAACTGCAGGGTATACATTTACCCCGACAATATCAGTTGCAGCTGCTCCCATATTATCAGTAACCGTTAATTCAAACTGGTATAATCCCGCAACCAGATTCTGTACAGTTGGCTTGATAAGTGTAGAATCTATAAAATTATAAGAGGAAGGCCCGCTGATTTTTTTCCATTTATAAGAAACGATCACTCCATCCGGATCACTGGAAAGTGAACCATCCAATAAAAGGCTGGCGGGCAATACAATTCCCTGGTCAGTTCCTGCATTTGCAAGGGGTGTCGCATTTGCAACTGCATTCCTGCGAGTATACTGAAGCATCCATTCATATATATTTATCCCATTGGGTTTATATGTAGGTACAAGAACGGTACTCCAGGAATCATGGGCTATTACGGCATTATTGCTTTGTACGGGAAATTCCGTTAACCTTGCTGCCGGGTTCACAGCTGGCACGTAAGCGTTGATATAATTAACCCAATTTCTTGACTGCTGTACGGGCACAGTCCCGTCATAGGTATTGTGAAAAGTCCAAACTGGTAATTTGCCTGCAGCTATAATATTCGCTTTTGCCTGCGTGGGAGCGATCGCTCCACAAAATGGAACAATAGCAGCGATACGATTGCTGTTAGTTGTATTCAGGCTGGCACAATCCCATACTGCACCTCCGCCTGCACTCATACCCATCAGGTAAATTCTGTCAGGATTAACCCTGTAAACACTCATAACATAATTGAGTAACCCTGTAAGCATAGTACCATTGGGGTAGCCTGTAGTGAATTGTGGTGAGATAACAACGAATGAATGATCAATTCCACCAACGGTAAACAGGGAGGGAAAAATGCCTTCACTTATATTCTTAGGAAGTCCGTATTGCAATACTTTTGACAATTCTGCAGTATTGCCCTGGCCTCCCTGACCAGCACCATGAACCCAAATGATCAATGGATAATTTTTGAGACCTGAAGAATAATCTGCCGGCAAATATTCATAGTATCCTTTAACACTACCAGAAGCAACTGCCTGGTTTAAGTATACAGGCCTTTGAATTTGCGCAAAAGCGGGTGAGGCTAATAAACATATTACTAAACTTCCCAATAATATTCTATTCATCTCAGGAATTCTAAGAGTATAAAAACAAATGAGGAGATTAGCGAGGCATGTTTCCGGAGTTGAGGACAGCTATTATGCCTCATAAATTACGCCAATAACAGGAAAAAAACATATTATTAAAAAATATAATAAATAAATAAGAAACCGGATAAATAATGTTAATAATCATTTATCCGGTTATAATTTTTACCCGTGAAATAAAAAATGTATTTAGTCTGTTTATTCCTTCACTACTTTATAAATTGATTTAGAATTTTTACTTATAACCTGCAAAATATACAAGCCCTTTTTAATACCTGTTGTATTAATTGTTTCACTTATTCTTTCCTGGTTATTTAATATTTTTTTCCAAATTGTTTTACCTGATACATCCATTAATATTAATGTGTAATTGGTTTTGCTTTCTATTGAATTATCCTCGATCCGTAAAGAACCTGAAAATGGATTTGGATAAATTTTTAATTCGTCCGTTACATTTGATAATGCATCATCTGTAATTTCAGCTGGCCGGGTTGTTGTTATAGAAAAGGCTTCTGATCTTGCCTGGCTACTTTCAACGCTGATAATAAATCCGGCAAGATATTGATAAGTACCTAACCTGCTTAATTGAACTGAGAGGATACCATCCGGAGATGAAGTAACATTGAGTTTTGCAAAATCATCATTATTACTATCCGTATCTATAGTATCTGATACATTATTGATCTCTACAACTGTACCATTCCCATTATTCGAACGGCTTGCGTAAAACTCAATACTATATTGTTTTGATGGATCCAGCCCCCTGATCGTTAATGTACGGTTACTGGTATTGTATGAATTGTAGCGCAAAACTTCAGGAGGACAAATGGTAGCAGAAGTTTCATAATCCTGGCCATTGTCCGCAAGGCCACCATGTGAAGTTAAATCAGCACTTACTGAGCTGGCACTGCCGTTACTGTAATTGAAATTTGAGCTGTATATTGAGTTTTCAATATTCCAGTTATTCCACTGAGGGTCATTATAAGGGTTTTCTCCTCCAAATAAATTTACTTTTATAGTATTGCCGTTTGATTGTGCCTGCACAGTGATCTTTACATTGTCAGATGCTGTCAATCCTTCATTATCTGTTACCTGCAGATTAAATATATAAGAACCCTGTACCAGCCCGTTTACACTTGTACTACATTCAGTATCTGATATGATTGTGCCCTGGGGGCCTGATGTCTTGGTCCATTTATAAACCAGGGATGCATTCTCCGGATCATTTGATGAACATCCGTTTAATGTAACTGTGTTTTGCGGAAGACTGATGGTAATATCGTTCCCTGCATTTGCTACCGGTGGTGCATTTACAGGTTGCCCGGAAACATTCACTATTACTCTGTCGTTCGAAGAAGCTCCCAGGTTATCCGTAACCGTTACCTCAAATTCGTAAACCCCTTCCTGAAGATTTTTTACTGTTGGCCTAACTACATTCGCATCTACAAAATTGTATGAAGATGGCCCGCTTGTTTTTCTCCACTGATAAGATTCAATAATTCCGTCAGGATCATTTGAAGCTGAAGCGTTCAAAACAACATCAGAGGGTAAAATTATCCCCTGGTCAGCTCCTGCATTTGCATAAGGAGGTTTATTTGTTACTGTAACCCTTCGCTGTTGTTGTAACATCCATTCATAAATGTTTATCCCATTGGGCTTATAGGAGGGTAAGACAACACTACTCCAGCTATCATGGGCTATTACTGCATTATTGCTTTGAACGGGGGATTCTGTTAACCTGGCAGGTGGGTTTACTGCCGGATCATAATTATTAATATAGTTTACCCAGTTTCTTGAAATATTCACAGATACAGTACCATCATGTGTATTATGAAAAGCCCACACCGGTAATTTACCCTGGGCAATGATGTTAGCTTTTTCCTGGCTTGGTGAAGTTGGTGATATAGTTCCGGCAAAAGGAACAATTGCACCGATCCGGTTACTATTGGTGGTATTCATACTGGCAAAATCCCATACAGCCCCTCCACCGGCACTCATACCGGTAAGGTAAATACGGTCCGGATCAATACGATAATTACTTACAATATAATTAAGCATTTCACTAAGAAGAAAACCATTAGGCCAGCCAGTTGTAAACTGAGGAGAAATTACAATGAAAGAAAAATCTTTTCCACCAACATTAAAAGAAGAAGGAAATATACCTTCCTTGATAATTTTTGGAATGCCCCACTCTAAAACTTTTGGAAGATCGGCAGAATTTCCCTCGCCGCCCTGTCCGGCACCATGAACCCAGATGATTAAAGGATAGTTCTTTGAACTTGAATTATAATCTGCAGGAAGGTATTCATAGTAACCTTTAACACTATTCCATGCCACAGCCTGATTTAAATATACCGGCCGTTGGGATTGCGCAAGAGCTACACCAATAAATATATAAGTGGATAATACCAAAAGTAGTTTTCTGGACATAAAATAAAATTCTAAAATGGAAAATAAAATGTAGCTACTCGGTAAAGCGGGGGCATTCTTCAGGTAGTGGATAAAAATTTTATATTTCATAAACTGCGCCAAACTATTTTTATTGGAATAGAAAAATTTTCAATATTAGTTTACCGGAAAATAGTGGTATGCTCAACACTTAATAAGATTCAGGCATATTGTTTACTTTTGGGAATGCAGAAAAAATTGTTTTTATTAGACGCAATGGCGTTGGTTTTCAGGGCGTATTATGCCCTGGTGCGCAGCCCGCGGATCACCAGTAAGGGTAGAAATACCAATGCCCAGTTTGGGTTTACTAATACGTTAATAGAATTAATAAATAATCAGAATCCCACACATTTGGCTGTATGTTTTGATACCCATGCACCAACCGAAAGACATACTGATTTTGCAGATTATAAAGCCAACCGACAGGAAGCACCGGAAGATATTCTTTCGGCAATTCCGGATATAAAAAAGATCATAAATGGTTTTAATATTCCATGTATTGAAAAAGATGGTTATGAAGCAGATGATGTGATAGGGGCCCTTGCAAAAAAAGCGGAAAAAGCAGGTTACCAGGTTTTTATGGTTACTCCTGACAAAGATTATGGCCAGCTGGTATCAGAAAACATCAAAATTTATAAACCCGGATACCAGGGTGGTGTGGTAGAAATTATGGGTCCGGAAGAAGTTTGCAAAAAGTGGGATATTGATAATGTAGGCCAGGTTATAGACATACTTGGGCTGATGGGAGATTCTGTGGATAATATTCCCGGTATCCCGGGCGTTGGTGAAAAAACGGCCGCAAAGCTTTTAAAAGAATACACTTCACTCGAAAATATTCTTGATAATGCAAACAATATAAAAGGGGCTTTAGGAGAAAAGATCCGGAATGGAAAAGAGAAAGCAATAATGAGTAAAAAATTAGCAACAATCATATTAGATGTGCCGGTTGAATTTCATGAAGATAATTTTTGTCTTAAAGAATGGAACAGGCCCGCACTCACAGAAATATTTACAGAACTGGAATTTAAAAGCATGGGCAGGCGGATATTGGGTGAAGAGATCCCTGTTTTTTCCGGCCCTGACAAACCTGCTCAAATGGATCTTTTTGGAAATGCAAATCCTGTTGCTAACTCCACCTTTAATGACCTACAGGTTACAACACCTCCTTTAACTATAGTTGACAGGAATATATTCAATACACCTCATGAATATATTTTAATTAATACCATGGAGGAAATTAAAGATCTGGTTGAAAAATTAATGCATGAACGGGAAATAAGCTTTGATACAGAAACGACTAATATAGATGCAAACTTAGCTGAACTTGTAGGCTTAAGCTTTACGGTAAAACCAGGTGAAGGCTATTATATTCCATGTGCTGATAAAGAGAAAACAATTGCTATCCTGGAAATGTGTAAACCGCTTTTTGAGGATGATACAAAAACATGGGTGGGTCAGAATTTAAAATATGATCTTCTCGTTCTTAAGTGGCATGGAGCTGAATTAAAAGGTAAAATATTTGATACCATGCTTGCGCATTATGTAATAGATCCTGATGGTAAGCGAAGCATGGACCTGTTAAGTGCGATGTACCTGGGGTACGAACCGATACATATTGAGGAATTAATTGGAAAGAAAGGCAAGGCCCAGGGTACAATGCGGGATGTGGAAATTGAAAAAGCGAAAGAATATGCCGTGGAAGATGCAGATATAACTTTACAGTTGAAAAATATTTTTCTTCCCCAGCTTACATCTAAATCTGTTGAAAAGGTATTTTATGAGGTAGAGAACCCCCTTGTACAGGTGCTGAAAGAAATGGAGTATGAAGGAATTAGGATAGATGAGAATTTCTTAAATAATTATTCAAAAGAACTGGAGGAGGATGCAAAGAAAGCGGAAGAAAGCGTTTATGCGCAGGCGGGAGTTCGTTTTAATCTTTCATCACCAAAGCAATTGGGAGAGGTACTATTTGACAAAATGAATCTGAATGACAAAGCCAAAAAGACCAAAACCGGACAGTATGCAACAGGTGAGGATGTATTATTGAAGCTGGCTTGTCATCATAAAATTTGTGATGATATTTTAACTTACCGTGAGCTTACCAAATTAAAGTCTACTTATGTTGATGCCCTGCCACTAATGATCAATTCGAAAACCGGGCGGGTGCATACCAGTTATGCCCAGGCAGTAGCAGTAACAGGCAGGCTTAGCAGCAATAATCCCAATCTGCAGAATATTCCCATCCGTACAGATAAAGGCCGGGAAATAAGAAAGGCCTTTATTCCCCGTAATGATAATTATGTATTGGTTTCGGCGGATTATTCCCAGATAGAATTGCGCATTGTGGCAGCTATCAGTGGAGACGAAAATATGTGTTCTGCATTTAAAACCGGTAAAGACATTCATACAGCCACTGCGGCTAAAGTATTTAATGTGGAAGAGACGGATGTAACAAAAGAAATGCGTTACAAAGCCAAAAGTGTAAATTTTGGGATTATATACGGCCAGGGTGCATTTGGCCTTTCAGAAAACCTTGGTATCCCCCGTGCTGAAGCAAAAGAAATTATTGATAATTATAAAAAACAATTTCCCAATATTCAGAAATATATGGATACAACAATTAATTTCTGTAAGGAAAATGGTTATGTTGAAACACTCATGGGGCGTAAAAGATGGCTAAAAGATATTAACAGCGCCAATTTTACTGTTCGCGGTTTTGCAGAAAGAAATGCCATTAATTCTCCCATACAGGGAACTGCTGCAGATATGATAAAACTCGCTATGATTAAAATTCATGATGAGTTTAAAAAACACAACTTTAAGTCAAAAATGCTGCTACAGGTCCATGACGAACTGGTTTTTGATGTTTTGAAAGAAGAGTTAGAAGTTATAAAACCTGTTATTATACAATCCATGCAGTCTGCTTTATTACTTCCAAATGATGTGCCCGCAAATGCAGAGCTGGGATATGGCTCAAATTGGTTGGAAGCACATTGATTTAATTTTAAGATACACTTTTAATAATCCGGCAGGCAGAGATTTAATAAATTATCCTTGCACTTTTGAGAATGAATACATAATTTGTTCAAAAATTTCATTCAAATAAAATCAAATAAACCAAAACAAATGAAACAATTTATTTTAACTGCATGCATTATTTCTGCCGTGCTTATTAGCTGCACAAGTAATGAAAAAAAAGGGGATGATACCACTGTTACAACCTCATCAGATACTTCATCAACAGCGTCCACAACATCAAATATGGATGAAACTCCTGCGGCTCCTGTGGATTCAGCCACAATGATGAAGAACTGGCAGGCATATTCAACTCCGTCGGCCCCCCATGCAATGATGGCAAAATGGAACGGTACCTGGAAAGGAAAAACAATAATGTGGCATGCACCCGGTGCCCCTGGTGATTCAAGTACTGCAACGGCTGTGAATAAAATGATCTACGGTGGCCGTTATCAGCAAAGTACTCATTTGGGTGATATGATGGGAATGAAATTCGAAGGCCAGAGTATAATGGGCTATGATAATGTAAAAAAAGTTTTTCAAAGCACCTGGATGGATAATATGGGTACAGGAATTATGATGATGGAAGGACCCTGGGATGAAGCCACCAAGACACTAACAATGACGGGTAAAATGATTGATCCCTCCTCTGGTACCCCAAAAGAAATTACCATGAGAAATGTAATGAAAATAATAGATGATAATAACCATCTTTTTGAAATGTATTGCAATGGCCCGGATGGTAAAGAATTTAAAACAATGGAAATTAAATTAGTCAGAAATTAATATGTATGTTTTTTAAACCGTCCCGCTTAAACGGGACGGTTTTCTTTCACTATTGACCTTTCACTTTTCACCTTTCACTTTTCACTTTTCCTCTTTCACTTTTCACTTTTCACTTTTCACTTTCACTTAATAGATTAGTTACGAACTTTAGCGGATGGATAAGCCGGTATTAATTTATTGTTATGATGCCTATTGTGGCTGGTGTTATGGATTCAGCGAGGTAATAAAAAAAATTGCGGATGAATTTCTCAGTAGCTGTGAAATTGAAGTTTTAAACGGCGGTATGGTGCTGCCGGAAAAACCCACACATATAAGTGCTACTGCGGCTTATATCGCAAAAGCCTATAAAAATGTAGAAGAACTAACAGGCGTAAAATTTGGAAAAGATTACCTGTGGCATATTTTTAACCCCGAGGAAAGTGATTGGTATCCCAATTCTGAAAAACCCGCAATTGCACATTGTATATTTAAAGAGTATTATCCTTTACGGGCAGTTGAAATAGCAACCGATATACAAATGGCATTATGTTTTGAGGGCAGAGACCTCACCGATGATGAATCTTACCGGCATCTGGTTGAAAAATATAGCATACATCCCGAAGTGTTTTTCGAAAAATTGTATAGTGAAGAATATAAAGAATCTGCGTATTACGAATTCAACCTTGTGAAGCAATTAAAGGTAAATGGATTTCCTTGTGTATTTATTCAAACAGGAGAATTGAAATTTCACATGGTTAGTAAAGGGTATACTGATTATACGACATTAAATGAAAGGATCAAAACAGTTTTAAATACTTAATTATTTTGAAGCTGTATTTCTGGGGGGCCTTTTAGGGTTTAAAGAAGGTTCAATCACAGTTACCCATGTATTATATTGCTCTTTTGAAAATAACTTTTTTAATTTATCATCTCTTTCAACAACAAGCTTTAATTTTTTTGCTTTATACACCTCCGGATTTCCAACACCATTTTTAATAGCCCCATCTAACATTTTTTGCTGGTCTTTATAAAACTCTCCTATTACTTTATTGGCTTTATCGCTTGCATCCTGCCCAAGTTTGAGATCCTTCAGTTTTTCCATTGCCGCCTTTGTTTTTTCAACAGGCGTTTTAAACTGGTATTTTATTATAAGGTCCTGGGCTTTTAGAGGTAGAAACCCTGCAAAGGCAAGAATGCCAATTAAAATATTTTTTTTCATTTGAAAGTAAATATAAGAAATACAATAATTTCTTATTGATAACGCAGAAGTTTAACTTTTATTTTTTTGTTATTTAATATTGCCACTCACTAATTTCTTTTGCTTTTGCTTTTCTCCTTATTCATAAAAGTAAAAAAAGTTGTATCAAATTTTGCCTGCTGAGCCGGGGTACCTATGCTTCGCATGTCATGTAAATAGCGGAGCATTTTAATTTCTACGATCTTTTGTTTTTCAGCTATTGTATTTGCTGCTATTTCTGTAATTGAATCACTAAATCCTTTTTGCGAAAGTAATTTTAAATTCTTCTCTTTCTCAATTCGCATTTCTTTAAACAGGCTTTCTGTGCTTTCCATATGCTTTTTATGCAATGAATCATATGAAGCGATTTGAACATCATTATAGTTAAGATCATTTTTCAGGTAAAATATCGTGTTATTCTTACGGGAATTTTGCCTGTCTTTTTTCTGTGGCGACTTTTGCATAAAAAGGAATAACGTAACTGTATTTGCAATAACCAGGATAGCAATGATAATAAGTAAAACTTTTTTTTGTTTTGATTCATTCATCATGGCGAAGTGTTTTCAATATCATACAATGCAGTTGTTGGGGCAACTGAAAAATCCTGTTCTTCTGTAATTATTCCCACATTCGATCCGGCATTTCCTTCCTTTTCTATATTAAAGAGTATTATTAAAATATTTATTGTAATGATAAATATTAAACCTGCAAATGATACTGAAGGCCTGGTTATAACAGAAGATATCCGGTCCCACATTGTTACCTCACTGTTGTTGAGGAGGCGTGCGTGTAACTTCGTCAATAGAAAAGGCTGTGGTGTAGCACGATTACTATGATCCATACTATTGAGTACATCATCTGCCATTTTGTTGATATGTATATTTTTATCCATATTATTCATTGTTTTTTTCATACCAGTTGATCAATGTTTTTCTCATGTTCCTTTTTGCCCGTGCAAGAAGTGATTCAACTGCCATTAAAGAATTTTCCATTATGGAAGCAATTTCATTATAACTTCTTCCTTCAATTTTATGCAGTATGAAAGCTATGCGTTGTGAATCCGGTAATTTTTTCAATGCCTGAAAAAGTATCACTGCTTTTTCTTTGTTCTCTGTTAGTGCACCAGGGTGTTCAAAATGTACAAGCCCCTCATATGTAGTAAAAATTGATTTGATATAACCGCCGCGTTTTTGCCTGTTTTTCTTCTTTTCATGATCTAATGATTTATTTATAGTGACCCTGTACAACCAGGTTGATAACAAGGCTTCCCCACGGAATGATGCTAAAGATTCATGTAATTTTATAAATACATCCTGTGTGATATCCTCAGCATCCTGTTCATTCTGAACAATACTGATGGCAGTATTATACACCATATCCTGCCATCTATTCACTACATCATCAAATAAAGCTGTGTCACCTTCTCTTAGCTTTTCAATCGTGGCGTGCTGATTCAAAAAAATAATTTGTTAGCCTTAAAGTTACTTAAAACCTCCCAGGATTATCCCTCCCGGCGCGTCTTTGACCATTGCTATCCTGATTATTAATTGAACTTGCAGCACTTCCAAAATTTTTAAGGTTATAAGTAAATGTCAGCATGAAATATTGTTTCAATACTTCACTTTGCGCATCCTCGATATAAACATTTGTGACAGTTCGTACAATACTTTGATTTTGTTTCAGTAAATCAAACACAGATAATTTAAGTTCGCCTGCTTTATTTTTCAGAAATTTCTTCCCAAAAGAAGCATTCCATAAAGTGTAATCCTGATTAAATCCTGCAGTTAAACCATTATATTTCTGGTGCGAAATGTCATTTTGTATGAACCAGCCTTTTTTATTCAATAAATTAAGCTGTGCGCCTATTGCCTGGTTTACATATTTATTATTTGAAGAAAATAATGATGTTGTTTTCGCGTCATTAATATTTATATTATACGAAATGTTATAATCTACAAACTCACTGATATTACTTGCAAGTACTACTCCTGTATTATAAACATAATTGTCAGTATTTGTTTTAGTATCATTCACCAGCCCGGGAAGCTTTGAATAGCTAAATCCGGCATTTAAGTTTAGTGTTGTTTTAATAAATTTGACAGGCATACTATATGTAAAAAATGTTCGCAGGCTTTTATAATCATCCAGGTTAACGGGCTTTGTCAATTGTGATCCCACATTCAATAAAATATTTTGTTGTATAACTGAATCTCCGTTTTGCGGGATATAAATTGCATTTGAAATATAATCGATAGCTGTTTGTAAAAATATATTAGCAAAAAAACTGCGGCTTGTTTTGGAGTTGGTATAAGTATACCTGCCGGAAAGAAAATTTGTGTAAGATTGTTTCAAATCAGGATTGCCACTACTTATTCTTAAAGGATTAGTAATATTCACTACATCCTGTAATTGGTTAACTGAAGGAAAATTTGTTGATGCCCTGTAAAAAACACGGATATTACTTACAGCAGATATCTTCTTCCTCCACATTACATTTGGTAGCAGGTTGGTAAAAGATTGGTCAACAGATGTAGCTGATGGAAAGATCCGCTGGCTTTCCAGTTTTGAGTTTTGAAAATTTATACCAACTGAAAACTGCTCATCCTTGCTTGGAGAAAGACGGTAATTTAAGCCTGCATTATTGGTGGTAATGGTATTATCAAATTTGTTTGACAGGGATGAATCAAACATAGAATATTTCTGCCCATCATAAGAAAAGGTTTGCTGATCTGCCTTATTTTTTTGAACAGAAGGAGAGTAATCTAATTGCAATTGTCCTTTTTTACCAATAGGTTCAGTATAAGCTATAGTACCTCCAATAGTATTGCCGTTAGTGGCGTTATCATAAAATTGATTTTGCAAAGAATCCTGAATAAAACCATTTGTAAAAAAACGGTATTGCCCTTCCGAAGTAGTTTCACTGTTGTTTTTTGTGAAGCTTGTATTAAATCCAAGTGATAAGGACCTGCCTTTTTTTGGAAATGAATGACGGTACATTATATTGTTCCTGATATTATAACCACTCCTGTCTGACAAGCTCTTTACCAAAGAAGTATTTAAGGAATCATCAATGCCATAATAACTTTTTAATGTGGAAAGAGAAGAAGACTCATTATTCTGAAAACTAATATTGGGTATAATAAATATAGAATTGGCTGAATCTATTTTATACTCCATCCTCAGGTTTACCCTGTGATTTGTATTGGTTGTTGTTGTATTGCTGATCTGATCTGCGAACTGGTGTTTTGGATTTGAAAATGTTTCTGTATTTATAATTGATGCATTGTTATTTTCACTTGTATTGAAAAAATAACTTCCGGTAATATTCATTTTTTTGCCCCATAGATCACCGAAATTTATTCCCAGCGCATTTGTTTTACTGATGCCATTTGCCTGGCCCACATTAAAATTATCAGAACCACCACCACCGGGCCTTCCACCTCCACGTGAACCTCCGCCTCCACCACCTCTGTTGCCACTATTGCCACTACTTGTTAATCCTAACAGATCCTGTGTTCCGAAATTTTGCTGGTTGATATTATTAAAATTTCCTACAATAGAAAGACGCCTGTTGCCCTTAAAAAAACTAATATTCCCACCAGCTGCATACCTGTTATCCGTGCCATATCCTGCATAAGCACGCCCGAACTGGCCATTTTTTATACCTGACCTGGTTACTATATTGATTGATTTTTGTGAGTTTCCATCATCAAAGCCTGTAAGCTGTGCCTGGTCACTCAATCTATCAAAAACCTGTATTTTATCCACTATTTCTGAAGGCAGGTTTTTTAAGGCTGCGGAAGCATCATCACCAAAAAAATCCTTTCCATCTACAGTTACTTTTCTCACCTGCTCACCCTGTGCAGTTATGGTTCCATCCTTATCCACAGTTATTCCCGGCATTTTCTTTATCAGATCTTCTGTTGATGCATCCGGATTTACTTTATACTGGCTTGCACTGAACTGAGAAGTGTCTCCCCTTTGCGTAACCGGAGGAGCTTTGGCAATGATGGTTACTACTGAGAGATCGGTGCCTTGCTTTTGCATTTCTATAATACCTAGATCCCTGTTGGTATTACCCAATTTTATGAAATATACATATTGCTGGTATCCCACCGAAGTAACAGTTATGATAAAGCTATCCGGGGGTAGGCTGCTCAGAATAAAACCACCCTCATTATTACTGGTGGTGCTCTTTACCAGGGTGCTGTCTGCCTGTAATAAAACAGATACTGTAGCACCCGCTAAAGCCGTTTTTTCTGTATTATCAGTAACTCTTCCATTAATACTTACATCTTGCGCCAACGTTACCCCATTTAAAAAGATCAGGAAAATTGCGAAAAGAATAATTTTTTTCATATGATATATTTACAACCTATACTTGGACGATTAATATTAAAAAAACTGTCGAAAGGACAATTTTAAACCAGGAGGGGAATTTCCAGGCTTATTCTCTTTTCATATTGTCTTTTACTTTTATCTTGCGCTAAAAATAACAGTATGGAGTATAATAAATTGGTATCAGTTACAGGCCTTGGAGGACTATACGAATTGATCTCATCAAAAGCCGATGGAGGTGTGGTACGTTCTCTTGAAGATAACAGTACAAAATTTGTGAGTAACCGGGTACATAGCTTCTCTCATCTTGAAAGCATAGAAGTCTTTACTACAAAAGATAATATAAACCTGGTAGAGGTTTTTACTGCAATGAACAGCAGTACAGAAGCTTTACCCGATGTAAAAGCTGATGGAAAAGTGATAAAATCATATTTTGAAAAAGTATTACCTGATATGGATTTTGAAAAGGTATATGGAAGTGATATGAAAAAAATGATAAAATGGCTTGATATTTTAAATAAAAATAATGTTGCTATTAAGCTTCCAGAGGCTAAGGATGATGATAACCAGGAAAAAATTGCTGAAAGAAAAACAAATGCAACTAAAACGGTTACTTCCAAAGCTGCTGCATTAAAAAATGCGCCCGCAAAGAAAATTAATTCTCCCCGTAAGATGGCATAACGATTATTTTATTGATTGCACATTTTTGAACAGGTAACCGGATGATTAACTGTATAATATTTATATGAATTATACTGCAGATATAAAAAAAATAAAAAGAACATTTATCCCTGATGATTTTATTGTAACCGATTGGGAAAATCTGGAATGTTATTTTATAAACCTTCTTGAAAGAGACATTTCTACAAAACCACTCTTGGAGCGTTGGCTGCAGGACCAGAGTGAACTGGAATCAATAGTAAGTGAAAATGCCTGCTGGCGCCAGATAAAAATGACCTGTGATACCACAAACAAAGAACTGGAAGAAGCATTTAATTTTTTCTGCATGGAGATCCAGCCAAAGATCCAGCCATATGCTGACGCCTTGAATAAAAAACTGGTAAGTGCGCCTGCATTAAAAGAACTCGATCCTCAAAAATATTTTACTTATTTGCGAAGTGTAAAAAAAAGTATTGAACTGTTCCGTGAAGAGAATATACCATTACAGGCGGAGATGGCAGTTTTGCAACAACACTATGGACAGATTACAGGAACCATGACGATTACAGTTAACGGTGAAGAATACACGCTGCAACAGGCAGGCAAATTTCTTGAAAATCATGACCGTAACTTAAGAGAAGAAGTTTACAGGAAAATGCAGGAACGAAGGCTGCAGGACAGGCAAAAGCTCGATGATCTCTTTGATAAACTGGTTGCTATCCGCGATAAGGAAGCAATAAATGCAGATTTTAAAAATTTTAGTGATTACAGGTTCAAAGAACTGGGACGCTTTGATTATACTAAAGAAGAATGCTTTAAATTTCATGAGGCAGTAAAAAAACATGTGCTGCCTCTTGTAAATAAAATTTATCGTAAGAAACAACAGCAGCTGGGTGTTACCACTTTACGCCCCTGGGATCTCGATGCGGAAGCAGAAGGAACTGTTCCATTACATCCTTTTAAAACAAGTGATGAAATGCTTTCAAAATCAATTGAGTGCTTTAACCTGCTTAACCCTTTTTTTGGCGAGTGTCTTACAAAAATGCGGGAACTTAATCACCTTGACCTGGAAAGCAGGAAAGGGAAAGCCCCGGGAGGATATAATTGCCCACTCCCTGAAAGTGGAGCGCCATTTATTTTTATGAATGCGGCCGGTCAGATGCATGATGTGACCACTATGGTTCATGAAGGTGGACATGCAGTACATTCTTTTTTGTCGCATCCGCTTGAGTTGAGTGGATTTAAAGAGTATCCAATGGAAATAGCTGAAGTTGCCAGTATGGCGATGGAACTTTTCAGTATGGATTATTGGGATACCTTTTTTAATAATAAAGAAGATCTCATAAGAGCCAAAAACCATCAGCTGGAAAGAGTGATCACTATTTTTCCATGGATTGCCACAATAGATAAATTTCAACATTGGATTTACGATAATCCTCAGCATACACATGAGGAAAGAACGCAGGAATGGAATGCAATTTTAAATGAATTTAAAGATGAGGTTATAGATTAT
>Ga0136634_10000488_pt1 | contig 17458 bp, 21 predicted proteins | sample AntDrymUQ8332106_2_FD_104654 | JGI IMG/M metagenome (GOLD analysis project Ga0136634, IMG submission 104654) | Polar desert sand microbial communities from Dry Valleys, Antarctica - metaG UQ833 (21.06) | ecosystem: Environmental > Terrestrial > Soil > Desert | place: Antarctica: Dry Valley... | reverse complement strand
ACGTGCTCACCCGCATCCTCCCAGGCCTCGCCCGGTTGCTCGTGTGACCACATCACGAATGAGCCGGCCCCTTCGCTCCACGCTCATTACAAGCGCTTCATCACTACTACGAACCGGTCCGCCGGCGCGTGCCGCAACGGTACTCAACGCCTCACGGTTTCTGCCGCTCGACGCGCTTCCTCTCGTCACCCGCCACCCTGGTGAGTGGCAGATCACGGTATCGCCACCCGCTTTCCCACGTTCCCTGTAGCAGCCGCAGATCAGGCTCGCGCCGTCTTCACGCCGGACACCGCCTGGCCAGTACAGCGGACACCCGCCAGGCTCATCCCGGAATCTTTCATACACCCCGGTTCTGATGTCGCCTCTAGTTTTTCGACGCTTCGTCAACGGTTCGCTCTCGCTCGCCTTCCTGATCCCTGCCTGACGACTCTCACGCCGCCTTTTCCTCATCGCTCACAACAACGGTCTTCAGCCAATGCAGCATGAGGTGGCTTGACATCACCCCCGCAGGGCGACGCCGAAGGGCCACAATCCTTCATCTACTACAGAGCACTGCGCCAAGAGGTTTACCTACCCTCAACCCCTCTCCGCATTCGTGGCGCACATGAAATAACTTGGTTGTTTTGGAGGGGGCTCCGACGCCCTGACCAGCGCAGATGCAATTTCGTGCTATTTTAACTTGGTTTATTTATTGCATTACGCCTCCTAGGCAGGATCAGGTAGCGAGGGTGGATTTCCGGCTGGCATCGTGCGGTTTTCCTTTCAGTGACCGTCAGTGGACGGCACCCGGAATCGGGGACGGCGCCAGGTGGAAGCCGTCCGGGGGTTGACGCCGTCCGCTCGTGATGGCGAACTTCACGCCTGGTTTGTGTCAGCCCGATGCCGGGCGCCCGCATCACTACACCACGTGGCACGTATGCGACTTCTTCGCCTCGTCGCCACCGGACAGTATATCCGTCGTGACGATGGTGATTGAGGAACACCCAGCCGACGGGGCTTGGTTTGGCTACAGGACCGTCACGTTTGGTCATAGGGCTTTGCTCTCACATTCAGGAAGTGAATGATCGGTTGTTGGTGACGTACATACCGCCACTGGGAGTGCCGTGCAACGAGACTGTCGGTCGGGTCCGGTTGCGGTCACGGCAAGATCGGGACGTCGGGGGCCGTCGTCGATCTCGCCGTGACCTTCATCCGACCGCGCGCCCACAGCTACCCGGGGGAAGGGGAGCTGGGTCATCGTGCGGTCGGAGCCTTCGCAGCACGCAGCACACGACGCCACACCCGACGCACCCAGAAGACGTCCCTGCCCTGCCGGCTCGAACGTGACGTGCTCGCCGTCAAGATCGCCCGCCAGCCACGGTACCGGCTGCCGGGCGGGGTCATCATCGACGTCGCCAGTACACGCGCCTCGCACAACGCGTCATACACCCCGGTCCGTGCCACCTGCCCGGCCGCCATCGCCTCCGCGGTCACCAGATGATCGAGCCCGTCCGCGGCACGCGTCATCGACCGCTCATCACCCTGCACGGTCACCACCCAGGTACAGACTGTGGACGGATGCTGCTTGGTTCCTGGTCATTCGCATCATGCGCTTCCATGGCCAGTAGCATGGTCCTGACAGAGTGTGTGCGATAGGAGCTGAGCGTCGACAACCGTCGACAGATCGCGGGAGACAGTGGCTGAAACGTTTGGGCAAGTATTGAGGTCGATACGTGAGGCTGCAGGGCTGAGCCTTGCCGGTCTGGCGGCACGTACGAACTACCACAAGTCAGAAATCGGCTTCGTCGAGACCGGAAGGCGACGGCCATCCGTTGAGTTCGCCACGGCGTGCGATCACGTATTTGGCACATCTCCCTTGCTGAGCACAGTGGTGGAGATGGACGAGGGACAAGTTGATCAGATGAAGCGCAGAGCCCTGCTGGCAACCATCACGATGGCAGTCGGCGTCTCCGGCATCGATAGCGTATCCGCACTGGCAAACGTCGTCCGCCATGGTCTGCTGGACTCTGCCGATGTGGTAGAGGATTGGGACGCTGTTGTGGATGACTTCAGTCGCCGGCTCGCTACTGATCCGTCTGCAGATTACGGTAATGCGCTGCTGGGACAGCTCATTGTTGCCCGGCAGCAGAACATCGACCTCGGCGTAACCACCGACCGCCTGCGGGCAGCGGCGCAGCTCTGCCAGCTATACGGTCTCTGGCTCGGCAACCGGGGTGATGTGGCTTCGGCCCGGGGCTGGTATCGCTCGGCCTCCATGGTGGCTGATCGCAGTGGTGACAGCTTGACGCGCATTCTCGTCAAGGGCCGCGCGCTCTCGCGTCGCACTTATGAGGGTTGCACTCCCCGTGAGACGATCGAGGGTGTCGAAGCAGCACTGAATATCTCTCGAAAGCCCAGCCTCGGCGCACTGGAGGTCCACTCCGCGCTCGTCCACGTGCACGGACTCACTGAGGATCTCAGATCCGGTCGCGTGGCCGTCGACAGCATGCAGTGGGTGACCGACCAACTGCCAGACTCCGAAACTCGCAAGGTAGCAGGCCCTGTCGAGCGCACAGCATCTTTTCGCAACTATCTGGAGTGCCGTGTCGGCTCACGCCGTGACGCCGACCGCGCCTTCGCTGAGGCAGATCCCGCGCTTCGGTCAGTGCCGATGTGGCACGCCGATGCAAAAGCTTGCTACGGCCGTGCGCTGGTGAAGGACGGCGATGTCGCAGATGGTGTCAACCTGGTACTCGACGCAGCCAAAGGCTTGGGCCAAGACGTGCGAGTCGTTGGCGTGGGCGTGCGCGATCTGCTCTCGGTTGTCCCGAAGGGCTACCGTTCTGACCAGCTCGACGAGTTAAAGACGTACGCGGCCGTCGGTCCAATGCCTTGGGAGACCATCTCATGATGCCCAAGCCTCGGACTGGCCGGAGCTACGATCGCTGGCGGGCCCGCGACCGCGAGCGAGCTCGCCTGCAACGTCAGGTTACCTGCACTCTCGTCGATGCCAGCCGCCCCGCGGAAGAACCGTCGAGGGTCAGGGGCGAGTGGTTTACTAGCCAGATCACAGATCGCCTTGCCGGCAGGCGACGACGAGTTCTGAAGGTGGGCAGCATGGGCGTTCTCCGGACCAAGTCCGTCGAGCAGTCGATCCGCGACACCGAGGAACCCGAGCATGCGCTGAAGAAGGAGCTCTCGGCCCTCGATCTCACCGTGTTCGGGGTCGGGGTCATCATCGGTACCGGGATCTTCGTGCTGACGGGGGTGGCGGCCAACGGTACCGCGGGCCCGGCGGTGGCCGCCTCGTTCGTCGCGGCCGCGATCGCGTGCGGGCTCGCCGCGCTGTGCTACGCGGAGCTCGCCTCGACGGTGCCGGTGGCCGGGAGCGCGTACACCTTCTCCTACGCCACGCTCGGCGAGCTGATCGCCTGGATCATCGGCTGGGACCTCGCCCTGGAGTTCATTCTCGCCGGCGCAGTGGTCGCCGTCGGCTGGTCGCAGTACTTCGCGACGATGCTGGAGACCCTCGGGCTGGCACTGCCCACCGCGATCTCCAGCGGCGAGGAAGGCGTGTTCAACCTGCCGGCCGTCGTCATCGTGCTGCTGCTCACCGGGATCCTCGTGTTCGGAATCAAGCTCTCAGCGCGGTTCAACGCGGTGGTCGTGGCCATCAAGGTCGCGGTCGTGCTGCTCGTGATCGTCGCGGGGCTGTTCTTCGTCCGCGCATCGAACTACACCCCGTTCGTCCCGCCCGCCCAGGACGCCGAGCGGGCGACCGGGCTGGACGCCACCGTGGTCGAGGCGATCTTCGGCCAGGCCCCGGCCAACTTCGGGGTGAGCGGGATCTTCGCCGCGGCCGCGCTGGTGTTCTTCGCCTTCATCGGCTTCGACATCGTCGCGACGACGGCCGAGGAGACCCGCAACCCACAGCGCGACGTCCCGCGTGGGCTCCTCGGCTCGCTGGCGATCTGCACGATCCTCTACGTGGCGGTCTCGCTGGTCATAGTCGGCATGCAGAACTACCAGGAACTCGACACGGAGGCCCCGCTGGCGGCGGCTTTCGTGTCCGTCGGACAGCCGATCTTCGCCAACATCATCACCGTCGGCGCGCTGGCCGGTCTGACCACGGTGATGATGATCCTGATGCTCGGTCAGAGCCGGGTCGCCTTCGCGATGAGCCGCGACGGACTGCTCCCACGCGGGCTGTCCACAGTGCACCCCCGGTTCGGCACCCCGTACCGGATCACGATCATCATCGGCGTCGTGGTGGCGATCTTGGCCGGGTTCATTCCGCTCACCGAGCTCGCCGAGCTGGTCAACATCGGCACCCTGTTCGCGTTCGTGCTCGTCTCGGTCGCCGTGGTCGTGCTCCGGCGCACCCAACCCGATCTCCGGCGCTCGTTCCGAACCCCGCTGGTACCACTGGTGCCGATTCTCGCGGTGCTGTCCTGCGTCGTGCTGATGCTGTTCCTGGCCGTGGAGACCTGGCTGCGGTTCCTGATCTGGATGGCCATCGGGTTCGTCGTCTACTTCCTCTACAGCCGCAAGCACAGCCGCCTCGCCCAACCCGACGGCGGGCTCACGATTGACCGGCGCGACACCGCCGCGGGGCACGACTCGACCGCCCCCCGGCACCGAAGCCAAGAATGAGCAGAACGACACGGAGACATGTCCCTGCCGCCTGGGATCACCGCACGATCCCGCGAAACGGGTCAGAGATCATGTTGATCGAGGGCCTGTACCCGAGCGCCGCGCATCCCGGCGAGGAGCGTGCCACCGAGGTCGCGGTCGCTATCGTCGAGAAGCTGGTCGATGCGGGCGACCGGGAGGTCGACGGAGTCGCTCGCCTCCTGACGGTGGCGATGGCGGGCTCGCCCAGGAACTCGACGCCACGACGACAGGCGGCAAAGCCGCCGCAACACGGGAGAGAATCAGCGAATGATCAAGTAAGTCTAGCGTGGCTGGACGGATCCGGACCGGGAGTGCCGTCTCGACCGTCCGCGACCAGGCCGGTAGTATCGGCGGTGTGACCACAAAGCTCACCATCAGCGTGCCGGACGACGTGGCCGCGGAGGCTCGCGAGGCCGTCCACGCCGGCCACGCTGCCTCCGTCTCGGGGTACGTCGTCGCCGCCATCGAGCACTATCGCCAGGCCGTGACCCTCGACGAGTGGCTGGATCGGGTCGACGACGAGCTCGGGCCCCCCTCTCCCGAGGCCTTCGCCTGGGCGGAGTCGGTGTTGGGTACGACCGATCGGTCGAGACGGCCCGCGTGAGCAGACGTGGTGGTGTGCTCGGACTGACCCTGGACGCGGGAGGGTTGATCGCCATCGAGCGCGGCGACGAACGGGTGATCGCCTTGATCCGGACGGCGCGACGCGCCGAGCTGCCGATCGTCGTCCCCGCCGGCGTGCTCGCTCAGGTGTGGCGTGACGGCAGGAAGCAGGCTCGACTGTCCGGGTTCCTCCGCGCGCGACGCGATGCTCCGGCCCTCGCTCCGCTCGACGGCCCGACCGCCCGGGCCGCTGGTGAGCTGTGCGGACACACCGGCACCACCGACGTCATCGACGCCTCGGTTCTGCTGTGCGCGCGATCCCGCGGACACCACATCGTCACCAGCGATCCCCGGGACATGACGCACCTCGATCCCGGCGCCCCGGTGATCGTCGTCTGAAGCCGGAGGTCCTGGACAGATCTCGATGCACCACCGCGTTGACTATCACCTCGCGCAGCGCGAGCTCGGGATACTCCGATTCAGCAGCGGCACGTCGATGCGCCCCGGACGCTGGGCGAGCACGCCCTTGCCGCGCGAGCGATGGCACCGTCAGTACGGGCTGGGTGCGTGGTCGCTCACCTACTCGGGCCGAGTGACCTGCGGTCGCCGGTCGAGGTCCAGCACGTCACCGTGACTCGAGACCCGGGCAGATACGGCATCATGACTGCATGGAGCTGCGACCGGGTCTGAACATCGAGGACGGCGTCCTCGACGACTTCGCCGTGCGCCACGGCATCAACAGGCTCGCCCTCTACGGGTCAGCCCTGCGCGAGGACTTCGGGCCGGCCAGCGACATCGACATCCTCGTCGAGTTCCTGCCCGGAAGGACACCGGGGCTTCTCCATCTTGCCCAGATGGAGCTCGAGCTGGAGACCGCAATCGGCTGGCCAGTCGAGCTGCGCACCTACGAGGACCTCAGCCGCCAGTTCCGCGACAACGTCGCCACAACCGCGCGCCCCCTCTATGCGGCCTGAGGACCAGGTCCGCCTGCGGCACCTCGCCGAGGCCGCGACCAAGGCGGTCGCCCACGGCAAGGACAAGCAGCGGAAAGATCTCGACAGCGACGAGCTGCTCCGGCTCGCCCTGACCAAGCTCGTAGAGATCGTCGGCGAAGCCGCCAAGCACGTCAGCCCGGAGTTGCGGGCCGCGAATCCCGACGTCCCGTGGGCTGCCGCCGCCCGTATGCGTGACCGCCTGATCCACCACTACTTCGACGTCAACCTCGACGTCCTATGGCAGACCGTGACCGACGACCTGCCTCGGCTGCTCGCAGCCCTACCCGTCATTGATGCCGAATGATTCATTCGGGCTCTCAGTCAGCGTGGAACGGCTGACCCATTCCTCGACCAGGAGGTCACGCCACGGTTCCCGGCCGGGTTCACGCGGTGCCCGCGATGGGCCAGTACCGCGAGGCCAGCGGAGTGATCGCGCATGAGGCCAGCATCCTGTTGATCTTGTTCTACCCGCTGGACTCGGCCGCCGACGCTTCCGTAAAGATCAACGAGATTCGCGCCGCGTACGACACGACCTTCCGTCAGGAGTCGGTCCTGCGAGAGGACGAGCAACCCTCCTGCGTGGCGTTCTGATCCCGCCCCTGCGTCGAGGGCGCTGCCCTTCACGCCCGGACGGTTCCGGACGGTTCCACCCGACGTCGACGGGTTCGGGCTGTAGGTCGGCGACGTACGGGCGCGACGTGCCGTGACGCACGAGCGAGGAGAGGTGCATGACGCTGCTCGAAGACACCGCCCGCCAGCCGGTGCTGCACGGCCTGGAGCGCCGGTAGAGCACGCCAGCGTTCGAGCAGGCGCAGGCAACGTAAGAGGAGTGCCGTGGCTGCGAGGCCGCAGCCGGACGCCCGATGGTGCCGAGAGCAGTGCCCGGCCCCGCTCGCTGGGCACCGGAGCTGTGTGATCGCCGAAAGTGTGCGCTCAGTGTCGGGGTTCCGACCATGAGCGCACACTAGCGGCGATCGCGGCACGAACACCGCTGGGCTGTCAACCGCCGGTGACGACGAGCCCGTCCTGCACCGCTCCGCGGAGCTGGAGCGCCTCGACGACCCGGTCGTAGGAGGCGGCGTCAGCGGGATCGACCCGCGCGGCCGTGGGGACGACGCGCACCCCGTCGTCAGCGACGTCGATGCGGGTGGGCACGGCCTCGGCGCGGGTGATCGTGAACCGACCGTCCGCGTCGCGGGTGAAGGTGAACCGGGCGATGACCGAGTCCCTGGTGCCGCCGGGCGTGTTCTGCTGCGCGACGTGGTTGCCCAGCCCGTAGGCCACCCACTTGCCGGCGATCCGCTCGAACGGCTGGACGACATGGGCGTGGTGGCCGAGCACCAGGTCGATGTCGGGGGAGGCGAGCAGCGCCTGCGCGACGGTGAGCTGGGCGTCGCTCGGGTCGTGGTCGTACTCCGTGCAGCAGTGCACGCTCGCGATGACGACCTCGGCCCCGGCCTGCCGTGCCCTGGCCGCCTCCTCGAGCATTCCGGTGACGTCGGCGCGCGCGGCGTCGAAGACGTTCACCGACCACTCCTGAGCCGGCGGGAGCGCGATGCCGTTGAGACCGTAGGTCCAGGAGAGCTGGGCGACCCGCACCCCGTGGACCTCGACGATCCGGGGCACGTCGCGCTGCGCGGCGCTGCGCGACGTGCCGGTGTGCGCCACCCCGGCCGCGTCGAGGGTGTCCAGCGTGCGGACGAGCCCGTCGAAGCCGTCGTCGAACGAGTGGTTCGAGGCGGTCGAGCAGCTGTCGTAGCCGGCATCGGCCAGGGCGTGGACGATCTGCGGTTGCACGGCGAACGACGGGTAGCCGCGGAACGGCCCCTCCGGCGGCGCGACCGGCGTCTCGAGGTGGCAGATCGCCAGATCAGCGCCGCGGATCACCGGCGCGACCGCCGCGAACACCCCGGTGAAGTCGTAGGCCGTACCGTTCGCCTCTCCGGTCCGCGCCGCTCCCCTCACCAGCGAGCCCTTCTGGTGGAGGAGCACGTCGCCGGTGGCGACCACGGTGAAGGACGTCGGCGGCACCGGTGGGACGGAGGCAGCGACCGGCGCCGACGCGCACGACAGCCCACCCGCGGCGAACAGCAGAGCGAGGCCCGCCACCAGCACGCTGGCGACCGGGCGCCCAGCGCGGCTCCTGCGAGACATCATACGACGTGCGAGCACGTCAGCCGGACGGCGAGCCGTCCGAGCAGAACCATAGTGACCATGATCGCCGTAAGCAGCACCTCGACCTCCAGCGCGAAGTTTGCCATGTCGCCGAAACGACCGTGATCTACCCGGTCCTTCCGGCCGATCCCGGAGAACACGTTCGGGGTCGCGGGCATCGGCCTGGATAACTGCTGTCCGGGGATCATCGGCGGGCTTCGACGGCTCACAAAGGAGGTACGAGATCCACTCTGGTGGAATCCGAGGCCTGACTGTACTGTCCGGTCATGCCGCCGCTACCGCGCACGGACCCTGTCGAGCTCGACCCCCACCCCCACCCGCGCACAGCGGTCCGGGAGCCGGAGTACGGCTTCCCGCGCGGGTTGTGGGCGGCGATGGCTCGGCGGCGTCCACCCGGACCCCCGTTCTCGCCGCGGACGTGGCGCAGCCCGCTGCGCGGTCCGTGGATCACCTCGGTGTTCGGTGCGATCCTGCTCGTCGGGATGCCGATCATCATTATCACCGGCCTGCTGTCCTACATCGCCTACGGCCCGCAGTTCGGTCAGGCGCTGCCTGCCGATGTGGGCGGGCTGCGGTTGCCGTTGTTCGACTGGCCGACCCGACCGAGCTGGCTGTTCCGGCTCAACCAGGGCCTGCACGTCGTGCTCGGGCTGGTGCTCATCCCGGTCGTGCTGGCCAAGCTGTGGTCGGTGGTGCCCAAGCTGTTCACCTGGCCACCGGCCCGCAGCCTCGCCCACCTCCTCGAGCGCATCTCGCTGGCCCTGCTCGTGGGCGGGGTGCTGTTCGAGATCGTCACCGGCGTGCTGAACATCCAGTACGACTACATCTTCGGGTTCAGCTTCTACACCGCCCACTACTGGGGTGCGTGGGTGTTCATCGCCGGGTTCGTCGTTCACGTCGCCCTCAAGCTGCCCACCATGATCCGTTCGCTGCGATCCCGGTCGCTGCGCGCCGAGCTGCGCACCCCGCTCGCAACGACCGTGCCCGAGCCACCCGACACCCACGGCCTGGTCGCCGAGCACCCGGCCGAGCCGACGCTGAGCCGCCGGGGTCTGCTCGCCCTGGTCGGTGGGGGCGTGGTGCTCATGGCGGTGATGACCGCCGGGCAGACGATCGGCGACGCGGTGCGCGCCAGCGCGTTGCTCGCCCCGCGGAGTCGCTCCTACGGCCAGGGCCCGAACGACTTCCAGATCAACCGCACCGCCGAGACCGCAGAAATCACACCCACTGTGGTCGCGGGCTGGACGTTGACGCTGACCGGCGGACGTCAACCGCTCGTGCTGAGCCGCCAGGACCTGCTCGGGATGCCTCAGCACACCGCGCAGCTCCCGATCGCGTGTGTGGAGGGCTGGTCGACGACGCAGACCTGGAGCGGGGTACGGCTGCGCGACCTCGCCGCCCGCGCCGGCGTCCCGACCCCGGCGAACGCGTTCGTACAGTCGCTGGAACGCGACGGCGCGTTCAACCAGGCGACGTTGCAGGCCAACCAGGTGCTCGACCCGGACTCGCTGCTGGCACTCCGGGTCAACGGCGCGGATCTCTCGCTGGATCACGGCTTCCCAGCGCGTGTCATCGTCCCGGCACTACCCGGGGTGCACAACACCAAATGGGTATCCTCCATCGACCTCCGCAGCGCCTGATGGCGACCATGATCAGCGGTGTGCTGGCCGGGTGGCGCCGGTTCTACGGCGAGAACCCGCTGCACCTGCTCGCCCTGCTCGGCTGCTTCGCCCTCGCCGGCTACGCCGTCAGCTTCGCCGTCCAGGCGCCCACGCCGATACAGCTGGGGATCTGGTTCGTCGGTGCCGTCATCGGCCACGACCTCGTGTTGTACCCGCTCTACGCGCTGGCCGACCGGTCGTTGCTGGCCGGTCGTCGGGCGCGTCGGCGCCGTCACGCCCGCCCGAGCCGGGTGCCCGCCACCAACTACGTCCGGGTGCCCGTGCTGGGCTCCGTGCTCCTGCTGCTGGTGTTCCTCCCCGTGATCATCCGCCAGGGCGAGGCCGCCTACGAGGCAGCCAGCGGGCTGACCATGGAGCCCTATCTCGAACGGTGGTTACTGATCACCGGGGCGATGTTCCTGCTCAGCGCCGTGCTGTACGCGCTGCGGCGCGTGCGCTCCGAGTAGCAGTGACCCACCACGATCTGCTGACCACTGGCCGTCGGGCACCCAGCGTCCGACGAGGGCCTGCTCCACCTGGCCGGCCAGCTCCGCCAGCCGGTCGCGCTCGCCGACGTCGAAGTCCTGCGCGGCGATCGTGGCGCGCATCCGGGTGAGCTGCTCGGCGACCGCCTGGCGCTGGTCGGGCTCCGCGCACCAGGCGACCTCGCGCAGCAGCAACAGGAGCCGGGTCAGGACGGAGGGGTCGCCCGCGCCGTAGCGTCGGGGCTGGGCCACCGCCAGGTCCAGGAGGTCGCGCAGGCCCGGACGGCACAGCACGACTCGGACCTGGTGCTGGTCGTCGCGCAGCAGTAGGGGTCCGAGGTCACGGCCAGCGAGCTCGCACAGCACCGCCGAGGAGTGGCCCAGCGCGTGGATGGCGGTGGTCGGGTCGTTGATGCCGGGTGAGAGCGCCTTCACCGCCACGTCGGTGAGCTGCCGCAGCCCGAAACCGACGTCCTGCGCCGCGGTGCGCTCGAACCCGGTGGAGACCGCCCTCGCTACCCGCTGCTGCAGGCGGCTGCGGGCGTCCTCGTCGAACGAGCTCGTGGCACGTGGCCAACCGACGCCGACCGGCGTGCCGGCGACCAGCGAGCTGCCCGGATGGCGATCGACGAACAGGACCGCGTCAGCCTCGACGGCCGCCGCCAGCAGCGCCCCCTCGTGCACCCTGACAATGAAACCCGAGGCGGCGGCCGGGAGAGCCACCGCTGCGACGGGCGGTGTCGGCAGCACGGTCCCGCCCGCGGCGGCGCGTTCGGGCAGGACCCGGCGGAGGGTCTGGCTGGCTTCGGCGTGGACGTCGCGCAACATCGTCTCGACCCGGATCTGCCGCGCCAGATGGGCCAGGAACAGCACCAGACCCAGTACGCTGGCCAGGGCAAGAACGAACGCGACCGTCACCGCTAGGCGCGGGACGAACATCTCCTGCCCGCCGTCGGCGGTCCGCACCGTGCGCAGCACCGTGAGCGCGTAGGTGAACGTGGCGAGGAACAGCGCAAGGGTGACCTGGACGAACCGATCGCTACTGAAGGTGCGCAGCAACCGGGGGGAGAACTGGCTGCTGGCCAGCTGCAGCGTCACCACCGTCAGCGAGAAGGTCAGCGACGTGACGGTGACCAGGGAGCTGGCGATCGCGTCCAGCACCGTACGGGCCGCTGCCGCCCCTCCGCCGAACAGGTACGTTCGCACCCAGACAGGCAGCTCGTCGGCGATCAACGCGTCCAGGCTCGGCAGGACCACCCCCAACACGAGGGCGAGCCCGACGCCGATCGTGGGCAGCGGCCAGAGCTGAGTTCGCAGCGCGTCGCGCTGCGAACTCAGCCCGCCCCGCACACCGGACAGCCGCATGATAGCTCCATGTCCCCCTCCGCTCGGCGTTTTCCACGGTCACCCTATCGACGTGGTCGCACGGGCACAGCCGGGCGGGCGTCACCCCAGCTCGCGGGAGCGATCAGCGCGGGGTGATCACGCCACAGGCGACCCGTCCACCCGCGTCACCCGTCGCCAGGGTGGCGGCGTCCGGACCCTCAGGGGCGTACCGGGCGGGGATGTTGGCATAGTTGTCGGGCTCGGCGTGGACGATGATCGCGCTCCCGTTGGAGTCGAAGATGTCGGCGAACGTCACGCGGTCGGTCGTGAAGGACGCCTGGGCGGCGCCGTCGCCGCCGACCAGGAGGACCGGCATGTCGCCGGCGTGGTCGGGGTGGCTGTCGCCGGCCGGGCTCAGGTGCCCACCAGCGGACGTGAACGGAGGCGTGGAGCTCCCGACGCACTCTCCGTTCTCGTGGATGTGGAACCCGTGGAAGCCGGCGGTCAAGCCTCGAACCTGACCGATGACGTTCAGCCGCCCGTGCTGCTCGACCAGTTCGACGGTTCCGAGCGGCTTACCCGCAGGATCCACGAGGCCGGCCTCCCCGACGCGAGGTGCGTCACTACCCGCCAAGGCAGTGCTGACACCCACCCCCGATGCCACGGCCACCACGGCGAGCACACCGACGGTGGCGAGAAAACGCTTGTTCATCGACCGACCCCCTTCGTCGTGCGAGCTGCAACAGCCCGCTGATGACCAAGAGACTGAGAATCCTCCCCTGATACCGCGCCGAGTGAACGGACCGCCGAACGCCCGTGCCTCCGTCCCAGGGCTCGCCGCTGGCCGCGGCCGCCTCAGCGCGACCGCGGCAGCCATGTCGACGCCGCCGTGCTACCTGTCGTTTCCCGTCGCAGCACCTTCTCAGGGGAGACGGAGGGGCCTGTTCACCCCATGACCATCACTGGGCTTACCCGCAGGAACCACGAGGCTCACCTCCCCGACGCGAGGCGCATCACTACCCGCCAAGGCAGTGCTGACACCCACCCCCGACGCCACAGCCACCACGGCGAGCACACCGACGGTGGCGAGAAAACGCTTGTTCATCGACCGACCCCCTTCGTCGCGCGAGCTGCAACAGCCCGCTGACGACCAGGAGCCCGAGAACCATCCCCTGATACCTGCGACGAGCGAACAGACCGCAGAACCCGGACCGGACGTCGCCGCCGCTGGCCGGTGTCGGTGAGATCGCGGAGCAGGTGAGTTTCAGGTAAATGTCTGGATCATGCCGGCTGGAAGTGCCGTTTGACTTCGCGGCGCGGATAGCGTACGCGGCGCACAGCGCGACCGCGACCGCCACGTCCACACCGTGTCACTCGTAGGACTTTGCCGATGTCACCTCATCGGGGGAAGCACAGGGCAGTCCCGCCGGTGCCTGTCACTTTCCGTATACCTCAAATCTCGATGTATCGAAGGGCACCTCCGGGGTTCGACTGGGTCCGGTTATTGCCCTAGGCTCGACAGACGCTCGCCACAACGCCGGTTCCGTTAGTGACCGACTACACAATGAGGTCATGAATGCTCAGAGACGAGGCTTTCCCGTTCGATGAGGAAATACCTCCCTATGCCGATCCGACCAAGGCAAGCGTTGCCAGAGTGTATGACGCTTTTCTGAACGGTAAGGACAACTATGCGGTCGATCGCGAGGTCCTGCGTCGCATCCAGCAAGTCGCGCCCGAGGCCACCCAGCTCGGCTGGGACAACCGGGAGTTCCTGATCCGAGCGACCCATTTTCTCGCCAGCCAGACAGGCGTCAAGCAGTATCTGGACTGCGGTTCCGGGTTGCCTACGGCAGAGAACACCCACCAGGTCACCCAGCGCATCCAGCCCGACGCGCGCGTGGTCTACGTGGATAACGATCCGGTAGTGCTGGCCCACGGGCGCGCACTACTCGAGGAGAACGACCAGACGCACCTCATTTCCGCAGATATCTTCGAGCCGGACCACGTCGTCAACAATGAGTTCGTCCATAAGTACCTGGACTTCTCTCAGCCCATCGCGCTCTATCAGTGCGGGACGCTGCACCATTACTCGGGCGAACGGAGCCCGGGCGACATCATGCAGGGGTACATCGACGCGCTGCCCTCGGGTTCGTACGTCGCGCTGAGCCATTTCTTCGATCCGGAGACCACCGAGGACAGCAAGCTCGCAAGGCGGATGGAGGAGATATTCCTGCACAGTCCCATGGGTAGTGGATGGTTCCGTACCCGGGCTGCGATCGAAAGCATGTTCCCTGGTCTTGATATGGTCGAACCCGGTATCGTCTTGTGCGCCGACTGGTGGCCGGACGGGCCCCGCATCAAGCCGATGGCACCGGTGCAACGCTGCATCGTGGGTGGCGTCGGACGCAAGCCTTGATCACCGACCCGGACTGGCCAGGTCCCGACACGGGCCATGATCGTGCGGCCGGTTATCACGCGAAGTGCCGAGCACCGAGCCGTAGGGCGGGCTGGTCGAGGCCTGTTAGGTGATCAGCCGAGAACGTGGCCCGCAGCCACCCGACGGGTCGGTGGGTCGTGCACGGCAGGTGGCGAGAGCTTTCCCGAAGGCCGGGCGGGCACGCTTTGGCACCCCCATCACCGGTAGTGTCCACCGAATCAGTCTTACGGAGCACCTCACCTGCGGGTTCTCGAGTAGGCATGTGACCAGGGACAGAACCGTTGCTGACGAGGGACCGGCCATGAGTGATTTCACGCGAACCCCTACGAGCCTCTCGAACATCGGCGTGGTCATGTTCGCCGTCGCCGACCAGGACGCGGCCCTCACCTTCTACACCGAGAAGCTCGGCTTCGAGGTGCGCAGCGACACGCGCTTCGGTGAGCACGACGAGATGCGCTGGCTGGAGGTGGCCCCGCCCGGGTCGCGGGCGCGGCTGGCGCTCAACCCGCCGATGGGCGGTGAGCCCGGCGGCGGCTCGATCGGCGTAGAGACGGCGGACGTCCTGGGTGAGCACGCGCGCCTGAAGGCCATAGGCGGGATCGACCTCGATCCGGAGCCGATGCGCACCCCAGGTGCCCCGCTCATGTTCATGCTGCGCGACCCGGACGGTAACCATGTCGTGGTGGTGGAGGAGCCGTCCGCCACGTAGCTCGCCCACGGCCGCGGTTACCAGGCGCGTCGGCCGAGGGCGGCGAGGAGTCTGGTCTGCGCATCGGCGGGCTCGGGTGGGGTGAGCACGTCGGCGAACATGCCCGACTCGCGGACCAACATCTCGTTCTGCTTGGCCCACCGCAGGGCGTTGTCGACGAGGTCGGCGTCGAGGCGCACGTCCAGGCCGGCGGTCGTGCCCAGGTCCCACACGTGTGCGGTGTTATCGACGGTGAGATTGGCGAGAAACGCGCCGACGGTCGTGGCTCCCGCCCGCGTTTCGACGTCTCTGGCCAGTGCGTGCCTGTCGAGCACCGCAGCACACGCACCCTGCACGGTCTTCCCTGCAGCCACCGGGTCGGTACCCACCAAGGGCCCCGGGCGGTCGCCTCCCGGGCAGTACCGGTACGACGGCGGCTCGGTTCCGGCGACCCAGGCGTGGACGAGTTGTTGACTCCACATGATGTGGCCGACGATTTCGCGGGCGGTCCACTCGGAGCACGGTGACCAGGCATCCCATGCGCCAGTGGGCATCTGGTCCAGGATGCGGACGAACTGATCGAGGCTGCGGGTGTAGCGGGACAAGGTCATCTCCCCGCTGGGGCCGCCAGCCATGTTCGCCGTACCGCGAGAGGATGCCAGCCCATCCGTTCGGCGAGTCAAAGACACTGCGCAGACGGTCAGCGTGCTTGCCGTACCGTTCCAGGTGACGGTGCCGCACATCCAGGCGGGTGGTGCCGGGCGACCGTTCGACCAGAACCTGCGGACAGACGCTCCTCGATCAGATCTGCGCCGCGGGCGGCTCCACCGCTGTCTCGCGCGATCCTGCGCATTCGGTCGAGACGTGCTCGGACCGTGGGGTGGGAGCTGACCCGGGAGACCGCGGCCCGGAGCGTGTCCGGAGTGAGGGTCTCGGGGTCCAGCCGCTCCCCGAGACCGAGCTCCTGGACCTGGTCCGCGTTGGCGGCCTGCTCGGGCATCTGCGGGAAGGTGACCATCGGGACGCCGTAGTACAGCGCTTCCATCGTGGAGTTCATGCCGGCGTGGGAGACGAAGGCGGCGGCGTGCCGCAGCACTGCAAGTTGCGGGAACCACGGTCGGGCGTCGACCGTCGGTGGGAGAAGGCCCAGGGCGGCAGGGTCCATGTCGCCCACGGTCATCGCCACCTGCCACGACCCGTCGGCGAAGGCCTCGATGCAGGTCCGGTAGAACTCGGGGCGGTCGGTGAAGATCGTGCCAGCGAGACGAACAGCACCGGGCTCACGGGATCGGGTGGCGACCACGGTTCGGCCTGCTCCCGGTTGCCCAGCATGGGGCCGAGGAAGCAGAAGCGGTCGTCGAAGGTGTCGCCAGCCGGCTGGAACTCGCGCGGGACGAACACGAGGTTCAGCGCCTCGGTCACGTCCAGCGTAGCGGCGGCATCGAGCTCGACCCCGTAGTCCGCCGAGAAGTGCCCGACGTCGGCGGCGAGCGCGGCCATCTCCGGGTGGTCGACACCGAGCCCGGCTGTGAGTTGCTCGACCAGCGAGTACGCCTCGTTCGAGGCCAGGTTCGGGAGGGTCCGGACAGCCGGGATGTCCAGTTGCTCGGCCACGATCCGGGCCGGCCAGTTCAGCGCGTCGTAGCAGATCATGTCCGGACGGTGGGTGACACAGCGCTCGTGCAGCACTGGGTAGGTCGCCCGCAGCGCGGCGAAGAAGTGCCGCAACCATCCGACGATGATCCCGGGGCCGACCTGCGAAGGCGGGTGGAACGGCTCCAACGGAGGTAGTGCAACCCACGACGTGCCAGCACCGGCGACCGCACCGGCGTGCTCCGAGCCGGTCGCGTAGTCCACCCGGTGACCTCTGCGCACCAGCTCCTCGACCAGCGGTGACGTCGGCGTCACGTGCCCATGCCCGGCCAGGACCACGAACAACAGGTGCCTGGACACGCCACGACCGTAGACCTCGGCTCAGCACACGCCAGCGGCGAGGACGGGCGAGTGGCTCGTGGCGAGCCGCCGTCCATCACGAGCTGGTGGGGTCACCACCGCTCAGGTCACGGAGCATCTGCAGGATCTGTCGCTGGCCAGCGGCGAGCTCCTGCTGATCAGCGACGATCTTCTGCTGGCCAGCGGCAAGCTCCTGCTGAGCGGTTGTGAGTTCGATCAGGCGCTCGTCGACACGCTCGAAACCGGCGTCGACCTTGCGGTCGAGGGTCTGCAGCAGCTCGTAAACGGCCTCGAACTCGTTGTCGTACTGGCGGAGCTTGCGACTGAGCTCGGTGGGGTCGGGCGCGGCCATCGGATGATGCTAGCGGTACCTTCCCCCCTTTCATGATCATATCCTGTTGGTGGTGAGGTCGGGAGACGGGACTGGCCGGTCTAGCCGCGGAAACAGGTGTGTCGGTGATCGACAGTTCGAGGTGGAGGGT
>Ga0136634_10000487_pt1 | contig 17467 bp, 8 predicted proteins | sample AntDrymUQ8332106_2_FD_104654 | JGI IMG/M metagenome (GOLD analysis project Ga0136634, IMG submission 104654) | Polar desert sand microbial communities from Dry Valleys, Antarctica - metaG UQ833 (21.06) | ecosystem: Environmental > Terrestrial > Soil > Desert | place: Antarctica: Dry Valley... | reverse complement strand
TCAATGATAACTATGTAATTACTAAAATTCAGCTGGAGTGCCGCCCATTTTATTTCTTTCGCTATTATTTTGTTATTCCTTTTATTTAAAAAATTATACATCAATCCCTTTGGTAAAAAGTTAACTGATTCAATAATTTTTCTTGGATTAAAGGCCCATATATTTTTTTCTACTTCGATTAAGGTATTACGTCCAAGCTTAATACTCTCAATACGTGTTTTAATTTGTACATCATTTTGTTTATTCAAATAACTTATCCTGTCCAATGGCCTGTTCACATATAAGATGCGATTATGCATTGACATTTCTTTTGCCATATTTTTAAAATTGCTTCCTATAGCAATATCCCATGGCTGCAGCCCAAACATTACTATATCCCTGTTATTGACTACGGAGTTTTCCATTTAAGGTTAAGTTTTTCCATCAATATTTTTGCAAACTCAGGATAAAAATTAAATGCATGCTTAAAACAATTAAGAAAGTTTATACCAAAATATTTTGATAATAATAACTGGGTAAAAATAAAGCCTGCAATGTGAGAACATAATAAAGCATAAGCAGCCCCTAAAAATCCAAATGCAGTGATAAAGAAATAACAAATGAGTACATGTAATGCAGCCAATAAGGTAATTGCGATAAAATTTATATTTGGTTTACCTGTAGAGTCCATAATAACTCCAAATTGTTTTAAAAAAGCAAGGAAAATTCCCGATACTGCAATCAGCCGCAGATATGGGATAGCATCGAGGTATTGAGGGCCTGCCAGGATTAATATAATCAGCTTTGTAAAAATAACTACAATTAATAATACAGGCATTATGATACATAAAGTGGCACCAACTGTTTTTTCATAATAATATTTAATCAATTCCTTTTTTTCACTATTTTCTTTTTTAGAGCTTTTTGGAAAAAGAATGTCTCCTAAAACCTGGGAAGGAATATCAGCAAGATTTATGATACGAACAGATACGTTTTGTGAAGCAGTAAAAACGGTATTTCCCAGGATGGGTGAAAGCATCACCTGGTCTGCACTGCGGAAAATCAATGTACTTAAACCTGAAGCAAAAACATATTTACCAAAATGAAGCAACCTGAATATCCATTCTTTTGAAAAAGTAAATGACCTTGTAAGAAATGGTTTAACGAATCTGTACGATATAATAGTACCTATCAGTAATGCTACATTATATATAATGACAAGTACATTAAGCGAAATACTATCTGAAATAAAATAGATTACTGCAACTAATAATAAAGTAACACCCTGCCGGTAAAAGTATGTCCAGAACAGTCCTCTGAATTGTGTTTTCCCATACATTAACCATTCAAAATGTGAAAACGGTATCATTATCAGCATACCTGCCTGTAGTAAATACAACATGTTCTCAAGCTGAGGTGCCTTTAAAACTTCAGCAAAAAAATGTGCACAAAAAATTAAGATAAGTGAGGTAAGAACAGTAATTATTACATTCAAAAAAAGAGCCGCCGAAAGAACATGTTTCTGATCTTCTTCGCGGCTATAATTAAGGAATTTTATAAGAGAGGTTTTTACAAGACCCTGCCGGATTAATTCCACAATGGCTGTAACCGTCATGAACAAAGCCCACACGCCCATTTCCTGTTTAGTAAGGGCTTTATGCGCCAATATCATTGTGATTAATATACTTGATACTGGTACGGATAATTTTTGCATTACACTAAAAAAACCCGATGATATCCAGCTGCTATATTTTTCCTGTGCCGCCATTTTAATTATTATGGGTTTGCACAGTCAATGGTTTAGTATGTTTATCTGTCCTTGCAGAGGGGACATTTTTTTCCAAAGAAAAAAGCCACCACATATTTAATTTCATAGCAAGCTTATATAATAATACGGGTAAAACAATACCTCCTATTATTCCTGCTGATAATAATATTGGTACACTTTCAATGTTAAATACTTTTCTCAGGAAAATCCTTATTGCAGCAAACGCAATTACGTGAGCCACATAAATATATAAAGAATGCTTCCCGAGAATAGTGAAAATATTCATGATAGCAAGCTTTTGTAAGATAAATGCGATGTTAATGATAAATGCGCACCCTATCAGTGCAATAGTAATAAAAACAAAGGGCTGGTAATATTCCACATACATATATTTTTCATCAGCATGTGGAATATTTACATTTAAAAAATAATACTGTGCTGCAATAAATGGCAATAACAATAAAATGAATGTACGCCAGGATTCAAAGAATTTAAAATTATCCCTTTTCATTATGAACCTGCTGATTGCATCACCAATTGCAAAAAATACATAGTAATGAAGTATATCCCCAATAAAGCCTGGCGTAGCATTGTTTTGCCACGCAATAACCGAAATATAAAACATTGCAATTCCTAAAATAATGTTTTGAACAGGTGATATATGTAGCTTCATCTTTACCAGCACATACAAAACACCTACATTAAATAAAGCATATAGATACCAGAAATGAGCTATTTCCCTGGGCAAATAAAATAAATACAAGTAAGTCTGAGCTGTTGGATGCCCGTTTGTATATTTCTGAAAAATAAGTTGAATAGTTAATTGAATGCAAGCCCATAAAAAATATGGATATAGAACAGTTCGGGCCCTGGTTTCAATATATTTCCTGATACCTCTTTTTTGCAGGCTAACAGCTACAAAGATGCCTGAGACTATAAAAAATAAAGGCATTCTGAAACTAAAAAAGAAAATATTGGCATATTCAAGAAACATATAGTTTGAAACAGCCAGACCCGATTCTTTTAAACCTTCAAAGGCGTGACGGTAAACCACCAGGATTATTGTAATACCCCTGGCATAATCTATCCATTTTAATCGGTCGGGTTTTGTTGTAAGCAAAATAATATCAGGAGTTTATATTTTCCGTTAATACCTCATTTAGTATAACGCCCTGATTTTTTTCTCCCAGGTTGGCTATAAATTTCAATGACTCATTATCAACATGTGAAATAGAAGATGCTGCTGAAAAAACAGTTAGTACACTTTCTGAAAATTGAGAAAGTTCTTTGCTGTCGGCATAAAAATTCAGAGCAGCGCCTTCAAGAAAAATATAGTCATACTCATTTTTAAGCAATTTTAAAAAAGCGATCATATCAAGGTTATATAATGCCTCACTTGGGGAATAATTCCCTTCCGTGCATCCTATTATATGAAGATCCTCATAGGGTGTAGGACTTACTATATTTTCTAAAGCCAATGGTTTTGAAAGATTAATTTTTTCCGCAATATCCTGGATAAATATAGAAGAATTATAATTTTTCGTAAGCGTATTATGGGCAAAATTCAAGTCAATAATTAAAACTCTTTTCTTACTTAGCAAAAGACTTGCAGATAAAGCTTCAATAATAGTGCTCTTTCCTGCTTTTTTCTGTGTGCTGGATATTAAGAAAATGTGCTTTCCACTGTTCATCACTTCATGCCGGAGCTTACGGATATTATTTTTAAATACATTTTCCTCTACATATTTTCTACCTTCATTTTCCTGGAGAATTATATCTGCAGCAGATCTTCTCTTTAATCTTACTTTATTTAAAACATTTACAACTTTTAGTTTTACATTCTTTTTGAATAAAGAAGGAGTTTTAATTGTATTATCAAATATCTCAAGGAAAAGGAAAAATACCGTTGAAAGGAAAAACATTGATGCACCTGAAAGCATCATTGTGATCATTGTTTTCTTAGATTCCGGATCTATAGCAGGCTGTCCGATACGTGTCTGAATGAAATTTGAAGAGGGATCATCTTGAACCAACCCTTCTACCTGCGAATATTTCTCCTTTATAATTTTTAACTGGTTATTTTCAATGTCCAGCTGATCCTGTATTACATTCATTCTCACTGAACTACCGGGGTTAACATTTGTCAACCCGGTATACTTGGAAATACTGGAATTATAATCACCAATTGTTGTTTCCGCGGCTCTCATCAAAGCTGTTTCTTCACTGATCTGGTTTTTAATACTTTCAATATCCTCTGCTATCTTTTTCCTGTTTCCACCACTGGCTGATTTTTGTCTGATTTGATCACGTATATCATCAATTTCTTTTTGTATTCCCTCATCGTTACCACCTTTCCGTGCAAGCTCAATTACCAGGTCATTTTTTTTATTGGTTAACCTTATAACTTCTTCACCTGAACCTGAGGTTGAACCGGAACCAGCCTGCAAAATCTGTAATCGTTCTTTTAAATAAGCCAGCCTGTTCTGGTGTATATTTTTTTTACTTTTTTCCTCCGCAAGTTGCGTTTCGATTTCTTTAACGGTCTCCATCGCACTTGTACTACGGCTTATCGGGTCTACAGTTCCCTGGGTCATTTTTTCCTTTAACAATATATTCCCGATGCTATCCACTTTTTTTTGTTGCTGATCGAGAATCGATCTGATACTCGAAGCATTTTCAACAGTACGCTGGTGACTCAAATGACGGTAATAGTTTAAAAACTCTTCTCCCATTGCATTTACAACCCATGCTGAAAGCTCAGGGTTTTCAGATTGAAAATAAATATCAAGATAGTCTGTTCTGGCTACCCTTGTAATTGTCATACTATTTAACAGGCTGTAATAATCATAACGGTATAAATTAAGGAATTCAATTAAAGCTCTTTTTTGTTCAGTGTCCGAAGGAATTATTTCACTTTTATTTATGTGTTCACTTAACCTGAGAATGGCTGAATCTTTTTTTAAGATTTTATTAAGAGGATGATTTATATCCTTTTCACTTAATTTCCTGTAAGGGTTTTGTGGATTTTGAAGATCATGTAACATTAAACGATACGAAATCATACTAACAACCCGCGGTGATTTAAAAGTTTCAATAACATTATTGAATTTGATATCTGCTCCATAAAAATCTACTGCTGAAGAACCATCAACCATACGTACTTTTTCTGCAATAAGACCGGTAGAATACTGTGCTACAGATTCAAATAAAGGCTCTTTATTCAGCAATAAAAAAAAGGCAATTACTACTGCTATAAATGAAAGTCCAATAATGATCCATTTGCGGCGGTACAGGACTTTCAAAAAATAAAATAAATCCATGTTTAAATTTTATTGAGTTAAATAGGATAATATTTAAAAGTATCCGATAGTTACAAAGTTAATTTCTTCTATTATAAAATATTAATCTTTTGGAGGATGATATTTCATATGTGTATTAAAATAAATTGAAAATCGTTTTATCTCTTTCACCAGCCGGGTTGATAATACATTTCCAAAAGAACCGCTTTTTTTTAAGGTCCTTACTCCCGTCCATACTCTACTTTTATTAGATCGAATTTGCTTTACTTTTCCATATTTCATTAGATCATAACACATCCTTCCATCTTCGCCATGCGTTTTATTCATATAAAAACCTTCTTTCAACCCAAATTCTTTAACATATCCCATACTCATTCCATAAGAGTTTAAGAAAGGACGTTTAACATGTCTAACTTCCGCAATCAGATCTTTAAAAGTTTCCAGTATAGAAAGCTGCCATCTTGCAAAACCTTTTTCATTTATAAACGAATATCTTCCATAAACACTAACCACACCTGGTTTTTGCAGGCCTTTCACAAGGTTATCAACCCAGCAATCCGGGTATATACAATCAGAATCTCCTAGTAAAATATATTTACCCAATGCATTTTCCTGTCCCATCTGTCTTCCCGGGCCCCACCCCTGGATAGGCTGGAAAAAGCTTTTTATATGAAGTTTATCAAGTGTATCCTGGGTTTTATCAGTAGAGTTATTGTTTACTACAATTATTTCTAAAGGGATAAGTGTTTTGAGTTGGGATAGGCTACCAACTGTACGTAAAATATCCACTTCTTCATTCCATGCGGTTATTACAATACTAACCAAAGGAGATGGAGACTGAATTTTATCTAATCCTCTATTTATTTCATCAAATACCTCCTGTGGAATATGATCATAACTTTCATATTGGTATTCAAATTTTTTAATCCATTCGGGAGGTTTAAAAATATTCATATTGATTTACACGGGTTGCGTTTTAAAATAGCGCAATGAATCAGGGCAAACAAAAAAAAATCTGGTATTTTAAAAATACCAGATTTTTGTGTAAGGTGGGGGTTTTTCTAATTAACTTTTATAAGTTTAACTGATTTTGACAATTTTCCATCAATTAATACATTTAAAACATAACTCCCTGGTGAAAGAATTGTGCTTCCCGGAAGATCAATTGACACCACATTTTTACCTGTTACTGTGCTCATTCCAACAGTTTTATAAACAAGCTTTGCATTAAGATCATATAATAACAGGCTTACTGATGATGCCTTGGTATTCTCAATTTCTACCTGTATTCTATTGGTAAATGGATTAGGGAATACTTTAATATCATTTAACCTGTCAGTTACAATCTCCTTTGCATTATCCGTTGCATTCATATTTCCTTTTGCTACTGTTGCTGTTTTAACAGTTTCTGTAGTAACCGGCGTTACTGATCTGCCCTGGGTAATTAACAATTCATCTTCCTGTTCTGCCCTTAATTCTTCATTAGCAGGAGTATTATCATCATAATATTCAATTGTGAACGCACCAGTAAAACTATATGGTGATCCAGAGTTTGTCCTGGCATCAAGATAAATATTACCATCATTATCAGGCACAATCTTATCTATATAAACCACTTTTGAATTATTATAATAACTGTTTAAAAACACTGTTATGCCATTGCATGTATACGTTCCCGTTGCGTTCAATACATTGGCATTGCTACCAAATATTCCAATACGGTATTTTTTACGCAAATCAAGATTTGTAAACTTAACCTGAGATAACTGTCCGGCATCGGTCCAGTAATTACTAACCATCACAACAGCTGGGAAAATACCCGCTCCGTTAACCCCGGCAAAACCAGCTCCATTGAATTCTTTTGTTATCACCATAGTGACACCAGTATTGATCTGGGTATTGTCTATCAGGTTTGGAAATGTTGCGCCTTCTGTAGAAGGAGCATCTGTACTGTTCCAAGGTAATGGGGCATGCTGCGCAATATCAACATTTAGGTTGATTAGGACTATTTTACTTGCTACAAGAATTTTAGCAACATTACTATATGTACTTAGTGTACCGCCATTAATAGCCCGTATTTTGTAATAATAGGCTGTATTTGCAGTAAGACCGGTATTAAGATAAGTTGTAGCGTTTGCACCCGTTGTAGTAACAAGAGTATAAGAACCATTTAATGAAGTTGATCTCCATATCTGGAAACCTGTTTCATTATTGCTCTTGTCACTCCATGTTAACTGAACCCTGTCTGTTTGTAAAACTGTTTCAGCAAAAAGATTATCCGGCCTAACAATTGGTGTTGCTGCACTATATTCCTGAATAATAACTGCATTCAGCATAAGGAATGTAGCACCTGAGGCTTTGCTCAAAACTACCTGGATTTGCCCGGAAGCATTTGGAACCAGGCCATTTAAATTAGCAAGTTTTATAGAATTGTATTTACCATCAACAGATACACTTTGTGCTCCGTTTGTATAAGTAACAACATTTGGATTTCCTGAGTTAAAGCTGTTAAGGAAGCCAATGTTATACCTTTTTGCTGGATCTAATCCTTCAAACTGCATTGTGTGATTTCCGTTTGCAGAATTATAAATACTGCTTCTTAATACATTATCCGGGAAAACACCACTATTATTTCCGGTTGGCATTCCAAGAAGAAGACCACCATTCCATGATGTAAGAAATCTAAATCCAAATGAAGTATTAACACCCGCATCATCCTTGTATCCTGTATAAGAATAATTGGCAAATGGATAAGTCAGCATGTTATTCCATGGAGCAGGTTGTGCACTGCTTCCTTCCGGACCATAATTAATATAAACGGTACGAACATTTGGATCTGTTACAGTAATCTGGAATGTATCGGAAACATTTGCCCCGTTATTATCCATCACTTTTATTACTACGTTTTTATAAATCCCCAGGTCATTAACTGTTGGAGAAAGTGTAATTGTACCTGTTCCATTTCCTGTACTTTGATAAACACCAAAGGAAGGAAGGCCGGTAACCGTAGTTGTTATTACATCAGCACCATCATCTGTTGCATTAATGTTCAATACAGATACGTTACCACCTTTCATGATCACATCATTTGTTAAAGTCAAATTCGGTGCTTTATTTAATGTAGTTACACTAATTACAGCTGTTTCACCTGAAGATCCGACATCGTTGGTGGCTGCAATCTTATAATAATATGTACTGTTGCTTGCAACATTCACATCATCATAAGAAACTGCGTTTGCATTTGAAGCACCTGGATTTAAAACTGTAAAAGGACCGGCTTCAGATGTTGCACGGCTTATCAAATACCTGCTTTCATTATAGGCTACATCATTCCATGTTAGTCTTACATAACCATTCGATAAAGCCTGCCCTGCAAAGTTTGTTGGAAGGGCCGGTGCTGTACCATCATTAAATGGTTTTTCTAAAACAATTGCTGTTAACACCCCGTAAGGAGTACCGGCAGCCTTGCTCATATTTATTACTATATTGCCCGAACCATTAGGGATGATATTATTAAATGTTACCGTGTTCTGAGAATTATTATGAACGTATAATGATTTCGCAACACCATTGATAGTATAAATTGTGGTACCATTATTAGGTACTCCTGTCCATGAACTGCTTCCAAAAAGTGTAACATTATATTGTACACCAGCTGACAATCCTTTCAGATTAACATTAACTGTTTCCGGAGCGCCATAGATACCGAACCAGAAATAATCCCTTATTACAACATCAGGATAAACACCTGTATTATTACCTGTAACGGCCCCTGCATTACCGGCATTCCATGGTGTACCAAGGAAATCTATACCTGTAGATGTTACTACACCGTTACTATTCTTTAAATTATTTGTAACAGTACCGGTGATATTATTCCATGGAGCTGGTGCCAGTGCACTATTATACACCATACTCATATAAACTGTTTCAGTAGTTGGAGGAGCATCCGAAACACTCACATTTACCACTAATGAACCAACCCCGCCCGCACCATCACTAACATTCACATTAATCTGGTGTGAACCTGCTGCAGCGAACCCTGGCTGCAAATTAAGCGTAGCAGAACCATTACCATTATTTGTAATTGAAGCAAAAGACGGCGGTGAAACCAAAGAGAAAACCAAAGAAGCATTACCATCCTGGTCAGTTGCTGTTAAAGCTGTTGTACTACTGCTGCCTTCACTTACCAATACAGTACCAACAGGATTTATAACCGGGACATAATTGGCATTTACGGTTACATTAAAATTAAGCGTTTGTGACCCACCGTTACCATCAGTGACTTTTATTGAGATGGCGTAAACACCCTGGTTAGCAGCAGATGGGCTCAATTGTAAGTTTCCGTTTCCGTTGGTTGTGTTGCTGAAGATCGCAAATGCCGGAAGAGGATTTACAAAACTAAAAGTTAATACTTCACCATCCAGGTCAGTTGCAGCAATTGGCTGATTTTTTACAGAACCATACCTCATTGTAAAGTCTGCAATTGGTGTAAATACTGGAAGATTATTCAGTGTTTTAGCTGTAGCTGTTGGTGTAAAAGGTGTAGATCCGCCAACTCCAACCGCTCTTACGCGATAGTAATAATTGGTATTTGAAAACAGACTTTCATCTGTATATATTACACCAGACCCGCTGGTACCTGGAATTTCGGCAAGCAGCCTGAAACTATTTGAATTAGTAACAGAACGCTCTATTTCAAAACTTCCTTCATTATTTGAGTTATCATTCCAGTTAAGCCTGATACTTGAAGGTGAAAGTGCAGTAGCAGTAAGACCACTTGGTGTCACAGGTACAGGAGGCAATGCCAAAGTAGTAGCAGCCCTGTAGGTCTGTGTCATTAAAGAGGTAATGCCCGCTGCATTCAATGGTTCATTTATTATTACAAAATCATCCATTAAACCACTATAACCGACTGAAGTGGTAGAAGAATTAAAAGCATTGGCACTTGAATTCGCAATACGGGATGTACTCGTGGATAGTCCTACACTTGAATAACCAAGGGCTGTAGAAACTTTTTCAACACCATTGACAAATAATTTTACAGAATTTATATTATAAACCACTGCCACATGATTCCATCCGCCACTTACCCAACTTGCATTTGTAGCAATATTATTAACAATTGCAGTATTTCGGACATTATTACTGGCAATACCAGCCTGCAATGCGCCGCTATTAAATCTTAAAGCCAATCCATTATCTGCTCCTCCAAGATCAAAAATTATTTTATTTGCAGCTATTATATTAGCAGCGGTTGGTTTGATCCAAAGACCAACCGTACGGGTGGTATTAGCATTGCTTGGAAAATTACCGCCACTGCTAAAATCTAAATTCATGTATTGATTGGTTCCGTTAAAAGAAACAGAATGGGTTCCTTCTTTCTTATCTGCAGATGAATAAGTAGCGCCAGCCACATTTGTAAGCGCCCGGCCAAAGCCACTGCCATCATTTACATTGTTATCAAAAGACCATTGCCCTTCAAGGGAACTCACAAAAGCTGATCCGCCATATTCGTTTACAGATCTTATTTTATACCAGTATTTTGTTGCCGGAGATAATCCTACAGAATCTGCATAACTGGTGATACCACCCGCTACAGTTGCAATAGGAATATAAGTGCCTGCAACCTGTGTGCTGCGTAAAAGTTCAAAACCTGTTTCATTGTTGCTGTTATCTGACCAGTTTACATTTATACGCTTATATGATATTGCCTGAACTGCCAAGTTAGATGGGCGTGCAGGGATAGTTCCAGCCGGAACAACAACATCTGTAAAAGCACTGTTTGGTATAAGTGTCCTGGAAGATATGCCTACATTATTCCTCCAATAAACATTCATTGATTCACCACCGCCAAGCTCAAAGAAAGTCATGGCGATCGGATAAGTTCCCTGGTTTAAAGTAATTGTGCCGGAAGCATATTGCCCACCGTGAAGACCATCGTTATTTACCAAAGCAGTTGCAGTATGACTGTATTGGCCGATATATAATTTACTTCCGTCATCAGAATTCGTTTCAAAAGTATATGTACCGGTGGCAGGAATATTTATATATCCGTACCATAAGAAGCCGAAATTATCATTTTGTGTTCTTGGCGTTATTGAAACGTTTGGTACTGTACCTATTTTTACAGGAGTAAGCTGATCAAAATCAGGTAATACATTCCATGATCCATGATAATATTTATAGCTAAGCCCGTTTAATGCAGCTGTAGCATTAACCTGTGTACTGGCCGGGGAAACATTTCCAGAAATATCTTTAGCCTTTACATAGAAAGAATATGATTGCAAAGCTGTAAGTCCGTTTACCGTAAATGAAGTACCGTTTGTAGTATATGCCCTTACACCGTTCACATAAATATCATATTTATCTACACCCACATCATCCGTAGCTGGTTGCCATTGCAGGGATACCGAACTCCTTGTTGTGCCCGTTACAGTTAGATCAGTGGGTGCTGTTGGAGCAATCACATCTGATTTAGTTGTTGCACTTACCTCAGTACTTGACAAGGCCGCACCATTATTATTAATAGCCCGGATAATATAATAATATTTTGAATTTGGATTCAATCCATTATCCAGAAATGTAAGTATGTCGGCTCCTGTTATTGCAATTAACTTATACCCCGTACCGGCAGTAGTGCTTCTATAGACTTCAAATCCGGTTTCATTGTTAACAGGTGTTGGGTTATCATTCCAGTTAACCTGTATTGAACTATTTGAAATAGCAACTGCAGTAGGGTTTGAAGCCCTGTCGGGAAGGTTTGTTCCATTAGCAGCTATTACAGTAAAATTAGGTCCGAAAGCACTGGTACAGCCAAATTGCTCAGTAACTTTTACTTTATATACACCTACTGGAGCATTAAATATATTAGAAGAATTTACAAGTACATTATCACTTACTCTTCTCCATTCGTATGAAGCATAGGTAGCCGGAACAAATAATGGCACAGTTGTATTGCCATCAGGTGCTGGAAGTACTTTACTAAATAATCCATTAATCTGTATGGGAGGAGTTATTGTAGGTTGCTTTTCTGATACTATTACAGGGATAGGCGACCAGACAGACCATGCCGAAGTTGCTGTCCTTTTAAATCTTCCCCGGTAGGTGCCAAAAGATGTAGCCGTGTAGCTATTGCTGGTTGCGCCTGCAATAAGTACACCATTCTTATCCCATTCATATGCATTAAAACCTGCTTGCAATTCAAGTTTTGCACTTGGAGTAATACCAGGGCAAAATTGATTTCGTTGAAAATAAACAAGTGGGTTGGCTTTGTGAGCGTTATTTAATGTTGGGAAATAATCAGGTTCTGCCCAGAAATTGTACCATATACCATGTCCTCCTGCGGGAATGAATGTTTGACGAATAGATCCGCCCATACGCCTGAAGGAATCAATTATATAAGTAACAGCTCCGGGATCCGGGCTGATATCCTGGCCACCGTTAGAAACCCAGAAAGGCATTGTAATAACCAATGGCAATTTAGGCAGTACTTCATACCGTGCAGCCGAAATGGGCATATTATAAGCATATACTTTAGGATATGACTGCGCGATATCCCAGCTTGCTTGTCCGCCTGATGATAATCCACTTAATATTACACGATCAACATCTGCTTTTGTATGTTTTGCTAAAGAATCAATTAATTCATTTATGATAGGACCATAGTTCTGAAGATATCCGCTTGAACTTTGGGGATACAGTAAAAATCCATCAAAAGTACTGTTGTTAACTGCATTTGCATGCAGTTCTCCACCATGTACAAGATGAAATTCATTATCATATATCGGTCCTGGTTCACCAAGCCCGTGTAAGAAAACAAATACGGGAAATTTTTTATTATCTACTACATTATGAACATAGGTCTTCGGAAATTTCACACGAAATGCCATGCCTTTATAATAATAAGACTTATAACCTTTAGAAAAGGGATTCCATGAAAGCCGGTTGGTATGTCCCCATTTACTAATTACACCATAAGGAGGTGCAGGAGGCCTGTAGGTAGAAGTAAAAATCTGATCAGGGTCAGCAGGATTTAAAACATTGGCCTGTCCGACTGATCTGTTAACGCAAGCAAGCATTGCGATAAAAACAATAGTAATAATCTTTCTCATATTTTCCTGTTTAAAATTTTATAGGTAGCGGTTACAGGAAATGGAATATAAAGGTATTGCGGTATGCAACTGGATTTTAAGCATGTGAAACATGCACAAAAGATATTGGAAAAAAAAATTTTAGGAGAAAGGAAGGTTTTTGTAAAACGATAGTAGATATTTCTGTCAGGTATTCATTAGACATTGCAAAAATATACAAATGTTTGATTTTACCAAAAAAATATTTATTTATTTATAAAAAATATAAAAATGTAATTTAATTGCCTAGGGTATTTAAATATAATTTTACCTCTTTCAAATTTAATAATGCTTTTTCTAAAAATTGTTTTCTGGGTCTCTTTTTTTATAATCTTCTATAGTTACCTGGGATATGGTATATTTCTATGGATATACCTGCGTTTTAAAACCCCTGGTAAAGCTACCTTGCCGTTGCATTCAATCAGTTTTGAACCTGAGATCTCTCTTATCATTGCCACATATAATGAAGAGGCCATAATAAAAAAGAAAATTGAAAATACATTGTCTCTTGATTACCCATCCAATAAAATTAAGTTAATAATTATAGCTGATGGGTCAACAGATGAAAGTGTAAACATTATTTCCCGCTATTCGCAGATACAACTTTTATATGAACCAAAAAGAGAAGGCAAGGTTGCTGCAATTAATCGTGCCATGGAATTTATTACCACCCCTTTTGTAATATTCTGTGATGCCAATACTTTTTTAAACAAGGAAAGTATACGTGAAATAGTAAAACATTTCCTGGATCCAACCATTGGAGCTGTTGCCGGCGAAAAAAAGGTAATGAATTTATCGGGTGATCAGGATACAACAGGTGCAGGTGAGGGACTATATTGGAAATATGAATCTGTTCTGAAGCAACTTGATGCGAAGTTCTATACAGTTGTTGGTGCTGCAGGCGAACTTTTCTCTATTCGGACAGCTTTGTATGAGCCTGTTCAGAATGATGTTCTTCTGGACGATTTTATAATTTCAATGGAAATATGTAAAAAAGGATATAAAGTAATGTATGAACCCAGGGCATATGCTGCAGAAGCACCGTCTTTAACTATAAAGGAAGAACAGAAAAGAAAAATCCGGATAAGTGCCGGTGGTTTCCAGTCAATAGTTATGCTGAAGAGCTTGTTAAATATTTTTAAATATGGCAGACTTTCATTCCAATATATTTCTCACAGGGTACTCAGGTGGGCCTTATGCCCGGTTTTACTTCCATTGCTTTATATTGCCAATATGTTCCTTTACTTCCTGTATGACGAACAATTTTATCAAATAATGCTGATCCTTCAAACCCTTTTTTATCTTTCAGCATTCATTGGCTGGTTAATGGTACTAAAAAAATTTAAATCCAGTTTCTTTTATATACCTTATTATTTTGTATTTATGAATGCCTCATTGTATATAGGATTTTTTCGTTACTTAAATAATAGCCAAAGTGTATTGTGGGATAAAGCATCGAGAAAGCGGGAATTATAAAGGGTACTTATACTTTTTAATTATATTATAAAGACCGGTTTACTTGTATTATTATAATATATAATAAATGAATAATATTTAATCAATGTGTTATCAAAAAAATATTTTTAAAAAAAAGTGGCTTAAAATTTTGTGTAATCAAAATTTTATATAGTTTTACGTGATCAATACCCTCTACAGAAATTAATGCTGTTAAAATACAGTATCGAATATCCCTTAAAAAATCCACCTCATCCTTCTGATATCTTTTTGTATTTCACAATACTTCGAATAGCCTTATAATCCCTATGTCCATCTGAGGAGCTTCAATAACATCATGTTACTGGACAAAAAATACAAAAGATGAAAAAAATTTTAACTATTGAAGATTGCAATGCTATAAGTTATCTGATAAATTCTGTTTTAAGTAAAGAGTACGCCGTTACTTCTGTTGAAACCTGTGTTGATGCTATACAGCACCTTCACAATGACCACAAAAAAGACCTTATTATTTTAGATATTCCTGATTCTACTTCCGATAATTTTCAATTACTGGAGCATATGGCTACCAGTTCTGTATTTGGTAAAATACCCACAGTAGTTATATCTAATTCTGATGATGAACAATTAAAAAAACAAGCTGTAAAGCTGGGAGCATCATTATTTTTGACTAAGCCTTTTGACCCTGTGTACCTGTCTGATAAAGTGAGGGACCTGGTGTATCAAAACAGTGAAAGACCTGTTAAAAGAAATAAAACCGTTTTTAATCTTAATATTTTTTAATTCAGTAAAACCCAAAATTGCTGCAGCTACAAACTGCTAACTAATTGCTTTATACTTTGCTACCTTGTTTTGAAAACTTAAACTACAACCTCAGCCATGCTAACCGCAAAAAAAAATATTTCAGTAGAAACAGATGAGGATCCGCCTATTGTAGAAAAACCCACAAATAAATTTCTTTTTGTTGAAAATACTTCTTCAACAATTTACGATTACCATTATTATTTTTTAAACAGCGTACACGTAAATAATATTTTAGATGCAAAGGAATTATTAAAACAACTGGACGAACAAGATCTTCCTGAATTAGTTGTTTTAGATATTCCTCTGAATATATTGGAATTAAATTCATTTAAAAGCTGGCTTAAAAATAATTTTCAGGTTACCATTCCTATGGTATATAACGAGTCAGCACTCGCATTAGATGATATCAAGCTCCTTTTCAGCCAGAAATTAGTGGATGATATAGTTAACCTTCCATTAAACTATAAGATTCTGCCTTATAAAGCGAAATTTATAAAAAAAGTTGCGAGCCTGATCTATAATAAATCAAAAAAGGATTTTAAAAAAAAGAAACACTTCTTTTCAAACTGGGGCTTGTTCGTAATTAAACGTTCCATAGATCTTATATTATCTCTTATCGCAATTATTTTCTGCCTTCCGGTTTTTATCCTTATCGCTCTCGCTATCAGGCTTGAATCGAAAGGACCGGTTATTTATATTGCCAAAAGAGCCGGCCGTGGGTTTAAAGTTTTTAAATTCTATAAATTCCGTACAATGGTACAGGATGCTGATAAGAATATTAAGGATCTGGAAAAAAGCAATTTATATACTACAAATTCAGATAAGCCTTCCTTTTTTAAACTCCAGGATGATCCCCGGGTAACTAAGGTAGGAGCATTTTTACGTAATTCCAGCCTGGATGAATTGCCGCAATTATTTAATGTTTTGCGTGGAGATATGAGCATAGTAGGTAACCGGCCTTTACCTTTGTATGAAGCTGCTTCATTAACAACAAATGAATGGGCAGAACGTTTTATGGCGCCTGCCGGTATAACTGGTTTATGGCAAGTACAAAAAAGAGGGCAAAAAAATATGAGTGCCGAAGAAAGATTAGAACTTGATATAAATTATGCCCGGAATAATAATATAGCACGTGATTTTTGGATTATGGCCAAAACTCCTTCTGCGCTAATACAAAAAACAAACGTTTAAACTACCACTGACACTTACCACCACAATTAAACCTGTATAAGCATGCAAACTTATAAAGAAGCCAATCCTTTTGTATCTATTGTTACACTCAATTGGAATGGCCTTGATGTTACTTTGGAATTTCTCGAAAGTATGAGAAATGTTACCTACAAAAATTATGAAATTATTGTTGTTGATAATGGTTCAGATATAGATCCTACTGAGCGCATCCTGGCAGGAAATTATTATAATACTAAAGTTGTAAAAAGCTCTGTAAACCTTGGTTCTGCAGGTGGAAATAACTTTGGTATGCGACATTCTTCACCTCATTATGATTTTGTATTCCAGGTAAATAATGATGCGGAAGTAACGCCAGACCTGATTGATGTGTGCCTGGAGCCTTTTTACAGGGATTCAACTATCGGTGTTGTATGTCCGAAAATCAGGTTTCATGCAAATCCAAATGTTATTCAATATGCCGGATTCAATAAAATGAGTATGCTTACCGGAAAAACAACAGCAGTCGGCAGCCTGGAAGAAGATAAAGGGCAGCATGATATATCGGGATACACACATAGCGCACATGGTTGTGCTATGATGGTATCGAGGGAAGTAATTGAAAAAGTGGGTATGATGGCCGAAAAATACTTTGTTTATTATGATGAGTCAGACTGGAGTGCAAGGATAATTAAGGCCGGTTACAGGATCTATTACCAGGCAAAGGGCCTGATTTTTCATAAAGAATCAATGAGTGTTGGTAAAGAAAATCCATTAAAAACTTATTATATGACTCGGAATAGAATTGTATTTATGAGACGAAATGTGAAAAGTTTACAACTGTTAATAAATTTTTTGTTTTT
>Ga0136634_10000485_pt1 | contig 17581 bp, 13 predicted proteins | sample AntDrymUQ8332106_2_FD_104654 | JGI IMG/M metagenome (GOLD analysis project Ga0136634, IMG submission 104654) | Polar desert sand microbial communities from Dry Valleys, Antarctica - metaG UQ833 (21.06) | ecosystem: Environmental > Terrestrial > Soil > Desert | place: Antarctica: Dry Valley... | reverse complement strand
GGATAGTCCATCGCTCGCGCGACCGAGTAAGTGGGATTCCAGTCGCCAACACGCCCGCACTAGATTTTTAGATATCCACAAATCTTAACATTCGGAATTAGATTGAAGGTGTGAATCTGCATGAGTGGAGGTCTGGCCTACTCAAACCTGATTCAGAAAGTCTCACCTCAAGGTCAAAAGGTATTGCCATTGGGAGCTAAGGTTATGCTATGCTTATTACTCCACCAGCACTTAAAGTTTCAAGTCTAACAGTATTTGCCGTTAAAATATGACTAGCTTATTCAAAGGAAATCCAGAAACAGTTTCTACTTATTTTAACCAGGGTAACTTATTAAAACAGTCGCACAAGTGGGAGGAAGCTGCTACCATCTACTACCTCTGCACTGAAATCAACCCAAATTTCTATTGTTATCACCACAATTTGGGGGAAGTTTTGGCAAAAATGGGCAAGTGGGAGGAAGCTGCGGGCTGTTACCGCCGATCTTGCGAACTCAACCCGAATTCGGCTTGGTCTTGGCACAATTTAGGGGAAGTTTTACAACAGCAGGGCAATCTAGATGAGGCTGTGGCTGCATACCGCAAAACTGTGGATATCTATCCAGATTATTCTGAATTTTATAATAGTTTGGGTAAGGCTTTGTGCTTGCAAGGTCAACTGGATGAATCTGTAAGTTGTTTGCGAAAAGCAATCGAACTTGAGTCGGAATCGGCTTTGCCTTACCAAAATTTGTGGGAGGCTTTGGCAAGATTAGGACGGGTGGATGAAGGGATTTATTGCTTGCAAAGGGCGATCAAGCTAAATCCGGGCGATGGGGAATTATACCTGAAGTTGGCAGAAGCTTTGCAAGGCAAGAATGAATTAGCAGCAGCCGTGGGTTATTACCGAAAGGCGATTCAGTTGAAGCCTGATTTCCATTGGCTTTACTATAAATTGGGAACGGCTTTATCGGCACAGGGTCAATGGGAGGATGCGATCGCGGCTTATAGTTCGGCTGCTGAGTTGGAACCGGGTTCTGCGATCGCTCACCACTATTTAGGGTATACTTTGTCGATCGAGAAGCGGTGGGAGGAGGCGATCGCTTCTTACCGGAAAACTTTGGAAATTTCCCCAGATGCGGCGGTGGTGTACCAGCATTTGGGAGATGCTTTGGCCGCACAACAACAGTGGGAGCAAGCAGTAGATGCGTATCGCCAGTCGGTTAAGATAGAACCGAATTCACTGGAAGCTCAAGATCATTTAGGGTTTGCTTTATATCAATTGGGGCAGTGGGAGGAGGCGACCGAAGCTTATCAAAAAGCTTTAGAAATCGTCCCTAATTCAGATGTAGTGAACTTCCATTTAGGGGATGCCCTATTCTCACTCAAAAAGTGGGAGGAAGCTATAGCCAGTTACCGTCGCACTCTCGAGCTGAATCCCGAATCATCCGAGCTTTACCAACACTTGGGAGATGCCCTAGCTCAACTTTACAAGTGGGAGGAATCTGCTGTCAGCTATCAGCGAGCAGCCGAACTTAACTCTCAATCAGATGCGCTTTACGAACAGTTGGGTAAGGCGTTAGTACAACAAAATCAACATGAGGGAGCAATCGGGTTTTTCAAAATGGCGCTACACATTAAGATAGACCACACTGTCGCTCATTGGCAAGCGTTAGGAAAGGTACTGCAAACAAGAGAGGAAACGAACAGCAAACTATTACGAGAAGTATTAAATCCAGTCACAATAAAAGAGCCAGTAAACCGCACAGACCATTCTTCAAGCGGACTTACTAAACCTAGCTCTTTGGAAACAGATGTACGTCTAATTGCCTATTATTTACCACAATTTCATCCCATTCCAGAAAACGATTTGTGGTGGGGCAAAGGTTTTACAGAGTGGACTAATGTTACCAAAGCTCAACCCTTATTTGAAGGACACTATCAACCTCACCTCCCCGCCGACTTAGGCTTTTACGATTTACGTCTACCAGAAGTCAGAGAAGCGCAGGCCGCGCTAGCTAAAAAGTATGGAATTTATGGCTTTTGTTACTATTATTATTGGTTCGCAGGCAAGCGTCTGCTAAACCATCCTATAGATGAGGTTTTGCGGACTAAAAAACCAGATTTTCCTTTCTGCATTTGTTGGGCTAATGAAAACTGGACTCGGCGTTGGGATGGAGCAGAACATGAGATATTGATGGCTCAAGAATGTTCGTCTGATGAACAAAATCAGGCTTTTGCTGAAAGTATAATTCACATTTTGCTTGACGAGCGGTATATTCGCATCAACGGTGCTCCTTTATTGATTGTTTATCGACGCGATCTTTTTCCCAATCTACGCCAGACAGCAGAGCAATGGAGAAAAATATTTAGGAAAAAAGGTGTGGGAGAAGTTCACCTCTGTATTGCTATCACATTTCAAGGATTGCACACACCTCTAGAGCAGATAGGCTTTGATTCAGCCGTACAATTCCCGCCACATGGATTCTCTGCGAGAGAACTTGTACCCTCACATCTAGGAGCTTATAATTTTTCCGGTCATCTTTATGACTATAAGGATGGCGTTATTAATTCTTTATCTCAGGAGTTCCCTGAGTTGAAAGTTTTTCGTTCTGTGATGACATCGTGGGACAATACAGCGCGTCGAAAAAGAGCGGCTCATGCTTTTATTAATTCCAACCCTGATGTTTACGAATTGTGGCTACGTGGTATTATCGAAAAAACCAGACAAGTACATTCAGGCGAGGAAAGATTGGTGTTTATTAACGCTTGGAATGAATGGGCTGAGGGGGCCCATTTAGAGCCTGACCAAAAGTATGGATATAGCTATCTTTTAGCCACTCGTAAAGCGTTTGACGGTACTCATAGCTGGAGGACAATAATTGATGTACTGCGATATGTTCCCATTAAAAGTATCAACCAATTACATTCCCAACTTGATGAATTGGATAGTAGGATTAATGGGATGAATATATCCTTTGAAGCCATGGACAAACTTCTACAAAAAACAGCCCAAATCATTGATGTTAGCCGATGTCCCAACTCAAATTTATTGTGGCACTTAGACCATCCCCAAGCTGATATTCGGGTGAGTGTTCAATCTATTAATCTAAAAGGTTGGGTAATCAGTCAAACTTCTCCGGCTGTGGCAATCAAAGTAATCTCTGACGGTCGAGTTGTCCAGCAAACACCTATTAATATACCTCGTCCAGATGTAGCCCAGATACATCCAACTATAGGTTCGGAAAACAGTGGTTTTTCCATGACAGTAGGAGTAGCTGAAACCTCATCTGATGTGTCCCTCGATCTAGAAGTTTTGCTAGAAGATGGAAGTTGCATTCTAATAGAAGTGTTACGATTGCGACAAGGGGTTGACCCTATTCAAGATTTAGGGATATCTCTAGAACAACAACAACAGCTTGGCAATTCACATCTCGACATTGCGAAAACGATTCTTAGCCTGCTCCGAGCTTTACCAATAGAAAGTGTGAACCATCGGTATCAGTTGCTGGATGAGTTAGAAAAGAAAATTGAGCTAAAGGAACAACTGCTTCAAGCATTTTGTCAAGTTCTTAAACCAATTTCTGTCCATGATTTTTATCAACAAGCTTGAGCAGGAGAGTGATTACTTTATGAACATGATTTCCGCAACACCCCTAGTATCCATAGTGATTCCCTGCTACAATCATCAACATTTTGTCAAGAGATGTTTAGATTCTGTAGTGGCACAGACTTATGAAAAATTAGAAGTTATTATCGTTGACGATTGTTCTTCTGATAATTCAGTGTTGGAGATAGAGCAATTAATTCAGAGGGAGAGTTGGAAGGCTAGGTTTTCTGATGGGACTTTCTTGCATAAATTAACAAAAAATCAGGGAGCTCATGCAGCCATCAATTATGGCATATCTCAAGCTAATGGAGATATCATTGCCATTTTAAACTCAGATGATATGTATCATCCAAATCGCCTCAAATGTATTGTTACTGCAATGCAGAGTCACAGGCATGAGTTTGTCTTTAGCAAAGTAGAGTATATTGATGATAACGATAGGAGTATAACTAAATCTCATCCCGTCGCTCATCGTTATTTTTTGACTCAAAAACTTATTGAACAGTATCCTTCTGTTGGGTTTGCTTGTTTGATATCAAATGTAGGAATATCTACAGGAAACTTCGTTTTTACAAAGGAGCTTTTTAACCGTGTGGGTGAGTTTAGTAGTTATCGGTATTGCCATGATTGGGATTTTCTGCTGCGTTCCCTGCTTTATACAGAGCCGTTTTGTATTGAGCAAGATTTATATTACTATCGTTTTCACGGCAAAAACACTTTTGAGTCTTTGGAATTTATTGGTGACGAAGAATCAACTAAGATTCTTACTAGCATTCTATCCCAAATGCAATTTCATAAGCTATCAAATTTGATGGCTCCCTCTCCTTTAAATTGGCCGAGTTATTTTGAGCTGTTTCTGTATTGGTTTAATTTGGAGCGTTATCTGAAATTATCACCATCATAGTAATCAAAACCCAAGATTTACAAGGTTTGAAATTAGTTATACTTGGCTGTATTATCAGTCAACAAGTTAGTCGGAAATCATTTTTATCTCAATCTGTAAATTGTTAACCCAACTCCCTGCAATGTCATACGTTATTAGCAATCAAGGTCATTGTGTTATCTGCGACAGTCATGTAACCTTTTATTCTGAGAGTGACTGGTTGAGAGATTGTTACTTTTGCAATAGTTGTCATTCAATCCCTAGAGAAAGGGCATTAATGTACTGCATAGAAAAATTTTACCCGAATTGGAAGCAATTGCACATACACGAATCTTCACCCGCCAGTAGAGGTGCTAGTTTGAAACTGAAAAATCAGTGCCCAAATTACATAGGTAGCCATTATTTTCCAAATTTTCCACTAGGAAATTTACATTCTACTGGATGGAGAAATGAAGATTTGGAAAATATGACTTTTGCCGACGAAAGTTTTGATTTAATGGTAACGCAAGATGTGATGGAGCATATATTTAATCCGGCTCAGGCATTTTCTGAAATTGCCAGAACTTTAAAAAAAGGAGGCGCACATATATTTACAGTACCTATAGTTAACCAGGAGCAACCTTCTAAATTAAATGCCAAAAAAGATGAGAATGGCAATGTTGTTATTTTAGGTTATCCTGACTATCACGGCAATCCTGTAGACGATCAAGGTTCACTGGTAACAATGTATTGGGGGTACGATATATGTGATTTTATTCTCAAGCACAGCGGTTTGTATACAACTGTTGTTTATATTGATAATGTATTTCTCGGTATTAGGGCTGAATTAATAGAGGTATTAATAAGTAGAAAATTATAAAAAACGTCGAAATTGCTGTTAGCCAATTTCGACGATATATGCCTATTTTCTGGAATTTATGTAAATATAATTATCCAGTTTGAAGTCACCTACTTACTGTCATTAACAGGTTTTTGCATAATGATCACCGCCTGATTAAACTTGGCTGGATCATCGACAAAATCGCAAAATGTCAGATATTTAGTCCACTCCCGCTTAATGTATCCAGGCGAAATCACAGCTTCCCCATAAAAAGAGGCAGGGCGTATAGCACCGCCACCCGTTGGGCTATATAAAAATTTGCCATTATCGTAGTCTGCAAAAGCAGCCTCAGTATCCAAGAATGAGTTGGCTAAGGCTTGATACCACTTAAATTCATGGTTCTGACCTCTCAACGAACGACACAACTCAATAAATCTACGAGCCTGGGTGGTGACTATTAAGATACCACCCGGTTTGAGTATTCTTGAGAACTCTTCCACCCATTTTATATGTACGGGTTCAGCCAGATGAGAAAAAACTGAGTAGGCATAAACCACGTCAAAACTATTGTTAGAAAAATCGGTCGGTGGCTCTGGTTTGACTACACTATAATTTCCCTGGCGGACTGTATTGATACAAATATCAATCATTTCTGGATCGACATCAATTCCATACAGATTGTCTGTAACAACATTTTTTAGGAAAAACCGAATCATCCGTCCCCAGCCGCAGCCAAAATCGAGAATCCGACTATCGCTGGTGAGTGGGCTTCCTAACTTCGCTGCGTACTGCTTAATCTCAGAATAGAAATTAAATCCTTCACTTAGAGCGTGCTTACCCGATGAGCCTACACTATTTCGCTGAATTTCATCAGGGGGAAATCCAGGCAGTTCGATACCATCTATAAATGGATGCTCTACACTTTTAACAATTGTCTCAAACCATTCTTGGTCACTCAAGTTTGAAGCATATTTCAAAATTGAGTCATTTTGTTTTTGGTCAATAATACTTGGTTGAGGTCTAAAGTAATTGGTTGGCGAGGAATTCAGTTCTGTTTTAATTTGTTGAAGTCGCGTTTTTGATCGCGCTAAATCTGCCTTAACCTGTTCTAGGAATGGAAGTTTCTTTTGAAATTTTACCTTGCTAATTGGCAAACGATTTTGATCTGAGAACACAGCTTGGATAAGTAACTCAACTTCCGTCGGCAGTTCACTCACTCCAACTTTTTCCCAAAAGCCGCTGGTGTCTGCATGGGAAGCTTCCCTATAAGTTTGAGCAACATCTGGACGTGGATAGTTGACAGGAATCGTCTGTATTACCTTACCGCTGCTGATTATCTCAATTGAGACTACTTGAGCCTTCTTGCCTAGTATCCAACCTGCAAACAAAATTTCATATTTATCTGTTTTGTATGAAGTGTTTGGAGTGTCGATATTAAACCCCCATAACAATTCTGAATCGTTTGCAGGCAAATTCACAAGTTCTTGAATTTGAATAAAACTGTGTTGAGTCATAATCCTTGACTTTCCTGTGGTTGGTTATTTTCTGAGAAATTAACTCTCAACTTAATATCAGACATTTTATTTTAACACCTTGAAAGCATTTAGCATTTTGACAGCAAAATTACCATAGGGGTGAAGTCCCTGGGGTACTACAATGGTATAATTAGCGATCGCACCCAGACTGGCAAGAAGTCTATTGAGGAAGGTTTGGTCTTGGCTAAAAAGTCAAATTTGCAACAAACTAGAGCAGTTTGATTGTTTACGAGATGCCCGAAGAAGATGTGTGTTGGGAGCAGTAGACTGCCGCAGGGTTTTGTCAGGGGGACAGCGCTAACGAGTGCCAGTTCAGACAGGGGCGCGTCAGCCGTTAAAATTAGCGATGGCGTAGCGTAGCTCATAGTTGCTTGGACAAGAGGTGGGATTGAGCCTTTAACTTTGGTGGCGCGATCGCAATATACCCCTGGCTGAGTGCCTTTTGTCGCCTCAAGCACTAAAAACTTACGAGGAGTGCGATCTCGCCCAAAAAACTCCCAGTTGCAGCCTACCAGAGCAAAGAAGGAACTGAGTAAAAATACTTAACTTAAAAGAGTTGGCTCACCTTTCCTCCGCAGTTGCTCCAATCCTCTTCAAGCTTTTTCATTGAAACTGATTATTAAGAACAATTTAGCAGTACAATCTCCAGAAAGCAGATAGTGCAATACTCCTGACAGTTTTAAGAGCGATCGCACGCCCGTAAAACTTCTAGATTCATCTACAAACAGGTCTGTAACCTTGCGCTGGTAAAGATTCGCAGACCGTAGTATCCCAGGCATCAGGCTCTTGTATAATGGTAATAGTATGAAAGACATCAAAAAATATGAACAAACTTACTTAGAGCATTATGGCTTTGAAAAATATCAAGTTCAGTATCGACGTAAAAAAGTTTTAGAGTGTTTGACTAATTATCAGCCCCAATCAATTTTAGAAGTTGGCTGCGGTCTAGAACCGATTTTTGAATTCTTTGATGATTACCAACAATTTCACGTGGTAGAACCAGCACCCATCTTTTTTGAAAGTGCGCGGGAGAAAGCTCAAGGCAGACCTCATATCGTAGTTCATCACGGCTTTCTAGAAAAGTTACAGGCGGAATTAGCACCCGAAAAATTTGACATGATAATTGTCAGTGGGTTGCTGCACGAATTTTCTGAACCAGTTAACTTTTTACAAATCATAAACAGTTTGTGTAAATCTCATACAATTGTTCATATTAACGTGCCAAACGCGCAGTCAATTCATCGGCTATTAGCCGTAAAGATGGGGATCACAACTTCGATTTTTGAGAATTCACAACTTGCTCAGAGCCTTCAAATATATAAAGCCTACACTTTAGACACTCTTGTTGCTTTAGTTCAAAAAAATAGTTTTGAGGTACTGGATAAAGGTACATATTTTATCAAACCATTTACCCACCATCAAATGGAGCAGATGCTTACTCATAAAATTATAGACATGAAAGTTTTGGACGCTCTGTATGAAGCAACTGAGTTTTTCCCTGAATTTGGCTCAGAAGTTTATATAAATATTAGAAAGACGTTACAAAATTAAGTAGAGGCTAAAAAATCCTCACAGAAAATTATTACTCCTTCTACTCAATTATCAGAGAAAATTATTACTCCTTCTACTCAATTATGCTTAACAAACACATTAGTATGAGTAGCTCTAATCTCAGAGTTCGCTTATATAAGCTTGAAGATTCTGAAGTATGGGATAAATTAGTAGTTGAATCTTGGAATGGAACTTTCCTGCATACTCGTCGTTTTCTCTCCTATCACTGTGAGCGATTTCAAGATATATCTTTAGTAATAGAGGATAGCAGTGGACAAATGATAGGCGTGTTTCCAGCAGCCATCGATCCGGCAAAGCAAGATCGGGCGATCAGCCATCCAGGTATTACCTATGGAGGGATAGTCCATAATGGTAAAGTGAGAGGGACAGTAATGGTAAAAGTATTGCACCTAATATCAGAAACCTATCAAAAAATAGGGGTTTGTACGCTTAGATACAAAACTGTTCCTTATATTTATCACCGTGTGCCCGCCTCAGACGACTTGTATGCACTATTTCGACTAGAAGCAGTCCGTTATCGCTGCGACCTCTGCTCTACTATCGATCTGGATAGCCAAGTAAGGCTGAGCCGGGGGAGGACTCAAGCCTTAAAGAAAGCAAGAAATGCGGGCGTTTGTATAAAATACGGAACAAAATATTTAGAAGAGTTTTGGCAGATTTTAGAAGAAAATAAAAAAAAGTATGGAGTGAAGCCTATTCATTCTTGGCAAGAAATCCAATATCTCTATTCCCTTTTCCCAGACAATATAGAAATCGTCGTGGGAGTTTTGAATAATCAGGTTGTAGCTGGAGCTGTTTTGTTCAAGACCGATCAAGTTATTCATCCTCAGTACGGTGCAGCTAGTCTTGAAGGATATACTATTTGTGCATTAGATTTAATTTATCAGCATTGTATTGAAAAAAGCAAATCCGCTAGAGTTCGATACTTTGATTTTGGTATTAGCAATGAAAATGAAGGTCACTACTTGAACGAGAGTCTTGACGAATTCAAGTCAATGTTTGGGGGGCGTGGTGTCGTCCATGAATTCTACGAAATTAATCTAAAACCGGGAGGCAGAAATGAAGATTGAGAATTGCTACCTGACTAATTTACCCAAAATTAGCGATCCTCGTGGCAATTTAACTTTTATAGAAGGCTCCCAGCACATTCCCTTCGATATTAAACGGGTTTACTATCTTTATGACGTACCAGGAGGAGCGGAACGAGCTGGTCACGCTCACAAAAATTTACAGCAGTTATTTATTGCGATGTCTGGCAGTTTTGATATATTGCTAGATGACGGCTATACTCAGAAAAAAATTCATATGAACCGCTCGTATTATGGTCTTTACGTTTGTCCTGGAATTTGGCGAGAAATTGATAACTTCTCTTCGGGTTCAGTTTGTTTGGTACTTGCCTCAGAACCCTACTGTCCTGAAGACTACATCCGAGATTACCAAGAATTTATTGACATTAGATAGCTGAACCGATAGAATTTCCTATAATACTCTTAAGAAATATGACAATATATACTTACCAGTACGCCTACCAAACTGATTCTCACAAAAAGAGAAGGACTATTTTCAGTCTGCAAATATTCCTTTCAGACTCCGAGCTTTTATCATCTTACAGTGAGCCGGAGAGTCTGCTGGTATCAAAAGCTTTAGAGCTTGGTGAGGATGTTGAATTGAAAATCTACATTCCTCAATCTTCTAAATTTATCCGGGTTGACCCTGGTCGCTATTTTAGCATTCACAAAAATCCCCAATTTGATGTTATTTTAATTAAAGGGAAAGAAGAAGGAGAGACCGTCTCTTGCAATCCTGGTGTTAGCTCAGTTTATACTTCTCAAATTAACTGGGAGTATGCAAGCAATGCTAGTTTTATGATCTGCGGACTTGACGCTCAATACGCCTTCAAAAATCCTTTTCCCCATAGTGACATCTGCGTCCGCTTTACAAGTCAGTTTGTGATAGGAGTTTCTGAGTAATGCTGTACAGAAATTTAAGTAGTTTGAAATCGAAAGTAAATGAGCAAATAGCTGCTGGAGAATTAGACAAGGCGCTCGACCTAATTAGTAGCTTCGTCGAAGAGGTTATTAGCAACCCCCGCTCCGCAGGTAATGTATTGAGTTCAGTAGCGCTTGACACTTTGTGCCAGAAGATTGGGGCGCAAGTTTTAGAAGTTGAAAACTATCTGTTTCCTACTGAAGAAGGCAAAGAAACACAGCTTGTTGTGTACATTGCTACCGAGCTTTCTAACGAGGGAGGACACTCCGCTGTTATAGAAGACCTAATCAAGGCTCAGCCAGATAAAAGTCACTTAATCATGATTACGGGTAACTTGCCAAACGCTAAACGAGCGTTTATCGCAACCAGGTTCAGACCTTTGGTAGAAATAGAGTGGGCCCCTCAAAGTGGAACCTTAGATAGGCTGAAGTGGTTGCAGCAGCAGCTAGTTGAAAAGAGGCCTAGTCAAGTTTTTCTCTTTAACCACCATCACGATGCTGTCGCTGTAGCCGCAGTTCAGCCCAGTTTAGTCTCTCAGCTTTTCTTTTACCACCACGCTGATTACCAGCTTTGTTTAGGTCTTCACTTACCTCACGCGCGCCACATTGATTTTTATGCTGGCAGCTTTTACCGCTGTCGCCATCAATTAGGGATTACTAATAATATCTTTTTACCATTAGTGGCTGAGGATTTTGGAGAGCGTCCGTCCCAGCTCGGCTTTATGGGGGACGGTCATCTCAGAACTTGCACTTCAGGCCGCGTACAAAAATTTGAGCAGCCTTACTTGTATAAGTATGTGGAAGAAGTGCCTAAGATTATCGAGGCAACTGGAGGGGTACATATACACATTGGTTATTTGTCTGAGTCGGGTTTCGCGACAATTAAACGAGGATTGCAAGAACGGGGAATAGATTCGGAACGCTTCACTTACATTCCTTGGGTAAAAAGTATTTGGCGTGCGATGCAAGAGTACAGGATAGATGTCTACCTAAATTCTTTCCCCTACGGTGGGGGTCGAACTATGATAGAAGTAATGGGTTCAGGAACGCCTGCGGTTGTACATGATAACTATCAATCTCGTATCTTTAGCGATATTGATATTGCTTATCCAGAAGCATTTTGCTGGCGCACGACTGATGAACTGTACAGCTATTTGCGATCGCTCACGCCTGAGAATTTAGCAGCACAAGCTCTTCTCTCAAGAAAATACTATGAACTTTATCATGCTAATAGCCTTTTGAAACCAAGGCTAACAGACATACTACTGGAAAAAGATATCTGTTCTCCTCCCCCTCTGCGGCATTACGTTCGAGATGACTTGCAGGTATTTCTAGAGGAATCTGTGGCCAGCGGGAACCTGGGGGAAAGTTTTGATAAAACTATAACTATGGAGTTTACTGATATTATTGAGGCTCTCTACGAGATTTTTGAACATAGTGAATTCTTTGCCGATCCGGTGAAAGTTTCAAAATTCTTGTACTTGATAACTTCCTCTCAGCAAACTCAAAATCAGCTACAGCAGTTGCGCTCTGTTTTACAACAAAATTTAGCAGAACAGGAGCAGGTAAAAACTCAGCTTTCTCAAACAGAAACTAATCTGTCAATTTCTCAAAATGAACTGCAAGAAACTCAAGAGCAATTAAAGAAATCCCAAATTCAAAGGCAAGAAACTCAAGAGCAGTTAAAGCAATCTCAAGCACAGCAGGAGCAGACTGAGATATTATTAGAGCTTGTGCAAGCTCAGTTACATGAAACTGAGACTGTATTGGAACAATTCCAGAATCAACTACACGAAAATCAACAAGAGTTAGAACGCTCTGAGTTTCAGCACCATCAGGCTCAAAGAGAGTTAGGATCATATCAGTCTCAACTTTATCAAACTCAAGAGGAATTAAAACAATCTCGGAGCCAATTCCAAGAAACTCAAGACCAACTAAAAATGACTAAGTCACAATTAGAACAAGCTGAGTCACTCTTAGAGGAGTTTCAAGCTCAACAGCATGAAGTTGACACTGTATTGGAACAATTTCAAGCGCAATTGCAGGAAGATAGAGAAAAGTTAGGGCAATCTCAGATTCAACAGCATCAAACTCAAGAGGAATTAAAACAATCCCAAAGCCAGTTCCTACAAACTCAAGAGGAATTAAAACAATCCCAAAACCAGTTCCTACAAACTCAAGAGGAATTAAAACAATCCCAAAACCAGTTTCTACAAACCCAAGAGGAATTAAAACAATCCCAAAGCCAGTTTCTACAAACTCAAGAGGAATTAACGGCGACCCAGGCGCAACTACACCAATCTGAAGCACTTTTAGCAGAGTTTCAAGCTCAACAGCATGAAGTTGACATTGTATTGAAACAATTTCAAGCGCAATTGCAGGAAGGTAGAAAAGAGCTAGAGCAGTCTCACTCTCAATTACACCAGATGCGAACAAACTTTAAGCGATCTCAATCTCAACTTTACCAGATTCAGCGAGAGCTAGAGCAGTCTCACGCTCAAGCATTCCAGACTCAAGAAGTGCTGGAACAATCTCAAAGCCAATTGCTCAAGACTCAAGAAATGCTAGAACAATCTCACGTTCAACTGCTTATAACTCAGGGAGAAGTGGAGCGATCGCGCATCTTCCAAGCAATTACGAGAGAAGTCGCCAACGGTGCGGTCAAGGGCGGTGCTGATAGTGTTGTGGCGCAAAAAAGCCAGACAGAGTACGCACTTTTAGTGTGGGATGCCTGGTATGCTTATCAAAACGGAGAGCTAGCAAAGATGCGGTTTTGCTTGCAGCAATCTTTGAAATGCACCCCTTTTTCTAGAACAGAAACCATTTTGAATTGGCTAGAGAGTTTTACTAAATTCTCCGCTGACAAAGGTTACGAAATCAACACCGAGTCCCTTACCAGTTCCGCCGAGTGGGAACAGTTAATGCGACAGGCAGTTGCAGTTAAGCCGCTGGTAGGCAAAAGATTACTGGCACAGTAAGCTGCGTGAAAAAAACATGAAGAACTAGGAAATATATCTTGTGCAAGCAGGAACTAAAGTAAAGTAGGCTGCATCTCTGATTAACTCGCCTGCTAAAGTTTCCGCTCTTGCTAACAAAATTTCGCTGCTAACCTGTCACTTAGAATCAAAAGATGCTGATCCATAATACTGAAAAATATCTTGATTTTGAAACCTGCGGAGAAGTGCTGGCTAATTTCCGGCAGCAGGGTCGCAAAATTGTCCTTTGCCACGGAGTGTTTGACCTGCTTCACCCCGGTCATCTTGCTCATTTGCAAGAAGCAAAAGCGCTTGGAGAGATACTGGTTGTTTCCATTACAGCAGCGTCTTACGTTAACCGAGGACCAGGAAGACCCGTGTTTTCAGACGACCTGCGACTTTATTCTATTGCCTCAATCGCCTGTGTAGATTATGTGCTTTTAACTCCTGCCACCACAGCTCTAGAACTTATCGACCGAGTACAGCCTCACTTTTACTGCAAAGGTTCCGAGTATGCCGATCCTAGTAAAGATGTCACTCAAAATATTGACCGCGAAGCAGAAAGAGTCAAGGCTTACGGAGGAGAAATTCGCTATGTCGGTGAGATCGTTTTCAGCTCGACGCGACTAGCCAATAACTATTTAAACGTTTTGCCGTTGCACATCAAAAGCTATGCCAGTGAGTTAAGCCAGCAGCACCCTTTCGAGGAAGTTAGAGAAAGCGTTGATGCCATGCAGAAACTCAAAGTTTTAGTTCTGGGTGACGTGATTATCGATGAATTTATCCATTGTACAGTTCAGGGATTAACTTCCAAAAGCCGAGTTATATCAGCCCGCTTTTTGAAAAAAGAGCAACATCTTGGAGGGTCTCTCGCGATCGCCCGCCATATTGCTAGCTTCGTAGACTCTGTCACCGTTGCGGGTGTCGTCGGGAATGAGCCAGACATTCACAGCTTAATTCTCAACAAAATCAACGGCTCCATCCGGCTGGATTTACAGTATGAACCTGGCTACCCAACCATTGTTAAGCGTCGCTACATCGAGCGGCAAGGGATGAGAGAAGATTACACGAAACTCTTTGCGATTAACTATTTAGAAGAAGAACCCTCACCCACCGTGCGACAACAACTGCTAGACCGTTTAGAAAAAACGCTCCGGTCTTACGATTTGGTGGTGGTGGCAGATTATGGACACGGTCTGCTAGATGCTTCTCTGATGGAACTGGTGCAAGATCGCGCGCCCTTTTTAGCCCTTAACTGCCAGAGCAACAGTGCCAATCACGGCTACAACTTAATTACTAAATACCAGAGAGCCGACTCTTTCTGCTTGGACGAACAGGAACTCCACCTCGCCTTTTCCAGTCGTAAGGGAGATCATGCCCTCTTGCTCAAGCGTCTGCACCACCACTTAAAATCGCAGCAGGCCTGGCTCACGCTAGGTTCCACCGGCTCCCTCGGCATCAATACTTTGGGAGAAGAAGATCTCACGCCAGCGCTGACGCTGGGAGTGAAAGATACTATTGGGGCTGGCGATGCCTTCTTTGCTTTAGCGAGCATGAGCGCGAAGTTGGAATTACCCATAGCAATTGGTTCGCTATTGGGAAATTTAGCGGGGGCGATCGCGGCCAACACCCTTGGCAACGCCGAACCAGTAGACAAAAGTCGGCTGCTGAAATTTGCCACAACGGTTTTGAAGTTTTAGGGCGCCATCTCCGAACAAGTACAACACCAAACACAAGCCCAAGCAAATGAAACCACAAGCTATCCTTTGCGATCGCGACGGCACTTTGATTGAGGACTGCCACTTTCTCGGCAGCCCCGAAAAAGTCCTGTGGATTCCAGGTGTTCTAGAAACTTTGCAGGAGTTCAAAAAATGCGATATCAAAGTCTTAGTGGTAACAAACCAGTCGGGAGTTGCCAGAGGCTATTTTGAAGTGGCAGCAGTCGAAGCCATCCATGCCAAGCTGCGGCAGGATGTGGAGGCAGCCTCCGGTGCGATCGCTGATTTTTATTACTGCCCTCACCATATCAAAGGGCAAATTATCAAGTATAGTTACGCTTGTGACTGTCGCAAGCCAGCACCAGGGATGTTTCTCCAAGCCGTGCGGGAGCATAACTTAAACCCGGCTCAGTGCTGGGTTGTCGGCGATCGCCTCCGGGATTTAGAACCCGGACTGCAACTGGGCATGAAAGCCTTTTTAGTAAAAACTGGCAGTGGCGTGCAAGCACAGCAAGAACTGTTCAAACGCCCCTACGCCCAGCAAGTTACGATCCTGTCGTCGATGCCACAAATGCTCTCTCTGCTAAGCGACAACTCCAGTTGCGTGCCTGTCCCAGCCTTGGAGCCAGAGCATTTGCGGATAAAATGCTTTGGAGTCTAGCAATTGACTAAGCCATTGAGGAAATAATCAGCGTGAGCGCCATTCAACAAGTTTTCGTCACAGGTGGAGCAGGTTATGTAGGTTCTGTCCTCGTTCCCAAGCTCCTGCAAACGGGATATCGAGTCAAGGTACTCGACCTGTACATTTACGGAGAAGATGTTTTAGCAGCCGTTAAAGATCATCCCAATTTAGAGCAAGTCAAAGGAGATATCCGCGATCGCGCCCTCCTAGAAAAAATTATGCCGGGATGCGATGCCGTCATTCACCTCGCCTGCATCTCCAACGACCCCAGTTTTGAACTAGATCCAGGCCTCGGCAAATCGATTAACTACGACGCTTTCTTAGACTTAGTAGATGTTGCCAAAGACAGCGGTGTAAAACGGTTTATTTATGCCTCTTCTTCCAGCGTTTACGGCATTAAAGAAACCGAAAACGTCACTGAAGACTTGCCCCTGCAACCCTTAACAGACTACTCCAAATACAAAGCCCTCTGCGAAGAAGTTCTCCTAGCCAAACGCGAACCCGGTTTCGTTACCTTAGTGCTGCGACCCGCCACTGTGTGCGGTTACTCTCCCAGACTGCGCCTCGACCTAACCGTTAACATCCTGACCAACCTTGCCGTTAACAACAGCAAAATCACTGTATTTGGTGGCGGTCAGAAGCGACCTAACATCCACATTGAAGATATGACCGACCTCTACATCAAATCTCTTCAGTGGTCGGACGAAGCCATCGACGGCAAAATTTTCAACGCCGGCTATGAAAATCACACTGTTATGGAAATCGCCCAAATGGTGAAAAACGTTGTCGGCGAACAAGTAGAAATCGTTACGACCGAGACCAATGACCACCGCTCTTATCATATTTCTTCTGAAAAAATCAAGCAAGAACTTGGCTTCGCCCCAAAACACACTATTGAAGAATCCGTCAGAGACTTATTAAAAGCTTTCCAAGCGAATCTTATTCCCAATTCCCTAACCGACATTCGCTATTACAATATCAAAACCATGCAGCATATCCAAATAAAATAAGCAAAAAACTCCCATTCCCAAGGCTGAAGCCATTGGTTCATTCGTCCGCCTAGTGGTGCAGACCTCAGCATCCCCTTGACTGAATAATTCCCTTTAATTTAAAGAGCCATGCAAACAGCATTAATTGAAAAAATTCCTTATGTCGATATCGCCGAACAGCACGCACCCCTTAAATCCGAACTCCTAGCCGCAGTTAGCGAAGTATTAGACTCCGGCCAGTTCATTCTCGGCGAACAAGTCTTGCAATTTGAACGCCAATTTGCTGAACTGTGTGGTGTCCGCTACGCCGTAGGCGTCAATTCTGGGACAGATGCTTTAATTTTTGCCCTTAAAGCGCTAGGGATTCGGCGAGGTGATGAAGTAATCACAGCACCTAACTCTTTCATTGCTTCTACTACCTGCATTAGAGTTCTGGGTGCTACCCCCATCTTCGTTGACGTGCGCGAAGATTACACCATCGACCCAGATAAAATACCCGCAGCAATCACCCCAAGAACTAAAGCTATTCTCCCAGTCCACCTCACCGGTCGTCCCTGCGACATGGAACCCCTTTTAAAAATAGCCAAGTCGCACGGACTGCATATCATTGAAGATGCCGCACAAGCCGTCCTCGCTGAATACAAAGAGCGTCGAGTTGGTTCCTTCGGTATTGGCTGTTTCAGCTTGCATCCGCTAAAAACGCTCAATGCTTGCGGTGACGGTGGGGTCATTACAACTAACGATCCGGAACTATACGAAACGTTTAAGATTATGCGGAACATTGGGCTGCGAACCCGCGATGACTGCGTGATGTGGTCTCACAATTCGCGCTT
>Ga0136634_10000484_pt1 | contig 17594 bp, 17 predicted proteins | sample AntDrymUQ8332106_2_FD_104654 | JGI IMG/M metagenome (GOLD analysis project Ga0136634, IMG submission 104654) | Polar desert sand microbial communities from Dry Valleys, Antarctica - metaG UQ833 (21.06) | ecosystem: Environmental > Terrestrial > Soil > Desert | place: Antarctica: Dry Valley... | reverse complement strand
GAAGTAAACAAAAAACATAAACCAGCGAATATGCTAGTCTGACGTGCCGGTTCGTCTATAAGCCGAGGGTGACAGATGTTTATATCTAATCCATCCAATGATGCGTCTTTATATTTATTAAAAATTAAACTTAGTAAAAATCATGAGAACACTACACTGCAGTGATGCCGGGTTTGACTGCAAAGGCGTTATCCGGGCCAATACCGACGAAGAAGTATTGAATCAAGCTGCCCGGCACGCACTGGATGTACATCAGGTTACGGTGACACCAGAACTGACCGAGCAACTAAAAACGCTCATCAAAGACGAAAAAGAAGAGATGAAAAGTTAAGCTCTTCTGTAAATGGATTACGCAAGCTCCCGATAAAACTCGGGGGATGCAGGATTTTTCTGTCAGGTCGATAGACTAAAAAGATATTTGTGGGGCCAAATGATTGCGCATATGTTTGCAACCGATTAGTTGCTCATTAAAATTCATCTCTATGCGGCGGGACGTATTTCAAGCTATTGCAGATCCTACACGACGAGAGATCATCAATCTTATTGCCCATCGAACGCTGACACCCAATGCGGTGGCTGATAGTTTTGATGTTAGCCGTCAGGCAATTTCGAAGCACATTAAGATTCTGACTGAGTGCGGACTAATCATTATCAACCAGCAAGGCAGAGAACGTTTTTGCTACATTCAGCCCAAAGTGCTTGATGAAGTCGATCATTGGTTATCCGGGTTCAGGAAAACATGGGAGAACCGATTTGATAAATTAGATACTCTGCTTATTCAAATGAAATCAAAAAATAAGTCTAAACTTAAAAAGAAATGACCACTAAAAATTAAACGAAAATCACCGCTGAAAAAGACAAACAAGAATTATTTATTACAAGAGAATTTGACGCGTCAAGAAGAAGGGGCGTAGTGGATTCATACAATCGCCCTGGACGTAATTTTTGAAAAGCAATTAAAGTAAAAGTGTTCAGCCAGGCAACATCGAAAATCAGGTCAAAAAAATGTTATGGCAATAAATAATACCACAGACATTGACAGGTATATGGGAGGCTATCCAGTCACCACTCAAAAAATTTTGAATAGGCTTCGCGAAGTAATAAAAAAGGCTGCTCCTGGCGCTGAAGAAACCATCAATTATGGAATTCCGACCCTAACTTTAAATGGTAATTTGGTTCATTTTGGGGCTTATAAAAATCATATCGGCTTTTATCCGGCTCCATCGGCCATTGAATTTTTTAAGAAAGAATTATCTGAATACGAAGGGGCAAAAGGGTCTGTAAAATTTCCAACTGATAAACCAGTTCCGTTTGCCCTGATAAGCAGAATAGTGAAATTCAGGGTTAAGGAGAATTTAAAAAAAGCAGAATCAAAAAAAAATTTACAGACTTGTTCCAAGGGTCATAAATATCTAAAAAGCAGCGACTGTCCGACTTGCCCCATTTGCGAAGCAAGCAACCCCAACGACGGCTTTCTTTCATTGCTTAGCGCCCCTGCGAGGCGGGGATTGACCAGTAAAGGGATAATGACTTTGAAACAACTTGCAAAGTTTAGCGAAAAAGAAATTTTAGAACTCCACGGCATAGGACCCAGCTCTTTACCAAAGCTTCGTAGTGCTTTGACGGCAGCAGGGTTATCATTCAAGAATTAGCAACTTGAAAAATTTTATGACGAAGCATGAAAATGTGGGGTGATATGGCTTTTGAAAAAACAGCTGGACAATAATATTTCGAATGACCTGCCTGCCAGGGATTGAAATCGAGGATCTTAACTTGTAAAGACATTTGAAATGATAATGTATCATACAGCAGAGCTCAAAACCTGGTTGCCTATTTTTATGTGCGTCAAAACTTTTGCCATCTGTAAGCGTTTATTTTATTAAGTACCACGTCGCCAAACAGCGATTACCCTGGTTCAGCGTGTAGGAACCTCTGTTCCTGTAATGGAGATAATCTATCTTCAATATGACCCGACTCCTTTTTTATCGTCTTCAGAATCTTATAGCATGAGGCCTCGCAACAGACAAGGTGAATGCATAAAGTGAAACCAGATCGTGCAGGAGTTTGTATATTCGTCAACCTGCACTCTTAATGTTCATGAAAAATCTTTTACACAATACTTATTTGGTTAGGCTCTATGAGTATGATAAAAAACTTTTCGGCATTATAGTGGGATTTTTTTCATTGACTTTGATAGCAAATGTTTTTAAGGCACAGGCCGCTCCTTTTTTTGTATGGGGAATGTTTTCGGAAAGGATAAGTGTTAAGGAGGAATTCCAGGTTATGAAAATTACTGTCAATGATTCGATCCTGATTGATTATACAGCAGGCTACCGTCATCCTCACCGTTTCTATCTTAGCTCACCGGTAAATGCCTATGTGGAGATGCAGCAAAACAATCATTTAGACAAGGCAATGATTGGTTATCCCGATAAGCTAAGTCATCGTATTAAATTTTACCGCGCGATAGTAGAAAAAACCATTAACCATCCGGAGCAATATAAAGCGCTCCTGGAATGGTACAGCCGATATATCAGGGAAGTCAGGGGGATAGCGGTCACCTCTTTGAACATTCAACTGGTCTACTGCCATTATGATGAGGACCATAAACTAAAAGAAGATTCTTCACGCGTAGTCAACAAGTCTTTTTTTTAATATGGAGCAATGGTATTCAACAAATATCAGGCATACCATTACACGTTGTGTGTTTGTATTTATACTGCTGTCATTGATCTATCATTATGTGTCGCATACTCTTTTGCATCAGCTACAAGCACCCGTTTTTCAATTCGCCTTTATAGACCCTATGTATATTTTATTTAGTATTTCCGGGTTGTCCTCTTTCATTGTACAACATTTTTGGCTGGCCCTGTTTGTTGATAGCTGTATGTTCATCGGTGCGTTGCTAATAATACTTTTTCCACAAAAAAGATTTTTGATCATTTTATTCAGCGTATTGTACTTTATTTATTTTGTCATTTATAATCTGTACGGTATGCATCACACCCATATTCTAGTGGGGATATTGCTAGCGCCATTGCCGTTCTGGGCTTCCAATAACACGACATTTACCTATTTATGGAGTGCGTTACGGTACTATACATTGTGTATCTACAGTCTTGCTTTTTTTTGGAAAGTATTTCGCCATTCGTTGTTTTCTCCTGATCAGCCAATGGCTGTTCTAAAAGATAATCTTACACCTTATATTTATTTCCATCCCGATACTACCCAAACTGCACTCTACCAATTTTTCATGCAGCATCCCGGTTTATTATATATCTTCTACCTATTCGCGGTCGCTATGGAGGGGTTTTTTTTGGTTGGATTCTTTACGCGCAGATTCGATCATGCTCTTATAACAGCAGGTATATTAATTCATATTGGAATTTTATTCTTTGCTGACGCTTTTTTTATCGAAATATTTATTCTTTATTTTTCATTGATAAAGTTTCCTATGTCTGCAAAAGAGACGCACTCCCCACAGGCTGTCGAGTATACAATTTAGAACGGGGACCTATCGACGTGGTATTCGATGTTAAGGATAACTTTGGCTTTATCATATCCTATTATCAAGACCATTTGAATTGAGAATTATTGGATTTTTCATTTGGCAATCTTTATAAAATGCAAATCAGACTAGCAATGAGTATCATCATTCTTTAAAATAATTTATTATTTTTTGGATAACCGCTTATTTTTTGGAGGTCTGAACTTTCGACTTCTAAACTTGCATGCTAAATTGGGTGAGTTTTTCTATTTCCTATTTGGTAACTCAGATCAATGATTGCACCTTTGAGCAAAGGAATACCATGAAAAATCTATTATTTTTTTGTTGCCTTTTAACGGGCTTCGTATCATTGGCACAGCAGCCTGTTTCTGCAGGGAAGGGTGTAACGTATGGGTCGGCAACTACTACTTTAGAAGGCGCTATTCCCGTAAACGATATTGAAAAGAATATAAAGAACAATAAGTTCGAAGGGAAGGTAAAGGGAAAAGTAACAGAAGTTTGCCAGGAAAAGGGATGCTGGATGAAGCTTGAAAAATCAAATGGAGAAAAATTAATGGTAAAGTTCAAGGATTACGGATTTTTTATGCCTGAAAATATCGTTGGAAAAGAAGTGGTTCTTGATGGCGAGGCTACCGTAAAAGAAGTATCTGTGAAACAGCAAAGACATTATGCCGAAGATGCGGGGAAAAGCAAAGAAGAAATTCATAAAATTAAAGAACCTAAGAAGGAGCTTCAGTTTGTAGCAAAAGGAGTTCTCGTATTATAAATCAACGTTTGTATAAACGTGAATGTTATAGCCAGATTGCCAAAAGCTGGCATAGGATGCCAATGACAAGCCCCGAATATATTTCAACAGGCCGATGATCAGAAACGATCATTCGTGATGTGCAAACAATCCCGGTAATCAGCAGGCTGATGGATGCATATTGCCCGCTGCTTCCCTCTGCAGAATACGTAATATATAATATAAATAATGCCATTCCCCCCAGGGCAAGTGCATGCATACTGATCTTAAAATAAATATTCGCAAGCCAGGCTGCTATGACCGTTATAAAACTCCCCAATAAAAATTGCTTGAATACGACAGGTATTTCGTTAAAATTTCTAAGCACGTACCATCCCCAAAAATAAAAAATCATAGCAGCAGCATATGGTACTATTCTTTCTTTTTGTGTTCGTAGCAAAAAACTGCTCACGAATTTTAACCGCCACAACAGAAATACGGTAATGGCAGGGAAAAAAGTCAGATTAACAAATACAGTAGCCAGCAATTTTGATTTTGCCGCACTTGAAAATCCGGCAAAAGTAAAGGGATGCCAGTATAATAAAAAGCAGGATACATACACAGGAATAAACAAGGGATGAAAAACATAAGAAAAAATATGCGCCGGTATTGTGATACCGGTAGAAAATTCTTTTTTCTCCGTCAACTTGCCATTTCCAGTAATTATATTGACCATTGTATCAAAGTTCTTTTCTAAGTCTGGCAACAGGAATATTCAATTGCTCCCTGTATTTTGCCACCGTGCGACGTGCAATATTATATCCCCTTTCCTGTAATAGCTCAGTTAGTTTTTCATCACTCAGCGGTTTCTTTTTACTTTCGGCTTCAATCATGTCACTAAGAATTTTTTTCACTTCTCTTGTTGAAACCTCCTCGCCACTATCGGTGCTTAAAGATTCACTAAAAAAGAATTTCAATCTGTATGTTCCGAATTCAGTTTGTACAAATTTACTGTTTGCCACCCGGCTCACCGTTGAAATATCCAGCGCCGTTCTTTCGGCAATATCTTTCAGAATCATGGGTCTTAATACAGTCTCATCACCAGTGAGAAAGAATTCACGCTGGTACTCCATGATTGTTTCCATTACACTTGTTAAAGTATGCTGCCTTTGCTTAATAGCATCAATAAACCATTTTGCGGCATCTATCTTTTGCTTTATAAAAATAACGGCTTCTTTTTGTCGCTTGTCTTTTTTACTTCCCTTGTCATATTCGCGAAGCATATCGCGGTAACCCTCGCTGATACGCAGATCCGGTGCATTTTTTGAATTCAAAGTGAGTTCTAAATTGCCACTGTTATTGTATATGAAGAAATCGGGTACCACATAACTTTCCGCTTTATTTAAATCTCCGTGATTGCCGCCTGGTTTTGGATTAAGCCTGATGATCTGGTTGATAACATCTTTCAATTGTTCGTCCGTTAAATTAAGCCCACGTTGTATTTTATCGTAGTGCTTTTTTGTAAACTCATCAAAATAGACCGAGAGTACATCAATGGCCATTTCAACTTCCTTACGCTCATTTTTATGACGTTGCAATTGAAGCAGCAAGCATTCCTGTAAATTCCTCGCCGCTACTCCCGGGGGATCGAAATGTTGAATGAACTGAATCACCATTTCAACTTCCTTTTCATTGCTTTCTATATTTTGCCGGAAAGCAAGGTCATCTACAATAGCTGCCGTCTCGCGCCGCAGGTATCCATCGTCATCGATGCTTCCAATAATCTGTTCGGCAATCTTTTTTTGTTGGTCATCCAATTTTAGCATTAGCAGCTGATCCTGCAAATGTTCGTGAAACGAAGTTTCTATTTTATAAGGAACAACTTTGTTCTCATCTATCTCGGGATAATTTTCATCACGCATTTTGTAGTCGGCTATTTCTCCATCATCGTCGCTGACATATTCACTGATATCTACATTTTCATATTCATCCTGGCTGCCTTCGGCTTCGAAATCTTCCTCGTCTGAACTGTCAAATTCATCCTTTTTCTCATCAAACTGGTCATCATGATCCTCTTCTGTGTGTTCGAGCGCCGGGTTCTCTTCCAATTCCTCTTTAATCCTTTCTTCCAGATTGGCAGTAGGTACCTGCAACAACTTCATTAACTGAATTTGCTGTGGCGACAGTTTTTGTAGTAACTTTTGTTGTAAACTTTGACCGAGTGCCATCTTACGTTTTAGGAATTTAATTGGCCTCGTTCAATTTTTTTCGAAGAAGGCCGCGATCCACAAAAATCAGGCCGTAAATTTACGACAAAAACAATAGGGGTGGGAAAACGATTTTATAAATTTATTGTTGTGTGCTTGCTGGTAGTCGGGTATAATACTTTGCATGCTCAGGGAAAAAGCCACGACTCCACTCAAAACCTGCTCCAGTCAATGATTTCAGGCAGACCAATAAATGGTCCTGGATTGATTGCCATGAATATTTTATTTCAGCCTGCTGTTAACCGGTTGTATCCGTTGCCGCGGTCTCCTTTTCTCCCGAAGGATCATTTCACACAGAATTTTGGTTTTTTTTGCCGACAAGAGTTGCAGATTGAAAAACAGACCAAACTACCTCTTCGATTCCGGTTAGGATCTCTCGAATACTGTAATTTTCTCGAATCAAAATAAGGCGATTGATCCGGAGATTTTCCAACGTCGCAGCGGTTTTTCCTAAACGTAAACCCCTAGCCAGTTCACTGAGTTTACACCCAACTTTGGTATTATTAGCAGATCGCTGCAATACCACCAGAATTGGGGCGTTTTTGCAGGTAGTTCTGCGGATTTTTTGATTGCATACTCTTAACCCTATTAAAATGGCAAACAGCTCAGACCACTCTATATTTTTAGTTGATGATGATATTATGTCCCTGACGCTGTATAGCCAATTTTTAAAAAATATAGGGTATGAGGATGTTCATTTGTTTAACAGCGGTACGGACTGTATAGAACATTTGTCCATGCGCCCCCAGATTATTTTTCTTGACTACTCCATGGATGATATGAATGGCATCGATGTCCTAAAAAAAGTACGCTTGTTTGATCCTTCTATTATCGTCGTATTTATTTCGGGAAATGAAAGTCCTGAAGTGGCAGAGGACGCTAAGAAACATGGTGCTGTTGATTTCATAGTCAAATCTTCTATCAATCGTGAACGCCTGAAGAGTGTTATGGAAGATCTGGAACACATTGTTGCACCACGACAAAAGCCTGCTAAAAAATCATTGCTGGGAAGAATGAAATCGGGACTGGGTATTTAGTACAGTCATTGACTGACTTTCTGAGAACCCTGTTTTCTTTTACAGCGATCTTAGAATTTCTTTTTAAGTTCAGCCATTGTATTCTTGCTAGTTTTCTTCTTTTCCCACTCGATATTTAACCCGACCATAAAATACCTGTTGTTATTAAATGGCGCGAATGTGTACACAGGGATCGCCAGATTTCTAAAAGAAAATCCGATAAGGATTCCTGGTTCCAGTATCGTTTGTGTCTTGTATAAACGGGTTTGCTGAAAGGAAATTCCTCCATACAGCCATTCGAGGGGTTGGTAGGCCAGTTCTGACCAATGGTAAAAGAAACTATTTATTCGTTGATCTGTTGAAAATGAATATTGCGACTGAAGCGAAAAAAAGAAGTTATTGTAATCAAGATCTATATTCATGCCTGTTGAAAATCCATTAAAACTACCAACGGCTCCTCCCAATAATGGCGTGACTGAATATGATATAGTTCTTTCTTTTGAGAAAGTTTTGCCGATATAAAAAGAGAAGGTTTTCAGATCTTCATAATTATATCTTCCTTCGGCATACCATTTTTTATTATTTTGAAAATGCGCAATTGATACCGGAACATAATTGCGATTGTTTCCCGCTACATGATATTGTTCAATGGAGGCTTTGTATTGAGCAAGGGCCAGAGTTGGTATTCCGAGGAAGGCTATTATCAGGATTTTTATGCAACGCATTATGCTGCATTTTCAACGCTTAATGTTTTCACATTGTTTATTACCAGTACTTCAGCGTTTGTTAATTTATCCAATATAGAAATTTCTTTTTTGTGTGGGTTCCAATAGAAAATTAATTTTTCAATGGGCTTCCACATCATTACCCAGCTCAAAACATGCAGTGCTTCTTTCAGCACGCCTAAAATTCCGTGCTCTTCAGGAATAAATGCAGGTAAAACCCCGAGGCATAAAACCACTACGGTAAAGCTAATAACCAGCAATTGATAGCTACGGCGTTTGTATTTTCTGAATTCTGCTTCCGCAACGGTTTTTTTAAGAGAAAAATGTCTTCGGATAGCATGAATCAACGGATCTGTAAATGTTTTGTCAGACTTGTTTTCAAGAATCAGTTTATAGGTAACCTGTGAATAGCGCTTGATGGTAATCGAATAGTTCATGATATACTGCTCAAATTCATGACTAAGCTGCCTTTTATAAATCGGAGCCGGATCATGAGCATTGAAGAAGGTATCAATCGTTTGCTCATTCACTTTCAAAAAAATATTAATCTTTTTGAATAAAGATTCTTTCATGCCATTCGGTTTTTAGAGTATCATTTAGCAATGACTTTGAGATCAGTTACTAAATTCTATTCATCAGGTAAATCGCGTTGTGGTTCACGATTCCTCTTCAGGAGTTAAGGGAACGCCTTTATAACGGAGAAAAGATTTTTTTAGAGTAAAACATTCAGTGAATGTTATACATCTAAGTGGAAACACCTTCTAAGCATAATGGTTCGGGCTTATACCGAAGTAAGTGCTGCAGAAAAGGAGGCCATTAATTCTATGCAATAACAGCAGTACCAGAAAGGGCTTTTTTTATGGAATGAAGTATATTATTCGCTTTCTCCAATAGTTGTTCTTCTGTCCACGATAAACCAATGGCAGTGGAAATACATCGGCTCATGAAAGCATCACTGGCAGAAAAATCTTTATTGGATTGAGCAATGACGGCTGCTTTCAAATCAGGATGTAGGGCATTCAGCACGATAGAATTTTTAAGATGATCCCATTTTCTGATATAATGCCAGTTGTGATCATACCAATAGAAATTGCCGGCCATGGTATTTTGTAATTTCATTTCTTCAACAAAAGCTTTCATAATTTCTTTTGTAGGTAGGAACCAGCTCAAGAATGTGCAACTATCACCGGAAGGATCCGGAATGCGCCGGAATGAGATCTCCGGTACCTGCATTAAAATTTCCCGGAGTTTCTGGTGATTTCTTTTTTGAATTGAAAGGAATTGATCCAACTTTCTAATTTGCGCCAAACCAACAGCAGCGTGCAATTCGGATATTCGATAATTGTAACCGAGAAACGGATGCAGATCAGCACCCCGATCCTTTTGTTTATGATCATGACCGTGGTCGCTGTATCCATCTGACGCCACGTAAATATCTTCACGATTGGTGAGCACTGCGCCGCCTTCTGCGCAGGTAATTGTTTTAACGAAATCGAATGAAAAAGTTCCGGCATCACCGATGGTTCCGAGGTGCTTGCCTTTATAAGTCGCGCCGATACTCTGGCAGGCGTCTTCCAATAAAACCAGGTTGTTGCTTTTGCAAATTTGCTGCAACGCGTCCATATCTGCCATACTACCGCACATATGAACCGGCATAATGCACTTTGTCTTTTTGGTAATCGCTTTCTTAACGGACTCGGGATCGAGGGTGAGCGTATCATCTACATCTGCAAATACAGGTATTGCACCGACGCTGAGTACTGCCTCAAAGCTTGCCACAAAAGTGAAGGAAGGTAGGATAACTTCATCGCCATAACCAATTCCCAATGCCGCCATCGCTGTTGTTAAAGCAGCTGTACCATTCGCTACCAATTGTGCATGAGTGCAACCAAAGCGTTCACAAATGACTTTCTCCAGCTCAATGGCTTTCCAGATTCCTTTGCGCGGACCATCAAAGCCATAGCGCATCAGGATGCCTGTTTCCAGAACATCGCTTACCTCTTTTCTTTCTTCTGCACCAAAAAGTTCGTAGCCAGGCATACCTATGATTTTTAATTAAAAAGAAAGGCAAAGGTAGGAAAGCAGGGTTGTAGAGCCAACTAACGGATTAATATTTGAGCTGGCTATAGGTATGCCATACCTATAGCCATATAACGGTTATTTTTTGATACTCAGGTATGGCATATCTAAATAAGTCAGCTCACTTTCATTATTCGAGGTATCAACGCAGGTAATTGCAATTTGCTTAAAGTTTTCTCCTGATTTTGGGATGTTAATTCTAAGTAAACCTCCGGCAGACGGAATAATCTGCAAAATATTATCTGGATTTGATTTATCATGAATTTTATCATTGCTTCCAAATCCATATACCACGAACGACTTTGTTCTGAGGGAAGCATTGCAGTCTATTATTTCTACCTGCATGGAATGAGACGAGGGGCTTGTTGACACTTTTAATTCCGGTGCCTTGGGTATTGGATGATCTATCCATTCCATAGGCGGCACCAATGCCGGGTATTTATAATAATTATTTTGCAGGCTATCACTCCAACCGTTCGGATTTCTGATGAAAGTTTTGCTGCTGAAATAAATAGCACCCTGGATGTTGGGTGTGTTTCGCAATGCCGTAAGTTGCCGCGGAATCAGGGTGGAATCTTTCCAAACCGAATTGCTACCCGCCCGATAAATGCCCAGGCCTATATAACAATGTCTTCCATAGGTATGTTTACTCCACCAATCAAGCAATACTTCGTAAGGTGCGGCCTTGTGACCAAATTCCCAATACAATTGTGGGGCTACATAATCAATCCATCCGTTTTTTAGCCATAATAAAATATCCGCATACAGATCATCGTAATTGGTTACACCGGCGGTTGTTGCGCTGCCTTCAGGATCTTTAGCCTGGTTTCGCCACACACCAAAGGGGCTGATGCCGAAACGGCAATGCTGCTTCTCCTCTTTAATGGCATGCGATAATTTTACAATAATGGAATCCGTGTTGCTTCTTCTCCAATCATCTTTGGCCATACCATTATTATAAAGTTGGAATGAATGATTATCAGGAAATTCTTTCCCGGCAATGCGGTATGGATAAAAATAGTCATCGAAGTGCATTCCATCTACATCGTAGCGTTTGACAATATCGCGGATCACTTTTACAACAAATTCCTGTGCTTCCTTATTACCGGGATCAAAATACCGTTTGTCGCCATATTTCAAAAACCACTCAGGGTGAAGTTTTGTAACATGGGTTGGAGCAATCGAAGACCTGCCGATGTTGAATTCCGCACGGTACGGATTACACCATGCATGAAATTCCATTCCTCTTTTATGCGTTTCCGCAATCATAAATTCCAATGGATCATAATATGGAGATGGAGGGCGTCCCTGTTTTCCCGTCAGCCATTCACTCCAGGGTTCATACGGGGATGGATAAAACGCATCTGTCGCAGGCCGGACCTGGACAATTACTGCGTTCATCCCATTACGCTTATGCATATCCAATAAATCGATGAACTCCTGTTTTTGACTGGCAGTATTAAAATTGCCGCGGGTTGGCCAATCGATATTGTCAACGGTTGCTACCCAGGCAGCACGAAATTCGTATTTTGACTGAGCTAAAGCTAAATCGCGAAAAAAAAGTAAGGTGAAAAGGGAAAGGGCAAGTGTAATAATTTTCATGGTCCGGGTTTAGGACCTTTAAACTACACAGAACTACGAAGTTTGTCAAGTAATTGGTTAAGAGTTTTTGCTTCCTCTTCATTTACGGCACCTAATACAGCATCCATTTCATCATTGTAATTGTCAAGCTCGTTCAAAAGCGCAGCTCCCTTTTCAGAAATAGTGATGTCTACCAGTCTGCGGTCATCCTTACATATCACTTTTATTACCAATTCTTTTTTTAGTAGTCTGTCTACAATCCGGCTGGTATCGCTCATTCTATCGAGCATCCGTTGCCGTATCTGCATGGTGGAAAGCGGCTTTCCAGCACCACGGAGAATTCGTAGTATATTAAATTGTTGAGGAGTTAGCCCGGCTTTTTCGAAAAAACGTTTTGATTTTTCCATTGCCCAATTGTAAGTATAGATGAGATTGACCATGATCTTATGATGTTCACTCCGAAATTTGGATTGTATATCCTGGTCGATGCTCATACGTCTTACTATGAAGGTTAAGCTGTAAATGTAAATAATTTATGGCCAAGAGATATGGAGGGTTTGTTTGGCTAGGTAATAAAGGAATTAAGGAGAAAAAGAGTTGATACTGGACTAAGTTTTATTGCTATTAATTATGCTCCTACAAATCTCTTTCCCTCTTTCCCCCAACTCCTTGTCTCTTAGCCTACAGCTGATGCGCTTCATGCAGTAAAATGAAAATCGTTTCTAACAGGTTACTCATCACCCCAAACGGTTGTTCCCTCGCTGCAATTGGCGCAGATATCGATATTTTTCCGGCTTTGTAAAACCTGCCGGCGGAAGTGGATATATTTTTCGTTGTGCCAGATTTCCTTAAAGGGTTTCCCCTTCAGATCACCGAGTTTGTGTTGTGCATCTTTGTCGAAACAGCAAGGTACAACCAGGCCATCCCAGGTTATTACGGTGGCATGCCATAAACGCCAGCAGTGATTGTTTAGAGCGTTTTTTACTTTGTACTCACCTGACTCATTTTTTTTATAGCGGCTGAATTTTCCGATGGAGGGGATCAATTGATTCGGGTCATTTTTATAATCGTAAACCTGGGCAGTTTTAAATCTTACTTCGTCTACACCAATCTCTTTTGCCAGTTGTTTCACTTCTTCAATCTGGTGTTCATTCGGTTTTACAACCAGGAATTGAAAAAAGATAAAAGGCGTTTTACTATTTAATTCTTTTTTCCATCGTACAATATTTCTGGCTCCTTCAAGCACTTTATTTAGGTTGCCTCCTATCCGGTATTGCTGGTATACATCCTGGCTGGTACCGTCTATAGAAATGATCAATCGGTCCAGTCCGCTTTCCACCGTTTTTTTTGCATTGGCATTATTCAGATAATGAGCATTGGTTGAAGTAGCAGTATATATTCCTTTTGCTGCCGCGTATTTTACCATCTCCAAAAAGGAAGGATTCAGATAAGGCTCGCCCTGAAAATAAAAAATGAGGTATAACAGATCTTTTGATAATTGATCAATGGTATTGCTGAAAAAGTCTTCCTGCAGCATCCCGGTAGGGCGGGTGAAGGCTCTAAGTCCACTGGGGCATTCGGGGCAACGCAGATTACAGGAGGTTGTAGGCTCAAAAGAAATTGAGATGGGGTAACCCCACTGGATTGGCTTCTTCATTAGCATACTCAAATAATAGCTGCTTAACACCTTACCAGCATTCCATGCTCTTCGAACGGTAAGTTTTGAAAATAAATTCAGCGTATCATTGCGATTAAATGCAGGCATTCGTGCGAAATTAAGTGTAACGGCTTAAAGCACAATCTTTGAAACCGTAAAACGTTACAATAAGTGTTTGAATTAATCGGGAGGTTCATTTATACGTTTATGATTTACAGCCCCCATGCCTGATAATATGAAAAAAATCTGCTTTTTTCTCTTGCTGAGTAGTGTACTTAATGTTGTGATTGGCCAGGTTTCTCCAACCCGGGAAGATCAACCTGTGGATGTTTCAGTGATCGAAAGACAGGCTCATCAGCGCCTCAGCGATGCAACAGGGAACACTTCTATGGATTCTTTCAGCGTTGCATCCGACAATATTGACGTACATCACTATCGCTGCGAATGGCAGGTAGATCCGGCTATCAGATTCATTGATGGGAAAGTCTCAATCTTATTTACTGTTAAGTCAGCGTCGAATAAAATAATATTTGATTTAACCAGCTCTCTCGGTGTTGATAGTATATTATATCATGGAAATAAGATCAATTTTCAACGGGTTCTAAAAGATGGCCTGGAACTACAATTACCGGACATTCTAAAGCAGGGTCAAAAAGATTCGGTGAGTATTTATTATAAAGGTATTCCCGATCCCCTTAGAACCGGGGCGTTTTATCAGGGAGTCCATCGGGGAAATCCATCCGTATGGACACTATCAGAACCCTATGGCGCCAGGCAATGGTGGCCCTGCAAAAATGGATTGACCGACAAGGCAGATTCCCTGGATATAATCATTACACATCCGGATATGTATTTATCGTCTTCAAATGGTGTAATTGTTCAGGAAGACCATTCAAATGGCAAAATCACCACTCACTTCAGGCATCGTTATCCTATAGCAAGCTACCTGGTTGCCATAGCAATTTCCAAATACGTGGTTGATAAAGACAGTATCCTGATTGGTAATCGGCAAATGCCTGTTATTATGTACGCCTATTCAGTATCAAGACCCAATCATTATAAACCGGCAACGGTTGTGGCAAAACAATGTCTGCAAAAATTCTCCGAACTGTTCGGGATTTACCCTTTTTACAAGGAACAGTATTGCCAAACCCAATGGGGCGCCGGGGGTGGAATGGAACATCAAACCAATAGTTTTATAACGGATCGCTGGCCGGGCCTGGTTTCGCATGAACTCGGACACCAGTGGTTTGGTGACAAAGTAACCTGCGGAAGCTGGCAGGACCTGTGGTTAAATGAAGGATTCGCGACCTATACAACAAATATTTTTTATGAGCATTTCGATACTGCCTTACTACGGCCTACTCTTCAGGGCATCATCAATTCAGTAACCAGTCAACCCGGCGGAAGTGTTTGGGTAGATGATACAACCAATTTTAGCCGCTTGTTTAGTGGGCGATTGACTTATAATAAAGGATCATATGTTGTTCACATGTTGAGATGGATGTTGGGGGACTCCGTTTTTTTCAAAGGAATCCGAAGATATCTCGATGATGCGAGGGTATCCTATTCCTTTGCACGAACTTCGGATTTGAAGAAAACACTGGAGGCCGAAAGCGGCAAAAATCTGGAAACGTTTTTTCAGAAATGGGTTTATGGCGAAGGGTATCCTAACTATCATGCCGAATGGACTCAAAATAATAATAATTGGATTAAAGTAAAGCTCCATCAAACTACTTCGCATTCTTCAGTCAGCTTTTATGAAATGCCCGTGACGCTGGTAGCTCAAAGTGGTTCTAAAACGGCAAGCTTCGTAGTAGATCATCGTTATAGCGGGCAGGAGTTTTGGTTAAATGCAGGGATTGATGTTGATACAATACTGGTTGATCCTCAACTATGGATCCTTTCGAGAAATAAGACTTCGGTAAAAATGGACGCCATTCCAACGAAGGACAATGAAATAAAAATTTATCCCAATCCCGCGCCACACGAATTAAAAATCTCCCTTAAAAACCCTACAGATAAAAAATTGAATATTCGTTTGCTGAATATGCTTGGACAATCAGTGTATCAAAAGGAAATTCAAACACCAGGGAGTGATGTCATATTTGATATACCTGTAGCGAAATTGCCAAAAGGTGTTTACTGGATCAAACTGCAGAGCGAAAAAATTGATCTTCTTAAAAAGATCATGCATTAACGTTAGAATGGATTAATAAGTGTCTTTATTTTGAGAGTGGATCGGTATCAAATGAACACAGCACCCTTCTACTGTTTCAAACAGTAAAAAAAGTGCTGTATCTTATTTATATAGAGTGTGAATAGTGTTTTTTTCAGACATCAGTACGCCTACTGCTGTTATTGCGCATTAGTGCTACAAGCAGTAAGATGAAAACCGCTACACCTATAACCCAAACAACAGGAGATGCAAAAAACCCGCCGCTATCTTTATCGGCATTGATATCGATGTCCACCTTTTTATCTTGGGCAAAGGATACTATGGTTACAAAAACCGACATGCAAAGCATCCAAAATCTTTTCCCCAGTGATGCGGTCCTTAACAGGCTACCAATCTGTTTCATATAAATTTTTTTAGTGAGTAATAAAGCATCATCCAATCAAAAAACCGTGCCATCTGAAATGCCAGCAGCTTAAGTAAAACCAATATTTAAGTTGATGTGTATTTATTTCCCAAAAAATAACAGCCAGTACTTTAACAATGCTGCCAGCAGGTCGTGTGACCCAACCTGCTACATGGCCTGTGTTTGTGGCCCACAATACCTGGGCAGCGACAGGACGAACCTAAAATATTATTAGTTTCCGGAATGCCTGTAGGGCAATGTGATGGAGAAAATTGCGCCCTCACCTTCTTTCCCCTCCGCTGTAATGCTGCCACCGTGAGAGTCGGTTATTTTTTTGCATAAAGCAAGCCCGATGCCTGTTCCCTCCTCCTTTTGGTGGATAGACAGTCTTTGAAATACCTGAAAAATCTTATCTGAATAAGCGGGTTCAAAACCAATTCCATTGTCTTTTATCGTAATTGTTACTCTTGCCTGATCAACAGGGTTTGAAGAAATATCAATAACCGGTAGTTCGGATGGCTTACTATATTTTATGGCGTTACTAAGGAGGTTCTGAAACAATTGTCTCATTTGAAATGGAACAGCTTCAATAGAGGGTAAGGGATTGATATTGATTTGGGCTTTTTTTTCTGCAATCAATATCTCAAGATCCGTTAACACATCTTGCATCGTCAGATTGAGATCGGTCAATTCAAAGAGCTGCCGCTCATCAGATACGTTGGAGTATAATAGTATCCCTTTGATCAATTCATTCATGCGGGTGGCCGAGTCATTTATCTTTTCAAGTATACTCGTAACGGTCACATCCAACTCGTGTCTGGTTAAAAGCATATCACTGAAAGTGAGAATTTTTCTTAAGGGTTCTTTTAAATCATGCGAGGCTACCCATGCAAACTGCTCCAGTTCGAGATTCGTTTTTTCGAGTTGTATTCTTCTCTTTTCAAGTTCCAGTTCGATCTTTTTTTGTTCAGAGATATTGCGGATAAAAGCAATAAAGGCGGATTCTCCCGTACGTCGTGCTCTGGATATGGTTAGAGAGATGAAAAATTCTTTATCTTCTTTGTTGAGAGCTGTAATTTCAATCGTCTTATTCAAAACACGTATTTCGCCTGTTGAAAGAATTCTTTTCATGCCGGCATCATGCGCCTCCCGGTGTTGAACCGGGATGATTTTAGATAAAGAACTGCCGATCACTTCATCCGCACTCCATCCAAATACGTCTTCGGCTTTTGGATTCCATAAAAGAATAGTGCTTTTTTGGTCAATCACAATCACTGCATCAGGGGCATTGTGTATCAGCTGGCGAATATTTTCTTCTCTCTCTACGAGTTGTTCCGTAAAGTATTTCAATTTTTTTTCGCTTGCTTTTCTGCTGGTGATGTTTCTTAAAATCCCGCGCGTATACTCGGGTTTTCCATCTTTAAACTTGCAGTTAATAGCCCCTTCAACAGTGAT
>Ga0136634_10000483_pt1 | contig 17596 bp, 12 predicted proteins | sample AntDrymUQ8332106_2_FD_104654 | JGI IMG/M metagenome (GOLD analysis project Ga0136634, IMG submission 104654) | Polar desert sand microbial communities from Dry Valleys, Antarctica - metaG UQ833 (21.06) | ecosystem: Environmental > Terrestrial > Soil > Desert | place: Antarctica: Dry Valley... | reverse complement strand
CAGGAACAGTTGTATTGGTGTCAGAAGAATTTACATTATTCCAATTGAACATATCCCTGTTAAAGAAATCATCAAATAACAATGGCAATGGATTTATTAAACCTCCATTTCTTTTTACGAGTGTCATATGTACCTCCTTTTTAATGGTTAATAATGAATTTTAAAAAGGTTAACCAACTCTTATGCCACCCGGAAATAACGATTTGATAAATGAAAATTTGTCTCAATGATCGTCTAAAAATGTCAGGATAAAAGCCAAAATTTCTGTTCGATCTGATGATAATATTATAAGTTACGATCATTTTTCTCCTTCCAATTTCAACACGATGACATCATGGGGTTTTACTACTCCTTTAAATATTTTTTTAGTATTACCTGCTGATCTCTTTTGCCAAACATCAGAAATTTTATACAATTCTTTTGAGAAATCGATATTTAATTTTGAAACAGAATCCGCAACAGGATTTAACTGCCAATTGTAATTGACAGGAACCGGATTTTGAGATCTGTTTAAGAAACATACTGCTACATTTTCATTTGACAATGGTTTTATCCAGATATCCACACTATCTTTTTGCTGATATAAAAATGCCTGAACGCCGCGCTTATCCTGGTTTATTGCGATCATGTCTTTATCCGTTAAAATTTTTTGTACCTGATTATCCATTCCACGAATATCATTGCCCGCAATCAGGGGTGAGGCAAGCATGCACCACATGCTGAAATGTGCACGGCTTTCATTTACGTTAAGCCCGTGCCCAACTTCCATCATATCAAAGTCGTTCCAGTGACCCGGCCCCGAATACTGCCTGATATTTTTATGCAAATCGATTATATAAGTCACACCCCAGCTCTTCCAGGTCCCATGATCCTTGATGCAATCAAAACAATTGTAAATATCACCGCTTATCCGCCACATGTGACCGATCTCTTTACCCCATAACCATGGTTGATTGTCGCCCCATTCACAGAGACTGAACAACATTTCCCTGCCAGCAGTTTTGATAGCGTTACTCATAGTTGCATATGCTTCTTTAGCATTTATGCCTTCTGTGTTGCACCAATCATATTTTAAAAAATCTACCTCATTTTTTGCATACCATCTTGCATCGTTGTATTCATAACCACGGGTGCCAGGATATCCCGCACAGGTTTTTGTGCCGGCGCAATTATACAGGCCGAATTTTAATCCTTTTGCATGCACATAATCAGCCACTGCTTTCATTCCGTTTGGAAATTTCAACGGATCTGCCACCAGGTTGCCATTTACATCTCTTTCCTTAGCCATCCAGCCATCGTCAAGTACAAGATAACTGTACCCCGCATCCTTCATGCCACTACTTACCATTTTATCAGCTATCTCCATTACCAGCTTTTCATTGATATTTGTTTGAAATGTATTCCAGCTATTCCAACCCAATGGTGGTGTTAATGCGAGTCCCGGGAATTTTTGTGCGCTTGTATCAAGCATTGCAAATAAAACAAGCAAATAAATTAATTTATTCATAATCTATTTTATTTATAGGTCCTTAAATATTGTCTTGTTTTAATACCAGCTGTCTTAAGATCTTTCTTCTTCCATTTGCCATTCGATGAAGCTGATGGTAATAATACAGAGCATGATTCATTTTTATCTGACACTGACCATGCTAACCAGCTTAATTTTTTACTATCCATCCAGCTTATAAATTCATTCCATTCCTGTATGTCAATAGGTCCATCACCTGTGGCTTCCATGCCGGCGCTTTCTGAAATAAAAACAGGAAGGCCTTTTTGATTTGCACTGTCTGTTCTTTCCCTTAACCATTTTTTATGCGTTCCTGCATAGAAGTGCATTGTGTACATAAGATTATCAAAACCTTTGATCGGATTATTGGCAGGCAACATAATTTCCTGATCCCACCTGGGGTTTCCTACGAGTATAATGTTCAACGGATCATTTTTACGAATTACTTTTATTATTTCTGTTGAATAAGACTTTACTTCCTCCCAGGTTTCATGATCCGGTTCATTAAATATCTCATAGATGATATTGGGATGGCCCTTATATTTCGCAGACATGATTTGAAAAAAATCTTTTGCCTCTTTACGATGAATATTGTGGCTGTGCCAATCGATAATAACATATATACCATTTTTTATTGCAGCATCAACCACGGTCGTAATCAGTGCCATTGATTGTTCTTTATTTTTCAGATAACCTTTATCGGGCTCCACTCCCAATGCAGCACGAATAACGGAACAATTCCAATCTGTAGCCAACCATTTTACAACACCCGCAGTATAAAAACGTGGATGGAAAGTACTCCAACCAAGGCTCATACCATGTAATGCAACCGGATGATTGTCTGCATCAACCAACAGTGTACCCGATACTTTTAACTGGCCGTATTTTTTTACAGGCTGGGCTAAAGTTGTAAAAACACACATCATTAAAAATAGTACAGTTATATTCTTCATTGAGATTACCGTTATTTGATCTTGTTTTTTATATACATCGGTGGCAATTCATTTTCAAATAAAACATAGGGGTCAGCATAAAACTTTATAAAATTCTCAGCACTTATGTGTCCCGGATAAGGAGCGTAATAATGTGTAGGGCTTGTTATATCATTTCTCCAAACAAGTACGTATGCCATTTGCAATTTATTCTTCTGTAAAGCGCTTAAAAGGATATCAGTCCACCAGGTGGGATGTGGTATAGACTCAAGGCCTGTCTCAGTAAACGCGGCTAACTTTTTTTCTCTTATTGCAATATCATTTAATATTTTCAACCGGGTTATGCCGGAGTCAATATTATATTTTCCATATCGGCCAAAATCATTGTAATTATCAACTCCTAACATATCCACCCATTCATTGCCGGGGTATCGTTCAAGATATGTGGCCTCATCCCTATAGCTATTGTCTGGTGAAAAAGCATAAATAAAATTGTGCACTTTCATAGTGTCTCTCAGATAGCCAACGGTAAACTTCCACAAAGTTGTAAATTCTTCAACTGTACAATGAGGGCGACCCCACCAGAACCAGGCACCATCAAGTTCGTGGTACGGACGAAAGATCATAGGCACTATTTTTCCATCCTTGCCTTTTACAGATCTTGCAAATGAAGCAATGGTTGATAAGATGTGTTTATACTGTTCATGATGGCTGCCACCCGGAATAATTAATTTAACTGCAGGTGCCGAAACATTTTCTTTCCAATAAAAATCACCGGCTGATGCGGGATTTGAAAAATGCCATGAAACTGTGGTTATGCCTCCCCGGTTATATGTTTCTTCTACATTTTTCTTCAACCGGGCTTTTTCTTTTATGATCATACTATCCGCTTGTCCTGATAGTCCACTAAAGTCTATTCCAATAACGGCGGGATGCGATCCGGTAACTGCTTTTACATCGGAATGATCTTCCTTATTCTGCCAGCCGTGACCATACTCAGTTGCATGCTGGTGGCCAAACAGAATACCAGTTTTAGAAATTTTTTGAAGATTATTGTATAGATTTTTTGTTTGTGTCGTTGCTTTTTTATCGATCAGTTTATATTGCAATTGAGCATGTGACTTAAGAGATTGAAGAAGTAAGAATCCAGGGATAAAAAGAACGCACACGGCTTTTCGCCATAAACAACATATTAATTCCATTGCATTGCAGATTGAGTTTTGATTTCTATTAATTGAGGGCATGTTACTTTAATTATTTTACCAGTTCATTTTCTGCTTAATAAAGGCGGTTAACAGGGTAGCTATTTCTTTATGGTCCTGCATTGAAGGATGGCTATCACAACCTTTAATATATTGTTTCTCAAAAATGAAACTATAAACTTTTTTATCACCTGATGTATGAAAAGTTTCTACCACTGTTTTTAGAATGTTCCGCATAAAGAGCCGTAAAGCATCATTTGCCATGGGGCTGGTAAGGCAAATGATGGAAGAATTAGGATAGTAAGTCCTAAGCTGGTTTATAAAAGCTATATAATTTGATAAAAAAATTATCGAATCCTGGATGCCATCGTTTTGTCCAAGACAAACAGTGACAACATCGGGTTGATAATTTTTAAAATTCCAGGGGATAGTATCATTACGCATACTTACTTTATCATACACCAGGGGCATAATAATTTCCAAATTGCAACAACTATGCATCAGGCCGATACCTGAAACAGACGACAGATGATACTGTGCATTAAGGGCACGGGAGGTAACAGCACCGTATCCAAAATAAGCACTGTGCTGATCATACCATTCTTTTGTACCACATGGAATAAGGGAATTATCCACCCCCTGCGCACTCGTAATAGAATTCCCTATAAATTCTATTTTACGACTTGGCTTACGCGTGGATTTGATCAGGCTTTCACATCGAATACCTGCCAATGCAAGAAAACCGATATTAGCTTCAGTATTTTTACAAATAAGCAAAGTATGTTTCCCTCTTTTTAAATTGTAAAATTTGATCGTATCAATTGCATTTTTTGTTTGCATTCTTATAGGTTTTCCATCAAGCACTACTTCAATATAATTATGAGACTTTCCCCATAAAATTTCATCATGTAAAATTATTTCACATGATGAACCTGTAAATCTAAAATTGAAGTATACCCCGGGTTGCCAGAATCGTGGAAGTTTAGGATTACTATGGTCAACACGTCCGGTAAATTGAATATAAGGATGGTCTGCACTAAAAAGCCTGACCTGTTTTTGTGCCTGTGCTAACAGGACGCATGAAAATAGTAGTAAAATAATTATGAATTTTTTCACCGGCTATGATATTATATTTATTTTATTGTCAAATAGTATCGGGATAATTATAAAATTGATAATACTTTAATAATTTCATCGGCTACAAGCTGGTTACCCTTATCGGTGAGGTGTACACGATCAGTTGTTAGCAATCCTGACTCCAGATTTTGTACATTGAAATTTGATTCGTACTCTTTAAAGACCTGGTGCAAGTCTATCAATTTACAATTCATGCTACCAGCTAATCTTCTTACAACAGCTGAATATGCTGCAAGATCCTCGTCCTGAGGATTAGCATTGTCTTTTTTTTCGCCAATTAAAGTAGGTGTACAAAGAGCCACATGGATTTTTTTGGCCTGTAGCTTTTTTATAATTGCAACATAAAACCTCTCATATTTTACTATATCAGTTCCTATACCTGAAGTTTTGTGCCATACATCATTGATGCCAATATATATTACAACTATATCGGGCTTTTTCTTAAGCACATCATCTTCCATTCTCAGGTAAAGATCATACACTTTATTTGAGCCTACGCCCGCGTTAGATAAGCGATATTTTGTACCGATATTCTTATCATTAATATGTGATTGTATTCTATCGATGTATCCATTTTTATTAATGCCCATCTGGGTAATAGAATCACCGAAAAAAACAATATGCTTTTTTTTCGCACGAATCATTGACATAATAGTTAACAGCAATATGATATAAAATAATATTTTCATTATAAATTATTGATAGATGTAAGCTTTGATTCCCGTATTTTTTACTCCATTTGGATCATATGCCCATTGACGCCCCCATGTTGTAAGATTGCTTGTATCACTCCAGGAAGTACTCATATCAAAACATGCATTGGCATCATTGTTTCCTGTCCAGCTCCAACCGATATAACCTAATTTTTTTGACTGGCAGATCTGCATCAGTAAAGGTGCGTCTACCCGGCAAGTAAAGTCTGCTGGCTGTTGAGAGTCAGGGACGTTCCAGCCAAATTCTCCGAAAACAATACAAAGGCCAAGGCTGGTTATGGCATTGATACGATTTGTATAAGTACTGCTGTTGTTCCAGTTAGAATAAGCATGCACACTGAATATTAAATTTTTCAGAGGATCACTGTTTAATAAATCGATGCCATATGCGATGATTGCATTTTCATTCTGGCCATAACCCGGGGCATCAATCATAACAGGTACTTTGTAACCGGCGTCCCTGATTATTTTAATCGCGGGTGTATACGCGTTCTTCCAGGTAATATCATTAATAGTGCCATCTCCCCATTCATTTGCGATGTTGATTACAAGAACATGGTTGTATTTATATAAGATAGCTTTTACATCTGCACGTGAAAAATAATTTGCAGCTGTTATCAGGTCAGATGGATTGGTGCCGCCTGTAAAATCGTGCAATTCTAGAACAGGAACCAGTTTATTCAACACACACGCCGCTAAAGCTTGATCTAAAACACTCAAATTCGGCGTATACGGCAATTGCTGTACCTGCCAAACCAATCGTGCTGTATTGGCATTGAGCGATGAAGCTGCTGCAAGTGATGGCATGTATAGGGTGGGAAACCAAAACACAGGAAAATTATTTCCGCGCATAATAAAATCATGGTCGCTGCTATCCTTTAATACAGAACCTTGCACGTAGAAATTTTTAAATTGCAATATCCCCGTGCCAGGCGGGGTTGGGATTGGCCCGGTAGGTACCGATGTATCATTCTTTTTACAGGTAGCAAAAAAAACACATGTTATAACAGTCCAAAAAATTCTTTTAAACATATTTTTCTTTTAAAACAGAGCTGATACGTTGTATGATTTCTATACAAGCACGCGTATTATGATAAGGGCATTTCCAAAAACCAGCTTTTTCTTTTTTCATGAGATTGTTTTCAGCATCCCTGCCCCAAAACCATTCACCATTTGCGGTGTCAATAATATTATTCTTTATATAATTCCAGCTATTTAGCGAATGGCGCAAATACTTTTCATTTCCATTCAATTGAAAGACATTCAAAAAACCTATCATTGCTTCAGCCTGGGGCCAGGAATGCTTTTCCATGATTAAATTATCATCTTCCGGTTCGTATTCATACCAGAGTCCACCATCCTGGTCCAAACCTTCTGTTGCCGCATCTGCAATTTCAATTGCATACCTGGTAAAAAGATCAATGTATTGTTTGCTTTCTATTATGTTCGCACAACGTAATAATAACCACGCCGCCTCAATGTCATGACCGTATGATACCAGCGATGAACGGGATTGCCAGTTTTCATCAAAAAACAAATTAAGATGTAAAGTATCTTTGTTAATGAAAAACCTTTCAAAAATATCAAGGAGATTTACAATTTTTTCTTTAAGTGTTTTATCCGGCCACACCAGGTATAAGTTTACATAAGCTTCTATGATATGCAGGTGTGTGTTCATTGTTTTTTTCTCATTCTGATCTTTATCACTAAGACGTAAATCAGCAGCTATCTCCCAGTCACGCATAAACGCTTCTAAATATCCATTGGTCTTACTATCGTAACTGTACTTTTCGATATCATGAAACAGCATAATACATACATTCAGTGCATCTTCTTTTTTTGAAACTTTATAATATTCACTCATGCCATATATGCAAAAAGCCAAACCATAAATTTGCTTTTTCTCATCTAACATTTTTCCCTGTGCATCTACTGACCAGTATACACCCCCATATTGAGGATCAATAAAATTTTCCACGATATATTTAAATGCTATATCAGCGATTCCTATACCTGATTTATTTTTTAGGAGAGAGCATGAAGCCGAAAATGTCCAAAGAACCCTGCTATGCATAACAATTCCCTTCGGAGCTGAAGTATCAGGCCGGTTATAATTATCCATGCTACCATAAAAGCCACCAAACTCCAGGTCACGCGTATGCTCTTCCCAGAATTTCAGTATAGCCATCAATTCTTTGTATACTTCGTCTTTGTAAACGAACAGCACATCTTTTAATTGGGTAGGAATAAATGGTATTGTCATTTTATTCCTTACTTATGTTTGATAATAAAATTGAGTAGTACAGGTTATCAGATTGATTTTTTTCAATGATATTAGTCAGCGTTTTAACCGTATTGACAGAACTATGGCCGTCACCGGGGGTGTTCAATACATAATCAATAAGTTTTTCAATCTTTGAAGTAGCAACATGCATGCGGGAATCGGATGAAGCGTAATAAATAAAAACACAACCATCGTCAGGGATCCATCCACAGCTAAATAATACATTAGAAACATCGCCGATGCGCTCCTCTCCTTCCGGAGCCATAAAATAACCCGCAGGTTTGTGAGTAATTTTTGTGAGATCATGAAGATCTGTCATAAACATATAAAGAACATAACGCAAGCCGGCTGCGGTATTGCGCACACCATGCGCTAAATGTAACCAACCATGGACTGTTTTTATTGGTGCTGGCCCGAGACCATTCTTTGCTTCATAAACAGTATGGTATAATTTTTCATCAATTACTTTTTCATTCTCAATCTGTGCATGCTCTATGGTTTTACTTAACCCAAAACCTATCCCGCCACCGGTTCCGGCATCAATAAAACCATCTTGTGGACGTGTATAAAAAGCATATTGCCCGTTAACAAATTCAGGATGTAAAACTACATTTCGTTGCTGGGGTGAAGGTGTAACAAGATCTGCAAGCCTTTCCCAGCTAACCAGGTCTTTTGTCCGGGCAATGCCACATTGGGCTATAGCTGCGGCCTGATTGCTTGCGGGTGCTTTCGGATCTTTTCTTTCTGTGCAAAACAAGCCATATATCCATCCATCTTCATGCTTAACGAGTCGCATGTCATAAATATTTACATCAGGAGTATTTGTTTCAGGCATACTTACCGGATAATCCCAGAAGCGAAAGTTATCTATTCCATTGTTGCTTTCAGCAACTGCAAAAAATGATTTACGGTCTGCCGCCTCTACTCTCGCCACCAACATATATTTATTGTCGAACTTAATTGCCCCGGCATTTAAAACTGCGTTTATGCCAAACCGTTCCATCAGGTATGGATTTGTTTCGGGATTAATATCATATCTCCAGAACAATGGAGTATGCCTGGCAGTAAGGACAGGAAATCTGAACCTGTTTACCACACCATTACCAGTGTGTATTTTTTCATTTGACTGTTGTAAAAGTGTTTCCTGCAATTTTTCCAGTTCTGCCAGTCGTTCATAAAAATTGTTTTCCATACTTCATTTTTTAATTTTCCAACTTGTTCCACCATGTTTTCTTTAATACAATTACAATGACTGCAAGTATGAGAATAGTGATCAATAAAGGTAATTTCATCCATAAGACAAGGTACATGGGCAGAAGAGTTAAACAAAGTTGTGCAATAATCCCCAGCACCACATTAAACATATCAAGTCCAAATCTTTTGTTAGGCTGAAAACCAGGCTCATCAATTAATACTTTAGTATGAACAGGTTTCCAGAAACCCCAGGGTTTTACCGTTTTATAAAATGAGATCAAAACTACTTCATCTGTTGGGGGCGCAGTATATGTGCCGATGATACAACCGGTTAAAGATATTAGAAACAGTAAAGGCCAGTTATATAACGGGAGGCCTGTAAAAATGTATGGAAACACAAGCGCTGCCACTATACCTGCCATCATACCCCAGAAAAATCCATTTGCATTAAAACGCCACCAGTACCACTTTAACATGTTGGAAGCTATGTAACCGCCATACAAAGCGCCAACGATCCATTGCAAAACACTGTTTACATTTTTTGCATAAAAGCCCAGTATCACACCAATTATTACAACAAGAACACCAGAGAGGTAATTCATAGAAATCACCTTTTTTGTAGAGGCATTTGGATTTATATATTTTAGATAAATGTCATTTACTATGTAAGCCTGCGCTGCATTAAGCGTTCCGGAAAATGTACCCATAAAAGCACCAAGTAATCCTGTTAAAACAAGCCCCAGGATACCTACCGGTAAAAATGAATTAATTGCCGAAGGCAGAATTTTTTCAAAATCCGTACCTCCCCCGGGTGCTGTGAGCTCAAGTTGATTATAAAATAGGATAGCCAGTACCGTTAGTCCGATAATCAGTGAATATCTTACAGGTAACAGGATAATCGATACAAAGCCTGTCATTTTGGACGCATCCTTTGGTGTACGGTTTGACAAGATCTTTTGCATGTCATAATTTGGGGCTGGCCCGGCAAGGCTTGCAAAAATTCCTTTAAAAAGCATCATCATAAAGAAAAATCCGAATATCCCAAAACCATCTTCTTCTATTTTTTTGTTGGCATCGGGTATGATCCTGCTCCAGTCTAAATTTAAATTCCATCCAAATGAAGGATCACTCCAACCGGGTGGCACATTAAGTGTATTTCCCTGGAGTTTAGTGAAAGCAATTATTCCAACTGCTATGCAGGCAACCGTCATAATTATATACTTTATGAAATCTCCCACTACAATACTATGCATACCTCCAAGTATAGAATAAAACATGGCAAACAACGTGAAGATTATGCCATAAAAATGGGGTACAAACTCTGCAGAAATATAAAAGGGAATATATGGCTGTACCAATGTCCAGGGAACAAAAATTTCTATGAACTTACCAAGGCCAACAAAGCCGTACGCAAGAAAACCAAAACAACTTAATAATGCAAATGCTACAACAATATTATGCGAGCCCTTTATGCTTTTGCCAACGGTACCAAATCTTGTTGCAAGCCATTCAGCTCCTGTAGTTGCATTGGACCGCCGCAACCATTTTGACAAGAACATCATTAAGAAAACCTGGTTAAATACAGGCCATAGCCAGGGAAGCCATATACTTTTTAAGCCATAAACGAAACAAAGCGATACCATCCACATGGTACCGCTTATGTCGAACATGTCTGAGGCATCACTCATACCCAACATATACCAGGGCAGTTTCTTTCCACCCATCAAATAGTTCTCTTTATTTTCCCGTGCTTTTTTGCGATAAGCCCAACCGATCAGCAACATGCTTACCAGGTAGATCACTACTATGCTGATATCTAAGAGGGTCAATTTCATATTGACATTTCTCTAAAATTTATTAAAATAATAAATCCGATCATTTATAAAGATTTTCCTTTCTCACATCACTTTCAAATAATGTATTATCGAACCCTGCAAATTTTTTAAAATCTTTTTCTGAGACCTGGCCTTTAAAAGGAGCATAGTAGTGCATCTTTTTCATGGAATTATGGTATCCATGATTTCTCCAAACGAGCACATAAGATATCTTGCTGTTGCCTATTGCATCATATAGCACTTCTGTCCACCATGCAGGATGAGGAATACCTTCATAGCCGGTTTCACCTATGGATGCCAGTTTGTTTTTCTCTGCGGCTATTTTTTCTAACACTGACAGCCGCTTTTTTAAATTATCAGAGAATGTTTTATCCGTTTCAGGGTCATTGGACTGGTAACTATCAAAGCTCAGCATATCCACTACATCATCACCAGGATAACGTTGTAAAAACGCTTCTTCAGAATTAAAATCAGCAACGTTATATACATATATCAGGTTGTGAAGTTGTTTTATATCTTTTAAATAATATACAGTATACTTCCAAAGTGTTTTAAATTCATCTTCGGTACATGCATTTTTACACCACCAAAACCAGTTACCGGTGAGTTCGTGAAAAGGGCGAAACAATACGGGGATCTGTTCGCTATTTTTGCCCTTCAAGGATGTAAGAAAATTGGCGACTTTATTCAACCATGTTTTATATAAGCCGTTATTTATACCACCTGGCAAAATAGAAGCTACACTGCCATGTGTAGTATCCCATGCTCCTTTTTCAAAACCAAAAGGACTTCTTGTATGCCAGCTAATAGTTATTACACCACCACGATCATAACCTTCTTTAATATATTGACGCATTTTTGAAAATGGAACACCATCAATATTGTTTGGAAGATCTATTTCAATGTTGCCCAGCTCCCACCCGTAAACTGCCGGATAGTCACCACCAGCTTCCCTTACATCGCTTCGACCATTTTGGTATTTCCAGTTTACTCCGTAGGCGAGATCATCCTGGTGGCCGAACATATATCCTTTACTTTCAATTTTTTTTAAATTACTAAAAAGATTCATGGTTTCTTTCGTAGCATTCGCATCTATAGTTTTAAAAAAGCCAGAGCTGGCAGAATCATTTTTTAATTTTTCACTATAAGATTTTATGATTGCCCAGGTAGATTCATCATTATCAAAAACGGAGTTTAAACCTTGTTCCTCCATTGGAGGATCACCCAGCATATCATCTCCTGTTTGCCAAAAAAGATGTTCGTGTGAAGGCCGGCCGGTGCCCCCAAAAGCCCAAAAATTAGTGCCGGCAATAACACTGTTATCCTGTTTACTTTTAAGATGCTGTTTAAAGATTACATCATAGTACGCATCTCTTAAACCTGTACTGCTGCCGGGTGTGAAAATGTGGAGATCTCTTGGTAAACCAAATTCTTCTATAACCAAAGGCTTGTTCATTTTGGTTAAGCTCGCAGCATGTTTGTCTATATAGGAAACTGTTTTATCTACAATATTTTTAAAATCTTTGCTAATGGCAGTGTCTTTGAACCAACTCCAGTTTTTAGGCCATATATGAATCGTTGCATAATCTATATCCTTAAAACTATGTACTGCTTCAAATACATTTAAAGACTCGCTCCCCATCTCACCTTCACTGCCGATTGTTACAAGGTGATTTTTATCGAGTTCTTTAATAAGCTTAGCAGATTTCTTTATCCATTTTTTATATTTTTCAATAACGGCCGGACGCATAGGTCGCGGCTCATTTGCCAGTTCCCAGGCCATGATAGAAGGGTCATCAATATACCGTAATCCAGTTACACTGTTTGTCCGGTTTATTATAAGAGATACTTGTTTTTGATACTGGCTAACACAAGGTTCACAGTCATAAAATTCAGATACATAATCCCGCATTTCATCCCATGCAAGCTTCCTGAATAAAACGGAATCAGCGATCTTATTATTCCAGTTCAGGTATTGTAAAAAACCCCCGCTCCATTCCCAGTTATTACTTAAAAATATTACGGCTTTCATTTTACGTTTACCCATTTCCGTTAGTAGAAAGTCGAGTCCTTTTAATACATCCTCATTAAATTGGCCGGGAGTGGTTTGCAAAGCTGGTTCTACACGTGTAACCCCATTGATCTGACCCTTTCCTTCTGTTCCTCCCAGCACTCTAAGGTTTGTTACCCCTTTTGAAATAAGAAAATCAAGTTCTTTTTTAAGGCGGATCTGCCCTGCAGTATCATTTCCCAGCAACCCTCCATACCAGTAATTTGCGCCGGCAAAAGAGTAAGGTTTGTCTCCAACAGAAAACTGCTGGCCTGAAACTTTTATAAAATCTGCCTGTTGTGCTATTACATTATAAATAAAAAAACATAAAATGATACTCAGGAGGTATCTCATAATATTAGATAAATAAAGGGTTAAGAAAGATGCCATCTAAGTGATGGCACCTTATTATACATGAGAAATGCAATTATATAAGACCAAAGTCATCAACATAAATAACTTCGGAAGTAGTGCCGGAAAATTCCTGTAACCATATTTCATTTAAAATAGCCGGGCTTCCAAGTGTATTTAAAAGAATTGTAAAATCCGTCCATTGGCCTTCTACCAATACTAATTCCTGCCCATTAGCAGCAGAGCCATTGATCACAAGTTTAACTTTATTATTATTACTGCCGGGGCCACCATATATTGACAGTTTTATTGCTGTATATTCCGTAAGGTCAAGTGAGCCTCCACCTAGTTGTATTGGTGAACCATATCCACCGGCATAACTTATCATAATAGATTTTGTTCCTCTCTTAACGATAGTGGTATTATTGAAATCAGCAGTGCCCCCCCATCCCCCCATCCAAAACATAGAGTTTACAGCATCATCAAAAACAATAAATTTAAAACCGAATGCGCCGGTGGATTGGGTTGTACCGCCTGCAGTTGTTATTATAATAAATGCCTGCGAAACGCCGGCAGGAACGGCCGCCTTTATCTCTGTTTTTGTGCTGGATATAATAGTTGCGTTTTCCGTACCAAACATAACAGAAGAAAGGTTCGTAAACCAATCACCTGTAATAGTTACAATATCGCCTTCGCTACCTGATACTGGGTCAAAGCCGGTAATTGTTGGTGCCGGTTGCAATACATTGAAGTTGTAGGTAACCTGGCCGTACTTTGTGTAAACTGTGATTGGGTTTTCTGTTGCGCCCGGCAATGGTCCCGGTATCTTAACAGTTACTGAAGAATCATTTGCCCAGAATAAAGAATCGGGTACAGCAACGGTATTAAATTCAACTTTGTTTGTAGTTGAAAGATGGGCGCCTTTTATCAATATCCATTGTGAATAGGTGCCTGAAACAAGAGGGATGTTTCGCTCTGTAAGGTTTGTTACTGTATTGATTTGCGGGGCGGCTTTATCTTCTCCAACATCATCTTTTTTACATGATGATAATGCTGAAATCAACGAAAGAGCCATAAGAAATACTGTAAAGCGGTACACTATAAATATTTTTTTCATCATTAAATTTTTATCTTTTAAAATATTACCAGTCAGGATTGTTTGCAGTGATTGCCTTGTTTGTATTCAGCTCATCTTGTGGGATTGGCAAAAGCAAATTCCTGCGTACTCTTAACTTTGAGATATTATTTTGCTGACTGGTAATTTTATTCATCACACTTAAATAAATGCCCCAGCGAATAAGGTCAAAGTGACGTATACTGTTCTCCAGTGCAAACTCACGCGCACGTTCTTCCAGAATAAAATTCCGAAAGTCATCCTGTCCCATTCCAGCAGGAGCTTCTCCGGCATTTGACCTGATACGCACTTCATTCAGGCGCGTATAGGCGTTAGCTGAACCACCGCTGATCTCATTTTCTGCTTCTGCATACATAAGAAGAATTTCAGCATACCGAAGCAATGGGAAATAAGCGTCACTGGTACTACCTGAAGGATTTTCAACATCACTAAATTTAGTTACATAGGCCTTATTGTCTCCCGCACCATCATTATTGTAATTAGTACCATCCGGGGCTGTACCACCATATGTAGCTGCCTGCCAGGAGGGATAATAATAATAAGTGCCCCAGTTTGCCTGGTAACGATGTATAACGCCATCGACTACACGCTTATCAGCTTCATCGTAATTCATGAAATGATTATTGCTCATCCACACTGCGCCTATTCCAAAAACAGAACGTGCACTAAAGTATGAATGAAGATCATTTGTGAATGCTGTGCCTGCTGCTGATTGCAGTTCCCACATATGTTCTGTTTTGTTGCGGTTCTCTCTTTTCCAGATATCGGCCCAGTTCGGGAACAAACTATATTCACCACTGGTAATGATCTCAAGGGATTTATCACGTGAAAGTGAAAAATACTCCGAACTATTGAAACCTTCATACCCTGCCACTACAGTTTTCTGGTGCGGATAATAATTATTGTCATCCCCTCCACGTACTTTTATAATAACGCCATTTTTAGAACCAGCGGCCATCACGAGGTATGTCTTCGCAAGAAATCCTTTAGCAACCGACCTTGTTACGCGCCCCAATTCTCCGGCTTTGGGATCACCGAGAGGGAGTAGTTTGGTTTCAGCACTTTTAAAATCATTAATTATAACATCAAAGGTTTCAGCAACCGTGGCACGAGGTACGTTTTTATTTGGATTCACTGACAGCGATTCTAATCTTATAGGAACTCCGCCATACATTTGCACTAATTGCAGATAAGCCCATCCACGTAGAAAGTAGGCCTCTCCAAGAATACGGTCTTTAGTTACTTCATCCATAGCGATACCGGGCACATTTTCTAATACGGTATTTGCACGTGAAATGATAAGATAACATCCCGCCCATGGCCTTCCAACACCCCAATAACCCTGAGGGTTACCCGCACCTGCATTTCCCAGATACCAGTCTGCACCGGAGACATGGTCATCATCAAGTAACGTTAAGTTCCAGAAGGGTTGAAGAAAAAGATCGTATGTATACAACTCATTATAAACTCCATTTATAGCAGCAATAGCATCCCCTTCATTCTTATAAAAATTATTTGGAGAAAGTGTAGAAAAAGTTTTTTCCTCCAATTGCTTCTTACAGGAAGTGGCGGTTAATAATGCTCCGGTTAGAATTATAATGCAGCATTGTTTAAAAAGTATTTTCATTGTTTATGTTTTATTTCTTTTGTTTTAAAAATTACAACGTACTGACAGATTATATGTACGGGCATTCGGATAGCCACCCAGATCAACACCATATAATGCCGGATTATCTCCATAGCTGTTGATCTCAGGGTCATATCCTTTGTAATCAGTGATTGTAAACACATTGTTTACTCCTGCTGAAAATTTAAGTCCCTGTATTCCGGCGAACTTTGTATTTAATGTATAACCAAGGGTTAAATTCTTCAGGCGGAGAAAGCTTCCGTCTTCAACAAATCTTCTTGAAAATTTAATATCCCTTTCGAAAGTGCGCCAAACTTTTGGGCCTGTAGCATTACTGTTGTCTTTTCCTTCAGCCCAAAGTCCATCGTGGAATTCCTGTGAAATATTTTTAAAGTCACCAGGTAGCGCATTAAACCTGGAATTCATATTAATAAGATCATTTCCGTGCACTCCATTAAAGAAAATATTCAGATCCCAGTTTTTATACCTGAAGTTATTTGTGAAACCAAAAGCATATTCCGGGTTTGTGTTTCCTATTATCTGCCTGTCTTTATCAGTAAGGGCGCTTGGGTCTCCATCGAGGTCTTTATACTTTATCTCGCCGATAAGCTTCTTCACTTGTGCTTCGGAATAAGCAGAAAAGCGTGGATCATTCCTTACTTCTGCTTCATTATCGTAGTAGCCGTCTTCAACATAACCGTAAATAACCCCGATAGACGAACCTGCTTTTTGAATAAACGGCGCGTCTCCGGTTGAGATATTGCCGGCAAATTGTTGTTCGAGATCACCACCTAATGAAATAATTTTATTCCTGTTGAAAGAAATATTGAAAGAAGCTCCCCATTCAAAATTTCCGGTTTTTACAGGAGCACCATCTAATGCGATTTCAATTCCCTTATTTTGTACCTCCCCTGAATTAACTAGCTGCCTTGCAAAACCAGTAGAAGCAGGTATGGTTATGTATTGCAAGAGGTCTTCTGTTCTTTTTACATAACCATCAACATGTAGATTTAGACGATTTGTAAAAAAACCAATATCTATTCCCGCATTGTATGCTTTGGTAGTTTCCCATTTCAATGCATCGTTAGCGGGGCCGCTATAGTAATCATCAGCATAGCCTGTTTGTACGGTTCCATTGAATGGATAATTATATACAAGCAGTTTTGACAAAGATGAATATGCGCCAATACCCTGGTTACCTGTTTCACCATAGCTGATCCGAAACTTGAGGTCACTTAGGTGTTTAATTTTACCGGCGATAAAATTCTCATCAAATGCTTTCCAGGCGAAGGCAACAGATGGAAAATTCGCCCATTTATTATCCTTGCCAAATTTGCTTGAACCATCTCTGCGCATAGAGAAGGTAACCAGATATTTATTATCGTAAGCATAATTCAACCTGCCTAAAAAAGAAACAAGTGTTGACTGATATTTATTGCCAAGCACCGGCATTTTTGTTTCGCCCGATTCAAGATTTTCGTTTTGTAATAGGTCACTCGTGAAATCCTGAGCTTCCACCCGCTTCCATTGCCCATTCGTGCGTTCATAGGTTCCCGCACCAAAAACATTTACATTATGTTTATTAAATTGTTTGTTATAGGTAAGGATACTTTCTGATACCAGGCTGTT
>Ga0136634_10000482_pt1 | contig 17623 bp, 20 predicted proteins | sample AntDrymUQ8332106_2_FD_104654 | JGI IMG/M metagenome (GOLD analysis project Ga0136634, IMG submission 104654) | Polar desert sand microbial communities from Dry Valleys, Antarctica - metaG UQ833 (21.06) | ecosystem: Environmental > Terrestrial > Soil > Desert | place: Antarctica: Dry Valley... | reverse complement strand
GCGGCCCCGGGCGACGAGCCCGCGGCCGAGAAGCCCAAGAAGAAGTCCGCGCCCAGGAAGAGAGCCGCCAAGAAGGTCGCGGCCGAGGACTCCTTCGGCGGCACCGCCGGCGAATCGAGCGACGACTCAGCGGAGTCGGCGCCCGCCGCGCCGATGGTGCTCTTCCAGGCGCCAGAGCCGACCGCGGCCCCGGCCCGCAAGCGGACCACCAGGAAGGTGTCGGCCAAGAAGTCCGGGGAGCCGGCCGAGGAATCGGCAACCGAGGCGGCGCCCGACCAGACGAAGGACGCGGCCCGCGGTGACCAGCCCGACGAGTCCCCTGACGACTCGGGCGGCGACTCAACCGATGGCGCGCCCACCCGCAGCCAGCGAGGCCGAGGACAGGGTCGGGGTGGCCAGGGTGCTAACCGCGGCGGCAGGTCCGGCCAGGGTGGTCAGCGAGGCAAGGGCTCCGAGCCCGCCGAGGACGAACCGTCGGACACCGACGACCAGGACGAATCCGACGACGAGACCGGGGACGGGGACGGGGAGGGGGGCGCCCGGCGTCGCCGTCGCCGTGGTGGTCGTCGTCGCCGCAAGCCCTCCGACGGTGAGGGCGGCGACAACGCCGACCACCAGGCCGACGACTCCGACGAATCGGATGACTCCGATGACTCCGAGGGGGAGAATGACAGCAACGGCTCGCGCAGGCGTCGCCGCAGGCGTCGTACCGGCGACGACGGGGACGGATCGGGCGACTCGGACAACGGCTCCCAGCGGGCGCGCAAGCAGCGCAACCCCGAGGACGAGATCACCAGCATCGGCGGCTCGACCCGTCTCGAGGCCAAGAAGCAGCGTCGCCGCGAGGGCCGGGAGGCCGGCCGCCGCCGCGCACCGATCGTCAGCGAGGCGGAGTTCCTCGCCCGGCGTGAGTCCGTCGACCGTGTCATGGTCATCCGCCAGAAGGACGACCTGACCCAGATCGGCGTCCTCGAGGACAAGGTGCTCGTCGAGCACTACGTCGCCCGGGAGTCGCAGACCTCGCTGATCGGCAACGTCTACCTCGGTCGGGTGCAGAACGTGCTCCCCTCCATGGAGGCCGCCTTCGTCGACATCGGCAAGGGTCGCAACGCAGTCCTATACGCCGGGGAGGTGAACTGGGCGGCCTTGGGCCACAAGGACGGGCAGCCGCGAAAGATCGAGTCGGTGCTCTCCTCGGGGCAGACGATCCTCGTGCAGGTGAGCAAGGACCCCGTCGGCCATAAGGGAGCCCGACTCACCGGACAGGTGAGCCTCCCGGGGCGGTTCCTTGTCTACGTCCCGGACGGCAACACCTCCGGGATCTCGCGCAAGCTCCCCGACACCGAGCGCAACCGCCTCAAGACCTTGCTCAAGCAGATCGTGCCCGACAGCGCCGGCGTCATCGTGCGTACTGCCGCGGAAGGCGCCTCGGAGGAGGAGCTGACGCTCGACGTCGAGCGGCTGACCGCGCGGTGGGCGGAGATCGAGGAGAAGGTCAAGGCCGGCAAGTCGCCCCAGATGCTCTACGGCGAGCCTGACCTCACCCTCAAGGTGGTCCGCGACCTGTTCACCGAGGACTTCGCCAAGCTGGTCGTCCAGGGTGACGATGCCTGGAACCTCGTGGAGGACTACGTCTCCCATGTCGCGCCCGACCTGCAGGTGCGGCTCGAACGCTACGATCCCGGCGAGAACGGCTCAGCGGCCAAGTTGGATCTGTTCACCACCTATCGCGTCGACGAGCAGATCGCCAAGGGCCTCGACCGCAAGGTCTGGCTCCCCTCCGGAGGCTCGCTGATCATCGACCGCACCGAAGCGATGACAGTCGTCGACGTCAACACCGGGAAGTTCACCGGCTCGGGCGGCAACCTGGAGGAGACGGTCACCAAGAACAACCTCGAGGCCGCGGAGGAAATGGTGCGCCAGCTCCGTCTGCGCGACATCGGCGGCATCATCGTCATCGACTTCATCGACATGGTTCTGGAGTCCAACCGTGACCTGGTCCTGCGTCGTCTGGTGGAGTGTCTCGGTCGTGACCGGACCCGTCACCAGGTGGCCGAGGTGACCTCGCTCGGCCTGGTCCAGATGACCCGCAAGCGGATCGGTACCGGGCTGCTCGAGGCGTTCAGCACCGACTGTGAGCACTGCAAGGGACGCGGCTTGGTCGTGCACGAGCACCCGGTCGAGTCCGGGTCGAGGTCCGAGGACGATGACTCGCGCGGACGCGGTCGAGGCCGAGGAGCGCGCAACCGGGGTCGTGGCAGCGACAGCGGAAACGGTGGCGGTAGCGGCGGCAACGGCAGCGGGAATGGCGGAGCGGCCTCCGTGAAGCCATCACCGGCAGACCTCGCCAAGTCCCGGCCCCCGGAGAAGGTCGCCGATGACGAGGCGACGGACGTCCCGGACACTGAAGCCACGGTGACGGACGTGCCGCACAAGGACGTGCCTAGGCAGGAAGCCACCGCAGGGGGTGCCGAGGAGCAGGGCCAGAAACAGGCCGACCAGACCGTGGTCGGCACCCCGAAGGCGTCCGACCACCAGCCCCAGCACGTCCCGACTGAGACACCTGCTGCCCGTACTCCGGACGAGACACCGGACGAGGACCCAGTCGAGGCACCCCGGGTGGTCACCAGCACCCGGAGGCGTACGGCGCGCCGCCCGGCCGGTCCTCCGGGCCAGCTCAGCGAGACGGCCGCGCCTTCTGGTGCAGGCAGGCAGGCGGGCCCCTCGGCCGAACCCGTCGACATCCCTGTCGAGCCGGCCAGCGCCGGTCACGCTTCCGAGGCAGTGCCCGACGAACCGTTCGAGACCGCTCCCCACGGGGACCCCGCGTGGCCCTCCGACGGAGCCGTTGGCTCCGGCGGAACCCACGAGAGCACCACCGAGGGAGATGAAGGGGGCGCGGAGGGGGAGGACGCAAGCAACGCGAACTCGCTTCTGCACGTGCCGATCAAGCGCAAGGGGTCACGCAAACGCTGAGGGCCGGGAGTCCGGGGAGCCCAGTCAAGGCGCCGTTTTGACCCTGCGACCGGCCAACCCGTAAAGTCGACCCTCGGTGTGCTCGCACACCCGCACCACCTGCGCGGATCGGGCCCCCGACATACCTTTCGGGGTGGCGAGTGCGCCGACGCAGAGCCTTCAGACTTTTTGAACCAGACCCGAGGAGAGTGAGTCCGCCGTGTACGCAGTTGTGCGCGCTGGCAGCAAGCAGCAGAAGGTTGCTGTGGGCGATGTCATCGAGATCGACAAGATCGAGACCGGCGTCGGCGAGTCGCTGACCCTTCCCGTGGTGATGGTCGTCGATGGTGACCAGGTCACCGCCACCGGCCTGGACAAGGCCGGCGTGACCGTTGAGGTCCTCGGTGCCACCAAGGGCCCCAAGATCGTGATCCAGAAGTTCAAGAACAAGACCGGCTACAAGAAGCGCCAGGGTCACCGCCAGAAGTACACCCAGGTCAAGGTCACCGACATCACCGTCTGACTCCTCCCGGTGGTTGCGCTCCTCGAAACCACCTCCACCACGAAGGACTACCACTCATGGCTCACAAGAAGGGTGCAGCGTCCACCAAGAACGGGCGCGACTCCAACTCCCAGCGCCTCGGTGTGAAGCGCTACGGCGGACAGCGCGTCAACGCCGGCGAGATCATCGTCCGCCAGCGTGGCACCCACTTCCACCCGGGCAGCGGCGTCGGCCGCGGCGGCGACGACACCCTGTTCGCGCTGATCGCGGGCAACGTGGAGTTCGGCACCAAGCGTGGTCGCCGCGTCGTCAACATCGCGCCGGCGGGGGAGTAGCTCCCGCAGCTGATCCGATCCACCAGCGAGGGCGTTCCTGAGATCATCAGGGGCGCCCTTTCGCCCTTTTCGCACGAGCCGTCCCACGACCCGTTTCAGGACCCGAAAGGACACACGATGGCAGTGCCGACGTTCATCGACCGCGTGACGCTGCACATCGTTGCCGGTCGGGGAGGCAACGGGGTGGCCTCGGTCCACCGCGAGAAGTTCAAGCCCCTCGGTGGCCCTGACGGCGGGAACGGCGGGCCGGGTGGATCGGTGATCCTGCGCGTCGACTCAGATGTCACCACGCTGATCGAGTACCACCACAGGGCCCAGCGCACCGCCGAGAACGGCGGACACGGCGCGGGAGGACACCGCAACGGTGGCCATGGCGAGGACCTGGTCCTGCCGGTCCCGGAAGGCACGGTCGTGACCGACCAGTCCGGTGCGGTCCTGGCCGACCTCGTCGGTCCGGGCACCGAGTTGGTGATCGCCCAGGGCGGGCGAGGAGGGCTCGGTAACGCCGCCCTGGCCTCGGCCAAGCGCAAGGCACCCGGCTTCGCCCTGCTCGGCGAACCGGGCGACGACCTCGTCGTCTGCTTCGAGCTCAAGGTCGTCGCCGACGTAGGACTGGTCGGCTTCCCGAGCGCCGGCAAGTCCAGCCTGATCGCCGCCCTCTCCCGGGCACGGCCCAAGATCGCGGACTACCCGTTCACCACGCTCGTTCCCAACCTCGGTGTGGTGAAGGCCGGTGACACCACCTTCACTGTTGCCGACGTGCCCGGCCTGATCGAAGGAGCCAGCGAGGGTCGTGGCCTGGGACACGACTTCCTGCGCCACATCGAGCGCTGCGCCGCCATCGTGCACGTGGTCGACCTCGCCACCCTGGAGCCGGGCCGGAACCCGATGGGCGACCTCGAGGTGATCGAGCAGGAGCTGCAGCGGTACGGCGGGCTCGAGGACCGCCCCCGACTCGTAGCCTTGAACAAGGTGGACGTCCCTGACGGACGCGACATGGCTGACCTGGTGACCGAGGAGATCGGCCAGCTGGGCTGGAAGGTGTTCTCCGTGAGCGCCGCCAGCCACGAAGGGCTGCGCGAGCTGATGTTCGCAATGGCCGGGATCGTGGCTGCCCGAAGAGCCCAGGAGCCGGTCACGGAGACGACGCGGATCGTGATCCGTCCGAAGGCACTGACCGGGGGCACCGAGTTCACCGTCAAGGCCGTGCGCACCGATGACGGGGGCGAGGGCTGGCGCGTGCGCGGCGAGAAGCCCGAGCGTTGGATCCGCCAGACCGACTTCGGCAACGAGGAGGCGGTGGGATTCCTCGCGGATCGCCTCAACCGGCTGGGGGTGGAGCAGAAGCTTGTCGAGCTCGGTGCCGTCGAGGGTGACCCCGTCCTCATCGGTGACCCTGCCAACGCCGTCGTGTTCGACTTCAAACCGGGGATCGACGCCGGTGCCCAGATGCTGGGGCGCCGTGGCGAGGACCAGCGTTTCGCCGAGGACCGACCCGCCGCCGGGCGTCGCCGCGCCATCGACGAGGCCATGCCCGAGCGCGGTGAGACCGAGGTCCGAGCCGACGTCGCCCGCCGCCTCGACTCCTCGAGGGCCGGTCGCGAGGTCGAGGACGAGGGATGAGTCGGGACGCCGTGCAGCGCGCCACGCGCGTGGTGGTCAAGGTCGGCTCCTCGTCGCTGACGACCGCTGAGGGCGGGATCGACCCGGAGCGCGTGCGCGGCCTGGTGGACAGCCTGATCGGCGTCCGCAAGCGCGGCGCCGACCTGGTGCTGGTCTCGTCCGGTGCGATCGCGGCCGGTCTGTCGCCGCTCGCGTTCAAGCGCCGACCGCGTGACCTGGCCCGCCAGCAGGCGGCGGCGTCGGTCGGACAGGGTCTCCTCGTCCACCGCTACACCGAGGAGTTCGCCCGGCACGGCCAGGTGACCGGTCAGGTGCTGCTCACCCTCGACGACGTCACCCGACGAAGCCACTACCGCAACGCGCAGCGCACCTTCGCCAAGCTGCTCGAGCTCGGGGTGGTGCCGATCGTCAACGAGAACGACACGGTGGCCACCTCCGAGATCCGGTTCGGCGACAACGACCGGCTCGCGGCGCTCACAGCGCACCTGGTGCACGCGGACCTGCTGCTCCTCCTCTCCGACGTCGACGGGTTGTATGACGCCCCGCCAGGTCTGGCGTCGAGCCGGCTGATCCCTGAGGTGACCGACACCAGCCAGCTCGACGGCATCCGCGTCGGCCGAGCCGGAGGATCCCGGGTCGGCACCGGCGGCATGCAGACCAAGCTCGAAGCCGCCCGGATCGCCACCGGCGCCGGAATCCCCGTCGTCCTCACCGACATGGCACACGGGCTCGCTGCCTTGGCCGGGGAGCAGACCGGGACGCTTTTCCACCCCACCGGCCGACGTAGGCCGACCAGGCTGCTCTGGCTGGCGCACGCCACCGAGCCCAAGGGTCGGATCGTGCTCGACGAGGGGGCCGTGCGCGCGGTCACCGAGCGTCGGGCCTCGTTGTTGCCTGCCGGCATCACCGGCGTGGCGGGCGGGTTCGTGGCCGGTGACCCGGTCGACCTGGTCGACGAGCGCGGCCGGGTGGTCGCCCGAGGCCTGGTCAACTACGACGCCAGCGAGCTGCCTGGGCTGCTAGGACGCTCTACCCACGACCTGGCCCGTGAGCTGGGTGCGGCGTACGAACGGGAGGTCGTGCACCGCGACGACCTCATAGTTTTCTAGAACGGCCCACGAAAAAGTCTGTTTCCCTTCGCTTGGCCGTCCACTTCGTGGACACTTGGCTCTCTGAGTGCTGTGCCCGGTGCCTAGGGGGGTTGCGTGAACAAGGCCGTACGTCACTGGCACGTCACCTTGACCCTCTCTGGTGAGGCTGCCGAGCCGCTCCTCGTCCGAGGGGCGATGCAGCGACTCAGCGAGGAGCGCCAGTTCCTGGACTCGGTGATCTCCGCCGGTCAGTCGGTCGAGATCCAGTTCTGGGACGAGGGCGAGAGCATGCTCGACGTCGCCTCGCTGGCGATGCGCCTGTGGAACGAGCACCGTGTGTCCGCGAGGCTCCCCAACTGGGAGGTGGTCGGCCTCGAGATCATGGAGAAGGACCTCCGCGAGAGTCGCGGGGCGATGGGGCGACGCGCCTGAGTGCAGCGGAGTTCCCGCTAGACGATGCTGACCCTCGAAGAACCTCCGTCGATGACCACTAGGCTGAGTCCATGCCCGACTCCGCCTTCACTGCGGTCGCCACCAGGGCCCGGATGGCGTCCAACGAGCTGGCGCTCGCCACCCGCGCGGTCAAGGATGCCGCGCTGGAGGCGATGGCCGAAGCGCTCCTGGCCGATGAGGGGCGCATCCTCACCGCCAACCTGGCCGACGTCGAGATGGCGTCCGCAGCCGGAATTTCCGAGCACCTTGTCGACCGGCTCCGCCTGGACCGCTCCAGGCTCGTGTCGATGGCTCAGGGGCTGCGTGAAGTGGCCGGTCTGCCCGACCCGGTCGGTGAGGTGGTCCGCGGCTCGACGCTCGCCAACGGGTTGCAGCTGCGCCAGGTTCGGGTGCCCTTCGGGGTCGTCGGGATCATCTACGAGGCCAGGCCCAACGTCACCGCAGACGCCGCTGGCATCTGCCTGAAGAGCGGCAACGCGGTGCTGCTGCGTGGTTCCTCCAGCGCGCTGCAGTCCAACGCCGCGATCGTGACCACGCTTCGGCGGGCGGCGTGGAAGTCCGGACTGCCCGAGGACGTCGTGCAGCTGGTTCCGGGGGAGGGGCACGAATCGGTCAAGGAGCTGATCCGGGCCCGCGGCCTGGTCGACGTCCTCATCCCGCGCGGCGGTGCCGGCCTGATCGCATCGGTGGTCGAGCAGTCGACCGTGCCGGTCATCGAGACAGGCGTGGGCAACTGCCACGTCTACGTCGACTCTGCGGCCGACCTCGACATGGCCGAGCGGATCGTGCTCAACGCCAAGACCCACCGCACCTCGGTGTGCAACGCCGCCGAGTCACTCCTGGTGCACGCGGACGTGGCCGCGGAGTTCGTCCCGCGCATAGTTCGGTCACTGCAGGACGCCGAGGTGCTGATCCACGGCGACGCGGTGTTCGCCGGTCAAGAGGGGGTGCTGCCCGCCACCGAGGAGGACTGGTCGACGGAGTACCTCGCGCTCGAGGTCTCCGCGGCCGTCGTACATTCCCTCGATGCGGCGATCGCCCACATCCGGAAGTACTCCTCCGCACACTCGGACGCGATCGTCACCGGCTCGCAGACCAGTGCGCAGCGGTTCGTCGCGGCAGTCGACTCGGCTGCGGTGCTGGTGAACGCCTCGACCAGGTTCACCGACGGCGGGGAGTTCGGTTTCGGTGCCGAGATCGGCATCTCCACCCAGAAGCTGCACGCGCGCGGCCCGATGGGCCTGCCGGAGATGACGTCCACCAAGTACGTCGTCACCGGGGACGGCCACATCCGGTGAAGCTGATCTGGCTGACGTTGGGCTTCGGCGCGGTCTCAGCCGTAATCCCCATCTTCAACATGGAGGCCTACATCTCCGTGCTCTACGCCAACAACCAGGACCACTCGGCCCTGACCATTGCGTTCGTCGGGTCCCTGGGCCAGAACGTGGGAAAGCTGGTCTGGTACTACATCTGCCTCGGGGCACTCGATCTTCCCTGGCTCAGGAAGCGGCTGGACACCCCGAAGCGCCAGGCCAGCTTCCAGCGCTGGCGCAGCTTCGTACAAGGCCGTCCCCTGATGAGCGGCGTTCTCACCTTCATCTCGGCTGCCGTGGGATTCCCGCCGTTCTTCGCGATGGCGATGGTGGCGGGCACCCTGAAGATGAACGTGGTGGTCTTCTTCATCGCCGGTCTACTGGGCCGGACCCTCTTCTTTCTGGCGTGGCTGCTCGGGGTCGGCCTGATCTTCAACTGAGCGGGCTCAGCCCTCGGGGAACCCGTGCGCCACGGACGCGATATCCCTGGTAGGTCCCGCTGTGAAGGATCTGACGACCGCCTCGGTGGCCCAGGAGGTTACCACCGAGGTACGGGAAGCCATGATCAGCAAGCCGGTGGTCGACCGTTCCTGGATCCTCGAGGTCGAAGGCCGGCTGAGGGCCGAACAGGCTGACCGTGGAGCGTGCCCAGCCGATAGGCTGTCCGCCATGCCGAGTCTCCTGCTGCTGCTGCCGCTGAACACCGATGAGGGCCCCGGGCTCACGCCCTACGTGATCGGCATCGGCACCTTGCTGCTCCTGTTCGCCCTGATGGCCACACTCCTGGCCTTCGGCAAGGGACGCGAGCACTCCTGATCGAGAAGCCTGCCCGTCTCTCCGACGAGCCCGTGCAGCCCGCCACTGGTCGGCGGGTCGGTGTGATGGGCGGAACCTTCGACCCGATCCACCACGGTCACCTCGTGGCTGCGAGCGAGGTGCAAGCGTGGTTCGACCTCGACGAGGTCGTGTTTGTCCCCACCGGGGAGCCCTGGCAGAAGTCTGACCGGGTGGTCTCTCAAGCCGAGCATCGCTACCTGATGACCGTCGTGGCGACGGCGTCCAACCCCCGGTTCACCGTCTCCCGCGTCGACATCGATCGAGGGGGGCCGACGTACACCATCGACACCCTGCGTGACCTGGCCACCGCCCTGCCTGACGCGGACCTCTACTTCATCACCGGAGCGGACGCTCTCGCCGAGATCTTCACCTGGCGCGACGCCAAGGAGCTGTTCGGGCTGGCCCGTTTCGTCGGTTGCACGCGACCGGGCTACGAGATGAGCCCCAGCACCCTGCACGGGATCCCCAGCGACCGCGTGACCATCCTGGAGATCCCGGCCCTGGCGATCTCCTCCACCGAGTGCCGCGAGCGCCGGGCGAAGGGCGAGCCCGTCTGGTATCTCGTACCGGACGGGGTGGTGCAGTACATCGCCAAGCACAAGCTCTACTCCACGAAGGTGCAGGCCGAATGACCGCAACCGAGCACGCCATCGAACTGGTGCACGCTGCCGCCCAGGCCGCATCGGACAAGCTGGCCGAGAACATCCTGGCCTTCGACGTCAGCGAGCAGCTGGTGATCACTGACGCCTTCCTGCTCTGCTCCGCGGCCAACGAGCGGCAGGTCAAGTCGATCGTCGATGAGGTCGAGGACAAGCTGCGGGAGATCGGCGCGAAGCCCGTACGCCGGGAGGGCGAGCGCGACGGACGATGGGTGCTGATCGACTACGCCGACGTCGTCGTGCACGTCCAGCACACCGAGGAGCGTGAGTTCTATGCCCTCGAGCGTCTCTGGCGTGACTGCCCGGTGATCCCGCTGCCTGCAGATGTGACCTCCGGTCGTGGTCGCTGACCTGCGCGCGGTCACCCTCGAAGGGCGCGGCCGGAGCGTGATCTTGCTGCGCCACGGGCAGACGGCCTGGAACGTCGAAGGTAGGGCGCAGGGGCACACCGACGTCGGCCTGGATGACATCGGCCGCGGCCAGGCCGAGGCGGTGGCCCCGGTCCTGGCTGCTCTCGACCCGGTCCTGCTCGTCACCAGCGACCTGGCGAGGGCACGCGAGACCGCGGCTTCCCTGGAGAAGGAGACCGGGCTGACGGCCGTCGAGGACCCCCGGTGGCGCGAGTACGACCTGGGTGAGCGCACCGGGCTCACCCTCGCCGAGTTCGGGGAGCGGATCGGCGCGGAGTTCGACGGCTGGTGGGACACCCACGCGCACGTAGAGGTGGCGGGCGCGGAGTCGCCGGAGCAGCTCGCAGACCGGGTGCTCCCGGCGTTCGAGGAGGTCCTGGGGCGGCTGGGGGAGGGCGAGACCGCGGTGGTGGTCACCCACGGCGCGTCGCTCAGGGTGGCGGTGGCGGGCATCCTCGGCTGGCCCATCGAGAGCGCCACCGACCTCGAGACGATGCACAACTGTGGCTGGGCGACGCTCGCCGAGACGGGGTCAGGGAGACTGCGTCTGTCGTCGTACAACCGGACCGTCGCGCGGTCCGTCCCCGATTAGCATCGCCGGTCGGCGTTGGCTAGGATTCCCCGCGTTGCCCAGATTCGGGCGATGGGGCTGTGGCGCAGTTGGTAGCGCACCTGCATGGCATGCAGGGGGTCAGGGGTTCGAATCCCCTCAGCTCCACCAAACTCGCAGGTCACGGGCCATGTTCTCAATCCCTAACAGGGGGAGAGCATGGCCCTTCACCGCCTTGTGCACCTGGCCGCCATGACGCCGATCACCAGTTCACACGTCCCTCTCGCCGCTGCGCCGACCGCTGACCTTGAGCCGACCTGGAACGTCGCAGAGCTAGCTCGCCGAGGAACGAACACGCTGCTCAAGGAGCGAATGCTGAACAGGCCAGGACACGGCAGCGGGGGCGTCCTCAGCGTCTCCAGCTCGTTCAAATGATCTCGTCGAACTGTGGCTCGCCGACTTGGATCTGCGGGACATCCAGGGCAACACCAAGCAGAACTACCGTGACGACCTTCGTCTCCACGTCTGCCCGGTGTTCGAGAAGTACACACTCGGTGAGATCACCACCGACGTGTCGAGTGGTTCCTCAAGTCCGAGCGGAAGGTCTCCTACTCCCGCGCCGAACACTCTCGAACAGTGGAGACGCTGCACCGAGCTCGTGCGCGACGTGGTCGATCGCGAAGAGCACGCGCGGAGTTTCCCAGCTGGTTCGCGATCCTCGCGAGGAACCACCTGCTGACCGGCCTCTGAAACCGCCAGAATCCTTCCCTGCGTCTTCGTGGCTCGTCTCCCTCATACCCGAAGACATCTCTGCACGATCCGACTGCGCCCGCCCTGCATCCCAGAACGCCCTACTAGGGGGTGGCCGGCTCGAGTGCGATCGCGAGGGAACCGATCACGGCGGGGCACTGCGGTCACCGAATGGCGGTGTATCAACCAGGCCACCTGCCCGCCTAGGGTTGGTCGCGTCCCGGTCGCAGTGCCACCCAAAGACCGCATCTGCGACAGATGTAGGCCGCCGCGGGTTCCCCAAGCGCATGCAGCTTGGGCCGAGGCATCGTCCTGCCACAGCAGGAGCACACCCACGCGTCGCTCGCCTGCGTCGACTTAGTCATCAATGCATTGTGACTTGCCTGGAGTGCCCCGACCGGAGGACCTTCCCGGCAGAGGGGGGCATTTCAGATCCGACCTGCCAGATTCCAGGGGCAGCGACCCATCACAACCCGGTGGCGCTCACTCCATCGTGCTCAGTCCTCGATCGCTGGACCGCCATCGCAGCCGTCGCGGCGATCACCACTAGGGCGCCGAGCCACTGACGCGCATCGAGGCGTTCACCGACCAGGAAGCCCGCAGCCACGCCGAAGACCGGGATGAGCGGCAGGAACGACCCAGCCACAGAGGCGTCGAGATCGCGGAGTGCGCCGAGGTAGAACCAGAACGCCAGCCCGTAGTACAGGCATCCGGATGCCCCGGCGGCCGCCCACGTGGCCGCGCTGTGGCCACCCAGAGACCAGCCGGTTCCCCCGGCGAGTTCGACGGTGGTGGCTAGGACGACAGCGAACGCCAATGCAGCGAACTGCTGGGCGAGCACGACCGGAAGCGAGGCGTCGCCAGGCAGGAGTTGGCGGGCGGCGACGGTGTAGAGGGCGCAGCAGGCGACCGCGGCCAAGGTCAGGACTACTCCGACGGTGCTGGCGTCGGCGCCGGGTTGGTAGACGATCAGCAGCACGCCTGCCACGGCGACCGCGAGTGCGAAGACAAGACGCCGAGGAACATGTTCGCGCAGTAGTACTACCGCGAGGAGCACGATGAGGATCGGCTCGACGGCCCAGAGCAAGACCGACATGCTCGCGGTAATCGAGACGAGGCCAAGCAGGCCGAGGGCATAGGCCAGCCCGGGGTTGAGCAGCCCCAGGGCGGTGAGCCTGCGAGTGGCAGGGCTCCAGGTGAGGAGCTCGCTGCGGACCAAGCACGCGACCAGCAGGAAGGCGCAGCTGGCGGTGAGCTGCATCGGCAGCAAGGTGAGGGGGGCGATGTCGTCGAGGACCTGCTTGGTGACGACGGTTCCGGCGCCCCAACAGGCGGTGGCGGCAACCAGCGGGAGGGCGGACACGGCGCGGCGGTAGGTGGCTGTGTTGGGCATGGCAAAGCAACTCCGAACCAGAGTTCGACTGGCTGAACAGGAGCGGCGGGCCGCTACCCGGCCGTGCGGTCAGTTCGCCGGGTCTTCCCCGTCGCAGCAGTTGTAGGCGGGCACGCGGCACGGCTTGGTGAGCCGAAGGAAGCGTGCCTGTTTTGCCACGACCCAGACGTTACTCCGGTTCGAGGCCGAGGTCGCTGGCCAGTTGTCGGACCCGTGCAGTGATGTCGTCACTTATCAGCCGCATGCGTTCGGCTCCTTCAATACCGCGCTCGGATGGCTCATCGGTGTCCCAGGTCTCGACGTGGGTGCCCTCGACCGGCTCGACGCGCGCCTCGCTGCCCACGATGACGACCTAGTCCGCGGCCCGCACCGGGTCCGGTGTCACCGATTTCGCTACCTCGCTGCGTATGTCGACACCGACCTCGAGCAGTGAGCTCAGGGACAGGTCGTTCAGGCGCGCGCCGGGGTGAGTGCCGGCCGACTCCACGTCGGCGTGCTCTCCGGCCAGTTGGCGCATGAGTCCTGCGGCCACCTGTGACTTGCCACCGTTCTTGACGCAGATGAACAGGACGCTGCGTCTCTCAGCCACCTGGTCGCCCGGTCTCTACTGCTATTCGAGGACGGACGTGGGCAGCTCGAGGTCAGGCACGAGCTCGACGAGCATTGCTCGGACTCGACCATCGAGGTCAGCGATGATCTTGCGAACGGTTGCTTCGTCCTGCCCGCCGGGGTCGGCGACGGGCCAGTCGGTGTACTTCACGCCCGGGACGTAGGGGCATTCCTCGCCGCAGCCCAGTGTGATCGCCATCGTGCTGGCGGCGATGGTGTCGCGGGTCAACAGCTTGGGCTGCTCCCGGGAGGTGTCGAGACCGAGGTTCTCCAGGACCTCAGCGACCTCGGGGTGGATGTGCTCGCCGGGCTGGGTGCCGGCGGAGAGGGCGGTGACGCGGCCGCGCGCGTAGTGCTCGGTGAGGACGCGGCTGATCACCGAGCGGCCGCCGTTGCGAACGCAGGCGAACACCACCTGTAGGACACGTGCGGGTTCCATGCCTAGATCGGTCATGGTCATGAGCGCGCTCGTGCCATGGTAGTGCCCGCGGGGGTGCTGGGAGGGAAGAAGCGCCGTGCCCAGAGGCTGACGTAGACCAGGCCCACCAGCACAGGAACCTCGATGAGAGGTCCCACGACACCGGCCAGCGCCTGCCCCGAGGTCACGCCGAAGACGCCGATGGCGACGGCGATCGCGAGCTCGAAGTTGTTGCCGGCCGCGGTGAACGAGACTGCCGTGGCGCGCTGGTAGTCGAAGCCGAGGGCCCTGGTCAGAGCCATGGAGCCGAACCACATGAGCAGGAAGTACGCCAGCAGTGGCAGGGCGATCCTGGCCACGTCCAACGGTTGGTTGGTGATGGTGTCCCCCTGCAGCGCGAACAGCAGGACGATGGTGAAGAGCAGACCGTAGAGAGCCGCCGGGCCGATCCGTGGCAGGAGCGTTGTCTCGTACCACTCGCGGCCCTTGGCGCGCTCGCCGAGGGTGCGGGTGAGGTAGCCGGCCAGGAGTGAGATGCCGAGGAAGATCAGGACGGGCTTCGCGATCTCCCACATGGAGACGTTCAGGGCGGCTTGCTCGAGTCCGAGCCAGCCGGGCAGGACCTGGAGGTAGAAGTAGCCGAGCAGCGCGAAGGCGAGGATCTGGAAGACAGCGTTGATGGCGACCAGGATGGCGGCGGCCTCGCGGTCACCGCAGGCCAGGTCGTTCCAGATCAGCACCATGGCGATGCAGCGAGCGAGCCCGACGATGATCAGGCCGGTGCGGTACTCCGGGAGGTCCGGGAGCAGCAGCCACGCGAGCGCGAACATCAGCGCGGGACCCAGAACCCAGTTCAGGAAGATAGAGGTGCCGAGGAGGCGCCAGTCGCCGGTGACATGGCCGAGCTCGTCGTACCGCACCTTGGCCAGGACGGGGTACATCATCACCAGCAGGCCGATGGCGATCGGCAGCGAGACCGAGCCCACCTCGACCGCGGCGAGAGCATCATCGAGTCCGGTCACCCATCGGCCGAGCAGCAGGCCGGCGACCATCGCGACGCCGATCCACACCGGCAGGAACCGGTCCAGGGTGGAGAGCCGCTGCATGACCGCGTTGTCGGACCCAGGTGCAGGCGATTCCTTGACGATGTCGCTCACGCGTGACCCCCCACGCCGGCCGGGGCGTCATGGGGACTGGCCGTGAACAGGCTTCCCAGGGCGGATATGGCCTCGGGTCGAGCCTTGTAGAACACCCAGGTGCCGCGCTTGTCCCGGTCCAGCAGACCACTCTCGTGCAGCACCTTCAGGTGGTGGCTGATCGTCGGTTGGGACAGGTCGAAGTGCGGCAGCAGGTCACACACGCACGCCTCAGCACCCTCGTGGGAGAGGACCAGCGACAGCAGACGCAAACGGGCGGGATCGGCGATCGCCTTGAGCATCGGCACCATGCCCGCCGCCTGCTCAACACTGATCGGCTGCTGAGCCAGCGGGACGCAGCAGGCCAAGGGGTCGGCGACCGGGAGGTCACGGACGCTGAGGGGAGAGTTAGACACACGTCAATGTTGACAGATGTCGATACCTGCTGCCAACTGCCGTCCTGTCACCATCTACCGTCACGTTGGCGGCCTCGTGGGAGTGGCACCGAACATCAGCGCGGCGGCTACGGCTGCCAGACCGGCGAGGACCAGGAATGCGTCGGCGTAGGAGCCGAGAAGTGCGGCCAGCGCCGCGCCCGCGAACGGCGCCGCGGCGGAGGCGACCAATGCGGGCGCGGTCAGGATGCCGTTGAGTGTGCCGTAGGCGGCCGGCCCCCACCTGTCCGTCACGGCCGTGGCCTGGACAAGGGTGTAGACGCCGCGCGCCAGGCCCAGGACCATCCCGAGAACCACCAGCAGACCAACGGAGTCCGGCGCGAGAGCCAGGGCAGCCGTGGCGACGGCCACAGCGCCGATCACGAGGACGCCGCGTGAGGTGACCGAGGTGGCGGCGGCGAAGCGCGCGTACCCCAGCCGGCCGGCCACCTGCCCGATCCCGCCCAGGCCCAGCGCGAGGGCCGCGAGGTTGCGGGTCATGCCCTGCTCGACCAGCATCGGCACCAGGTTGATGACGACCGCGAAGACCGCCAGACCGGTCAGGGCGTTCGCGAGAGTCAGCAGCAGGAACGGCGTGCTTCGGGCGACCGCTGTGATCTGAGCAGTGTCGTGCATGGCCGCGTTGCCGCGGCCCTCAACGGCGTGGTGCGCGCTACGCCAGGGATGGTTCAGGCCCCACCAGTGCAGCGGGACCGTGATCAGCACGAGCCCCGTCAGAAGCACGAGGTAGGCCTGCCGCCAACCGAGCCGGTCGTCCAGGGCGGAGGCCAAGGGAGCGAAGACGGTGCTGGCCAGGCCCGCGACCAGGGTCAGGGTGGTGAGGGCGCGGACGCGACGATCACCGCCCCAGCGTGTCAACGCGGCGAAGGCAGGCGGGTAGAGGGTCCCGGCCATCGCGGCTCCGGTCATCACCCAGCCTGCGTAGAACACCGGCAGGTTCGGCGCCAGGGAGACGGTGGCGATCCCGGGGATGGCGACCAGGGAGGCGGCTGTCATCACTTTGCGGGGGCCGAAGGCGTCGATGTGTCGCCCGACCCAGAGGCCGACCCCTCCGGCGACGAACTGGGAGAGGGAGAACGCACCGGTGACAGCGACGCTCGACCACCCGGTCTCGGCGGTGATGGAGGACTGGAGCGCCGCGAACGCGTAGTAGAGGCAGCCCCACGAGATGATCTGGACGGTGCTGAGCACCACGACCACGCGCCGAAGCTCGGCGACCTGGAGGGCGCCGGGCTGCCGGGCGGCCGAGTGCGCGTCGGCCGTGGCTTCACTCACCAGGTCACAGGCACAGACTGAGAGCCGTGCGGGTCAGCGCCGGGGCGACCAAGGTCACCAGCTGAGGCTCCGCCGCGGCTGGCGCGCCGCAACAGCCACCGGCCGAGGCGACCGCGTCCGGGTCGTCGAACGTCCCGGCACCGTTGCACACGCCGGTTTCTGGCAGCGCCAGCTCGACGCGGCCTGCGGCCTCCAGGTCTCCGTCGAGGGCAGCCACGACGGAGCGAACCTGCTCGAAACCCGTCATCGCCAGAAACGAGGGGGCCCGGCCGTAGGACTTCATCCCGACCAGGAACAGACCGTCCTCGGGCTGGGACAGCTCCTTGTAGCCGTGTGGAGCCACGTCACCGCACGAGTGGTGGTCGGGGTGGATCTGGTCAGCCAGGACCCGAGCCGCGCCGAGCGCGGGGTCCAGGTCCAGGCGCACCTCGGAGAGGAAGCCGAAGTCGGGCCGGAAGCCGGTGACCACGATGACCTCGTCGACATCGCTGACCTGTTGACCGGTGAGCGAGCTGATGGTGAGGCGACCGTCGTCCTGGTTGATGACGGACTTGGTGCGGAACTGGGTGACGTTGGTGACATGCCCGCTGGCGGCAGCGGCCTTGGCCTCCTGGCCGAGCTTGCCGCGCCGCTCTAGCTGGTCGTTGTCGCCACCGCCGAACGCGTCCCCGACGCTGGGACGGCGCAGCAACCAGGAGACCCGGGTCGAAGCATCCTTGTTCGCGAGCTTGGACAGTCCGATGAGAACCCCCTGAGCCGAGGCACCCTTGCCGGCCACGGCGACGTGCCTGCCGGCGTACCGCGCCGCGACGGCGGGGGCGTCGAAGTCGGGGATGGCGTAGGTGATGCGCTCGGCGTT
>Ga0136634_10000481_pt1 | contig 17648 bp, 15 predicted proteins | sample AntDrymUQ8332106_2_FD_104654 | JGI IMG/M metagenome (GOLD analysis project Ga0136634, IMG submission 104654) | Polar desert sand microbial communities from Dry Valleys, Antarctica - metaG UQ833 (21.06) | ecosystem: Environmental > Terrestrial > Soil > Desert | place: Antarctica: Dry Valley... | reverse complement strand
TAATATAATTACCCGTACATCCAGTGAACTCGACCTGCGTGACCAGGTGGCAGTCAGCGAATTTTTCCAGGATGAACGCCCCATGTATGTTTTCCTTGCAGCAGCAAAAGTGGGGGGTATTATGGCCAACCAGACATATCCTGCTAATTTCATTTTTGATAATCTTTGTATTCAAAACAACATCATACATGCTGCATATCAATCAGGTGTTGAAAAATTATTATTCCTCGGCAGCAGTTGTATCTATCCCAAAAATGCACCCCAGCCAATCAGGGAAGATTATTTAATGACCGGAGTACTGGAGCCAACAAACGCTCCCTATGCCATTGCTAAAATAGCGGGTATAAATATGTGCCAGGCTTACCACAGGCAATATGGTAGCCGGTTTATCAGTGTTATGCCTACCAATTTATATGGCCCCGGTGATCGCTACAATTTACAAAATTCGCATGTTCTCCCGGCATTGATCAGGAAGTTTCATGAGGCCAGGATAAACAGGAATGCCAGTGTAACTATATGGGGTAGTGGTAAACCAAGGCGGGAATTTTTGCATGTGGATGATGCCGCTATGGCCTGTTATTTTTTAATGCAGAAATATGAATCACCTGAAATAATCAATATAGGATCAGGAATTGATTATACGATCCGCGAGATGGCTTATATGATCAAAAAAATTTCCGGGTACCAGGGTTCCCTCTTGTTTGATGAGAATAAGCCGGATGGCACTCCCCGCAAATTACTTGATGTAGAAAAACTGCATAAACTTGGCTGGCAGCCAATGATCGAACTGGAGGAAGGGTTAAGATCTACTTATATTAATTTTGAATTAAATTACCACATGTATATTCAAAATGAAAACCCTGTTGCCCAGGTAATACATGTGTAGAATTTCGGGTATAGTTAATTCAGGTATTCCTATAATTGAATTGGAAAGTGTTGTTAGAAAAATGTGCAACCTTCAGCAACATGGCGGGCCCGATGATGAAGGAGTATACACTTATAAAGAATCAAATCTTGTATTAGGTAACAGGCGGCTTGCATTACTTGATCTTACCATTGCCGGCCACCAGCCAATGACCTACAGAAATTATATTATCACATATAATGGTGAACTATATAATTTTTTGTCACTTAAAAAAGAATTAATTACACTGGGTCACCAGTTTATAACTGAAACAGATACAGAAGTGATCCTGGCCGCTTTCGCCCAGTGGAATACACAGTCATTTGCCCGTTTTAAAGGAATGTTTGCATTTGCTTTATTAGACAAAGAGAAAAAAGCATTGTACCTGGTTCGCGACCCAGCGGGAATCAAACCCCTTTATTATTCTACTACTTCCGGAGGAATATGTTTTGCTTCAGAAATCACGGCTTTCAAACCGGTTCCTTTTTTAAAGGAGAATAATGCGACCTGGCCGGTTTATTTAATGGCTTATGGCCATATTCCGGAACCTGTTACAACAATTGTTGGCGTAAAACCCTTACATAAAGGATGTTTTTTAAAGTACCATTTAAATTCTGGTGAGTACAACCTGCAATCCTTTTCACATTATAGTTATAGTTCCACAATTTATAAAAATGACAATGTTGAACAACTGATTCATGATTGTCTTGATAATGCCGTACAAAGGCATATGCTGGCAGATGCACCTGTTGGTGTTTTTTTAAGTGGGGGATTGGATTCAGGTATAATTGCTACCCTCGCCGCCAAACACCGGCAATCTTCCCTTAATACACTTTCTATTTATTTTGACGAACCGGAATATTCGGAAAAAAAATACCAGGACCTGATGATCCAACGCCTGCATTGCAGGCAACATCAATACTTATTAGAAGAATCTACTTTTCATAAAGAATTTCCCGCTATCCTGTCTGCCATGGATATGCCCAGTTGTGATGGTGTGAATACCTGGTTTATCAGTAAATATGCCCGCCAGCAGGGATTAAAAGCAGTATTGTCAGGCATTGGAGGAGATGAATTATTTGGTGGATATCCATCATTTACCAGGATAAGGAAAGCGCTGCTATTGCAGCAATTGCCTTCACTGGCCACCGGCATGGGTGGTCGCAGTAAATATAAACGTATAAACCGGATGGCTTACCTGGGTATGGAAGGAATAAAAGGGATATATCTTTTTTTACGGGGACATTTTTCTCCTTTTCAGATCGCAAAACAATTGGGTTTATACGAAAATGAGGTTTGGAAGTTATTAGCGGAGGACCCGGTCTTACCTGATATCTATCATATTGATCCCCAAAACCAGGCCAGCTGGATGGAATTTAACCTGTATATGCAAAACCAGTTATTACGGGATGCCGATGTGATGAGTATGAAACACGGCATAGAGATTCGTGTGCCTTTTATGGATGATGACCTGATCAGGCTGGCATATAAAATAAACACTTCTATTAAATACGCAGGTCCTTTGCCCAAGCAGCTTCTCATAGATAGTTTTAAAAATGAATTGCCTGCTGCAATATGGGACAGGCCCAAAATGGGGTTTAGTTTTCCTTTTGCCCAATGGCTGGGTGCAAGTTCTTATGTTAAAGACCTGATGAATAATGGGAATAATAAAAGCCGTGATGCCTATAATAAATTCATTAATGGAAGAATGCACTGGTCACACCTGATGTCACTGCTGATTATGCGGAAGAGAGGAGTGTATTAAAATCTCAACCGCTAAGACTCAAAGTCGCAAAGAAAAACAAAGTTATATTTTTAAAAAAGCTTGCAAACATTTCTTAGCGAACTTCCTGCCTTTGCACCTTAGTGGTAAAAGTTTATCATGTCTAAAAAAATACTTTTCCTCACTTTAAAGATCTTCTCTGCAACCGGCGGAATAGAAAAGGTATGCAGGGTAGTGGGCAAGGCTTTATATGAGCGGTCACTGTCAGATCGTTTATCCGTAACCGTCATGAGCATGTATGACCGGCAGGAGGATGCTGATGAAAATAATTATTTTCCTTCAGAAATGTTCCGGGGATTTGGAAAAGACCGGGTACGCTTTATCCGCACTGCAGTACAAAAGGGCAGGGTATGTGATACTGTTGTCCTGAGTCATATAAATTTATTACTTGCAGGATGGCTTATCAAAAAAATTTCACCAACAACCCGTATAATTTTATTTGCACATGGCATAGAAGTCTGGGGCAGATTTGGGAAAAGAAAAAAAATTATGCTGCAATGCTGTGACGAATTTTTATGTGTAAGTAATTATACCAAACAACGGATGGAAGCTGACCATGGGATTGTTCCTGAAAAATGCAGGGTGCTGAATAACTGTATTGATCCTTTTTTGCCTTCCGTTTCTGCTAATGGACAAAGTGAATTAATGCGAAAAAAATATGGATTCACCCGGGAAGACAAGGTATTGTTTACCCTTACCCGCTTATCCTCCAAAGACAGGTACAAAGGGTATGATAAAGTGATCTCAGCACTTTCCCCTTTAAAGAAAAAGTATCCCAATATCAAATACCTGGTTGGAGGGAGTTATGATTCGGTCGAAAAAAAATTTGTGGATGACCAGATCAAACGGTCATCACTGGAAGATACCGTGATCATTCCCGGTTATATACCGGATGAGGAACTGGCCGCTTGTTTCAATATGGCGGATATGTACATTATGCCCAGCCGGAAGGAAGGTTTTGGGATCGTATTTGTAGAAGCGATGTATTATGGCCTGCCGGTAATTGCGGGTAATGCAGACGGATCTGTTGACGCCCTGCGCAATGGCGAACTGGGGATACTGGTAGATCCTGACAATGTCGGGGAAATTACCAGCGCAATTGAAAAAATACTTACCCGGCAAAAAACATTTATGCATGATCGTGAGTTGCTGCTGAAATATTTCGGATATGAAAATTATAAAGTAAAGCTTGAAGAGTTGTTGAATTGAAAGGAATCAGAATAAGGAATGGAAAATAAGAAATTTGAATATGAAATAAGAAATAAGAAATATAAAATATAAAATAAGAAATTAAGAAATAAGGAATAGAAAATAAGAAATAAGAAATAAGGAATTTAAAATTAGAAATAGGAAGTAGAGATGTGTGATAAAAATATGGATACGATAAATGAGTAAGCAGGAGACAATAAATTCTTCCATGGAAGTGGAACACTGGGATCAGATCATTGAACCCAAAGGAAAATTGCTCGAACTTAATTTAAAGGAAGTATGGCGATACCGTGACCTGCTTTGGTTATTTGTCAAACGCGATTTTTCTGCACAATACAAGCAAACGATCCTCGGGCCATTGTGGCATTTTATTCAACCCATATTTACAACTATTGTTTTTTTACTGGTTTTTACTAAAATTGCCAATATACCTACCGATGGAATTCATCCCATCCTGTTTTACATGAGCGGCATTACAATATGGAATTATTTTTCAAGCTGCCTTACTGCAACTTCAAATACATTTGTGGCCAATGCAGGAATTTTTGGTAAAGTATATTTTCCCAGGTTGGTGATTCCATTGTCTACGGTCCTTTCAAATATTATAAAATTTGGCATCCAGTTTTTACTACTATTAGTATTAATCTCCTATTATGCTGTAAAAAATCAAAATTTTCATTTTGGCACAAGCTGGCTGATCATTCCCTTACTCGTGATAATGATGGCAGGCATGGGTTTTGGGCTTGGAATTATCATTTCTTCATTAACTACAAAATACAGGGATTTCACTGTACTTATTGGTTTTACCGTGCAGCTCCTCATGTATGCCACACCGGTAGCCTACCCATTGTCATTTTTAAAAGATAAAAGTTATGCGGCCTGGATTACCTGGAATCCCTTGACACCTATCGTAGAAGCTTTCCGGTTTGCACTTTTTGGAACGGGCTCTGCAGATATCACAGGATTGCTTTATAGCGGGGGCTTTATTGTGCTGGTCGTGTTTTTCGGGATGCTGATATTTAGCAAAGTGGAGCGGAGTTTTATGGACACCGTGTGATCTCGTTATTATACAACTTCGCAATGAATAGTTTTTGTAAAACCAAAAATGGAACATTTATGAGTGAGAAGGAATTTCAACAAATCAGTAACGATTTGTTTTGCCTAAAGTACGAAAATGAAACATTAGCTACCTGGTTAACGGGGAATGCGCTTGAACGTTGGTTACCGGGGTACGTTCCACTGGATTTACATAATCATCATAAAATACGGTACGATCTAGCATGTAATTATGTAGAAGGAAAGGAAGTACTTGATATAGCTTGTGGGTGTGGGTATGGAAGTTTGTTGCTTGCGGATAATGGTAAGGCTAAGTCAGTATCAGGATTTGACATTGATGGCGATTCAATAACATACGGAACTTGGAAATTTCCGCATATTAATATAACCAGGATTGCTGGTGATGCATTGAATTATGAAAACCAAAATAAATTTAATGTAGCGGTTTCTTTTGAAACTATTGAGCATTTAACAGATGTACCTCTCTTTCTAAAAAATATTAAGCGGTCTTTAAATCGGGGTGGGATATTTCTTGTTTCTACCCCGATTGTTTTGCACACCAGAACAAAATGTGATAATCCATATCACATGATAGAATGGAGTTTTTATGATTTCCATAAAGTGATTTCCCAATATTTTTCTATAGAGGAGATTTATCTTCAGAATATCTCTTTGAAAAAGAATATAAGCACGCTGATTTACCGGGCCATCCGTAAAATCAGAAGGGATTTTTTGAAAATTCCCTACAATATAGGTTTTGAAAAATGGACCGGTCAATACAAAGGCGAAAATATTATGGCTGGGTATCAAACATTGGTATGTAAAAATAATCTTTGAAATGCATGTTAGAGTATAATAAAGACATTGTACCCAAGCATGGGAATCATTTATTATAATTGTTGCAAACTACAAACCGTAAACTCCCCAAGTTCTAAAATAATTGAGCAAAATAGTAATAAAAGTAGAAAGCATCTCCAAACAATATCGGCTGGGTACAGTGGGTACAGGTTCTTTGGCGCATGACCTTAACCGCACTTGGCACAGGGTACGGGGCAAAGAAGACCCGTATTTAAAAATAGGAGAGGCTATTGACCGGGCCGTGAAAGGCAGCAGTGAATATGTGTGGGCCTTACAGGACATTAACTTTGAAGTAAAGCAAGGCGAAGTACTCGGCATCATAGGCCGCAACGGGGCAGGCAAAAGCACACTCTTAAAAATACTGAGCCGCACTACCACGCCCACCACCGGGCAAATAAAAATAAAGGGGCGTGTAGCCTCCTTGCTGGAGGTAGGTACCGGCTTTCACCCCGAACTAAGCGGAAGGGAAAATATTTTTTTAAATGGTGCCATCCTTGGTATGACCCGGCATGAAATAAAAAGCAAGTTCGACGAGATCGTAGATTTTGCCGGCGTGGAAAGATATATTGATACACCCGTTAAAAGATACAGCAGTGGCATGTATGTGCGTTTGGCATTTGGCGTGGCCGCCCACCTGGAGCCCGAGATTTTAATTGTAGATGAAGTACTGGCAGTGGGAGATGCAGAGTTTCAGAAAAAAGCATTGGGGAAGATGAAGGATGTGAGTGGTAAAGATGGGAGAACCGTTTTATTTGTAAGTCATAATATGGGTGCAGTGAATAACTTATGTAATAAAGGAATATTAATGCAAAATGGAAAAATAAATTCCTATGGCTCTATTGAATCGACTATAAATAATTATTTAAAAATGGAAGACAATAAAAAGCATGTAGAAATTGAAATTAGTGAGAACAGGTTCGGAAGTAAGAGTGTAATATTTGCAGATTTTTATTTTGAAAATTCCTCATTGAATAGAATCGAGCGAACTGTTACCGGAAAAGATATATACTTTGTATTTGTATTAAAGGTAAATGCAGAATTTTCTAATAAGGTAGATATAGGATTTTCAATTCACGATAGTTATGGTGATCCCGTCACCGTCTTATACAGTTCTTACCAGAATTTATATTTTTCTGAACTTAGAAATGGGTATCATAAAATAAAGTTCAAATTGAAAGACGTTGCACTCACTCCAGGGAAGTATTTTGTTAAAGGGAGAATTTTGGAGAATGGAATCGAATCGGATTGGTTTAGAGATAATTTAGGAATGATTGATATCGAAATGGGCGATTTTTATGAAAGTGGAAATCTCGGAGCACCGAACTACAATTCAAAATATTTAATAAAGGGTGAATGGTCAATATAGAATTGCTAAAGACAGTAGTAGGTTCGTATTAAAACTGTAAGCGGCACTTTAATTTGTTACGACCAATTTACTCAAACTACTATTTATCAAAAAAAGTAAGTGAAGAAATTAATAAAAAACGTACTCAACCTTATTATACCAGTCAGATTTCTAAAACCAAAAAATCAAAGACTCAATCGCTTTATAAAAATAAATGATGCTATCGGAGGCAAACCTTTTTGTTTATACATGCGTGAAGATAGCTTCATGGAAAAAGTGATCTTTGAAAAAGGCTTGTATGGCGAGTGGGAAAAAGAATCGCTTAAGATATGGGCGCATCTTTCAAAACAATCAGATGTAATCCTGGATATCGGCGCCAATACGGGAATTTTTTCCATGCTTGCTCAAAATAATAATTCTGCTGCAAAAGTAATAGCCATAGAACCGGTAGGTGTCAATTTTGAAGTACTCTCGAAAAATATTAGCCGCAATAAATTCCCCATTATTGCTGAAAAAGTAGCATTGTCAGATAAGAAAGGGACTGCAAAAATGTTCATGCTTAAAGACAGGTTGAATTACATGACGAGCGTAAATGAGAACCGGTATGCTGGCGCCCCGCATGTAAAAGGTAACTATGAAGTGGTGGAAATTGAGGTTCCCATCATGCCGTTTTCAGAAATTGTTTCCCGGCATTCATTGCAAAAGATTGACCTGGTAAAAATTGATGTGGAGGGTCATGAGATAGCGGTCTTAAACAGTATGCTGCCGTGGCTGCAAAAATACAAGCCACATATTCTTATAGAGGTTATAGGGGATGATAATGCCATTGAATTAAACAAAATATTTGGGTTGATGGGATACAAGTTTCTTTCAATAAATGAGGAAAATATTTCGAAACAGGTAAATGAATTATGGGATAACCATCATCATAATTTTTTAATTACCAACCAGGAAACCATCCAATTATTGCAGCAAAAGAATTTAGCCGAAAGCAAATGAGAATACTATTTATGCTGAATGGCCTAACCCATTATTTTAATCTATTAACCAGTAAAATAAATGAGCAGCCCGGGATTGAAATTTTCTATGTTTATCCTAAAGAAATAAGTGCTGCAATGGGTGAAGGGGTTTTACATACAAAAGAGGGAGTTAATTTTAAACTGGTTGAGCTTGAAGAAAAGGTAGATAAAAGCAACGGATCACTGTATTACAAAGGGTTGAGTAGTGTATTGGAAGAAATGAAACCTGATGTAATTATGGTTGCGGAAACCAATATCAGGAGCCTCATGTACGATGAGCAGTTAAAAAAAACTATAAAGAAACAGGATATAAAAGTGATTTTAAAATCAATTCCTTTTAGGCTTAAACAATACAAAGAAGAAATTGAATACGCCAGGAAGGAGATTAGTAAACTACCGATGCCACTTTTCAATTCATTGCCGGTTTTTGTAGGTAATTTTTTAAAACTGCTGAAAATTGATAAGCTCTATAAGAAGGCTTTCCTCGATAAAAAAGCCCTGAAACAGTTTATTGAAAAATTAGATGAGCGAAAGAAAATCTTCAATTACGCAGATGCGCACGTAAACTATGTTGAAGAAGCCTATGATATTTATGGCAGCTATGGCGTACCTAAAGAAAAAATATTTGTAACGTTTAACTCCCCTGATACAGACACCTATTTTGCCGTAAAAGAAAAGATAAAGAAACTGCCGCCTATACTTGCTCCAAATCCATACAGAATCATTCACCTGAGCAGGCTGGTTAAGTGGAAAAGGGTTGATATGCTGGTGCAGGCGGTTGCGAACATACGGCATACATATCCTGGTATGGAATTGCTGGTGGTGGGCGATGGCCCTGAAAAGGAAAGTTTAAAGGAGATGACCAGGGAATTAAAAGTGGAACATGCTGTTAATTTTTTAGGAGGAGTATATGATGCAGAAATGTTTGGCAGGTACATCATGTGTTCGAGTATTTATGTACTGGCGGGCATGGGCGGCTTATCTATTAATGATGCCATGATTTTTGGTTTGCCTGTTATTTGTTCTGTTTGCGATGGTACAGAAAAATACCTGGTAAAAGAGGGTTACAACGGATTATTCTTCCGGGAAGGCAATCAAAAAGATCTGGAAGATAAAATAAGTTACCTATTTGATAACCCACAACAATCTGCAGAAATGGGGCAACACTCGGTGCATATTATTGAAGAGAAAATTAATATAAATACCGTGGTTGACCGGTATGTAAAAGCCTTTAAAGCAGTTGCGGAGCAAAAAATAGCATGAGCGATGCCGAAAAGAAAATACTGATCGTTGTAGGCACCCGGCCTAACTATATTAAAGTGACCCAATTTAAAAAAGTGGCGGCCTTGATTTTCCCAGGTTGTTTTAACATAAAGCTGGTGCATACCGGGCAGCATTTTGACAAGGCAATGGCTGACGATTTTTTTGAACAGTTAGAAATTATTCCTGATTATTTTTTGAATATACCATCTACTTCGCCGGCCGTTCAGGTAGGAGAAATTATAATACGCCTTCAAAAGGTGTTGCAGGAATTTCAACCACATTGGGTATTGGTACCGGGCGATGTAAATTCCACGGTGGCTGCTGCATTGGGTGCCCATAAAGCCGGGTATAAAGTGGCCCACCTGGAAAGTGGGCTAAGAAGTTTTGACAGAACGATGCCCGAAGAAATAAACCGCATTATAACAGATGAGGTTTCTGACCTTTTTTTTGTTACGGAAGAAAGCGGAGTACAGAACCTCTTAAAAGAAGGGAAGAATAAAGAAACCATTCACCTCGTTGGAAATACCATGATAGATACCATGGTAAGTTTCCAAAATGGCATTAGTGGCAGCAGCATTTACGAAAAGCTGGGATTGCGCAGTAATGAATTTGCACTTGTAACGATTCACCGCCCGGCCACAACTGATAACTTTGCAGAACTTGAAAAGCTCTGCGCTTTGCTATTGGAAATTGGAAATAAAATAAAACTCGTGTTCCCAATACATCCCCGTACATCAAAGAACCTCGTGAGTTTTGGTCTATGGAATAAACTGGTGCAAAATAGTAACCTCATTTTTACTGAACCTCTGGATTATTTTTCTTTTCAGCACCTCATATTGAACTGCCGCTTTGTGCTCACCGACAGTGGCGGCATACAGGAGGAAACCACCTACAGGAAAATTCCCTGCCTTACGTTAAGGCCTAATACCGAGCGCCCTGTTACGGTAAAGCTCGGGTCTAATACTTTAATACCGTTTGATAATGAATTCGTGTTAGAAGAGGTAGATAAGATTTTGAATGGAAATTATAAAAGAAGTACAATACCTAGTTTATGGGATGGAAAAGCCACTATGAGAATTTTGAAAATATTAGATTCTGTGCCATGTTGAGATTTTTGAAACTGATATTATTTTTATTCAGGAATGAACTAGCCTTAAAAAATGTGGTCCAAACAAATAGATTTGGAAAATATAAAAGTAGAATATGCAGTGGTACCTGGTGGTATTATAATTCTTGACAATTATTATTTTTGGGAAGGTTATACAAAGGCAGTTCATGATTATTTTTCAAAAGATCAAAGGCCTGAAAAAATTTATCAATTCAATTTAGGCAGCATATATCATTAAGAGTAGAGATTAGTTCTTAACCAACTTATTAGTTTAATTTTTATCTCAGTAACTTATTTGTAATGGAGCAGAGCAAATCACAAATAAAATCACCCCTTACAAATGGTACTACAAAAAGAATAGCTTCATTGGATGTTTCCAAAGTTGTAAAGGGTTACAAAGACCTTTATAATATAGATATAAGAAATATATTTTCAAAAACAGAAACACTATTTCTATACAAATGCATTGATTCAGATTATGAATTTTATTATCCATTTAATTCCGCAGGTGATTATGAATTTTATAAACAACTTGCTCTTTATGATTGGTATTATATCCCGTGGAAATGGGAACATGAGAGGTCTATTTCTTTTGTGGAGAAGGCCACATCTATTTTAGAAATTGGATGTGGAAGTGGGTCTTTCTTGAAAGAAATTGTTAAAAGATATCCTGATAAAAAAGTTACAGGCCTTGAAATTACAATTGGGGATGAAAAAGAAGAATTTATCTTAAATGAAACTATTGAAGAACATGCGGCAAAAATAGTCGAAAAGTATGATTTAGTTTGCTTTTACCAGGTTTTAGAACACATTTCAAATACGAAATCTTTTTTAGAAGCCTCCATAAAAGTATTAAAGCTGGGAGGTGAAATGATTATTTCTGTACCAAATAATAATTCCGTTTTTTTGAAAGGAAAAGGAAATGTTCTTTTGAATATGCCGCCACATCACATGGGGCTTTGGGATAATCAATCTTTAGAATTTTTAAGTAAATTTTTTTCATTGCAGATTGTAAAAAGATTTTATGAGCCAATACAGGATTATCATTTTGAATGGTTTAAAAGTATTTTGAAAGAAAAAATTAGGAGCACTAATTTATCTATCCTTTTTCGCATTTCATCTAATAATAAATTCATGAATATAATGGCAAATGTTTTCCGTAAATTTTATAGGGGGCAATCAATAATGTTTGTGTATAAGAAAAGAAAATAGAAGATCATTCTATTATTCCTAATAATGCTTCATTAAATAATTGCTGACAATAATGAAATTACTCAATTTAGGGTGTGGTTCCCGATATCATGATGCATGGACAAATATTGATTTTGTAAGTTCAAGGATCAATGTGATTGGGCATAACCTATTGAAGGGAATACCATACCCTGATAATTCTTTCGATGTAGCCTATCATTCACACGTATTAGAGCATTTTTCAAAAAGTGATGGGAGAAATTTTATTAAAGAATGCTTTAGAGTGCTAAGACCGAATGGGGTCATCAGAATTGCTGTACCCGACCTGGAAAGAATTGCTGAAGAGTATCTCAAAAATCTGAGGTTGGCAGCCCAGGGTGATGTATATGCAGAGGGTAATTACGAATGGATAAAATTAGAACTCTTTGATCAGGCTGTCCGCAATGAAATTGGAGGCGATATGGCAAAATATATGTTTCGTGATGAGATTCCCAATGAGGAATATATTTATGAACGTATAGGAGAAGAAGCAAGGTCTTTAAGAAGAGCATACTTTCAAAGCCGTCAACAATCCGAAGAATTAAAACGAATTCCTTTAAAAAGAAGCAGAATAAATCAAATTTTATCAAATTTCAAAAAAATCGCACATCGTTTAAAAGGAGTTCTTCTTTCTGCCAATTTAAAATATCCTGAAAATGTTCAGAAGCAAATTTCGATCGGAAAATTTAGATTAGGGGGTGAAGTACATCAATGGATGTATGACAGATTTTCTCTCTCGAAGCTGCTCAGCGAAGTAGGATTTATCGAAATTGAAATTAAAGATGCATTTACCAGCAAAGTTCCCAGTTGGAATTGCTACGAATTAGAATCGAAAAACGGGATAATTTATAAACCAGATTCATTGTTTATCGAAGCTGTAAAAGGATGAAGGGAAGGACCGTGAAAGTTGCCCACATAACCACTTTTATCAATGGCGGTGCCGGTATAGCGGCTTACCGTATTCATGAAGCGTTATTAAAGTGTGGCGTAGATTCTGTGTTTATTGCTACAGATGAACCAATCATTGATAACCTTAAATCTTTTACAAGAATAAGTGTCCCCACAAAATCATTATCAAAAAGAGCTGTTGATAAATTTTGGAGAATAGTTGCCAGAAGTTTAAAGGTTAAATCTTTTAATAGGTTGGCCTATTTTCAAAATAAATTAAATAAAATAAAACCACTTTTGTTTGGTGAGCCAGCAAGTCTCCCTTTTTCAAATTATATATTACTGCAACACCCTGCTGTCCAGGCCGCTGATATTATACATTTACATTGGGTTGCGGGTGTATTAGATTACCCGACTTTTTTCAAGGATATAAAAAAGCCCATTGTGTGGACAAACCATGATATGAACAGTATAAAAGGGTTGTTTCATTATAATGTAGATGAGGATAGAAATAAAACTGTGGCAGCAGAATTAGACAAAGAGGTAAATGCGATCAAGGACGAGGCTTTAAAAAATAGGGGAACTAAAATGTCAGTCGTTAGTCCATCAAACTGGTTACTTAAAGAGTTGGCGGGAAGCGAAAGATTTCAAAATAATAAAGCTTTCAAAATTTATTATCCTTTAAATACGGAATTGTTTGGCATAAGAGATACTAATATGTTAAGAGCTGAATTAAATATTCCGATAAGTCACACTGTATTTTTATTCGTCTCACAGAGTATTCACAACTATCGTAAAGGATTTGATTTATTACAAGATGCCTTAATTAAACTTGATAGTGAAAATATCACTTTATTAATAATCGGTTATTCGGAGAACACACAAATTTCGAATCTCAATTGTATCAATATGGGAAGCGTTTATGATGAGAAAAAATTAAGTTATTATTACTCTTTAGCAGATGCTTTTATCATACCAAGCAGGGAAGACAATCTTCCCAATGTAATGTTGGAGTCTTTGTGTTGTGGAACTCCCGTAATCTCTTTCGACTTAGGTGGAATGGCAGAGATCATAGTTGATAAGGTGAACGGAATTAAAGCAAAAGAACTTACTAGTGAAAGTTTAAAAGAAACCCTTCTAGAATTTATTAAAACTAAAGAAAATTTCAATCCTCAGAATATTAGAGAAGAAGCTTTAAAATTATTCTCTTCGGAAATAATTGCCAATAAATATTTATCCCTTTATAAGGAGTTATTAAATAGTTAGTGTATCCCAAAATTTCTATAGTAACCCCTTCCTTTAACCAGGGCCAATATATTGAGCAGACTATCCAATCGGTACTCAACCAAAACTATCCTAACCTGGAGTATATTATTATTGATGGCGGGAGTACGGATGAAACGGTTGAAATTATTAAAAGATATGAACAACATATAACTTATTGGGTGAGTGTAAAAGACAAGGGGCAAACAGATGCCATTAATAAAGGTTTTGCAAAATGTACAGGTGAAATATTTAACTGGCTAAACAGCGATGATTACTACGAACCAAATACATTGCACAGGGTTGGGCAAGCCTTTAAGGATAATGATAACATTAGAGTAGTATGTGGTAAAGAATGGGGATTTAAGGATGACAATCCTAATGATAGAGTTTTACATGCCGGTAGCATTATAAAAGAAAATGTTTACCAATCCATTCTAACGGGCGTTATTGATCAACCCTGCACGTTTTTTTCAAAGTCACCTATTGAACCTTTCTTTCCGCTTGATATTTCACTTTGTTATGTAATGGATCGGCAACTTTGGTGGAGCTATTTATTAAAATTTGGTCAGGATTATATTTTACAAACAGAGGACGTCCTTACCAATTTCAGACTGCATAGTATTTCAAAATCTGTAGCATATGCAGATTTGTTTGAGGCTGAATTTGACAGGTTGAAAGGTAGTTTGCTTAAACAGCTAAAAGCGCCCCAAGTTTTATTAAACCAATTCGAGGAGGGAATAAAACCCCTGAATAGATATTGGGATATTAAAATAGAAGAACAAAAAATAATAGCAGCCTTCGCCGGCTATTATGCCACCTGCAGTTACGTAAAAGATGATTGGCAAGCTACAAAGCAATTGATAAAGCTGGTTAAAAAATATAAAGGCGAACCTCTAAGTAAAACAGAATGGAAACAATGGTTTAGCACAAATGTACTTTCTGAAAAAAGTTTACAATTCTTCAAAGGAATAAAAGCTAAAATTTAAAGGTGAGAATAGCTTTTATTTCATACGAATTTCCACCTGATACTGGAAAAGGGGGAATCGGAACTTATGTTCAACAAATAGCCGGTGCCATGGCTGCCAATGGAAATGAGGTGCATGTTTTTGCAGGAAGCAATTACAGGGAAGGCTCCGATGATTCAAATGGATTTATAGTGCATAGAATTAAATGTGTGAATGGAGATGATTTCAGGGGAAAAGTGGTGCTTGTTTTTGGGGAACAAAATGCAATAGCCCCTTTTGATGTAATAGAAAGCCCTGAGATAAATGGGAATGCATGGGAGGTAAAAAAAACATTTACCAATATTCCTTTAGTAGTGAGGCTGCATGCACCTAACTATTTGGTAGAAAGTTTAAAGAAAACCTATATTCCTTTCACTGCCAAGCTGCGTTTTATATTAGGCTCATTAAAAAGATTCCGCTTTGATTTAGGTTATTGGCGGCCTTATGATAAAATGCTTGACCCCGATTACCATTTTATACAATTAGCAAATAATATTTCTGCACCTTCTGCCGCAATGAAAAACTGGGCTGTAAAAAACTGGAAAATTGCTCCTGATAAAATAACAGTGGTCCCAAACATTTTTTTTCCTTCGCAGGATTTATTGGACATTCCCATCAATGAAAAGACAAATTATAACCGGGTAGTATTTTTTGGAAGATTAAATGTATTGAAAGGATTGGTAAATGCCACAAAGGCAATGCAAAATATATTAGTTCAAAACCCTGAATGGCAGTTTAGAGTGATAGGCGACGATGGACCAGGCCCTAACAACCATATATGTATGAAAGAATGGATGCAAAAAGAATTGAAGGAGGTGGGGAGCCAGGTTGAATTTTTGAATGGTATGGCTTATGAAGATTTGCCCGCAGCAATCTCAGATAGTGAAATTGTATTGTTACCCAGTTTGTTTGAAAGCTTTTCATACACATGCGCAGAAGCAATGGCTGCAGGCAGAGCGGTAGTTGGAAGTAATAATGCAGGAATGGCCGATTTGATAGAAAATAATAAAAGTGGTGTGTTGATCAATCCATATAGTTTCAGGGAAATAACTGGAGCATTGCAAAAGCTAATTTTAGATAATCAATTTAGGTATCAGTTAAGTATAAACGCAAGGGAAAGTATTTTAATAAAACAAAATGCGGCCAAAACGGTACATCTTTTCCAAGAATATTATTGTAACATAATTGAAAATAAGCTTGTCGAAAATTAAATTATTTCATTTTCATAACGGCAGTGGCGGGGGTGTTTTATCTGTAATTAAAAACCTGTTAAAATATTCCTCAAATCCAGCTATAGAAAATCATGTAATTTTTACGATTAATAAAGATCGTATACCGGAATACGAAATGCCTGTGTTGGAAGGGGCAGTGAGCCGGCAATTATTTTACTATTCTCCGAAATGGAATTTTTATTACACCTGTAAGCAATTAGCAAAATTACTGCCTGATGAAAAAGCCGTAGTAGTAGCACATGATTGGCTGGAACTTGGAATGATGAGTAATCTAGGTTTGCAAAACCCGGCAGTTCAAATGGTACATGGGAACTATGCATATTATTATGGAATGGCTCAAAGGCATAAAGGCGCTGTTGACCGTTTTATTTGCATCAGCCCGGTAATTTATAAGCAGCTTTGTGCAATTCTTCCCGGGAGGGAAAATGATATCTACTATTGTAGGTTTCCTGTTCCTCACATTAAGCCATTGGAAAAGTATAACGAAATACTTAAAATGTTTTATTGTGTAAGAAGCCTGAACGATGAGAACAAACAGTTTGTATTATTACCCCGAATAGGAGCAATCCTGCAGGCAGCCAATGTAAACGTACATTGGACAATTGTAGGAAGTGGAATTGATAAAGGTGATGTAGGAAAATTAATGAATGACAGTCAAAACCTTTCCCTGTTTCCATCCTTAACTAATGAAGAAATATTAAATCTCTTACCTCAATATAATTTGTTTATTCTACCCTCATTAAAAGAAGGGTTTCCTGTAGCATTGGTAGAAGCGATGAAAGCCGGTTTAGTTCCGTTAGTTACAAATTGGGATAAAGCAACAGAAGAATTAGTTGTCCAGGGCGAAACAGGCTTCTACTTTGAGTCAGGCGATGCAGGAGGTTACGCAAAAGCGATTCAATTATTAAATGCAAACCGGGCAATCTTGAAGAAGATGGGTGATGCAGGAAGGCAAAAAGCAAATGAACTCTTTAATCCTGGAAAAAATACGCAAATTACTGAGGTTGTTTTTGTTGAATCCTTTAATGGTGTAAGGTGTAATAAGAAATCTTTCAAAGCATATGGTAGTAGACTTGACAAACCGGATTTGCCCAATTTTATTACCACAGCGTTAAGGAAATTTACTTTATGAACAAAATTCCATTTGTTAGTGTATTGATGACTTCCTATAATCGTGAAAGATATGTCGCTGAATCAATTGAATCTGTTTTAAACTCTACATATTCTGATTTTGAATTGATCATTGTAGATGATATGTCGTCAGATACAACAGCGAGTATTGCCAAGGCTTACGCAACTGTTGACCCGAGAATAAAAGTGTTTGTGAATGAAAAGAATATTGGCGATTATCCCAACCGAAATAAAGCTGCTTCTTATGCACGGGGAAAATACATCAAGTATGTTGATTCTGATGATCGGATTATGCCTGATGGTTTAAAAATCATGGTTGAAGGAATGGAAAAATATCCTGAAGCGGCTTTTG
>Ga0136634_10000479_pt1 | contig 17676 bp, 16 predicted proteins | sample AntDrymUQ8332106_2_FD_104654 | JGI IMG/M metagenome (GOLD analysis project Ga0136634, IMG submission 104654) | Polar desert sand microbial communities from Dry Valleys, Antarctica - metaG UQ833 (21.06) | ecosystem: Environmental > Terrestrial > Soil > Desert | place: Antarctica: Dry Valley... | reverse complement strand
TATTATGAACTATAAACCATAAACCATGAATCATAAACACCTCATGGCATTGCATCCTTACTATCAGCATTAAAAATAATGGTTGCCAGAATTCTTCCTTCCGGGAGTTGTTCAGATGAATAGTAAAGGTTTAATTTTCTACCACCATTTTTACTTTGCAATAAAAGAATTTCCTTAGCCCCAACCGTAACAAATTTGCTGGTTCCGGACCCATCAGAAAACCGCCATTGCTTTAAAATATTTTTCCCTTCTTTGATTAAGATCGTTCTTTTGCTTCCAATCTTCCCGCAATGACTATATAAAATATCTACCTGTTCATTTAAATTACGGTGATCCAGCGTGATGGCTTTAATTCTTTCTCCCTGGATCACAAATTGATGTAAAACCAGCTTTTTATTCAGGTAAATTTCAAAATGATCGCCTCCCGGACTGAAAAGAAAAGAGAGAAACGTTACGGATAACACCACCAGACCAAGCAATGAAACAGCCCGGTACTTGTAATTTCTACTTTGCATAATTAAATTTTTTAGTTAATGAATGAGCTGCATTTATGCAGATTTCTATAGCAAAAGAAACTCAGGCAGAATCGGTAAAAAACTATGTTTGACATAATGAAGAAAAGGCTTGATGTATTGCAGATAAAATCCACTTATTGTGAATGCCTTCAGTGAAATGTATCGTTGCTTACAAAAAAAAGCGGGATCAATATGATCTCGCTATCAATCTATCTGCTATGAAAATTAATATCGTCCATCCTTCTTGTCTATATGACAATCAATACTATAACCTGCCGCACCTAAAAGGGATTATGAATCGATGGGAAAATCTACGCCTGAATTAATTTACTTTCTGATAGGTTACATAGTAATCAGCGGACATGAAATGTAGGATCTGGTACTGTCTCACAGTAAATTCCATGTTTGGCACTATCCATTGAAAACTGTTGAGCGGAAAGAAATTGTTGCCGGGAGAACTATATTCTTTCAGGCTAAGCTTGCCGTTTTCGAATTTATATTCTGTTTCTACTTCCGCGGGTGCTGTAAAACTACCTTGAGGCCAGCCTGTATAAAAGGAAACTAGATTTCGGCCGTTCTTTGTAAAAAAAATAAGCGAATCTGCAGGCTGCCGTCCTGGACCATCTCCTTTTCTTATCCACACTCCTTCAAAACCGGTAGCATTTTTATCCAACACTGCTTCTTTTGGACAACCCATAAGAAATAGTGCAAGAACAATAAAGAGCAAGTAAAAGTTTCTGGCCATAAAAAGGTTTTTTACGCTGACATTAAAGGCTTATCAAGCGTTGCTTGAAAAATAAATGTATTTATTTCTGGCGAATTTCTAAAATATACTCACCGATCATTACCGGCCGACTACTAAGTCATCTTAATTTAGGATTTCGAAACTTCCTGCTTATTTAATTTTTCGACAAGAGGGAGAAATCCTTGAAATTAATAATCGTCATTCAGTTTATTACCTTCTCTAAGAATTGTGTTCTCTCCTGAAAAATATTTACCATCCGTTTAAAATCATATGTTGAATAATTAAATAAATCAGGTTAATTTGCTTTTATATGTCCTTATTCATTACCTCATTAAATTCCGGCAGCAATGGCAACTGCTACTATGTTGGCAACGAAAAAGAGGCAATTCTTGTTGATGCCGGGATATCGTGCCGCGAAATTGAAATACGGATGAAGCGTTTGGGGTTACTGATTCAAAAAGTGAAGGCTGTTTTTGTATCACACGAACACCACGATCATATCAAGGGCATCCCTGGATTGGCAAAAAAATATCAGCTCCCGATTTATATAACAGATGCTACAAAGAGGCAGGGAAGGTTGAGTTTGCAACAACACCTAGTAATGTCTTTCAGCGCCCATGAGCCCATTTTTATTGGTGACCTGGTCATCACCCCATTTCCTAAGTTACACGATGCATCAGATCCTTACAGTTTTACTGTTGCCTGCCAACAAATTAAAGTCGGCGTATTTACAGATATCGGCATGGCATGCCCGCATGTTATAAAATATTTTCAACAATGCCATGCAGCTTTTCTAGAGTCTAACTATGATGAAGTGATGCTTGATCAGGGTAATTATCCATACTTTTTAAAAACGCGTATCCGGGGGGGAATGGGCCATTTGTCCAATGCGCAGGCCTTAAATCTTTTCACAACCTATAAACCGGCTTTCATGAGCCATCTATTTCTGTCACATCTTTCAAAAAATAATAATTGTCCAAACCTGGTGCAGGACTTATTTAACGGTCATGCCGGTGGCGTAAAAATGATTGTAGCATCACGGTATGTAGAAACCGAAGTGTATCAAATCAATTATGTACAGAAGCCGGATCCAATAATTCGGTTTAAATCCCCTCCGGCGAAACAACTCGCTTTTTCATTTGTATAAGAAAGCTGCTTGTCAATACTTCCTCTCTTTCTCTCGCCTTTATAACCTTTAAGTTTTCTGCTAACACTACGAAACCATTTATAGCAAATAGTAAAGCTGACTCCCGGTGCATATTTTCCCCATATAAACTTAGTGTGTTACCCTACGATTGAATGTTCGATAATATATCAAAAGTTATTAGGGAGCTATTTAGTCCCGAAGCAAGTAAGAATATTAAGCAATTATATCATTGCAGTTGCCCATAACCAATAAAATACATAGAACAGATTTAGAGCAAAGGTGTAGTTTATACTACGCTTTTTTTTATTTAAGATAAAGCTTGTCAGATTGCAATCGCTTCTCTATTGTATTTATTTCTATAATCAATGGGAGACTTACCGGTAATCTTTTTAAAGACAGTTCGAAAAGCTTTAGTGTCCGAATAACCTACTTCATACATCAGTTCATTCACGTTTTTCCGGCTGGTCTCGAGGCCTTTTTTTGTAGCTTCTATTTTTACCCGCTGAATATATTCCACAACAGTATTTGAGGTAGCCTTTTTAAACCTGCGCTCAAAATTTCTACGACTTAATGCTAGCATCGAGGTCAATTGCTCAACAGAAATTTTTTCCTGGTAATTTTTTTCTATAAAATCCTGCGCTTTTCTTATGGATTCATCTGCATGTTCTTTCTGACCTTGAAATATTGAAAATGATAATTGGCTGTCACGTTCTATTTCTATTGCGAACACTTTTGCTGAAAGAATTGCTATTTCACGGCCTGCATATTTTTCAATCAGGTATAAAATAAGATTTAGATAAGAGAAAGCGCCGCCACTTGAATAAATGCCTTGTTCATCCGTAATAATTTTTTCAGTCACAAGGTGCACATCAGGGAACATTTGTCTAAACTGGTTGGCCGCCATCCAGTGAGTAGCACATTTTCTTCCAGATACCAAGCCTGTTGAAGCCAGTAAGAAAGCCCCTAAACAAAGGCTGGCAACCTCGGCGCCATTTTTATATTGCTTTATAATCCATGGAATAAAATCTCGGTTATTTTCAATGGCTTTTTTTATTTCTCCATCGAGGGCAGGTATTATAATAAGATCTGTTTTTTTCACATCTTCTAATAACACATCTGTATTAACAGTAAACAAACCTCCCGTTAAAAGGGTCTCTTTCCTAAGCCCTACTAATTGAACCTTAAACAGTGGGTTTTCACCTCTTGCCTTAAAAAATTCATTTACCTGCGTAAACAATTGGCGAGAGCCTTCCAGGCTACCCAAAATGGCCCCCTCGGGAACCAGGATTGAAATGTGCTTCATATTTCAAAAGTAGCTAAAGTCATTGTCGTAACCAACCCCTAAGATTGCCGTTTTATTCCCCTAAGACCCATGTTTTCTTGCAATAGCTTTACAGTTCAATCATTCAAACCAATCAATATGCAAACCAACACCCAAGTTAAAAGATCAATAGACACCCTGGTATACTTGTATGATCTGCATACAAGCCTTTTCCCAAATGTAATTGAAGACATTTCAGATAAAGATGCACAAAACCGCCTCAACACCAAAGCAAACCACATTGCCTGGCTCACAGGTAGCCTTGTTCAAGGACGATTTGAAATTGCTAATGTACTGGGTATTGACCGTAAACAGACCTCTGACAAACTATTTAAGGATTACAAAGGCATACAAGATGGAATTACTTATCCTTCGCTGGCAGAGTTTAAAAAGGATTGGGATCCTATTTCCCGGGAGTTACGAGATGCACTTTCCAATCTTGAAAGTGAGCAGCTAAACGGGCCAGATCCTTTCGGCATGCCTGGAAAAGACCTAACGCTTTTCGATGTGCTGGCATTTATCATTGACCGCGAATCCTATTGTATTGGACAAATTGGTCTATACCGGCGATTGCTAGGGTACGAAGCGATGAAGTATCCAGAATAATGGAAACTCCTAAATTAAATGATACCATGGTAGAAGTTTTTAAGACCAGCGTAAGAGACCCTTATCACGCAAACATTATTGTCGATCAAATACACAAAACCTTTGCTTATTATATGGCAAATTTTGATCTGGAAGATTGCGATAAGATTTTGCGCGTGAAAAGCACAACAGGATTTATTGAAGCATCCTGCATTCTTAATCTTGTAAAAGATTTTGGGTTTCACGCTGAAGTGCTTCCTGATGACTTTTTTCCAGGTGACTCCCTTTTGCTGAAGTCAATTTTGTCATTGCATAAATCATGAACGAATAACCTCCAGGTTAAAATGAAGAAAAGTTGTAAGCTTCCGAATTCAATCTGAGAAAATCAATCGAACTATGGTTGTGAAACCATAAGAAAGATTAATGACACAGTATATCAATAATACGGATCAATCACTATAATTTAAAGAAAATGACTACTAAACTTCTTATAGAAATAAATCAAACGCTAACTGAACTATTACAACTGCTTTCATTATTCGATCAGGAACAGATCAATGTTATTCCTTTTGAAAGCAGCTGGACAGCTGGGCAACTCGCACAACACCTGATCCTCTCCAACGCTGCTATTGTGAGGATAGTCAATGGGCCTGTCAAAGAAACCTTAAGGCAGCCGGATGAAAATATAAAAAAAATAAAATCTGATTTTTTTGATTTTACTACTAAAATGCAATCTCCTGATTTTATTGTGCCGGAAAAAATTCACTTTAATAAAGAAGATTTGATAAGAGCTACAGGAAATATAAAAACTCAATTATATGAATCCATCGAAACATTAGATCTCACCAAAACCTGTATTACCGAATTGCCAGTGGGCGCATTAACACGGCTGGAAGCCATTCATTTTGTACTATACCATACACAAAGACATATACATCAATTGAAAAATATTTTTCAAAAACTGGCCCTTATCAATTACCCTTATCAAAGTGAAGTTGGTAACCATGTATCTCCCCAATGATTTCATTCCTTTTTTCAGGATGATCCACAACGAGACCAATACCTGATAATGAGGATTGTTGCATAAAATGCCGAATGTAATCCTTCGAAATTTCATCTTCTGACCGGGCAATTTCACCTACCTTATTGGCCACCTTCCGATAGAGACAATAGATCTTTGAAGAGTCTCCTGGTGTAGTGAGTCTTGCTATAAAAATCATTTTAAAATCTATTAAATTAATATTGAAAAGAGTCCTTGGTGCGTATCTTAAGTCTCAATTTGAAAGAGTATGTACAAATTGGAAGTTAATACATTTCATAAAGTATGTGGAGAAGTCAAGTATACGGGGTTAATATCAAGAATAACACAAAATTGATGCTGCGTTAAGGAAAGCAGTTTCTTTGCGATATCATTGACCTTTGAAATAATTCTATGTACCAGGTGTTTTCATATCAAATAGCAGACAATATCGATATTAAACAGGTAAAGGGTGCGTTTAAATCGCAGATTTATTTCGCTGATGCTGATGAGTTATTTTATAAAACGGATACGGATCAGTTCCTGTATATTTTTAAATATGGCGTTGTCTGTTTTTTAAACTTTTCTGATCTTGGCGTTTCTGCATTCCTTCAGTTTATTGCCCCATATTGCAAAAATCTTTTTCCAGAACCATTAACCGAGGAATTTGAAATAGAAACAAATGCGAAAGAAAACAAAATCGGTTACAACAAAATCGAGATTATTAAATCAGATGAAGAGGTGCTTCGGCTGGTTATGCTGAATGTTTCTGAATCAGTAGCGTTGGATTACTATTCCGACCAAACAAATAAATTATTGGAAGAAACGAATTATCATACCCAGATACTTGAAAAAAAAGGACGGCTTGACATTTCTGGAATTAATCTCAAAAAATATATTGGTAAAACCTTACTCATAAAAAACCGTATTGCAGAGAACCTGTATATTTTCGACTCTCCACCGGAAACCTGGGAGGATGAAAGCCTGAATAAAATTCACAACGATCTCAGCCGTACCTTCGACCTGCAGGAAAGATTCCGTCATGTTTCTGAGGGTCTTGCGATAGTAAAAGAAAATCTTGAGTTATTCAAAGATCTTCTGCAGCACAGAAATAGTAATGTATTGGAGTGGATTGTTATAGGATTAATCACATTTGAAGTATTGCATGTAATATTCGAAGAGATTTTTAAGTAGTTTGCCTAATCCTTTTCGCATAATTTTCGCATCATTTAGTTTCTATACTCCTATATTATTATAAGACCGGTAAAAACCCCAGTAATAAAATGATTCCCATAATTTTGGAAAAAAAAATATGGACTTTGGAAACTGGAAGGTTACTCAAAATAGTATTACCTGGAAAGGTAAAGGAATGCAACCGTTTGAAATTCATGAAGACAAGTTGACTGCTACCCGAAAAACTAATACTGATGAGATTCGAATTTATGAAAGCATTGTTCTTGCTACCAATGAAGATTGGCTAACTGAAAATGATTTGTTCGATTTGAATTTCGCTTTTGTGTATGCTGTTGCCAAATTTGGGCTGCATTTTAACTACGACATTTTCGATGCAACACTCGCCTACCAATTTGAGATATTCGAAGCTGAGGATGAGGAAGGTTGATCACTTGAATATAGTCGCCCCTCTTACCAACAAAAAGTCCTTCGCCTAAACGTGAATAGGCCTCTTCAATTACATATCTAATTAGAATCTACGCTTCGTTTTGACCCTGGGAGTTTTTCTTCTGCATTATTGAATCTTATTTCAAGAATAATATACCTGTCTTTTTTTTTAATACTTTCTAGTACCACGGAATCGCCCACCTAATCTCCTGGCGACAATTAAATAATAAAATAAAATGTATTACAATAAAAAAATCTTGTAACCTTTTAACCACTACTGAACTCCAAGATGAGAATCCTTAGAATTTGAAGGCTAAGCCGTGTAGCCTTTCCTGACTCTTGAAGCATAAACCGTATTCCGGGATCATTATTAAAATCAACGCCATGATACATCAAAAAAAGGCTATCATCATTTTTTCATTTGCAGCCATCGTTGCCTTAGGACAGTGCACGAAAGATAATCCACACGAAAATCCCGATATAGAAAATCCGGCATTAATTAGCGAAGGAAAAAATACTTTTCGCTACGACACTTTTGGTGACGAAGATTTCTGGAGTGGCGTTCTCCATATCGACAAAGCGATAGCCGGTAAAGATAATGGGGGATTTGGCCCCGGAGTAAGCCCTAAAACAGCACTTGCTGTTGGATTAAAAGTTGATGCAGAAGCCTTACCCGAATCTGTAGTAACAGGTATCAGAAATGGAACCGTTAACCTTGATGACCCTGCTACTACACTTGCTCTTTTGAAATTAAACGCCGTGTTGGGAATTAAAGCCAATTTCAGTGATAAAGGAGAATTACGTACTATTGGCCTCACTTGTGCTTCCTGTCATTCTACCGTCGACAATTCATTCGCCCCTGGCATAGGAAAGCGCCTTGATGGGTGGCCCAACAGGGACTTAAATGTGGGCACTATTATCTCCCTGACTGATAATGCAAAACCATTAACAGATATGTTGCATGTTGATGAACCAACTCTTAGATCAATACTCGCCGCATGGGGACCTGGAAAATTTCCGGCCATCCTGTTCCTGGATGGAAAAGCTTATCGACCTGATGGAAAGATAGCCGCTAATCTCTTGCCTGCTGCATTTGGCTTAAAAGGGGTGAAATATGCTACCTATACAGGTTGGGGAAGTGTAAAATACTGGAACTCTTTTGTAGCAAATATTGAAATGCATGGAAAAGGCAATTTCTCAGATCCACGACTTAATGACCCGGTGAAGTATCCCTTAGCTGTTGAAAATAAATTGTATGATATCCGAAATCCAATTGATCTGATCACACCTAAATTAAACGGCCTGGAAGCATATCAATTTTCACTTGAAGTGCCTAAACCTCCAGCCGGTAGTTTTAATACTCAGATGGCTGCACGTGGTAAACATCTATTCATCTCTAAAGCCAAATGTGCCACCTGCCATATTCCACCGAAGTTTACAGAACCAGGTTATAATCTACACACTGCGGCAGAAATAGGCATTGATGATTTTGAATCAAAAAGATCTCCAACAAATAAGTATCGAACCACACCTTTAGGAGGTTTGTTTACAAGAGCAAAAGGAGGATTTTATCATGATGGCAGATTCGCGGCTCTACCCGATGTTGTGAATCATTACAACAATCATTTAAAATTAAATTTATCTGCTACAGAAAAAGAAGACCTTGTTGAATATTTGAAATCTTTGTAAGGAAATTTATTTTCAGAAATTTGCCTCGAAGGCACGAAGTCACTAAGGAGGAACTTATTCTAAACTTTGTGTATTCGTGCCTTTCGCGGCAAAATTAATTTTAAAAAAAAGGTATTCTTCAGCGGTAATTCCATTCAATTAACCGTAAGGCCCTTCTTTACTAAAATCCACTCCTTTTTTCATACGCTGGTGTAGCTGGACGATTGAATCCTTTTGTCTTAATAAGATTTTTGATTTCTGTGATCGCTCTTTCTAATTGGGAATCTGTTCCTTTAGCCATGGCCTCCAGATCTTCTTCCACCAGGATATCAGGTTCAACACCATGGCCTTCCTTGAACCACGAACCATCAGGATTGTACATTCTGAACGTAGGAACAGTAATGCCTCCACCGTCGATAAGTGGTGGTACACCGCTAATACCGATTAACCCCCCCCATGTTCTTGAACCAATTAAGGGGCCCAGTTGTTTTTTTCGGAAATAATCCGGGAAGGCATCACCTCCCGAACCACTCCAGCCATTAATAAGCATAACCTTAGGACCGAAATGTGCAAACGGAGGCCATGGCCAGGTATTACCATCACGTATAGCCCAAAAAGCTAATGGAGTCCGGTTTAGCATTTCGATGAAACGATCGGGTATTTGCCCTCCGCTGTTAAATCGTTCATCGATCACCAGTGCTTTCTTATCCCATTGAGCATTGAACTGTCTTATCAATTCATTTTGTCCATCAATACCGGTGCTGCGAACATAGATATAACCAGCGTCACCATTTGTTGCATCTTCCACTCGCTTCCGGTTCCCTTCTATCCAGGCCAGGTGGCGTAACCGGCTCTCATCATCCATTGCCTTAATGATAGCCGTCTTCGATCCTGTAAAAGATGGAGATGAATTATAGGTTAGCTCTATTGTTTTATTAGCCAGCCCTACGAATGCATAAAATGGTTCCTGCGAAACACTAAGAGGAATTCCATTTACTGCCAATATATAATCTCCCTCTTTAATGTCGGTCCCACTGATTTCCAGGGGAGAGCGTGATTCAGCATCCCATGGAGCGCCTTGTATGATCTTTTTTATTTTGTAAAAATTCCCTTCTGTCTGCCAGTCTATTCCCAGGTATCCTACAGAAGCCACTTTACCTGCCTCTTCATCCCCACCACCTCTGTAAGTATGGGAGGCATTGAGTTCACCAATCATTTCCCCCAGAACAACATTTACCTCTTCGCGAGTCATGGCACCACCCAGCATTTTTAAATATCGTTCTTTGGCCAATTTCCAGTCAACACCATGCATATTTGGATCATAAAAATAATCGCGTTCCAGTCGCCAGGTGTCCATGAAGATTTGTTTCCATTCCGCTTCAGGATTCACCTCCATCAGCATTTCGGAAATACGCAGTGGCTTTTCTATTTTCTGGTTCTCTTCCGGTTTGATGATAGCCCAGGTATTTTGCCGCCGAACAAGCATTTTATTGCCATTGGCTGATAAGGAATACCGGTTTACATCTTCCAGGATTATCTTCTCTTCTCTTTTATCAATGTCATAAAACCGAATGGAAGCTTTGACATCACCAGCACCAGTATTCGGAAAAACATGGTAAATAATCTTTCCCTTTACTGCAGTTGGGTTACCATAGTTGCCCGGTTTGAGCGGCAGTATCACCAGCCTTCTTTCAATTCCATCCAGATCAATATCTATCATGGTTAAGGGTGACTTCCTGGCACTGATCACTCCTGCATCTTTCAATACTTTTTTAACACTATCCGATTTTTGTTTTTCTTCATCACGTTTTATTCCTACTTCATCATTCTTAGCATATAGCAAAGAAGGAGTGTTTTTGCTTAGACTAATAGCTGCGAGTTGAGTCGAGTTAGCATAAATGAATGTATTGTCAATATCGCTATAGTTCGGCTGAAAAGACTGGTTCGTGAACAGATACAAATATTTTCCTTCCGGGTCAAAAACCGGGTCATAACATACATAGAATCCACTTGTAGCCTGGGTTAATTTCTTGTTCTGATAATCATACAGGAAAACAGCTGTATGATTATTTTCCAGGTCTCTGCTGTATGTCAGCCAGCGACTGTCTGAAGACCAGTTGCATCTGAAACCTATCAAAGCCCCATGGGTCATTCTTAATCCCTTATCAATTTCAGTTGTTTTATCCGTTCCCAGGTCATAGACAAGTATTTTCATTGCCTTATCTATAAACGCAAGCTTTTTATTATCAGGGGACCAATACAGGTTGTAGCGGAAACCCGGGCCATAACTGGTAAGCTTACGTGCTGTATTTTCTTTGCCCGGTTCCATCATCCAGAGTTCGTACTCACCGGATTGATCGCTCCAGTAAGCAACGTTTTTACCGTCCGGAGACCATGCGGGGGAACGTTCTGCAGAAGCTGTAGTTCTGGTAAGATCTTTTATATATCCATTTTCCGCGGGTAATGAAAAGAGCTCCCCACGTGCTTCCATCACCACCCTGTTCCCATCAGGACTAATAAAAGCATTCTGAATATATTTTTCTGCAGGGTGAATAAAAGGTTTCATTTTGGCCCGATCATTTACCAGGGTGACTTTCACTTCTTTTAATTGTTGCGATGATAAATTGTAGAGATATAATTTACCTGCGGCTTCAAATACAATATCGTCAGGGCCCAGGGAAGGATAGTGTGCATCGTAATCTTTAAAAGTGGTTAATTGAGTATATGCTTTACTAACGATGTCATAACGCCACAAGTTCATTCGCAGTTCCGGGCCGCGGTCAGATAGAAAATAAATAGAATTTTTATGCCACATCGGAAGTTCATCCGATGCATCGGTGGTAGTAATTTTTTCAGATTTATTGCTGGCGAAATTAAATAGATGGATGTCAGCATTCCACCCGCCGCGATATCGTTTCCAATTGCGAAATACCTGTGATATGAATGTTACAGCCATGTCTTTTCCATCCGGGGAATAGGTTCCAAATTCAGCATAGGCAAGGGGTAATTTTGTAGCGGCTCCACCTCCGGTTGAAATGGTAAAAAATTGATTGAATCGCTCCCTGCCACTCTCTCTCCCAGATGCAAACAGTACACGCTTACCATCAGGAGTCCACTCCACCACTCTATCAGTAGAACCGTGCGCAGTTAGCCTTAGAGGAATTCCACCTGCGACTGGCATGGTGAATACATCTGTATTGCCATCGTAATTGCCGGAAAAAGCAATCGTTTTTCCATCAGGAGAAAACTTTGGAAAGGTCTCTACCCCCTGAGGCGAACTCAGTTTTATAGCGGTGCCACCTTCCTTAGGTATTATCCAAATGTCATTCGCGTAAGTAAATACGATTTGGTTTGCAGATACATCCGGATAACGAAATAATCCGGCATCTATCTGAGCACACAATGGCAAACAAAAAAGAAAAGTTGAAATGAAAAATGATAGTCTTTTCATACAAAGAAATGTTTAGTTTTTTGAATTATTCCAAAGAGCATACACGGAATCATTCTGGATTGAATGTACATTTTTCTGGTGAGGAGGTGTATAAATTTGGATAATAGAATAATAAGAGAATATTTGTTGTCAGATTTGACAGTTAATAGAATCCCTAAGTTTGTGAGCGATATTTGATCAATCCATTCAATTTATTATATTTTCCAACGATTTACTGTTACAAATTTTTCATTTTGAACTTTGTTTGCTGTTATAAAAATGCATTTGGGAACTAACAGACAATCTGGATAAACGGCCTTTTAATCGTAAGCCTTAAACATGATCGATACAGAACAATAAAAAGATAACCAATAAAATGAATACAGGCTTTCCACCATAACTAAGTACATCATCCCGAATGGCGAGAAATACATGTAACCTGGCATCAGATGGCTTAGTACGTAGTTAGCGAACAGGAACTGTTTTCCAACCATGAACCAGATTACTGAATAGATATCATTCATCGGCCGGAAAATCTTTTTTCAACGAAGCTCATCATACCATTGCTTTTTTGGGAGGCTGCAGTCCAAACTATTGTGTAAACCAGAATGGGGATAATGAGAAGTGCGAACATTCCATAGGAAAAAAGCTATTTTACTCATGAGCATGATCAAGGATTTTCAGGCTATTACGATGCCTGATCATTGTTCTGTGTGGAATCAATAACTTACTTCAATATTTTGAATTGTTGTATTCATTGAAAATACTGTTACATGGAGTGCAATAGTTCTTTTTGATATCTAATACTATTGCGTTTGACGACTTTAGTCGAATGCTTTATTGTCAAGAAGAATGGAAACACTCGTTTTCTTGCTATATCGCTTAATATCTTTCTTTACGATGCTATATATAAAAAACGTGAAGGTAATGAGTATGGTGAATTCAATGGCTAGTATAAAAAGTATCCGATTCATGAAGGTAAAGTTATCTCCGAATTTCAATCTGGGCAAGATGGAGAATACTCAATCATTACCACGGAAAAAATAACAGAAAATAGCGGGAAAATACGCGATCTCTTGCGGTAGCACACCTGGAATTATAGTAATTAGTTTCATCATACCCTTTCCACTACTTACTTTGAACCAAAAGAACGGCATCTGCCACCACCACTCCGTCTGCCTGTTTATTGGATACTGTTATATACGCATTCTTTCCTTTCGGCAATGTATAGGTATTTAATGATATCCATTCACCGGAAGTCTGGCCTTCTACCTGTATATCTGTATTATTTATTATCACTTCTTTTGAGGTCTTTCCATCAAATACGGTAACTATTGTGCGGGTGGAGGCATTCGGCATTTTGGGTACATAGATATAAACGGTGTATTTTCCTTCAACAGGAATAGCAGGAGTAAAGGTCACAATATTTTCCGCTGTACCTCCTGGTTCCCCAACCAGCATAGATGGACCATAGTTTCCCCCACTGGTCATTCGTTTCCATTTTCCACTGATTGTAGTATGGGTGAGTTCGTCATTATCTACGAGGAGATCTGGCAGACTGCCATCCAGCAGAGGATTGTTTTTCAATTGCTCGCGCAGTTTTTTTAAGTCCAGTTGGTGAACAGTGAGATTCCCGTCGATCGCCATGCAGGCCGCTGTAGCAGCAGATTGCGCTAAAACCATGAACACAGGTTCCATACGAATGGATCCGTATGCAATGTGACTGGCTGATAAACAAACCGGCACATATAGGTTATGACAATCAGTTTGCTTGGGAATAATGGCACCATAAGAAATGGGATAGGGACCGAAACCTCCGATCTCCACATTGCCTTCATTTTTCACCATTCCATTTACCACAAGCCGTTGGCAATTATGTGAATCCATAGTGTAAGCGGCCATACCAATCTCATCTAATACTACTGTTTTCCCCTGGCAATCTGCCTGTGTGATAATATAATTACCAATCATTCTTCTGCTTTCCCTGATATATAGCTGCGGTGACCAATGACCGTTAGTGGTGTACTCATCTTTGGGGTAACCCCATTGTAGCATTTCCTTTCGTAGTTCCGCTGGAACCCGCGGATCATTGCAATAGAAGTACAATAATCCCTTCACATAATTTTCATGACTTTTAATGATCCTGGTTCTTTGACTATAATCTGCTTCCGGGTAGTTGTGATTCATACCAATCATATCTGTTGAAAAGCCACCCCGGTTGTTCACGTCTGTTTTGCTATTAGGCATTTTACTAAAGCTGAAATAATCATTAAGAGTTCTTTTTTCTGGCTGTGCGTTGAATAAGCGAACCAGTAATTCATATTTTGTAACATCGTAATCCTCAGGTCGGGTAATAGGTAACCTGTTATCTGGATTGTTACTCAGACATATTCTGTAATTATAAGCCTGCACATTTTTATCACGGCTTCCATTAGGCTGGAGCCGGGCGTTACTGATACCCCATAATAATCCGCTTGATGAATCACCTGTTTTTCTGTAAGGATCCACTCCATCCGGAAACTGGTGCCCCTTCAAGAACTGAACGCCATTATATCTTTCGTTATATTCCGAATTGGATTCTCTCCCTACAGTATAAGAAACCCCGGCCTTGGCCATGAGATCCCCTTCATAGCTGCAATCAATAAACATTTTCGCGGCAATTATTTCATCTGTAGCTGATGCAGGGGAAGATGAATTTTCTACTACGATCTTTTTTATAAATCCATTTTGTTTATCTGCGGATTTAATCCGGAAATCAAAAACTACCTTGATGTTTGCAGTCTTTATATATTCTTTGAATAGATTCTCAGCTACATGCGGTTCAAATATCCATTGTTCAAATTTTCCATAATGTTTGCCTATTCTGCGATAAAAATCGCGGGCTAGTCCTGTAATTGCAGATTTGTTGCCGATATCGGTATACCCCAGGCCACCAGAGGATAATCCACCCAGGTGCCTTCCTGGTTCCACTAATATTACCTTCTTTCCCATTTTAGCAGCAGTATAAGCAGCGATAACACCTGCCGCAGTACCACCGTAAATGCATATGTCATATTGTTCAGCTCTATTTTGAAAAGAAATTGAAAAAGCACTTATAAGGATAGTAAAAATGGCAAGACCTTTCATAGTTCATAATGGTATTAGATGTATTAACGCCTATTTTAAAGTTACCGTATTAAGCAAACCACGAGATCCGATAATAAAGATTAAATCTATTCATATCCTCCTATAATTCTCCAGTGTCTAGATTCCCGATCCATTATTCTCTATGCTGTTCCTGTATTCTGTAACCTGTTTCCTATATCAAGTTTCCTCTTTCCCTTCCCCAAAAAAAACCCCGGCACAATATGCCAGGGTTCAAGATGATTAAATTTTTTATATAACTTATTCTGAAATCGTAATACGATGTACCTCGTTTTGACTGGTTACAACATTTGTTACACGTAGAATATAACCTCCAGGTGCTAATTTAGTTAATTTCAAATCCTGACTTGTATAAGACTTCCAGGAACTATGAATTCGTCCCATCAGATCAGTTAGGAGAATGGTCCGGGTATCTGAATTCGGAAATACAATGTTAATTGGTTTATTAGCAGACGGGTTAGGGTAGATCAATATTTTAGCCTTCCCTTTCAATCCATCAACTGATCTAATAACGCTGAATCTGGCACGGCCATCACGATCAGCTTCAATAATACGGTATTCAATAGCTCCACTATTATTGTTATTCATATCGTTGAAGCTATAACGCAGACGTGCATTGCTGCTGCCATTAAGTGATCTTGAAGCAACAAAACCAATATTTTCAAACGGGCTGTTTCCTGATTTACGTTGAATAAAAAAACCATTGAAGTTGGATTCAGAAACAGTTTCCCAGTTTAAACTAACAGTGGTATTGTTTCTTCTAGCCTGGAATGATTCGAGGGTAACCGGTAAAGCGGCTCCTGCGCTTCCTATTGAAAAATCATCAATTACAATAGCGGCTCCATTTCTTCCCGGATCGGCTACTGTGGTAAGCGTAAGTTGGTAATTTACTGTGGTACCGGGGTCAAGATCTGCATCATTAAAGCGAACGCATACTGCTTCACGAAACGCATTTATAACGCAAAATGCTATTTCTGTACCTGTGCTGTTCAAGACAGAGACACGCATAGTTGATCCGGCGACTATCCCTGAGCGGGGGGCATCAATAGTGAAGCCGATGAAAGCTACGTTATCTGTAGTCAATAGATAACCAGGTGATCTAAGCGTATAAGTAGTATTACTGATACTTGAGAGTACCCTCATATCCCCATCTGCTCCTGCATTATGCACGAAACCGCTTCCAGATGAAGCCGTACTGGTAAAACCACCTGGTCCACTATTAAAATTTTGTACAATACTGGAGCAAGGTCCTACCAGAGCTGGTAAATCTGTACATGTAGTCGGCGCCTGTGCATTTACTAAACTGCAGAATAAAAGCCCAATTAATAAACCACGAGAGTTTTTTGTGTAAATTTTTTTCATACCGTAATTTTTTTTGTAATGAAATAGAAATGATACGGTTCTATAGAAATTCAGAGTAGGTAGCACAGAGGAATTGGATAATCAATCGAACGGAAAGTAGGTAATGATTTTCAAATATATACTTTTTTTATACGCAAGAAGGCAGTTTCGAATTTTTTCACGCTAAAGTTTAGACGCCTCAGAGTCACCCGTTAATTGATATCATTCAATCAAGGAACACAAATTGCATCTCCCCACTCATGGCGAAACAAATTCCCCAACAACGCGACTTTAAACAACTTGATTGGATAGCGAAACTGATGGACGCGCAATTTAGTATTCCAGGTACAAATTTTCGCTTTGGCCTTGATGGCATTATTGGATTAATACCAGGTGCAGGGGATCTTTCCACTTTTGCCGTTTCTGGCTATCTCTTGACCATCATGGCCAGGAATGGGGCTAGTGGTTTTCTTCTGGCCAGGATGGTATTGAACGTGCTGGTAGATGCCATCGTTGGCATGATCCCAATCCTGGGCGATCTTTTCGATATCGCCTTTAAAGCCAATATGCGAAACCTTAAACTGATGAAAGAGCATTATGTGGAAGGACGCCACAGGGGTGGTGCCTGGAAAATTGTGGCACCCATATTAATAATATTATTCTTGCTTATAGTGGCGATAATATGGGCTGGGTATAAATTATTGGTCTGGCTCTTTTAGAACGAATTCGTTCTAATCTTGTTTATCGGCTGATCTTCCATTTAAAGGTGTAAAAGGATACCACTCAAACATGGAATGCCTCACACTTTGTTTTCATTATCAGAATCATGTTCTTTTGGCTTTAGCTCCACCTCATTCATAGAGGACTCCATTTCTTTTTCGTCTTTCTGATTTCGCCTCATAAGAAATATTACTAATGCGAGGGCAGCAATACCAACAATAATAACGATTGGCCAGTTGATATCCATATGAAGATATTTAGAATCTCAAAGTAAGTTAAATTGAGGTCTTACACTCAGCTTAAACTTAAATTGGTCAAATAGTAATATTACGTGATCATTTTACGGTAAATGTGGAGACCTGCTCCTACTTTCCCGTCGGCCGTTATTCCCTGGAGCACAACGCGAAAATTCCCTTTTTTAT
>Ga0136634_10000478_pt1 | contig 17735 bp, 13 predicted proteins | sample AntDrymUQ8332106_2_FD_104654 | JGI IMG/M metagenome (GOLD analysis project Ga0136634, IMG submission 104654) | Polar desert sand microbial communities from Dry Valleys, Antarctica - metaG UQ833 (21.06) | ecosystem: Environmental > Terrestrial > Soil > Desert | place: Antarctica: Dry Valley... | reverse complement strand
TACCTCCACATCACCCGCAACGGCTGGGCCGCGGTGCCCTCGATCCGCGACTTCTCGATGCGCCGCGCATCGGGCCTGGACGCTCGCCAGGTCCGCAAGCTCAAGCGTCGGCTGAAGGAGGCCGAGCTGAGCCAGGTCGTGCACTACCTGCCGGAGCTCGGTCGCAGGTTGTCGGGGCGGCTCTCCCGGCGGCCGGCGCTGTACGGCCCGCGCCTTGCCGGTCTGGGCACCGTGGTGGGCGAGCTGGGCCAGCTCGAGGCGGCCGCGCTGCAGTGGCGTACGTGCGTCGACAGCGCGACTGCGTTCGGCCGCGACCTTCCCGCCGAGCGGTATCTCGAGATCCAGCTGGAGTCGCTGGACGAGGACACGATGGCCCGGATCATGGAGTTCGCCGGTGTACGCGTGGCCGGCGCGGTACTCGAGCGGTTCCGGTCGCTGTACCGCTCCGAGGCCGGTCTTCGGCGCACCGCACTGTCCGACGACGAACGAGCCGTGATCGCGCCGTACGTCCTCGCTGCGAACGACTGGCTGGGCTACGGCGAGGGAGCGCTCGTCGGTGCCGGGTCGCCCGCGGCGTTGCCCGCCTCGTCACCCGGCGGGCCCGAGCCGACCTCAGTCGTGCCGACCTCCACGTGACGTGCCGCAGATGAGCGGCGCGGCGGCCGACGGTCCCGTCGCCGAGCAGGTCCGGGTGGTCTACATCGCCGGCGCCAAGAACTGCGGGTCGACCCTGCTCGACGCGATACTCGGCAACGCCCCGAACGCCCGGAGCCTCGGCGAGGTGGGCGGCTTCCACCGCTACCGCGCGGGTGCGGCGTGCGCCTGCCAGCAGGCGCCGTGCTCCGCGTGCCCCCTCGTCGTCTCCGGGCTGGCCGAAGCGGGCGTCGCGTCGCAGTTCAAGGCAGTGTCCGAGGCGCCACTGAAAGAGAAGCGCGCGCACTGGATCGTGGCCGGTACGAGGGCGCGCCGACGTTATGCCCACGTCGCCGACACCCTCTTCGAGAGCGCTGCTGCCGCCACCGGGCGCACTGTCCTCATCGACTCGTCCAAGAACGCGACGAGGGCCGCGGCGCTGTCCTTCGACAGCCGCTTCGACGTGCGGGTCATCCATGTCGTACGCGACGGCCGGGGCTACCTGCGGTCGCGCCGGAGCCGTGCGGCCGTCGACGGCAAGCGGCATGTCGCCGCGATCTCGATGGTGTCCTGGCTGAGCAAGAACTTCCTCATCGGCAACCTCCTCGCCCCGCGCCTCGGCGAAGGCAAGTTCCTCAGCTGCCGCTACGAGGACCTCATCGGCGACCCCGGCCCGACACTGGACCGGATCTGCGCCTTCGCCGGTCTGGACTCGACCGGCCTGCTGGAGCGGGCGACAACGGGCGACGGAGTGCCGCGCCTGCACCTGTTCGAACCCGCGCGCCGCACCGACTACAGGATGGTCCGCCTCGATCCGAGCCGGTTGCGTACGCAGCGGGAGTCACGCGTCCGCAACACCGTGTTCTGGGCGCTCGGCGGGTTCCTGTCGTCGCGCTGGGGCTACGACCGGGAGCAGAGCTACCTCACGCCGTCTCAGCCCTGAGCGTTTGCCGCGCGCAGCGGTCGCTCAGGCGAGGTGTTGGTCGAGGAACGCAATGAGGTCGGCGGTGTAGGCGGGATCCGCGGGCAGCTGGTGAATCCCGCCGGGCACGATGAGCGTCTCGTGCTCGACCCCGAGCTCGGTGAGGCGGGCGTCGAGCAGCTCCGCCTGAGCCACGTTCACGACGACGTCCGCATCGCCGTGAATGATCAGCGTGGGCGGGTCCTGGGCGTCGAGGTAGGAGATGGGGCTGGCCGCTGTCATCGCTGCGGCGTCACCGGTGAAGATGTTCCTCGCGATCTCAGGGTGAGAGCTCACGAGCTCGTTGACGTCGACCTGGCCGCTGTAGTTCACGATCGCGCTGACGTCGCTGGGGACGCCGGCGTACATGCCCTCGTCGAACCCGGCAGTCTCGTCGGAGAGGCCCGCGAGCAGCGAGAGGTGGGAGCCTGCGCTGAAACCCGATATCGCGATGCGGTCGGGGTCGATGCCGTACGCCTGCGCGTTGGCCCGGAGATGGCGCACCGCGCACGTCACATCGAGGATCGGTGCCGGGAAGGTGACCTCCGGCGCCAGCCGGTAGTTCGGCGACGCGAGGCTGTAGCCCGCTTCCAGCAGTGGCTCGAACGCCTCCATCCGCGCAACCTGGTTCTTGTCGCCGCTGGTCCAACCGCCGCCGTGGATGAAGATCAGGAGCGGCGTCGGACCCTCGGTCGGCGCGTGGTAGAAGTCGAGCAGCAGGTCGACGCCGTCGTTGTTGCAGTACCTCACGTCGCGAAGCGCCGCCCCCGGTTCGGCGGCTCCCGCCGGCGGCGCCGGCTCCTCACCGACACTTGCCTGCTGGGTGGGGACGGTGGTCGGCAGAGCGGGCCGGGTGCGGGTTCGCGTCGGTGTCGGCTGCGTCGTGGGCGTGGAGTCATCGTCGCTGACCACCGCGTACACGACGGCACCCCCCGTGACGAGGAGCAGGACGGCCAGTGCCGCGGCGATCAGGCGCCAACGCCCTGCGTCGGAGGATGGAGGGGTTGCCCCGCCGGACGACTGGGCTGGCAAGGACATGATGCGCGACGACTCCAAGCATGATCGGGTGCGGGAGGTGCTGCTGCTGACGCCATCGCCGACGTCCAGGCTCTGGGCGGGGACGTCCCGTACCGAGAGAAGACGACGCGGTGGCGCAAAGGGTTCCTGCGATGGCCCAGTGAGTGCCTGAGTCGGTGTCCCGAGGCGATCACTCTCGACGGCCCAAGGGTACACACCGGGCCCTTGGGCGAGGCCGACGCGCAGCCCAGCACCGGCTACGCGGAGCAAGCGATGGCCACCGCAGATGAAGGACCCCCGCGCGGGCGATGCCCGTCCTGTCACACTGAGTCGCCACATATGGCGCCCCCGACCGCGATGAGTCACCGGATTCGCCGGACGAGGTGCGCCTTGCGGCTGTAGCCTCTGGCTGGCTCGACGCTTACGACGATGCCATCCCCCGCGAAGGAGATCGCTCACTTATGACCGAAACGGATTTCGACGTCGTCATCATCGGCGGCGGCCCGGCTGGCTCGAGCATGGCGTGCTACCTCGCCAAGGCCGGCATCGACTGCGTCGTGATGGAGCGCGAGATCTTCCCTCGCGAGCACGTCGGCGAGTCCCTGGTTCCGTCCTCGACCAAGGTCTTCCGCGACCTGGACTTCATCCCGACGATGGAGGAGGCGGGCTTCCCGCACAAGTACGGCGCCGCGTGGACCGCTGCATCGACGAGCCGTGTCTTCGACCACAACTTCGAGGGCATGCAGCTCGAGGACCACGCCGACTTCGACTTCGCCGAGCGTGAGCAGGAGGGCGTGAACCAGCCCTACACGTACCACGTCGACCGCGCCAAGTTCGACAACCTGCTGCTGCACCACGCCAAGAAGCTGGGCGCTCAGGTCATGAACGGCGTCGGCGTCAAGAAGGTCGACTTCTCCAACCCCGACCTCGTCACGCTGAAGATCGGCATGGGTCGCCGCGACATGGAGGTCACGACCAAGCTGGTCGTCGACGCCAGTGGCCGCCGCACCATGGTCGGCAACCAGATGAAGTGGCGGATCAAGGACGACGTCTTCGACCAGTACGCGATCCACTCGTGGTTCGAGGACTACGACCGCAGCGTCATGGCGTACCGGGACGGCCAGGAAGAGTTCATCTTCATCCACTTCCTGCCCATCTCGAACACCTGGATCTGGCAGATCCCGATCACGGACAAGATCACCAGCATCGGCGTCGTCACCCAGAAGAAGAACTTCTCCAAGTCGCGTGAGTCGCGAGAGGCGTTCTTCTGGGAGTGCCTCGAGTCCCGCCCGGAGCTCTTCAAGGGCGTCAAGGCCAGCAAGCAGCTGCGCCCGTTCAAGGACGAGGGTGAGTACAGCTACGCGATGAAGGAGATCACCGGCGACCGGCTGGTCATGATCGGTGACGCGGCCCGCTTCGTGGACCCGATCTTCTCCACCGGTGTGAGCATCGCGCTGACCAGCTCGCGATTCGCGAGCCGGGACATCATCGACGCGTTCAAGAACGACGACCTTTCCAAGGCGTCGTTCCAGGACTACGAGACGACGATCCGCCGTGGCACCCGCAACTGGTACAACTTCATCTCCGTCTACTACCGCCTGAACATCCTCTTCACGGCGTTCGTCAACCACCCGAAGTATCGCCTCGACGTGCTCAAGCTCCTCCAGGGCGACGTGTACGACGAGGACGAGCCCGAGGTGCTGGGCAAGATGCGGGAGATCGTCACCGACGTCGAGCGCAACGAGGACCACCTGTGGCACAAGCTGCTCGGTGACCTCACGTCCAACGTCTTCGCGGACACCTTCTCGGTCCGCTAGCCGCCGCTCGATCCGTACCGCAACCGTCGCCGTGCGCCCCTTCGTGGGGCGTACGGCGTCGGCTTGCCTAGCGTCTGGTCTCACGGCGCCGTGCGACCTGTCGCTGACAGCCGCAGGTAATGTCGCGGTCGTGGCAGGTCCGGGCCAGGCTGACCCGATCCTCGCCCCGGAGCTCGTCCCGGACTCCAGCGTCGTGCCGACCCAGGTGACGCTCTGGTACACCGAACCCGTCGATGTGCCGCGTGACCACCCGGCCCTCGATGAGCGTGAACGCACCCGCTGGGACACCCTGCGTCGTCCCGCCGACAAGGCCCGGTTCGCCACCGGGCGACTGACCGCGAAGGTCCTGGCAGGCCGCTGGCTCGGGGTGAAGCCGGACGACATCGCATTCACGACACGCTGCCCGCTCTGCGGCGGCACCCACGGCAAGCCGCGCGTCCGGGACGAGTCGGGTCCGGATCTGTCTATCGCGCACGCGGGTGAGCGCGTGGTCGTCGCCATCACGGCAGGCGTTGCGGTCGGGGTCGACGTCGAGCCGGTCGCGTCGCTGGACGCGGTGTCGTCCCTGGCGCGGCTGGTGCTGTCGGCGGTCGAGCGCGCCGGTGTCGACGCCATGTCGCCCGAGCGGCGGCCACGGGCGCTGCTGTCGTACTGGGTCCGGAAAGAGGCCCTGCTCAAGGCGACCGGGCACGGTCTGGCGATTCCCCTCGCCGCGCTCACCATGACGGCGCCTGACGAGGAGCCGCGGCTGGTGCGATGGGACACGCCGGCCGCGCAGCCGCAGGCCAGCGCTCTGACCGACATCTCGGTCGGGGATCACTACCTCGCCTGCGTCGCCGTCCTTGCGCCTGCCCTGGCCATCAGCGAGGTGGTGGACGTCACCGATCTCGTGCGCGCCGAGGCGATGCGAGACGGGTGAGGGCACCCCACGCCATCCCTCCATCCTGGTTCGTTCGACACCAGAGCCGGGCGAAGCGGGCTACCACTCGTACACGTACGCGGCGCCGCTCCGGCCGCCCAGTGTCGACGCTGCAACGTGTCCCCGCTCACGGAGACCGCACGGCCGAACGACGCGTTGGCCGAGATCGCCGGCTCGAGCCGCACCGGAACAGGTGGCGCTGCGGATCCAATGTCTGCGCCCGCCGCCGGCAGCACCGTCAGGGCGGCACCGGCTCGACGATCAGTGCTGCACCGCTACGACACGCTCGGCCGGAGCCGAAGGTCCTGCACGTAGTCGTCCGGCGCGCCGGCGGCATCGGCCGCATCCGCCATCAGAACGAGGTACTGCTTCGACGGGAGCCCGCCTTCGAAAGCGTCGAGCACGTAAAGCCACGCAAGGACCGCGCCCTCGAGCGTCTCCACCCGGACCCGAAGCGTGCGATAGAGCTCGAGCGCCCCGCCCTCCCACTCGTCGAGCGCCGCCGCGTCCTCGTCCGTCAGGTCGTACAACGCGACGAAGACCTGGCTGCCGGGCGACTCGGCGACCGTCGCCAGCGCCCCGTCCCAGCCGCGGTCCTCGGCACCGAACGTGAGGCGCCAGCCGAGCAGCCAGCCGGTGCCGTGCTGCGGGGAGTGCGGGCAACGCTGAGCCATGCGAGCAGGGTCGAGGTTGCTGCCATAGGCGGCGTAGATGGCCACGGCGTGGAGGTTATCGACACGAGCACGAGTCCGGTCGTGCGATGCGCGGCGGCTCCGTCGGGCGATGCCGGCCGGCTGCGTGCGGGAGAATGGCCGCTGTGACCAAGGTAGTGATCATCGGCGGTGGGCCCGGGGGGTACGAGGCCGCGCTCGTCGCGGCCCAGCTCGGGGCTGATGTGACCATGGTTGACCGCGACGGCCTCGGTGGCTCCACCGTCCTCACCGACTGTGTCCCGAGCAAGACGCTGATCGCCACCGCAGAGGCGATGACGATCGCGGCCGGCTCCGCCGAGCTGGGCGTCGTCATGGGTGACGGGACCGCGCCCGACGGCGTCGTCGGAGTCGACCTCGCCCGCGTGAACGCCCGCGTCAAGGATCTTGCCCGCAAGCAGTCTGCCGACATCACCAACACCGTGGACCGCGCGGGGGTACGCGTGCTCGTCGGCACCGCCCGCCTGGCCGGGCGCGACCGGGTCGTGGCCGACCTCGCCGACGGCGGCAGCGTCGACCTCGAGGCCGACGCGGTGCTTGTCGCGACCGGAGCGCATCCGCGGGTACTGGCCGAGGCGCAGCCTGATGGTGAGCGGATCCTCACCTGGACCCAGGTGTACGACCTGGAAGCTCTGCCCGAGCGGCTCGTCGTGGTCGGCTCGGGAGTGACGGGCGCCGAGTTCGCCTCGGCGTACACAGCTCTGGGCTCGCACGTCACGCTGATCTCGTCCCGCGACCGCCTGCTGCCGGGCGAGGATGCCGATGCTGCCGAGGTCCTGGAGAACGTGTTCCGGCGCCGTGGCATGACGGTCCTCAACAACACGCGTGCGGCGGGGGTGCGGCGCGTCGCTGACGGGGTCGTCGTGACGCTCACCGATGGGCAGACGGTCGAGGGTTCGCACTGCCTGATGGCGGTCGGGTCGGTGCCGAACACAGCGGACCTCGGGCTGGCCGCGGCTGGCGCGGAGCTGGACGACGCCGGCTTCCTCCGTGTCGACAGGGTTTCGCGGACCGCGGCCAGGGGCGTCTACGCGGCTGGGGACTGCACGGGTGTGTTGATGCTGGCGTCGGTCTCGGCAATGCAGGGCCGGATTGCCATATGGCACGCGCTCGGGGACGCCGTCGCCCCACTTGATCTGAAGACCGTCGCCGCAAACGTCTTCACCGAGCCCGAGATAGCGACCGTTGGCTGGACCCAGGCTGCTGCCGAGCGGGGTGAGATCGATGCCCGCTGCCTGACTCTTCCCTTGGCGACGAATGCGCGCGCGAAGATGATGGGCGTCCGTGACGGGCTCGTGAAGCTGTTCTGCCGTCCCGGCACCGGCATAGTGGTGGGCGGCGTGATCGTTGCGCCGAAGGCCAGCGAGCTGATCTTCGCGGTGTCGCTGGCCGTGGAGCAGCGGCTCACGGTCGATCAGCTGGCGCATTCCTTTACGGTGTACCCGTCACTCTCAGGGTCCATCGCGGAGGCCGCCCGCCGCCTGCACCTTCGTTGAGCAGCTGGCGGCCAGCGGCTCGCTCCGATGCAGCCCGTCGCCGCGAGCTCAGCTGATCGGCTCAGCGACGACGACCACGTTGTCGGCGTACGAGTGGGCGCTGCGGTCGTACGCGCCACCACAGGTGATGAGCACGAGGCGGTGGTCGACCCTCTGGTCGAACGGCTCGAAGTCCGGCGCGAGCCGAGCCTTCGGCACGTTCTCCACCGACACGATGCGATACCGCAGCTCGCCGGTGCCATCGCCCAGGACGACCTCTGCACCGACCGACGCCGCCCGCAGCTCGGCGAGGGCACCGAGACCCGAAGTCGATGAGTCGACGTGTCCGGCGATGACCACGCTGCCGAAGGGCTCACCGGCGAGCGCGCCGCCCGTCCACCAGCCCACCTCGGCAGGGTCGTCCGGCACCGCCAGAACGGCGGCAGAGTCGATGCCGACCGGCTCGATCTCGGCCGAGCTTCCCGATGGGAGCCGCACTGTTGTCGGCTTGAAGTAGTAGGTCTGGCTCTCGGGCGTCCCGGCGAACTTGGTGCCTTGATCGCTCACCGGCAGGCCGGTCGGCTCCGACGACGGCGTCGGCGTGGAAGCGGGCACAGCGGAGACAGGACGCGCCTGTCGGACGAGCTCCAGACCAGCGCCGTCACCGGAGGTTGACGCGGCAGCCCCGGTCGTCACGGCGGCGGCCACCACGGCGAACAGGCACCAGCCCAGCCACCGTGGGGCCGCCGGGCGCGGTGTCAGCGTTTCATCCGGCGGTGCCGCTGGCGCACCGAGCCGTCGTCGCGAGCTCAACTACAGCTCCGTCACGAGCTGGTGGGACGCCCGTCCGTCCGGCGCGCCCGCCCGACAGCGAGCGCTCCCAGGAGGAGGAACGCGACGAGCCCGACCGGAACCATCGGCGACACGGTGCTCGTGGTGAGTTCGCGAGCTGCCGCGACCTGGCCACCAGAGCCTGTCTCGACCATGGCCGGAGCGTCTGCTCCCTCCACCGAGAGCGGCATCGTCTGCACGACGGCATCCATCGTGCCCTCGTCCGGGCTGCCGAGCGCGTACACCCGGGTCAGGTCGCCGGCCGCCACCACCAAGTCGACCGGGCCGAACACGACCGGGCCGTCCGTGCCCGTCGGCACGATGTCCACGCTGTATGTGCCGGGCGGGACGAGGACCGTGAGCGCCTCACCGTTGGCGACGTTGCTGAACATCACCTCGCCGTCGACTCTGATGTCGGCCGGCGGGACCGCAGCCGCGTGTGCGACCACGAGGCGGGACTTGTCGGGCGCGACGGGCGACAGATCGTTGGTGTAGAGCGTTATCACCGGCGCGGCCGTGGGGTCTGTCGCGCGGTGGGCGACAACGTCGATGCTCTGGCCGGCTGCGATCGGCACCGTCGTCGTCAGATCTGTCGTCAGGCTGCCCGTAGTCGGGCGGAGCGTGACCGTATGGTCGCCGGGATCCACCTCGAACGGCCCGGCAATGCCCTTCCAGTCAAGCCCGGTCTCGACGGTCTGGCCGTCGATCAGAACGTCGCCGGTGACCTGCGGAAGGCCGTGGATGACGTAGATGCTCCCGGTATCCGTCGCCGTTCCGGTTGCGGCAGCAGAAGGTCCGACACCAATCAGGGCTGCCGCCAGGCATGCAACCCCAATAGCGACGGGGCCGCGGTGAAATGACGTGAACATGTAGCTCCCCCTTCAGGAAGACCTTTTCGGCGTCCTCCCCCGGTGCACCTTAGCTGCCATGCGGGGTGGGTCGTGGACGTTCGCGAGTCGTCGCAAGGGGTGTTCGAATGTCACCCTCAGTGCGACACGATGTCAGGGCGAAACAGTGTTTGCACCGCCCAAGGCGCATAGCCTATGCGTGCTGACATTTGCGAGGCGGGGGAGAAATCGATGGCATCACGCAGGACACCGTGGCGGAAGGCGCCACAGCCGAGCGTCACCGCGTCCTCCTCGTCCCTGGTGCCGGTGCCGAACCGCGGACCTGATCGCGCAGCGACTGCAGCGGACGAAGACCCCGGAAGTACCGCATCCGACCAGAGCACACCGATCGTCACCGCCGATCCCGTTCGCAGTGAGCCCGACCATTCAGCCGCCCTTTCAAACGGCAGCGCACCCGGCGCGACCTTGCCAGAGCCGAAGCGGGTGTCGCCCGAGGAGGGGTCCGAGGCCAGGTCAGTGCCCGGCCCCGATGCATCAAGCCAGCCCACTGAATCGAGCCAGCCCACTGAATCGAACCCGTCCTCTGCATCGAGCCAGAGCGAGCCCCAGCCTGAACCCCGGCTCACGCCTGAGCCGCAGCTTGAGCCTGAGCCTCGCCAAGCCTCAGCGCCGCACCCCGAGGCTGCGGAGCTGCCGGCCAATCCGTCGTCGACCACCGGGACGCCTCCCACGTACTGGGACGCGAGCTACACCCAGCGCATTGTTCGGCCATCGAAGTGGACACCGTCCGCAGGCGTCGGGGCGTCTGCTGGCCAGGAGCGTCCTGTGCCCACCGTCGGCGCGTCGGCACCGGCAGCGGCGCCAGCGGCGCGGCGCGCGTGGGACGAGAGCTACATGCATCAGCTCGTCGGGGCATCCGGGTTGCCGCCGGCGCCGGCCGGACGCGGGGGATGGCGCCGGGACAGCCGGGTCCTAGCCCTCGTGCTCGTCGTCGCGGCCGCTCTGATCGTCGCAGCCGCGACCGTACTCACGTCAGTTCTGTTGAGCGATGACACCGACGACGCCGTGGACACCGCACTGCCCGGGCCGGCCGAGTCAGTTGCCTCCAGCGAGGACGCGACCGGCGCTGCCGTCGACCCCGGTCAACCGCCCGTCGTCGCTCCGGTGGACGGGCTCCTCATCACGACGACAGTTCTCGGTGGCGACGTTCTCGACATGTACGAGGTGGTGACATGGCCCGACGGCGGTCCGGACGAGCTCGTCCTCGAGGTGTCGGACCTCGCCGCCGCGAGCGGAGTCGCGGGCGATTTCGCGCCGAGCGTCTCGGACCTGCAGGTGACTCTCGACGGCAACCCCGTTCCGGCCAGCCCAGTGGAAGGGTCGACGACGCAGTGGCTGGTCGAGTCGCCGAGTAGCGCAGCGCCGTCGAAATTGGAAGTTCGATACCTGCTGGCTGGTGCGCTCATCCGAAGCACGCCGTCCACGGCCGGCCGGGGGCTCGCCGTCATCGCCCCTCTGAGCAGAAACTTGATCGAGTCCCTGCCGGTACGCGTGGAGACCACGGACGACTCGGTGCTGACGATCTCCTGCCCCGGCGGCGCCGACATCGACAGCCAGCTCTGCGGGCGCCAGAGTGAGGACCGGTGGACCGCCGAGGCTCCGGCCGGGGACCCGCCGGTCGTCGTCGTCCAGGTGGATCTGCGCCCGCTCGCGTGATCGCGGGTCGGCGGCGAACTCGCTCTCGGCTGGGGCCGCCGCACGCGCACGTGCTCGGACTCGTCTCGGTCGTTCTCTTCGTGCTCGCTGCGGTGCCCGCATGTTCGACGACCGGCACCACGGGCGATGATGACGACGTGTCTGGTTCGAGCACGACCAGTGTCCCGTCGGCGTCCGAGCCATGGCGCCCCCGGATCGGCGACCCGTGGCAGTGGCAGCTGTCCGGCGAGCTCGATCTGTCGGTGGACGTGCCCATCTACGACGTCGACTGGAGCACCACGTCGGCCGACACCGTCGCCGAGCTGCATCGCCTTGGCCGTGGGGTCATCTGTTACGTCAGCGTGGGGACCTGGGAGAGCTACCGAGACGACGCTGACGAGTTTCCGGAGGAGGTTCGGGGCCGGACGCTTGCCGACTACCCGGATGAGCGCTGGCTCGATGTCCGTCGTCTGGACCTCATCGGCCCGCCCCTGCTCTCACGGCTTGACATCTGCCGGGACAAGGGCTTCGACGCCGTCGAGCCCGACAACGTCGACGCCTACCAGAATGCGAGCGGATTTCCCCTGACGGCGGACGATCAGCTCGCGTTCAACCGCTGGGTCGCGTCCGCCGCGCACGAACGTGGCATGAGCGTGGGACTCAAGAACGACCTCGGGCAGGTGCAGGAGCTCGTGGGCGACTTCGACTTCGCCGTCAACGAGCAGTGTTTCGAGTACAACGAGTGCGAGGTCCTGCAGCCCTTCATCGCGGCCGGGAAGGCCGTGCTCCACGTGGAGTACACGCACGCGGTGGCAGATTTTTGTCCCGTCACCACAGCCCTGGGCTTCTCGTCCATGCGCAAGCGGTTCGAGCTGGGTGCCTTCCGAGAGGCCTGCCCGACGTCGTAGGCGCGCCGTGCATCGCGAACTCCAGCAACTCTGCGCGTACGTTTGACTACAGTGCGTCTAAGAGAGGCTGGATGGATGAACGAGTCGCGTGTGCACGAGTGGGCCACAGCTGCCGACCGAGCAAGCTCCGGTTCCGCGACGAAAGGGCTCGCCACCGCGCGGGTCTCACGCTATGCGAGTCGGAGCATCGCCGTCGCGATCGCGAGCACGCTGCTGCTCGGAGCAGCGGCGCCGATGCAGCCCAGCGCTGCAGCCACGGTGGTCCCCGTCCCCGGCGAGGCGTGGCAGTGGATGTTGAGCTCCGTGCCCAAGCCGGCCGACCTGGCCGCGACGCCCGAGGTCCGCGCGTGGGACATCGACGGCTTTGACGCGTCGTCCGAGGACGTGGACGACATCCACGCGCTGCCGGCCACAGCCGTCTGCTACATCTCCGCCGGGTCGTTCGAGAACTGGCGTTCCGACGCGGGCGACTTTCCGGACAGCGTGAAGGGGAAGAACCTCGACGGATGGGCCGGTGAGAAGTGGCTGGACATACGCCAGATCGCGATTCTCGAGCCGATCATGTCCAGTCGTATGCAGATGTGTGAAGAGAAGGGCTTCGACGCCGTCGAGGCGGACAACGTGGACGGTTACACCAACAGGTCGGGATTTCCGCTCACTGCGACCCACCAGCTTGCGTACAACCGGATGCTCGCCGACACCGCCCATGCGCTCGGCCTGAGCATCGCCTTGAAGAACGACATCGAGCAGGTCGAGACGTTGGAGCCCGACTTCGACTTCGCCATCAACGAGCAGTGCTACCAGTACAACGAGTGCGGCGTGTACGACGCATTCGCCGACGCGGGCAAGGCGGTGTGGATCGTCGAGTACAAGACCGCCATCGGCTCCTTTTGCCCGAAGGCGATCGCGGCGGGCTACGACGCGATGAAGAAGAAGGTGAACCTCGGTGTCTACCGGGTGGGGTGCTGACCCCGCCCGGTAGACAGGGCGGGGTCAGCCGGGGGTGACCGCCGCGGAGCGGGTCGAGAACGGGCCGTTGCCGACAGCATTCGTGGCAAAGACGGCGAAGCTGTACGAGCTGCCGTTGGTCAGCCCTGTCACGACGATGCTGGTCGCGGTGGCACCGGCCGAGACCGTCTTGACCGCCGTGTTGCTCGTGCCGACATAGGCCCGGACCCGGTAGCCGGTGATCGCGGAGCCGCCGTTGCTGGCCGGCGGCGTCCACGTGACGGTGGCCGACGCGTTGCCGGCTATCGCCGACACGTTCGTCGGAGCACCCGGCACAGTTGTCGTCACGGTGGGCGTGACGGCGTTGGATCTGGCCGAGAACGGGCTGTTGCCCACGGCGTTCGTCGCATAGACCGCGAAGCTGTACGAGCTGCCGTTGGTCAACCCCGTCACCACGAGGCTGGTGGCGGTCGCCCCTGCGGGCACGGTCTTGACGATCGTGTTGCCAGTGCCGACATATGCCCGAACCTGATATCCGGTGATGGCCGATCCGCCGTTGCTGGCCGGTGGGGTCCATGTGACGGTGGCCGAAGCGTTTCCGGCGGTGGCCGCGACGTTCGTCGGAGCACCTGGAACGGTCGTCGCGGCGGCCGGGGTGACGGCGTTGGACCTGGTCGAGAACGGGCTGTTGCCGATGGCATTGGTTGCGTACACGGCGAACGTGTATGAGCTGCCGTTGGTCAACCCCGTCACCACGAGGCTGGTGGCGGTCGCCCCTGCGGCCACGGTCTTGACCGCGGTGTTGCTCGTGCCGACGTACGCCCGGACCCGATAGCCGGTGACGGCCGAGCCGCCGTTGTTGGTAGGCGGCGTCCACGTGACGGTTGCCGATGCGTTGCCAGGTGTCGCGACGACGTTCGTCGGAACTCCGGGCACAGTGGCGGCTGCCGGCGTGACGCTGTTCGAACGCGCCGACGGCGGACTCGTCCCGACGGCGTTGGTGGCGACGACGTCGAAGGTGTACGCCGTGCCGTTGGTCAGGCCCGCCACGGTCGCACTCGACGCGCTCGCCGCTGCGGTGGCGCTCGCGACCACGGTCGTGCCGGTGCCGACGTAAGCGCGGACGGTGTAGCCGGTGATCGCGGAGCCGCCGGTGCTGGCCGGTGAGGACCAGGTGACGGTGGCGCTCGCGGTGCCCGCGGTCGCGGTGCCGATGGTGGGAGCTCCCGGCGCCGTGGCGACCGGGCCGTACCCGCCCCACGGGGTCGGAGGGACAGCTGTTACAGCAGCTCCGCTGGTCCAGCCCGACAAGGCCCCGGCGTAGGACTCGAGGGTCGTCCCGGTGACCGTTGTGCCGGTCGGGACGGTGAGCGGCGCGGCGGTGGAGCCGGACGCGGGCAGGTGGACGCCCGAGCCGTCGATGTACGCGGAGACGGTCGGCGCGGCGCTCTTCCATGCCGTCATCCGGGTCAGCGCAAGGCCCTGCTCGCCGAGGCCGAGGTGAACGAGCGGCGCCTTCACGGCGTCGTACACCGAGGTGTAGTGGTCGATCACGCCCTCGACGACGGGGTACAGGATGCCGTCCTCGGCGAGGTTCGACTGGTGGGCGTAGAAGGGCCGTGGATCGTTGGCGAGCACGAACCCGAGCGCGTTGCGCTCCTCGATCGGCTGCAGGTAGGAGTCGAAGCTCGCGCGGGCCTCGGCGTCCGAGTCGTCCTCGAGCGGTGTGATGCAGGTGGTGACCTCAGGAAAGTCCTCGCAGATGCCGCTGCCGCCGTTGGCCCGACTGGTGTAGTACCAGTTGTACTCGCTGATCTGCTCGCGGTACGTCGCGGTGTTGTAGTAGATGTTCATCGGGTGCCGGGGCACCGTCTGCGTCGTCCCGACCGTACGGCTGTTGGCCTCGCGGGAGGCGTCCGAGGCAGTCCATTGCACGCCCGTGGCTGTCAGGGCGGGGGCGAGAAACGGGTTGTCGGTCGGCTGAAGGGGCAGTGTCAAGAGGCCCGAGTGCTCGCCGGTCACCAGCTCGGTCGCGTCGAAGTTGGGCAGCGCGTTGGTCGTCGCCCAGGTGATGTTGTCCTGGACCTGGCTGGTGATGTAGCTCTGGGACGCCCAGTAGATGCCGCCGCTGGGCTCCTGCGGGACCTCGGGGTCCTGGCGTGGCTGCTCGTCGGCCTGGGTGGCGCAGTGCCACTTCTCGCCGACGACGGTCGGGGCGATCTGGATGCACCCAAGGAACGGGTGCGTGTACGTGTGGTTGATCCACGGGAACTCGCCCTTGACGGCGAGGAAGGAATCGGTGAGCGGGTCGACGCCACCGTTCTCGGCCTTCGCTGCCTCGCTGCCGCCGCCGTTGAAGACCATGTCCATGTCGAAGCCGTTGGCGTTCTGCCAGTCGACGAGGCGGGTGACGTCGGTCGTGCTCATGCGGATGTCGGGGGTGGTGATCGTCGGGTCGACGCAATCGTCCCCGGGCGTGCACTTCCCGGAGATGCTCCATCTGCTGTCGGGCAGGAACACGTCGTCGATCTGGACCGCGAGGTACTGCCGCTGATGGCCCAGGTGGATGCCGCGCGTCACCCAGCTGACAATGCCGGGCGCGACCTGGTTGAACCACTGCATCGAGGGGTTGTACGCCGCCGTGAGGACCAACTCTTCCCGGCCGTCGTGGGCGTACGAGCCGATGAGCGTGCCACTTGTACCGCCGGCGGCGACCGTCACCAACGAGGTGAACGTGTGGCCGGCGGGCAGGGTGGTCGAAGGGGACGCGAGGTAGCCGTAGACCTCGAGGCCGGGCGCGAAGTCGTCAATGGCGAACGACCCGCGGAGATAGGACAGCGCGCCGGAGGTGCCCGCCGCCGTCACCGTCGCCGCGCCCGCGTCCAGGCTACCGGCGTACAGCGGCGAGCTCAGGCCCATGCTCGCACCCGGGTAGTCATAGGAGTTGACCTGCCGGACGCCGTAGCTCTGCTCGTACGCCGTGAGAGCGTTGACCTCAGCCGCGCCGAGACCGCCGCCCGCCTGGTTGGGCAGCACGACCGCCTGGAACTTGCCGATGCCGGCCGCGGCGTCTTCGAGGAAGGCGGCGTCGATCACCGGCCGCCCGGCGTCGCCGAGGTTGACCTTGGTGTACGGAACGCCCTCGCGATCGAGCTGCGTCGCGATGGCCTCGACCGACGGGTCGCCGTTGGACACCACGAGCACGGTCAGGTTGATGCGCGAGACGGCGGCATCCGCCGTGAGCGGGACCAGCGGAACAAGCAGCAGTGCCGTCAGCGCGGCGAGCACATACCGTGACCGAACCGCAATGATGCGTCGGAAATGGACAAACTTCACGTGAACCCCCGAGTGATTGATGCCCGTCAAGCTTGCATGATTAGGCGGGCAGAAACAAATCTGCTCGTGGCGCGACGCAGACATCTGCTCTCAGTGCGCAATTTATACGGACAGCAACGTTCCAGCGGGACGCGCCGAGCGCTCGGTAGTTCTTCTCACAGTGTGCAACGATGTCAGATGATCTTCGCTCAATATCAACGGTGAGTAACCTCGCTCACGTAGCGCAACCGACACGGTGCCCTTTGTGTTAGCGGTCGCGTCAAGATACGGTTCGGTGGACCTCGGGGGAGGAAAGATGCGGAATTGGTTTCGCGGCGCGGATCCGGCAGGGGACGAGATCACCGTCCTGCGTGCCTGGGTGGAGCAGCTGACACAGGACAACATGCGACTGCGGCTCAACCAGCAGCGACCGTCCAGTCCGGGGCAGTTCGCCCACAACCTGCGCGAGCTGAGCTCGGAGTTGGCGGCCCTGCCGCCGACGTCCGAGGATGCCGAGGACGAAGCCCTGCACGCGCTCGCAGAGGCACAGATGGTCCGGCGGACCGTGGTCGACGTCCTGGTCAACCTGCAGGTGCTGGCCGCGCAGATGGAGCGCCAGCTCATCGGTGAGCTCCCACACGCGGAGATCGACCGGCGCGTGCTCAGCGGGCGCGGGGCCAGCAGCCCCGGCGGGCAGCGCAGCTTGGATCGCAGGGCGTCCACGGGAGCCGGCGATCGAGTGGCTGCCGATGGCACGTCGGCGTCAGCCGTCTTGGCGCAGATGGAGCACATGTTGGACGGCGAGATGCTGGACGTTGAGATGACCGATGCGCCCCTCGGCCGTGCCACCGGCCAGGCAGTGGGATGACGGCGCCGCTCGCCTGCGAACTCCGCGTGCTCGTGGTGGCGGGTCCCGCCGATGACCCGACGACCCGCGCGTGGTCGGTCGAGCTAGATCGAGTCGGGGTCCCCTTCGACCTGGTGACTCCGTCGGCGGAGGATCCGTTGCGTGCTGCCGACCTTGTCGCCCGTGAGGACCCTAGGGTCGGCCGGTACAACGCCGTAGTGCTCGGAACGGACAGTTCGGTGTTCTGGGGTGCATTGGATGACCTGGCGGTGTACCGGCAACGGTTTGGTGTGCGTCAGGTGTGCGGGTTTGAGTACCCGCGATCCGAGCTCGGACTCACGAGCGGCGTAGGTGCCGTGATGGCCGGCACGAGCGCTTCGCTCACCGCGAGCGGCCGGGAGCTCTTTCCCTATCTCCGGGGGCCGGTGCCTCTCGACATGGGCTCGTACGGCTATCTGGCGCATCCCCTGGAAGGCACCGAATTCACCTCTATGGTGCAGACGCCCGGTGGAAACCCGCTTGTGGGCGTTTATCGACGCGGCGGCATCGAGGATCTCGTGCTCACGGTCAACTATGCCGAGGCGATGCTGCATTGGCGGTTGCTCGCAAAGGGGCTGCTCGACTGGGTGACTCGAGGCACGCACTTCGGATACTCCCGCAACTACCTGGCTTGTCATGTCGACGACGTGTTCCTGGCCAACTGGGTGGGCCCTGCCCCGACGGGTGTCGACGCCGCGTCGCCGCACCCCCGCGTCCGGATGACCGCCGAAGACGTCACCGTCGCGCTCGAGTGGCAGTCCCGAGTCGGTTT
>Ga0136634_10000477_pt1 | contig 17753 bp, 10 predicted proteins | sample AntDrymUQ8332106_2_FD_104654 | JGI IMG/M metagenome (GOLD analysis project Ga0136634, IMG submission 104654) | Polar desert sand microbial communities from Dry Valleys, Antarctica - metaG UQ833 (21.06) | ecosystem: Environmental > Terrestrial > Soil > Desert | place: Antarctica: Dry Valley... | reverse complement strand
GAGATGGACCCTTCACTTAATTCATTAAGGCAGAAACAGGATATGGGAATGGGGCTTTAACAAGTATTAAGTACGAGTTGGAGGTAAGAAAAGTTTGAAGTAGGAAGTGTTCAATTAATCAATACTTTTCCGGGTCAAATCTTACTTCACAACCACTCCATCTCCAATATTTCATCTTTAACACTTCATTTATCAAACATCCGTAAATCGTACACCGTTCTTCTTATTACTTTCACATTCTCTCAGGTACCTTAATTCCTAACAATCCCATCCCGGATTTGATTACATGTACCGTCATTTGTGCTAGTTGCAAACGCAACTCTTTTTTCTCTTCTGTTTCAGCAGTTAATATTCGCAAATCTGTTACAAAGCTGTTGAAAGTTTGCGCTAACCCGAAAATATAATTGGCAATTACTGAAGGATTCAACTCTCTTGCAGCTTCATCAATGATAGCTGGATATTTTTCCAGTTCAATGATAACTTTTTTTTCCAGTGGAAGGAGGGCGCCATGTAAAGATTGATTGAGGGGTTGTTCTTTCCGAAGTATCGATTTAGTTCGGGCATAGGTATATTGAATAAATGGCCCTGTGAAACCATGAAATTCTATAGACTCTTCAGGATTAAAAACCATTCTTTTTTTCGGGTCTACTCGTAGTAGAAAAAATTTTAAAGCACCAACACCCAAAGTATAATAAAGATCCTTTAATTCATCATCTGTGAAATCCTTCACCTTTCCAAGTTCCAGGGTATGCCTGGCTGCGATAGATTCCATTTCTGATAAAATATCGTCGGCATCCACAACAGTACCTTCACGACTTTTCATTCGTCCACTAGGCAATTCAACCATTCCATAAGATAAATGATGGATGTTAGTGGAGTTAGGAATTTGCAATTTCTCGCATATATGCCTCAGCACTTTCATGTGATAATTCTGCTCGTCGCCAATAACGTAAATGCTTTGATCCATTTTGTAATCGTCATACTTCTGTTTAGCAAGTCCAAGGTCCTGTGTTATATAAACAGATGTGCCATCTTTCCGCAATAATAATTTTTCATCTAATCCTTCAGTTGTAAGATCTATCCATACACTTCCATCTTCTTTTCGTGTAAATACACCTTTGGATAATCCTTCCTCTATAAAATATTTACCTAACAAATATGTCTCACTTTCATAGTAGGTCTTATCGAAATCACTTCCTATTCTATTATAGGTAATATCAAACCCTTCATACACCCAGCTATTCATTCTTTTCCATAATGCAATGGTTTCATTATCTCCTTGTTCCCATTTCAGCAGCATTTCACGCACTTCCTGCATAATGGGAGTATTGTTACGAACCAATTCCCTGATCTCATCATGCAACTCTTTTGTTTTTTCTTCATTACAGTGTTCCTGGGTGAGTTTATTTAAAAACAATTGAATTTTCTTCTGATCTTCCCCGGTACAATCAATCAGATTTCCCTTCATTATTTTCTGAAGTATGGGATCGGCTTGTTTTCGTAATTCATTTTCAAACGCGACATAATAATCACCTACGAAATGATCACCTTTGATCCCCGTTGACTGCGGCGAGGCATCTTTCCCGAACTTTTGCCATGCTAGCATCGATTTGCAAATATGAACACCACGATCATTTACAATACAGGTTTTCACAACTTTTGATCCATTGGCTTTTAAAATTTCGGCAATGCTCCAACCCAAAAAATTATTCCGCAAATGGCCGAGATGTAATGGTTTGTTGGTGTTGGGTGAAGAATATTCAACCATTACTTTATCCTTCTCCGTTGTTTTGAAGCCGTATGATGCTGTTTGAGAATTATCTTGTAAAAATTGTATCCAGTAAGGATCACTTATGGAAAGATTCAGGAATCCCTTTATCACATTAAATCCAGAAAATATATTAGGGTAGTTAGAAATAACTTTTTCACCTAATTCCTGGGCTAATTTTTCCGGCGATCTTTTTAATGATTTTGTCAAGGCAAATAACACAACCGTATAATCACCTTCAAAATCGGCTTTGGTTTCATTGACCGGGATAGACGATGCTTCCAGATCATACTGGAACAAATTTTTAATTTCATTGGAAATAGCATCCTGAATAATTGGAACAATGCCCATAGTTTCTTGTTAAGCCCGCAAAAATAGTACAATGGGCTGAGTTGGCACCTGCAACCCATGAAGCCATTATCGTCCTTCGTCGTAATTGGTGTAATAAGTATTATAAAATCAAAAAGCCGCTCATATTATGAACAGCTTTTTGGGCAGTCAGGGATTAAACGAATTCAAATATGAAGTATTTTTTGTAATTCTGGTCAATTGTAACATTTTATTGACTAAAGTCAAAGGTGCTGTGAGGAGATGGCTGCAGGCCTGCATCAGAGGGGTCATGAAATGTTTTACTTGTATCTACATAAAGGGACTGAAATTAAATCCATTACTTTTGCGGCCGACTCCAATTTTTAGAAGTGAAAGATATCATCCTTACTGGCTTGGGTTTATTATATATTCCTTTTCGTAGAATGTTGCCTTATCAAACTTTCAGATATGCTGCATGCGGGGCAGCTAATACGGGTCTTGATATCTTCATTTATTTTATCAGCTATAATTTCGTTCTTAAAAAGCAGATTGTATATACACCCATGGGGGCGATCAGCCCATATATTGCGGCATTTCTAATTGCCTTTAGCATCAGTTTTCCTATTGGGTTTTACTTAAACCGCTATATCGTTTTTTCAGGTTCCCAGTTAAAAGGGCGCATTCAATTACTCCGTTACCTTTTAATAGTTCTGATCTGCATTGCATTGAATTATTTTTTTATCAAATTGTTTGTCGAGCAACTGCAGGTTTATCCTACTATTTCCAAAATATTTACTACGATTATTGTTGTATTATTTAGTTATTTAACGCAGAAACATTTTACGTTTAAAATTAAAAAATAATCACTTTTTATTTTTTGATGTTTTTGTCCAGAAATTAGCGAGTGGAATATCGATTGAAATAAACCAGTTACTTCTCCACCTTGATTTATCGGATATAGCTAAAGTTCCTGTCTGCCTTTTAAAATATATTTTCGATCCATACTGCCATCCATATCCAATGGATAGCGGCACATACTCCAGGAAAGGAAGGCCGATCCCATAAACGAGATATCCTCCAGGGGCGAAGATGTCATCCAGTGTTATTTTTTGTTCCAATCCAGTGCTGTCATTACTCAACCGGTAACCCGCTATGGCTCCCACATCAATTAAAGTTAAGAATGCACTTACTGACCCGATAGATGATCCGTTCTTAAAATGACCGAGTCCTTTGCTAAATGCAATCCCAACTGGTGCTGTTAATCCTATTTTGGAATTGCTACCATCGATTTTGTCAATTTCATTAGTGTAATTAGAATAATAACCACCTATATACGCATTCAATGAAATATTAATGACTGAGTTTTTCTTAATAGAAGAACTTCCCGCAGGCAATGCAGCAGCTTCAATGGCACTTTGAGCTTCTTCCGGAGTTTCTGATTTTATAATCCCGGCCATCAGGTTGCCATACTTCAAAATCTTCTCGACCGATTTCGACCTTTCATTTTCCGTATCAAAAAATTTCATTGAATCGAGCCTTAAATAGATACTATCAAAATGTAACTTAATCAGAGATGACCCTGCAAATGCAAGGAAGTCTTTTTTGTCTTTAACAGCCTGTTTGGTTTTGGATAACACTTCATCTAGAATAAGATACCCGTTCATTACAGCGGCATTATAATTCCTGGTATAAATGTTTTTATAAAGATTATTCGCATTTCTTGCCATTACAATATATCTGTCTGCAGTTATTTCGGGCTGAATGGTTTTGGCAACTTGAAAACTATATTCTACCAGGTTTATAGCTTTATCTATATAACTAAAATAATCCTCATTGGAAACAGGTTGCCCTTTCTTTGCCTTAAGTTCCTTAATTGAATGTTCTACCTCATTGGCCAATATTAGAAAATTTTCTACCAGGTCTGCCAGGGTGAAAATATCATCAACATGTTTTTCCATAAATCCCTGTACTGATAGGGTAGTATCATTAGTTCTAAATGTAAAACCTTCCACTTTTTGATAAATCAGTCCCAAGTACAACTTTAATGTTATAGGATATCGCAAAATATTGTCATTAAAATCGATATACCTGATCCATGCAATTGCATTATTAAAAATGGTATCCGATTTCAGGAAGCTTACCTGGCTCCTGATACTATCGATTCTTATGGACCCTCTTGGAATTCTGGTAGTCTTTATGTTGTACACATTTTTAGCTAACAGAACTGTATCAGAGATTACAGACTCGGTAGTGAATTCCTGTGTGCGTAGTGTTACAATGTTTTTGGTAAGCATGGTGGTTTGTACATCAAAATTTTTCTTTCTCACACTTTCTGAAAAAACATCAAGTAATTTCCAGGAATGTTCAAGATTTATATCCATTTCATGCCACTCATTCATATAAGCAAGGTGATGAATTAAATTGGCAGGGTGGAGAGACGAATCGGTCCGCGAAAGTTCATTTACTATTTTTGCTGATCTGATTGCCACTCTAATTTCTGGTAAGGCCTTTAATAGGTCTTTGTATTTTGGCAAATCAATTAAGAGATTGAGGTTTACAATAAGGTTTTTTAAATCTTTATGAAATGCTTCTCTTAGTGATTGTAAAAGTTCTGCATACCGGTAGGAGGCAATATTCCCTAAGAAAACAGAGGTTGCGGGAAATAACGTTTTCGCTTCAATGTTCTGCTCCAAAAATTTTTTCATCCTTTGAAAGAATGCGATATTTAATTCCTCCTTGCCGCGTTTGATGAGGAATCTTGCAAGCCCGTCAGCAATGGCTGTAACATCAAGACCACCGATTTTAGAAACTAAATTGCTGCTTTTCAAAAATTCAGGTGCTGATGCTGTGCTTCCCGCCTGGAAATGTTTTTGAAGAAATGGATTTTGTTTAAGCTTCGTAGCGATTTCATTATCTGTTTTTCCCGGGTAATATTTTCTTAACAACGGAAAAAATTCCTGTCCGAAATGGCCGCCTGAATCTAAACGGGCTGATATCGTGATCGCATCGTAATAGGCGTTTTGAGTAAATGATTTTTGGATTAGAAGAAACATCACAAGAAGAAAAAAGAGTAGCTTTTGTTTCATACTGTGAAATTTATATAGACCTGTATAATTTTAAAGGTTCTACAATCCGATATACAAATCCATCAATATTTTTTGTTGATGATGTTTGTAGAAGATCTTTAATTCTTTTTTGAATATTGGTCTCACCAGTTTTTTTTAGCTTGGATACCAGTAGAGCAATAATACCTGCACATATGGCAGCAGATTGACTGGTACCAGTTTCAAGTTGAGTATTTCCCCCAATCCAATATGATTCTATGTTTGTTCCAGGACAGGTTATCCTTAGGTTTGGACTTTGGTAAGAATATCCCTGGTATTGATCATCGAAATCAACCGCGCCCACGGAAATAGCTTCATCAAATAATGCAGGAAAAAATCCTCCTAACGGTAAACTTTCCGGATCTCTATTACCTATAGCAAATACAAGAATTTTTCCTTTATTCACTGCTTCGTCAATAGTGGGTTTCATATCCGGATCATTTAATAAACTCCCACAACTCATGGAAATGATATCAATATCCTGTGGACTACCATCATCTAATCCTGCTGCCCATCGAATCGCATTTATCATGGTTTCTCCGGAAGGTCTGGATCCGGAATCCGTAATTTTTCCCACATATAGTTTACATCCTTTCGCAATTCCGACAGCATGGTTTGAATTCCTGGATGCAATCAATCCCGCACAATGGGAGCCATGCCCTTTATCATCTTCCATAGATGAACTGCCAGGAACAAAATTCTTCATTCTATGTGCTGCATTGGCAAATCCACCACTTACTCCATTTGCAACGGCGTCTACCAGATCGGTGCATCCAATTGCGATTCCACTATCCAAAATAGCAACTGTTGCATCTTGACCTGTTTCTCCTTCATCCCAAATCTTGTCGATCTGGAGTTTGGAGAATAATTTATTTTCAATTTTTACATCAGCAGAAATTTCATTCAATGGGTGGCTTGTGGATGTAGACTCGATAAGTCCTCCTCCCCAATAAAAATGACCATCTCTATCTTTGTACCACCTGCCTAGATCTTTGTTTGGAATTTCTGATTCATTTACCTCCTCTCCCTGAAAAGTGTGATCCTTAAAAACTTCACCAATTACACTCGCGGGATCGGGAAAGTTGGCTGGAATTACTTTTCGTTTATTAAGTCTCTTTGCTTTTACTATAAGCTGGGGCATATTTAAACTTCAGGGGTTATACTATTTTAACTCCGTGTGCTTTTATTGATTGGGATAAATCCCAATTTTCTTGTTGTATCTGCTCTTTAAAACATATCGTTCGATATACTGTCTTCTGAAGCAAGGCATCACTGTGATTGGCTAACCAATTATGCCTGGCATTTACGTAATTGGTAATCCATTCCTTTTCGTTTCCTCCACTTGCAGGTATCTCTGTTGTAAATTTTTTCCTTAAAAATGGTAATATACTGCCAGAGTGTATTTTGCTATCGTAAATAACCAGCAGGCTTAAGGGAAATTTAAAACCATTTGCGGTAAACCATGCCTGTGCAGGCTGATAATACTTAGCATCGAAGAGCTGATCCTGGCAGGTTTTCATTATCGGATCATTTTTGCCTGCATTTTTAAGTGCATTGCAAAAAATATCATTGGTTGCAAGGCTTGGCTTTTTTCCTATCTTAAGCAAAAAAGGTTTTAATGAGTCTGCATGTATTCCATTACAGTCAATATAATCCTGCACAAGCGTTTTGAGATGGCCAAACTCAGTAGTTTGTGATCGACCGAAGGTTACTTGTTGGATCCTGGTATGGGTTTCAGGATCACTGAAATCTTTTAATTTAACTAACGTGAAATAATTACCTTCAGCAGAGCTTGTTTCAAATGCATTTATGACTTGCTCAATTTTTCTTTTAACGGAGGGGGTTATCACTTCATTTTCAAGAACAGCATTGTCTGGTGCCGCCAAGTGGGGATCGTATTCGTCTACCTCTTCATCCAGGATATGTAATCCTCCTCCCCAATAGAAATTATTGTCCCTGTCTTTAAACCATTTACCCAGGTTCGGATTCGGAAGTACAAGAACTTCTTCACCCTCAAAAATGAAATTCTCTATAACCACTCCCACAATACTGGTTTCTTCGGGTAAGAAGGCCGGTACAAATTTTCTTTTATTGAGTTTTTTGGCTTTTACAATTAATTGGAGCATACATTAACCTACGGCCTCCTCGCCTGATTGAGTATTAACATTTACGGTAATTGGTGGAGCGGATGTAATGTTGTTCATCCCGGGTGATGAAGGCGAGGAGTCTTTTCTAACACCTGATCCTCTTATCCTGACCAGTTTACTTAACAGATCAAACCAAAAGGGAGCACCCAGGCATATAGCAAGTGCTGTTATAATCCAACCAATAAAATTGGCAAAGGAAGCATCCGGGTATAAGAAAAAAAATCCATGCAATAATTTAAGATGATCACATTTGTAACCCAGGCCTAATACTTCGTTCGTATTATTTATTTCACCGTCAACAAGAGTTTTTGCAGAAGTGACAAGCTCCTCGGACCTTTTTTTAAGGGAGTCATATTTATCCTGGTAGTCTTTGGAAGTATCGGATCTATTACTTTGCAACAACCTCAATTGATTTCCCGTCTGTTTTTGCTGTTCTAAAAAAACACTGGCATTATTTGCTACCTGAGATGCTAATTTTGGATTGCTGGAAAGTTTTTTTGCGATTGCTATGGTATCGACATTAAAGCTGATCGCTATTAAGAATCCGATAATAAATAGGATATATTGTGTATACCGTTTATACCACCCTGTCGCCCGCTGCATCGTATCTTCAAACCAATTTTCCAGAAGAAGTTTAAATTTTTCAATATCCCCCTGTGATTCTGAGAGAAGCGATTGAAGGAATAATTTTGTTTCTGGGTTGATATCAACTTCCTTATTTTTCGTAGCCTTTTGTTCGATATAATTCTTGTTGGCAGGGTTATCCTTATCTTCTGCTTTCAATTCAATTTTTAGATTTCCACTAGCGATCGATTCTTTGATCCTTAAAATATTTACGCCATGCAGACTCGGATCAATTCCGTGCAATAAGTCGATCATTGCTTTAGAAAAGTTCTGTGATGAAATATAATCCGGCTTGCTGAACCAATTATCTTCAGCCAGATATTTAAGTAGGGGATGTGTATAAAAAGCTGTGGCAAAGCGCTTATTTTTTAGATTATTACTTCTAAAGATTAATTGGTAAAATCCTTTCATGGAATCAAATAACGCTAAGGAAGAAGTTGTCTTACCGTCTTCAAGCATTCGGAGTATGGCTTTTTCGAGAATTTTTGATCGAAAAGCAAGTTTCGTGGCAATTATTTCCTGTAAAATTGTGGCAAGAAGACTATAGAGTAGGAATATAAATACAAGACCGATGACTACATCTAAAGCAGAATTATTGAACATAGGAAGCAGTTTATTGGTTGGGCTGAATCCAATAGGCACGGAAAATTCGTAGGGCCGGGGGAATTAATAGTAAATTATATCTATAAATATAGCAACGATTTCTAAAACAATCCACCCTGCTTTAATATTATTTGTATTCTTCACAGGCCTTACTGCTTGGCGTTATCCAACAAATTTTCATTGCAAATTTTTCCTTACCAAATCATTAATACTGCTTTTGCCCCCGGGCTTTTGTAGGCAACTCTTACTTTAAGAATATATTTTCTATTCCTCAGAAGTTTGATTTTAATGTACGCGTTTTTATCCGTTCCGCCATTGTCATCTGCCGTGAGATACTGCAGATCTTTGTCGTTAATTTCTTCAGATAAAACCATCACGGTATCCAGGTTACCGAATGTTTGGATTTCATAATATTTTGATTGCGATGGTTTGAAATAAAAATTTTTTTGTTTGCCTCCTGTTGCACCCAATTCATATGATTGTAACGGAATTAACTCTGTAAATTTATTTTTATTCAATGGGGGATAAAACTGCTTCACAAATTGTGTATCCCTTTTAGACAAACCGCCTTTGGGAAACAATCCAGTTAAAGAATATTTTTTTGGGGCGATGATAAGACCCGGATCAAAAGGATAATGCATTATTGAATTAGGATCCCAAGTGGACCCGTTCACTTCATTTTGTGAAATTTTTTCAATGATATTGCTGAAGGTTTCTTCCCGTGTCCACTGATTGGGTGGAGCTGCCAGTGAAGCATATACGGCTTCCTCATCCCACACAATTCCTGCGAATGGATTTTGATGTTCGTGTGGAAAACCGAGTGTATGTCCAATTTCATGCAAAGCGGTATCAATTCCGTTGTGCTTGTCTGTTGTGGCAATATTCCATCCAAAATTCATTGTTCTTTCACTATCCGGGATATTAAGAATTTCCCTCCCTACATATGACCAGGAGCCATCGCCATCCATAAAACCAATTCTTATTTCTGCATCCTCCGGATTTTTCACCTCCTTAAATTCCAGGCCAATCCCCAAATTTTTCCAGATTTTAAATGCCTGCCGAACAGTCTCCATTTGTTTTGGTGATCCTTTCCAGGGTCTGCCTGCCACGTTTTTGTCAAAAAAATAATAATGCAGCACCGTTCCATTGACCCATTTGGTAGCATGTAATATTATTAGTTCGGCCCTGTCTCTACTAATTCCCGGATTCAACACCTTTGGTGTCATTCTGGGCATGGAGCAAAAACGCTTTTTTTCCGGAGTATCAACTGACGTGGTAGATGCCTGATTTGATTGTACAGTCATAATTAAAGATGTTTATGAGGAATGAATGTAGAAGAAGTAATCGGTGCTTTAATAAATACCTACAAACTTTGAATACTTACCCAAGCAATCCAAATGCGATCAATCACGGTTCAGTAGAGCTAAAGTGACGAAAAATAGCTTCAGAGGGAAGAATATAATACTGCGTCGAAATTAAGGTGATAATTTTTCAAAACAATACCATTTAAGTAGTATGAGTAGCCAGAATTGCTATGCCAAATCATTGATCCAGGCTAGGCTTAGAATTATTTATATTTAATACCTCTGTTCCTTTCGCCCGGTCCTCGGTATCAGTCAATATGCGATTTATTTATTTATATGCCTGCCAATTTTTCACTCTCATCTTCACGGCATAATCATTGATAACGAATACTGAACTATTAAATTCATAGCATTATGGGAAAAATAATTGGAATAGATCTTGGAACAACTAATAGCTGTGTTTCTGTGATGGAAGGAAATGAGCCGGTGGTTATTGCTAATGATGAAGGTCGCCGTACGACCCCTTCGGTGGTAGCTTTTCTTAAAAATGGCGAACGTAAAGTAGGGGATCCTGCCAAACGCCAGGCTATTACCAATCCTCAAAATACGATTACCTCTGTCAAGCGTTTTATGGGGAGGAGGTTTGATGAGGTTACAGAAGAAATTAGCCATTGGAGTTACAAGGTTGCCAAAGGTGACAATAATACCGTACGTATTGACATAGATGGAAGATTATACACTCCACAGGAAATTTCAGCAATGACACTTCAGAAAATGAAGAAAATTGCGGAGGATTACCTGGGGCAGGAAGTGAACGAAGCAGTGATTACCGTTCCTGCATATTTTAATGATGCTCAAAGGCAGGCAACTAAAGAAGCAGGTGAAATTGCTGGTCTAAATGTGCGTAGAATTGTGAATGAGCCTACTGCTGCAGCCCTTGCTTACGGGCTTGATAAAAAATCTAAGGATCAGAAGATCGCTGTTTTTGATCTTGGTGGAGGAACCTTCGATATTTCTATCCTTGAATTGGGTGATGGTGTTTTTGAAGTAAAGAGTACAAATGGTGATACTCACCTTGGTGGAGATGATTTCGATAAAGTGGTCATGGACTGGCTGGCAGAAGAATTTAAAAAAGAGGAAAATATAGATCTGCGCAAGGATCCTATGGCATTACAGCGACTCAAGGAAGCTTCCGAAAAAGCAAAAGTTGAGTTGTCTTCCTCAAGTGAAACAGAAATCAATTTACCTTATATCACCGCCGTTGATGGCGTACCCAAACACCTGGTCAAAAAACTGACCCGGGCTAAATTTGAACAACTGTCTGATAAGTTATTTGAAAGATGTTTGAAGCCGTGTGAGCAGGCATTGAAAGACGCAGGATTGAACATATCTCAAATCGATGAAGTTATATTGGTGGGGGGTAGTACACGTATTCCAAAAATTCAGGAGCTGGTTGAAAAGTTTTTTGGCCGCAAACCAAACAAAAGTGTCAATCCCGACGAAGTAGTTGCAGTTGGTGCAGCCATCCAGGGAGCTGTTTTAACAGGAGAAGTAAAAGATGTTCTATTACTCGATGTAACTCCATTGAGTCTCGGAATCGAAACGATGGGTGGGGTTATGACTCGCCTGATCGATTCTAATACCACCATTCCAACTAAAAAATCAGAAACATTTTCTACGGCTTCAGATAACCAGCCCGGTGTTCAGATCCATGTATTACAAGGAGAGCGACCCATGTCTAATCAGAATAAAAGTCTTGGTACGTTCAATCTCGATGGAATTCCACCAGCTCCAAGGGGTGTGCCTCAAATCGAAGTAATATTCGATATTGATGCCAACGGAATTCTGCATGTAACTGCAAAAGATAAGGGGACAGGGAAGGAACAAAAAATTCGAATTGAAGCGGGAAGTGGATTAAGTAAAGAAGAAGTTGAAAAAATGAAGGCCGAAGCAAAAGCAAATGAATCCACAGATAAAGAAGCCCGGGAAAAAGTAGAAAAGATCAACCAGGCCGATAGCCTTATTTTCCAAACTGAAAAACAGTTAAAGGAATATGGTGAAAAGATACCAGCGGATAAAAAAATTCCTATTGAAGGCGCATTGAATAAATTAAGGGAAGCGCATAAAAGTCAGGATTTGGCTGCGATCGACAGCGCAATGGCGGAAATGAATACGGCCTGGACGGCAGCTTCTGAAGAAATGTACAAGGCTACGCAGGCTAATGGCGGCGCTCAACCTGGTGGAGATGGACCACAGGAGCCAGGCCCTGATCAGCAAAAGCAATCGGCAGCCGGAAGTTCTGATGTAACAGATGCAGAATATGAAGAAGTGAAATAATATTGTAACAGTATTTAATAATAAGGAAGCCCCGATATAAAAATCGGGGCTTCTTTATTATATTTTAGCCGTTGGGCCGTTGTTGTTGTTTTCACCAACAACAAAGTGCAGGTAGTCTCTCGAATATCACGTCACTCCCTACTCGCAAATTTCATTCTCATTCTTCAATTGGTGACAACACCAAAAAAACACAACAATGGCAGCAAACACCACCGGCTGTATCAACAACGGCTCGATCATAGGGTCATAACTGGCCTTCCAGTTGCATGATCTTCTCAAAAATTATTTCATACTCTTTATTAAGGCTGGATAATTCATCAGCAGATTTTTTATAGTTTGTTTCTGCTTCAGTAAATTTTTGTTTGTCTGAATAAATTTCAGGAGTAGTCAGGGCCGCTTCTAATTGTATCTTTTTTTGTTGAAGAGTAGCAATCTGTTCTTCTAATTGTTGGAATATTCGTTGTTGTTTCTGCAATTCTTTTTTTGCTTCTTTGTTGATCGGACCAAGAGTAAGGGGATTGCTTGTATTTTGTTGTTTATGATTGTTGGATTGAGGCTTGGTTTGAGCACTCACTCCTGTATTCTGGATTCTGTCTTCTGTATTCTTACTCTTTATTTCCGCCCTCTGATTTTTACTCTCACTCTTAGCCATTCTTTCTTTCCATTCCACATACTCTTCGTATCCGCCATCAAAGGATTTTATTTCATGGTCAACAATTTCCCATATTTTATTAGCCGTTTTTGCAATAAAATACCGGTCATGGCTTACCAATATCAGGCTCCCCTGGTATTTATTCAATGAATCAATCAGAAGATCGCAGGAATGCATATCCAGATGGTTGGTCGGTTCATCCAACATTAGGAAATTTGCCTTGCTCACAATGGTTTTCGCCAATGCCACCCTTGCTTTTTCACCACCACTCAACACTCTTATTTTTTTTTCTACGTCGTCCCCACTGAATAAAAAACAACCTAACAAATTCCGCAATTCCTGTTCCGTTTGCTGACTGCCGCAATTTTTCATCTCCTCCAGAACATCATTGTTAATATTCAAGGCTTCCAGCTGATGCTGGGCATAAAAGCTTTCCTCCACATTATGACCCCATTTTCTTTCTCCTTCAAATGATTCCACACCTGCGATTATTCGTAAAAGCGTTGATTTACCTTTTCCATTTGCACCGATCAAAGCAATCTTATCACCGCGGTTTATTTCTGCAGAGGCATGGTTTACTATTTTATTGTCACCAAATCTTTTACTAATGTTTTTTAATGTTACCAGCGTTCTGCCCGGGACTGTATCAATCTTGAAGTTAATTTTGATATTGGGCCTTTCAATTTCCACATTATCAATTCGATCTAATTTATCGAGACGCTTCATAGCACTTTGTGCAGCTGCAGCTTTACTGGCCTTGGCCCTAAAGCGTTCAATGAAGCGTTCCTGCTGCCTGATAAATTCCTGCTGATTTTCGAAAGCCCTTTGTTGCATTTCAACTCTCAGTTCCTTTTCAGCTTCATAGTAGGAATAATTGCCATTATAAATATGTAATTCCTGCTGATACAACTCAACAATCTTTGTTACCATTCGGTTAAGAAAATACTTGTCATGACTCACAATTACAACTGATCCCTGGTAATGCTGGAGGTATTTTTCGAGCCACTCAATGGATGGCAAATCGAGGTGGTTGGTAGGTTCATCCATTAATAATAAGTCGGGCTGTTGTAAAATCATTTTAGCCAACAAAACCCTCATTCTCCATCCACCACTAAATTCTTTATAGGGGCGTTTGAGGTCTGAATTAGGAAATCCCAGTCCCTGCAGTATCTCTTCAGTTTTATGATGGATATTATATCCATCGAGTGTTTCCAATTCATGTAATTTATCGGTATAAGCGTGGAGAAGTTTCTCCTGTTCAGGAGAATCGGTGCTATTTTCCAGCTCTTTTCCCAAAACTTCTATTTCCTTTTCAAGCCAAAGCACTTTTTCAAAAGCACTCAGGGCAACTTCGAAAATGGAATCCTCCGTGTCGAAACTTAATAAATCCTGGTGCAAATAGCCTATGCTGGTGTTACGGCTTCTCTCAACGGTACCCTTGGAAGGAATATATTCACCAACAAATACTTTTAAAAGGGTAGACTTTCCGGTACCATTATAACCGATTAATCCTATCCGTTCATTGGGTTGGATATGCCAGGTCGCATTTTCAACAATAACCCTCGCCCCAAATTCAAATGTTACATTAGTAAGTCCTGCCAGCATTCTTAAACGTTTTCATTTATTTTAAACGGCACCGCAAAAGTATGACAAACATTGCGGAAACGTTATATCAGTTAACTTTGGCAAAACGTTTTACACATGAAGAAAGTGTTAATTGCCGTTCTTTTATTAGCAGCTGTGGGATATGGAGGTTATTATTTTTTTGGGAAAGGGGAAAGCAAAAAGGATCCAAAGCCCCAGGCCATTGCGGTGGGAGAAAACTCCGGTGCCTTTGATAAATCGTACCAGCAACTTCTTACGGGGTATTTTAATTTAAAAGACGCATTGGTTGCCAGTGATACCAATAAAGCCAATTCAGCCTCCAGGGAGCTGGCTATTTATTCGGATAAACTTATGATCAATGAAATAAAAGATGACTCCTCCGGAGTTATTAAAGAAACTGCCAAAACTTTTACAAGCACTATTTCCGGCTCAGCTAATGCACTAGTAAAAGAAGGTTCCATTGAATCTAAAAGAAAGGAATTTGAAATGATCAGTGATGCTCTGTACACCCTCACTCAAACAGTTAGGTATGGTGGTCAGAAAATTTATTATCAGTATTGCCCCATGGCATTTAACAATAAGGGAGCTTATTGGTTAAGCGCTCAAACAGCGATACGGAATCCTTATTTTGGTGATGAAATGCTTGAATGTGGTGAAATAAAAGATTCTCTGGATTATAGCAAGAACTAATTCTCTTTCAAAGAAATCAACTACCTATTGAAACTGGTTTATGAAAAAAAGCTTTCTCCTGATTGGATTTTGTTTGTCAGCATTCTTAATTTCTGCACAGAATAAATATACGCTTAGTGGTTATATTCGGGATTCACTCTCAGGTGAAACATTAATAGGCGCCAGTATTACCATTAATGGACAAGGTAAAGGGGTCAATAGTAATCAATATGGTTTTTACTCTATTACCTTACCCGAAGGCACGTATCCCCTGATGGTATCCTTCGTTGGCTTTCAGATGCAGCAATCATCTATTTCACTTAATCAAAACACAGTCATCAACTTTTCTTTATTGCAAAGATCAGTGCTACAGGAAGTGATCGTTTCTTCCCGCAGAAGAGATGGTAATGTTGAAAATGCGCAGATGGGAAGGATTGATCTATCGATGAACCAGATTAAATCTGTTCCTGTAATTTTTGGGGAAGTAGACATTCTCAAAACCATGCAATTATTACCAGGGGTTCGAAATGCCGGAGAAGGAAATACGGGTTTATATGTAAGGGGGGGAGGCCCCGACCAAAACCTGATCATGCTGGATGATGCTATTGTATACAATACCGGACATCTTTTTGGTTTCTTTTCGATCTTCAACTCGGATGCCATTAAAAATACTTCGCTCATCAAAGGGGGTATGCCTGCTCAATACGGGGGCAGACTCTCATCCGTTTTAGACGTTGCCATGAAAGAGGGTAATATGAAGAAATTTGAAGTGGAAGGAGGAATTGGATTGATTGCCTCGCGGCTTTCGATTCAGGGCCCAATAAAAAAAGAAAAGGCATCCTTTATTATCTCTGCCCGGAGAACATATATTGATGTTCTGGTTAAGCCAGCCATTAAGAAAAGCAGCGATTTTTATGGATCCGGATATCATTTTTATGATCTAAATACGAAAGTAAATTATAAATTTTCAGAAAAAGATCGCTTATACCTTAGTGGCTATTTTGGGAGAGACGTTTTTACTTTTAACAATACACGCCGATCTTTTAAGGCAAATATTCCCTGGGGTAATTCAACAGCTACTTTACGATGGAATCATGTATTTACCAGGAAACTTTTTGCTAATACTACAGTGGTCTATAATGATTACGGATTCTCATTTGGAGCAACCCAAAATGATTTTGCACTTAAATTATCTTCAGGCATCCGCGACTGGAATACGAAACTGGATTTCGATTATTATCCTTTACCGCAGCACCGAATAAAGTTTGGAGGCCTGATTACCTATCACACTTTTGTTCCTAATGTATTAACCGGAAACCAGGGGGATACACAATTTGACCCTAATAATGAAAGCACTAAATATGCCGCTGAAACAGCGTTGTATGCTCAGGATGATTGGGAAATTAATAAAAAACTGAAACTTCATGTGGGCTTACGATATAGTAGCTTCACCCAACTTGGAGCATACACTATTTTTGATCGGGATGCCAACGGCAACAAGACAGATAGTACCATTTACAAACGTTGGGAACCCATCAAAACTTATGGTGGTTTTGAACCACGACTTACATTACGTTATTCATTAAACGATGAAACCTCAGTTAAAGGATCTGTAACACGTAATCTTCAATATATTCATCTGGTAACGAACGCGGGTTCCACATTACCTACAGACTTGTGGGTGCCTAGTACCTACAGGGTTCAACCGCAGATAAGCTGGTTATATGCGATGGGGGTTTATAAAAACTTTAATGATAACACCTTTGAAACATCTATAGAACTGTATTATAAAACAATGGATAACCAGATAGAATATGGAGAGGGGTATACTCCCTCACTGAAAGATCCGGAAGAAGCATTTGTATTTGGAAAGGGATGGAGTTACGGGGCAGAATTTTTTATAAACAAAGCAAAAGGGAAATTGACAGGATGGGTCGGATATACCTTATCGTGGACATGGAGAAAATTCAATTCTTTGAATAATGGTGAAAAATATCCAGCAAAATACGATCGCCGGCATGACCTGTCTGTCGTTGGAATTTATGAACTAAATAAAAAATGGAAATTCTCTGCCGTATTTGTTTATGGCACAGGCAACGCTACTACATTACCGGAGCGTTTCTATATTGTAAGTGGAATATTAACCCAGGAGTACAGCAAACTCAATCAGTACCGCTTGCCCTCTTATCACCGTCTTGATATTTCTGCAACCCTGACACCTAAGCAAAAACCAAATAGAAGAATACAGAGATATTGGGTGTTCAGTATTTATAATACCTATAGTCGTCTGAATCCATATTTTATTTATTTTGATCAGACAGGAAGTCCATTAAATGGAACTTTGGAAGTAGAAGCCCGAAAAGTATCATTGTTCCCAATTATTCCTTCAATAACATGGAATTTTAAATTCTAACAAGAATTTATTTCAGGTAACGAAATCGCACCACAGCATTCTTTTGTTCATTAGAGGAGATACGCATCTCATATCTTTTCTTTCCTGCAGTGATAATCATTAAAGAGGTATTGGGTGGAATGCTGCCAAGATTTTCTGCATACATCATCAATTCATAATCTGTATTGGGAAACGCCGTAATGTTTAAAACAAGGGCTTTATCTGTCAATCTTTTTTTG
>Ga0136634_10000476_pt1 | contig 17768 bp, 16 predicted proteins | sample AntDrymUQ8332106_2_FD_104654 | JGI IMG/M metagenome (GOLD analysis project Ga0136634, IMG submission 104654) | Polar desert sand microbial communities from Dry Valleys, Antarctica - metaG UQ833 (21.06) | ecosystem: Environmental > Terrestrial > Soil > Desert | place: Antarctica: Dry Valley... | reverse complement strand
TCAACCAGGACGCGTCGATGTTCCCAGGTGGCATCGCGGCACTACTGCTGCAGTCGCTGCACCCTTCGGCCATGGCCGGGGTCGCGGGCCACAGCGGCTACAAGGGTGACCCCTGGGGCCGCCTGCAGCGCACCAGCCACTACCTGGCCGTCACCACGTTCGGGACTGTGGCGGACGCCGAGCTGGCGATCGCACACGTGCGGTCGGTGCACCGACGGGTGCAGGGCACCGACGAGCTCGGTCGTAGGTACACCGCTGACGACCCGCACCTGCTGCGCTGGGTGCACGTCGCGGAGATCTGGTCCTTCCTGAACGCCCACCAGGCCTACGCCGCCGACGCGCTGAGCCCCCTCGAGGCCGACCTGTACGTCGAACAGACCAACCGCGCCGCGTCGTTGCTCGGCGCGACCGACCTGCCCACCACGGTGCGGGAGCTCGGCGACGTCATCGCCGGCTACCGGCCCGAGCTCGCGAGCACCGCGGCGGCCCGCGAGGCGACGCGCTTCATGCTGCTGAACCCTCCGGTGCCGATCGCTGCCCGCCCGGGCTACGCCCTGATCGCAGCCGGTGGGGTGGCACTGCTGCCGATCTGGGCACGTCGAGCGTTGAAGCTCCCGGTCAACCGGGCGGGGATTGCCCTGGCGTCGCGCGCGGGTGGCCTCTCGACCTCGCTGGTGCGGTGGGGAATGGCCGGCCTCCAGGACCGTGCACCCGGGGACGGCGCCACCGAGGAGGCATCCGTCTGATCTGGTGGCTGAGTGTCTAGACTCCGTGACTGCACAGCTGCGAAAGGTTGGTGACGGACTTGAGGCTCCCGCAGGGCAAAGAGGGCGTCCTACCCGACCACTTCCTCAGAGCCGCCATCGACTCGGGAGCCATCGGCGGCTCGAGTGATGACATTCCGGAGACCAACGTCCAGCCGGCGAGTCTCGACCTGCGCCTCGGTGCCAAGGCCTACCGGATCCGCTGCAGCTTCCTGCCCGGGGTCCAGACGGTCGAGGAACGGATGAAGGACCTCGTCATCGACGAGATCGACCTCGACGGGGAGGGCGCCGTACTCGAGACGAACCGGCCCTACCTGATCCCCCTCCAGGAGCGACTCCGGCTCCCGCAGAACGTGCGCGCCAAAGCCAACCCGAAGAGCTCCACCGGGCGGGCAGATGTCTTCACCCGGGTGATCACCGACCGGAGCGCGAGGTTCGACGACGTGCAGGCCGGGTACGCCGGCCAGCTCTACCTCGAGGTGGTCCCGCTGTCGTTCCCGGTCAGGGTCCGCCGGGGGCTCACGCTCAACCAGTTGCGTCTCTCGGTGGGGCGGGCGCAGCTCACCGACAGGGAGATCGCCAGCGAGCATGCGGCGCGGCCACTCCTCTATGCCGAGGGCAAGCCGGTGTCGGCGGGGAACCTGGGGCTGGCTTCCGGCCTGTTCCTGAGCCTGAACCTGCACGGCGACCGGAAGCGCGGAGTCGGGTGGCGGGCGCGGGCCAGCCCTCCGCTGCTCGACCTGGGCAAGGTCGGTGCTGCGGACCCTGGGCAGTTCTGGGAGCGCGTGGTGCGCGAGGACGGCGACCGTGTCGTCCTGAACCCGAAGAACTTCTACCTGCTGATGTCCTACGAAGCTGTCACGATCCCGCCGAATTTGGCCTCGGAGATGACGGCGTACGACCCGACGAGCGGAGAGCTGCGGACGCACTATGCGGGCTTCTTCGACCCCGGTTTCGGCTACAGCGCCAGCGGTGAACGCCGGGGCTCGACGGCGGCCCTGGAGGTGCGCGCCCACGACATCCCGTTCATGATCGAGCACCGCCAACACGTGTGCAAGCTGACCTTCGAGCGGATGCTCGAGGAGCCGACCGCGCTCTACGGCCAGCAGGGTTTCGGGTCCAGCTACCAGGGGCAGAGCGAGACCCTCGGGAAGCACTTCAACGTGCGCCCGGAGCCCTCGAGTGCCCAGTCGTCAGCGCCGGACGTCCAGCCCGAGTTGGAACAGCTGCAGCTGCCTGCGCAGTGACCCTCGAGCTCAGGTCAGCAGGTTGATCTCGAAGGTGTAGCGGCTGGCCGCGTAGAGGTGGCTACCGAACTCGACCGGGATGCCGTGGTCGTCGTAGGTGACGCGCTGTGCCGTGACCAGCGCGGCCCCCCGCGGCTCGTCGAACAGCTTGGCCTCGGCGGGCGTCGCGTTCCGCGCACCGAGCGTCTGGGTCGCGGAGTGCAGAGTGACGCCCTGTCGCCTGATCAGCTCGTAGAGACTGTGGTCTGCCAGCTCAGCCTCTTCGAAGGTGACGACTCGTTCGGGCAGGTAGCAGGTCAGCTTGGCGATCGGTTCGCCATCGGCCCTCCGCAGACGGACCAGCTCGATCACCGGGGTGCCCTCGGGGACCTCGAGTCGCTCCGCCACATCGTCGACCGCCTGCACGCTCGCGAATGACAGCACCTCGGTGGTGGGTTTGCGGCCCGCCCGGTTCAGGTCGTCGTAGAGGCTGGTCAGCTCGAGCGGCCGCCGCAGCTTGGGCTGGACCACCCGCGTCCCGATGCCGCGGCGTCGCGTCACGAGCCCCTTGTCGACCAGGTGCTGCATCGCTCGTCGCATCGTCGGCCGTGACAGTCCCAGGGACTGTGCGAGGTCGACCTCGTTCTGGAGCAGGGTGCCAGTGGGCAGGTCTCCGGAGGTGATTGCGTTCTCCAGGTGCTGCGCGACCTGGAAGTACAGGGGGATGGGGCTGTTCCGGTCGATCACGAGTCTCGAGACCGGGGCGACGGCAGGGGTGGGGGCGGAGCCACTCATGGTGTCAGTATGTCAGAACTAACTATCAAAGTAGGAGGAACGTGGAAGGTGGTCCGGAGGTTGAACGACGGGTGGTTCTCAGAGGAGAAGGGACACGGACGCCACCGCGGAGAACCCGAGAGCCACCACCTCGAACTGGCGCTGGCGCAGGCGATCTACCAGCAGGATCCCCAGGCCGGCACCGAGTAGGAGGGGCAGCGCGAGCAGGGCGTCTCGGGCCAGGCTCGTGGGGGTGATCAGACCGAGCCCGGCGCTGAACGGCACCTTGGCGAGGTTGACTGCCAGGAAGAACCACGCGCCGGTTCCGATCATCCGCAGCATCGGCAGGCCGGCCCGGATCAGGTAGACGGTCGTGATCGGACCTCCAGCGTTGGCAGTCATCGTGGTGAAGCCGGCCCCGGCGCCGGCCGCGACCGTTAGCAGGCCGTGCGGGTGTCGAGCCGACCCGGGCGTCGCAACCCCAGCGCTGTTCGCGAACTGCCACAGCTGGATCGCGCACATGATCAGCAAGGTGGCGGCGATCGTCCGGCGCATCAGTGCGTCGTCCACCACCGAGAGGAACCAGGCACCCAGGAGCAGGCCGGGGAGAACCCCGGGGAGCAACCTCCAGATCGTGCTCCAGTCGGCGTGCCGCCGGTACCAGGTCACAGCCAGGACGTCGCCGAGCAGCAGCAGCGGAAGAATTGCGCCGGTCGACTCTCGCGCGGGAAGCACTGCCGCGAAGATCACCACGGCGATGGAGCCGACTCCGTTGATCGCCGTCTTGGCCACCCCCACCAGCATGGCGGCGACGGCCAGGCAGAGCCAGGCGGTGAGGGTCAGCTCACCGCCTGGCACACGAGTACCTCGACACTAGGGAGTCTTCACCACGAGCACAGGGACGCTCGCCTCCAGGATGATCGTCTGCGCGACGCTGCCGAGAAGTGCCTTGCCCAGCGGTGAGCGTCGTCGCGCGCCGAGGACGAGGAGGTCCGCGTGGAGCCGGTTGGTGAGCTCCACGATCGCGTCACCGATGTCGCCGCTGACGGTGTGGAGGTGCAGCTTCCAGCTGATGTCGCTGTTCGGACCGACCGCCCTCTCGATGTCGTCGGAGACACCGCCCCGGTAAGCATCCTCCCGGTCGGCGTCGAGCGCGGAGTCCACCACGTGGAGCACGGCCAGGTCGGTGCTCCGGTACTTCGCCTCCTGCACCGCGTGCGTCAGCGCCAACCGGGCGGTCGCCGAGATCTGGTGCGCGACTGCGACGGTCATCGCTTCAGCTCGTGCGACAGCTCGGTCAGCTCGTCGCCGCCGGCCATCTGGCGGGTGAGCTCGTCCAGTGTCACCTCGCTGCGCTTCTTGTCGAGAACCGCCTGCCCGAGCTTCAGGATGACGAAGTGGTCCCCGACGAGGTAGGCGTGGTGCGGGTTGTGGGTGATGAACACCACGCCAAGCCCGGCGTCGCGGGCCGCGGCCGTGTACTTCAGCACGACACCGGACTGCTTGACTCCCAATGCCGCAGTGGGCTCGTCGAGGATCAGCACCCGCGCACCGAAGTAGACCGCACGCGCGATCGCGACGCACTGGCGCTGGCCGCCGGAGAGCTCACCGATGGGCTGGTCGATGTTCTTGACCACGATCCCCATCTTGCGCAGCTCCTCGTCGGCGACGTGCTTCATCTCCTTGACCTTCAAGCCGGAGAACGGAATGCCGCTCGAGGTGAGCTCCGATCCGAGGAAGAAGTTGCGCCACACCTCCATCAGCCCGACCACGGCGAGGTCCTGGTAGACCGTGGCGATGCCATGGTCCAGCGCCGCGCGTGGCGAGCCGAAGTTCACCTCTGCGCCATCCACCTTGAGACTGCCCTCGTTGTGCGGGTGCAGGCCCGAGATGATCTTGATGAGGGTCGACTTCCCGGCGCCGTTGTCGCCGAGCACACAGGTCACCTCGCCGGCCCGGACAGTGAGGTTGATGCCCTTGAGGGCACGGATCGCCCCGTAACGCTTGCCGACGTCCTGCAGCTCGACGAGAGCCTCGCCCTGCTTGAGTGTCTGGTCTGCATGCTCGGTGATGGTGTCGGTCATGACTAACCCACCTTCCTCGTGGTCGAGAGCTTCTTGACGTACAGGTTGACCAGGACTGCGAGCAGGAGCATCACGCCCAGGAACGCCCGGAACCAGTTCGGGTCCCAGCCGGCATACACGATGCACAGGCTGGTCATGCCGAAGATGAACGAGCCGATGGCCGCGCCGATCGCGTTGCCGTAGCCACCGGTCAACAAGGTGCCACCCACGACCGCCGCGATGATGTAGAGGAACTCGTTGCCGACGCCGTTGCCGGCCTGGATGGTGTTGAACCTGTAGAGCGTGTGCATCCCCATGAACCAGGCCAGGAAGCTGACGCTCATGAAGAGACCGATCTTGACCCTGACGACCGGGACACCCACAGCGCGGGCGCTCGCTTGGTTTCCGCCCACGGCGTAGATCCAGTTCCCGACCTTGGTACGCAGCAGGACCCAGGAGGCGATGGCCACGAACACGAACCACCACACGACGATGATGCTCACGCGGACTGACCCGACCTGGAACGTCGACGCGAAGATCTTCTCGAGCGACGTGTAGCCGTTCATCTGGTTGATGTTCGGTGTGGACACCGAGCCGGTCACCAGCTTCGTCACGCCGAGGTTGGCACCCTGCAGGATGAAGAAAGTGCCGAGGGTGATCAGGAAGCTCGCGATCCCGGTCTTCATCACCAGATATCCGTTGAGGAACCCGATTGCCAGCGCGAAGACCAGCGAGAGCATTGCCCCGACCCACAGGTTGAGGTTGTTCTGGTAGGCGAACATCGCGTTGAACAGCCCGGCCGTGGCGACCATGACGCCGGCGGAGAGGTCGAACTCACCGCCGATCATCAGCATGCCGACCGCGACGGCAACGATGCCGATGGTCGCGCTCTGGTAGAGGACGGTCGACAGGGACTCGGCCGACCTGAAGGGTGGCGCCACCACCAGGAAGAAGATGCCGATCACGATGGCCGCCACGAGGGCACCGATCTCAGGTCGTGCCAGGGCTCGGCCGAGCAGCCCGATCTGGACCCGGTTCGACTTCTCCGAAGGGGCGTCTTGAACGTGCTTCTTTTCTTGGGTCTGACTCATGAGAACCTCCGTGGTTCCGTTGTTGCTGAGGGCCGACGAACCTCAGATGGCCTGCCCTTCGCGGGGCGCGCCCTCATCGGGTGCCCTTTTCGGCGAACGGAAGAATGACGTCGATGTTGTCCTTGTCCACGAAGGACGGGCCTGTCAGGACCGGCCCACCACCGCCGATGTCGTTGCCGTTCTTCAGGTTGAGGTACAGCGCGGTCACCGCCTGGTAGCCCTGGACGTAGGGCTGCTGGTCGATGGAGAACTCGATGTTGCCGTCCTTGATGTCCTGTGCCGCATCGGCATTGAGGTCGAAAGTGATCAGCTTGGCCTTGCTGCCCGCCGCTTCCATGGCCTTGAGTGCGTCCAGGGCGATCGGGGCTCCCAGCGTGACGATGTAGTCGATCGTCTTGTCCTGGGAGAGCTTGGCCTGGAGTGAGGAGACCACCGCTGAGTCGTCCGCGCCGTTCACCTGGATGTTCGTGGTGTTGGGAGACTTGCTCTTCACCCCGGCGCAGCGGGCCTCGAGGGCCACCGAGCCGGCGGCCTGGATCACGCACAGCGGATTCTGCCCGCCGGCCTCGGCGATCCGCTCTCCCGCGGACTCTCCCGCCAGGTTCTCGTCCGAGCCGAAGTACATCAAGGCGCCGACGTCCTGGTAGTCGTCGATTCCCGAGTTGAACGCCACCACCGGGATCTTGGCGTCGTTCGCGTCCTTGACCGCACCCTCGAGGGCGTCCGGGGTCGCCAGGGTGGTCGCGATGCCGTCGACCTTGGAGTCGATGGCGTTCTGGATCAGCGTTGCCTGCTTGGAGGCTTCCGGATCGTTGGAGTACTTCAGGTCGATGCCGTAGTTCTGAGCGGCCTGTTGCGCACCGGACTTGATCTTGTCCCAGAAGGTGTCACCCGGGGTCTCGTGGGTGACCATGGCGATGGTGTAGCCCGAGTTGTCCCCGGCGCCGCCACCACCATTCCCGCTGCTGTCGCTCTCCATGTCCGTGCGGCCGCCGGACATGCTGCAGGCGGACAGGGCGACTGCGAGCGCTGCGCCCAGGACGAGCGGGCCCCTTCTGCGAGCTCTGGTCTGCTTCATGGTCGGTGTTCCTCTCCTAGTGGGCCCGTTGTGGTGGGCCGGCGTCGCCTGGCGAAGTTCTGCCGAGTCCGCTCGCGTAGGCGAGGGCAATGTGTCGGCTGCCACAGCCTCGCCGAGCCGAAGTTTGCTTGTCAAGGGTTTGTTCTAACATTCTGAGGTTAAGAACTTTAGCGGTCTACTTTGTGCCACAGACAGAATGTTAGAACAAACCCTTGACAGGGCTGACTGCCATCGGTTGTATTGACGACGACGCAGCCGTGCCAGTCACCTGTGTCAGTCCTCGTCCCGAAAAGGTCGACCACACCGCCTCCGGAGTTCCCATGTCACAGCTCTCCACGCTCCGTCTCGGCACTGCGCCGGACTCCTGGGGCGTCTGGTTCCCCAGCGACCCCCACCAGGTGACGTGGGACGTCTACCTGGACGAGATCGCCGCCGTGGGCTACGTCTACACCGAACTCGGCCCGCAGGGATTCATGCCGCAGGACCCCGCCCAGCTGAACGACGAGCTGGCGAAGCGGAACCTGACCGTCTGCGGTGGCACCGTCTTCGCAGGACTGCACAAGGGCCAGGATGCGCTCGACAAGGCGGTCGCCGAGTTCAGCCAGGAGGCCCGGCTGCTGGCTTCGGTCGGTGCGGAGTACCTCGTACACCTCCCGGAGCAGTACACCGACCAGCACACGGGTGCTGCCACGGAGTCGGGTGACCTGGACCCGGAGCAGTGGAAGAACCTGGTGTCCGGTACCGACGAGCTCGCCAAAGTGATCCACGGCGAGTACGGCATCAAGCTCGTCTTCCACCCACATGTCGACACCCATGTCGACACGCAGGTCCGCATCGAGCGCTTCCTCTCCGACACCGACCCCGAGCTGGTGAACCTCTGCCTCGACACCGGGCATGTGTCGTACTGCGAGGGCGACAACATCGACCTCATCAAGAAGTTCCCGGAGCGGATCACCTACGTGCACCTCAAGTCCGTGGACCCCGTCGTACGCGCTCGGGCCCTGGCGGAGAAGATGCCGCTCTCGGAGTCGGTGAAACTCGGCATCATGTGCGAGCCGCCGTACGGCGAGCCCGACATGCCGCCGCTGCTCGACGAGCTGGGCAAGCTCGACCGCGAGATCTACACCGTGATCGAGCAGGACCTCTACCCGGTCGAGCCGCACATCCCGCTCCCGATCGGCGCACGCACCGCCGGCTACTACGTCGGCTGCGGGCTCGGCCCTGTGCGCCGCTGGCCCTACTGAGACCACGAGACCAGGAGAACTGCCATGACACTCAGGGTCGGAGTCATCGGGACGGGCATGATCGGCCGCGACCACATCCGGCGGCTCACCGAGGTCGTCGCGGGGGCCGAGGTGGTCGCCGTGACCGACGCCAACGAGGTGGCCGCAAAGGAGGCGGCCGACAACCTCGCTGGTGCGACGGTGCACGCAACCGGCGAGGATCTCATCGCCGACGACCGCGTCGACGCGGTGATCGTGTGCTCCTGGGGCCCGACCCACGAGCAGTACGTCGTGGCGTCGGTCGAGGCAGGCAAGCCCGTCTTCTGTGAGAAGCCGCTGGCGACGACGACCGCCGCGTGCCGACGCATCATGGAAGCGGAGGTGACGAGCGGCAAGCGACTGGTGCAGGTCGGCTTCATGCGCCGCTACGACGCGTCGTACCGCGCCCTGAAACAGGCCATCGACTCCGGGGCCGTGGGCGCTCCCCTCATCTACTACTCCGGCCATCGCAACCCCTCGGTGCCCGAGCACTACACGAAGGACATGGCGATCGTCGACACCGCCGTGCACGACTTCGACGTGACGCGATGGCTGCTCGGTGAGGAGCTCACCTCGATCCGGGTCCTCGCCGCAAAGCCCAACAGTCACGGCGGGGACCTCCAGGACCCGTTGCTGATGATCCTCGAGTCGTCCTCCGGGGTGCTGGTCAACGTCGAGACGTCGGTCAACATCCGCTACGGCTACGACATCCGCGGCGAGGTCGTCGGTGAGACCGGCACCGCGGCACTCGCAGAGACCGGCCAGATCGTCCTGCGCAGGCAGAACAGTGTCGGTGTGTCCGTCCCGGAGGACTGGCGCGAGCGGTTCATCTCTGCCTACGACGTGGAGTTCCAGGAGTGGATCAACGAAGTGGTCTCCGGCGCCGGACTCACCGGTCCGAGCGCCTGGGACGGGTACGCCGCGCAGTCCGTGTGCGACGCCGGCGTGCAGTCGCTCTACAGCGGCGACCGGATCGAGATCGAGCTCGGCACCAAGCCGTCCCTCTACTCCTGACCAGTCCACCACCACGCACAAGGGAAACTCATGACCCAGGACTCACTCGGCGTTGCCGTCATCGGCGTCGGCATGGTCGGTCGCGCGCACGCCGCCGGATACCGCACCGCTGGCAGCCTGTTCGACATCGCCGGCCGCCCGGACTCGCGACTCGTCGCCATCGCAGACGCCTACGAGCCGTTCGCGGTCGATGCCGCCAAACGGTTCGGCTACGAGCGCTCGGTGACCTCGATGTCCGGCCTGCCGGGAAGCGACCCGGCCGCCGCGCGCCCGTCGTGGACTGTGATCCCCTGGGACAGCGTCTTCAAGGAGACCCTGGACTACCAGTGGGACGAGGTCGCCGTGCCGTTCTGGAAGGAGATCCAGGAGCTCGCCGCCGAGCACGACGTCAACGTGGCGATCGAGATGCACCCGCACAACCTGGTCTTCAACCCGGCGACCATGAGGCGGCTCGTCGAGCGGACCACTCCCGAGGGCGGTACCACGCACGTCGGCGCCGAGATGGACCCGAGCCACCTGTTCTGGCAGCACATCGACCCCATCAAGGCGATCGAGGACCTCGGCCCGCTGGTGTTCTTCGCCGCAGCCAGGGACACGTTGATCCACGAGACGGCGGCGATCAACGGTGTGCTCGATGACCGGTTCGAGTGGATCCCTGCCGAGGAGAACCCCGTCGGGCTCGGCGGCCGCTACACCGTCACCAAGTGGCCGGAGGTGCCCGGGTGGTCCTTCGTGACCGTGGGGCGTGGACACGACGTCGACTACTGGGCCCGTTTCCTCACGGCCATCTACAAGGTGGACCCCGACATGGGGGTCAACATCGAGCACGAGGACGCCACGTTCGGACAGGTCGAGGGCCTGAAGTTCGCCGCAGACAACCTGCTCCAGGCCGCCGACCAGGCAGGGCTCGCCTGAATCAGTTCCGACTGCTAAAGTCGGAATGTAAGGACAAATGCGAAGGAGATTTCGTTGAAGACCATCGAGCATTGGGTCGCAGGCAAGACCACCACGGGCGTCTCGGACCGGACGGCTCCGGTCTACAACCCCGCCACCGGGGAACAGCAGGCAGAGGTCCTGCTGGCCGACGTGAGCGACGTCGAGGCCGCCACAGCGGCCGCCAGCGACGCGTTCCCGGACTGGTCCCAGACCTCGATCAGCAAGCGCACGAAGGTGCTGTTCGCGTTCCGGGAGATTGTCAACGCCCGCGCCTCGGAGATCGCGGAGGCGATCACCGACGAGCACGGCAAGGTGCTCTCCGACGCTCTCGGGGAGGTGCAGCGCGGGCTCGAGGTGGTGGAGTTCGCGTGCGGGATCCCCAGCCTGCTCAAGGGTGACTACTCCGACCAGGTCTCCACCGACGTCGACACGTTCTCGTTCCGCGAGCCACTCGGAGTGGTCGCCGGCATCACGCCGTTCAACTTCCCGGCGATGGTGCCGATGTGGATGTTCCCGGTTGCGATCGCGTGTGGGAACACCTTCGTGCTGAAGCCCAGCGAGCGGGATCCGTCGGCGTCGATGCTGATCGCGCAGATGTGGCAGGAGGCCGGTCTTCCCGACGGCGTGTTCAACGTGGTGCATGGCGACAAGCTCGCTGTCGACACGATCCTGGACTCGCCCGACGTCGCCGCTGTCTCTTTCGTCGGCTCGACGCCGATCGCGAAGTACATCCACGAGCGGGGTACGGCGAACGGCAAGCGGGTGCAAGCACTCGGTGGGGCCAAGAACCACGCGATCATCCTGCCGGACGCCGACATCGACTTCGCGGCCGATCACCTGGCTGCGGCGGCCTTCGGGTCCGCCGGCGAGCGCTGCATGGCGATCTCCGCAGCGGTTGCCGTAGGCGACGCGGGTGACCGGCTCGTCGAGGCAGTCAATGAGCGTGCCCGCGCGGTCAAGGTCGGCAGTGGCCGCGACAGCGACAGCGAGATGGGCCCGGTGGTGACCCGCGAAGCGCAGCAGCGCATCAAGGGCCTGATCGGCACCGGCGAGTTGCAGGGCGCCAAGATATGCGTCGACGGCCGGGACCTCAGCGTCTCCGGCCACGAGGACGGGTTCTTCGTCGGCCCCACTGTGATCGACGAGGTCACCACCGAGATGGACGTCTACACCCAGGAGATCTTCGGTCCGGTGCTATCCGTCGTACGTACCGACACCGTGGACGACGCGATCGCCCTGGTCAACGCCAACCCCTACGGCAACGGGACCGCCATCTTCACCAACAGCGGCGAGGCGGCTCGACGCTTCCAGCGCGGCGTCCACGTCGGGATGATCGGCATCAACGTGCCGGTGCCCGTGCCGATGGCCTACTACTCGTTCGGCGGCTGGAAGGACTCGCTCTTCGGCGACAAGCACGTCCACGGCCCCGAGGGCGTCAGCTTCTACACGCGGGCCAAGGTCGTCACCGCCCGCTGGCCCCAAAGCGAGCACGCCAGCGACGCCAGCTTCCACTTCCCGACGTCGAAGTAACTGCTACCCACCGACCGACCCATGGACCACTGGCAGGAGATGACATGAAGATCGCCCTCGACCCGTACATGCTCCGCAGCACCCCGCTGCTCGAGCTTCCCGGCGTCGTGGCCGACCTCGGCTACGAGTACATCGAGCTCTCGCCTCGTGAGGACTTCACGCCGTTCTTCCTGCACCCGCGGGTGGACGACGCCGGGGTCAGGGCGTTCAAGAAGGCGCTCGACGGAGCCGGCGTGAAGGTCGCCGCACACCTGCCGCTCTACCGCTGGTCAGGTCCCGACGAGGACGAGCGCCAGGCGGCGGTCCGCTACTGGAGGCGGGCCATCCAGATCACCGTCGACCTCGACTGCCACGTGATGAACTCGGAGTTCAACGGCAGGCCTGAGGCAGCCAGCCTGTCGGAGAGCCAGTTCTGGAAGTCGATGGAGGAGCTGCTCCCGGTCTTCGAGCGCGAGGGTGTCGAGCTGCGTCTGGAGCCGCACCCGGACGACTTCGTCGAGGACGGTCTCGTCGCCGTCCACATGATCCGCGGGATCAACTCGCCACTCGTGTCCTTCCTCTACTGCGCGCCGCACACCTTCCACATGGGCGGGAACATGGTCGAGATCATGGAGTACGCAGGGGACCTGATGACCCAGCTGCACATCGCCGACTCGTTCGACCACACCGGCTCCTCAGGGCTGCGCTACATCACCAACCCTCCCGGAAACCCGATCCGGGTGCACCAACACCTCGACATCGGTCAGGGTGAGGTCAAGTGGGACCTGTTCTTCGAGACCCTGAACAAGCTCGGCTTCGGTGACCGCGCGGGCAACATCATGACCTCGTGCGTGTTCGCGTGGGAGGAACGCGCTCAGGAGTCCAGCCGGTTCATGCGCCAGACCATCGACTCCTACGTGGGGGCATGGTGAGCGCGCCAACGACTGCGCTTGACCCGCTCGAGCTGCTGACCGTCGGACGCGTCGGCGTCGACATCTACCCCCAGCAGGCGGGTCCGCTCAAAGACGTGGCCACCTTCGCCAAGTACCTCGGCGGCACCGCCACCAACGTCGCCGTCGGTGCTGCGCGCCTCGGCCGCCGGTCGGCGGTGCTGACCAAGGTCGGCCTGGACCCGTTCGGTGACTTCGTCCGGGAGGCACTGGTCGGGTTCGCCGTGGACCCGTCGTACGTCGGGACGGCCCCCGACCTGAACACCCCGGTCGTCTTCTGCGAGTTGGACCCGCCCGAGGACCCGGCACTGTTCTTCTACCGGGCGCCGATCGCCCCCGACCTCACCCTCGGTGACGACGACGTCCCCTGGGACCTGGTCCACGACGTACCCGTCTTCTGGATCACCGGCACCGGTGCCAGCGTCGAGCCGTCACGCACCACCCAGCTGGCCATGCTCAAGCACCGCGGACGGCCCGAGCCTGACAGCGAGCGCTACACCGTCCTGGACCTCGACTGGCGCCCCATGTTCTGGCCGTCGATCGACGAGGCGAGGGTCGAGTACGACGCGATGCTGGACCACGTCAACGTCGCCGTGGGAAACCGCGCCGAGGTCGAGGTGGCCGTGGGTACCAGTGACCCACACGTTGCCGCCGAGCGGTTGCTCGCGCGGGGCCTTCAGCTGGCCATGGTCAAGATGGGCGGCGACGGTGTTCTGGTCGCCACCCCCGAGGCCACCCGCGTCGTGACACCGCATCGCGTCGAGGTGGTGTGCGGCCTGGGCGCCGGCGACGCCTTCGGCGCCGCACTGGTGCACGGGTTGCTCTCGGGCTGGGACGCCGTTCGATGTGCAGAGCACGCCAACGCCGCCGGGGCGATCGTCGCCTCCCAGCTCGCGTGCGCTGACGCGATGCCCACGCTGGAGGAGCTCTCCAGCCTCGTCGCCCGCCAAGGAGGAACAGCATGAGTGTCGCCACGGAAGCACTGACGAGCGAGCGAGGTCCGACCATCTCGGACGCCGACTGGAGCGAGCTCCTGGAGCGACGCGCCTCGCACCCGCACTCGGTCGCTGACGCGTACGCCGCCCGGCGCCGCCCCAAGCGGTTCCTGTCCGACCGGGGCACGGTGTTCCTCGTGGCCGCGGACCACCCGGCGCGCGGGTCGCTCGCCTCGGGCGGTGACGCCATGGCGATGGCCGACCGGCGGTCGCTCCTGGCGCGACTGGTGGAGGCGCTGCACCATCCCGACGTCGACGGCGTCCTGGGCACACCCGACGTGATCGAGGAGCTGCTGCTGCTCGGCGCCCTCGAGGACAAGGTCGTCATCGGCTCGATGAACCGGGGTGGGCTCGACGGCGCCACCTGGACGATGGACGACCGCTTCACCGGCTATGACGCAGCCAGCATCGCGGCGTGTCGTCTCGAGGGCGGCAAGATGCTGCTGCGCATCGATGACACCGACGCCGGGACCGCGGCCACGATCGGGGCCTGCGCCAGGGCAGTCACCGAGCTCGCCGAACGTGGGCTGGTTGCCATGGTCGAGCCGCTGCCCTACGAACGCGATGCCGACGGCAAGCTGTTCCTACGCAAGGACGGTCCCGCGCTCTCGCGCGCAGTCACCATCGCGTCCGGGCTCGGCACCACCAGTGCCTACACCTGGTTGAAGATGCCGTCATGTGATGACTACGAGACCGTGTTCGGCTCTACCACGCTGCCGTGCGTCGTACTCGGTGGCGTGCCCAGCTCTGACCCGGCTGCAGACCTCGCTTCCTGGGGTCAGACGTTGTCGCACCCCGCGGTCCGGGGTCTTGTCGTCGGTCGGACGTTGCTCTACCCACCGGACGGTGACGTCGGGTCGGCAGTGCACGCGGCGGCCGACGTGCTCGAGACGGCGAAGCGAGCAGGCTGAGGTGAGCATCCACCGCCCCTTCACCGGCTCGCCCCCTGCGCACGGCGAGCTGGTTTCGGTGACACCCGGCGATGCCGGGTGGGAGTGGACCAGCCTGCGAGTCCTTCGCCTCGCGCCGGGTCGTCCGCTCACCCTCGCGACGGAAGACAGCGAGGTCTTCGTGCTCCCGCTGCGTGGTTCCGTGACCGTCACTGTGTCCCCCGGGGCCGACCCTGCTTCGACCGAGGCGAAGTTCGCCCTCGACGGACGGGCCAGCGTGTTCACTGCCGTCACCGACTTCGCGTACGTCGGGCGCGACAGCGTCGTCGTCCTCGAGAGCGACGGGATCTCCGAGGTGGCGGTGCCTGCCGCGCGCTGCTCGCAGCGACTGGAGGCCCGCTACGCCCCGGCAGCGGCAGTCCCGGTGGACATCCGTGGTGCCGGCCCCGCGAGCCGTCAGGTCAACAACTTCGCAGTGCCGGGGGTCTGGGACCATGCCGAGAAGCTGGTCTGCGTCGAGCTGATCACCCCACCGGGCAACTGGTCCAGCTACCCACCCCACAAGCACGACGCGTCGGCGCCGTGCGAGGTGGTCAACGAGGAGATCTACTACTACCGCATCTCCGGTCCGGACCAGGTCACCCCGGCGCGCTCCGGCAGCGGCTTCCACCGCACCTACACCGGGCCCGAGCACGAGGCGGCCGGACTGGCAGCCATCGACGAGACCGTCGAGGTGCGCGACCACGACGTGGTGCTCGTTCCGCACGGCTACCACGGGCCTTGCATCGCGGCCCCGGGCTACCCGATGTACTACCTCAACGTGATGGCAGGCCCCGCGGACGCGAGGGCGATGGCCTTCTGTGACGACCCTGCCCATGCATGGCTCAGGGACAGCTGGGACGGCCAGCCGATCGACCCGCGCTGCCCGGTCACCTCGGCCGATGGCCGGGTGGACGGTCTGGTGCCGTCGTACGACGATGACACGGAGGATGCCTGATGACCGGCACGATGCGACTCACCACGGCACAGGCACTGGTGCGCTGGCTCGTCGCTCAGCGCTCTGAGCTGCTCGACGGCACCGAGGTCCCGCTGTTCCCCGGAGTCTTTGCGATCTTCGGGCACGGCAACGTGCTCGGTCTCGGAACTGCCCTGCACGAGGCCCGCGAGGAGCTTCCTACCTGGCGCGCCCAGAACGAGCAGGGGATGGCGCTGGCGGCCATCGCCTACGCACGAGCCACGGACCGTCGACAGGTGATGGTGGCCACCAGCTCGGTCGGACCAGGCGCGCTGAACATGGTCACGGCTGCGGGACTGGCCCACGCCAACCGGCTGCCGGTGTTGCTCCTCCCGGGCGACACCTTCACCTCTCGCGCACCGGACCCGGTGCTCCAGCAGGTCGAGCACTTCGGCGACCCGTCGACGTCGGTCAACGACTCGTTCCGCGCCGTCGCGCGCTACTTCGACCGGATCACTCGTCCCGAGCAGCTGCTCTCCACGCTGCCGCAGGTCGTGCGCGTGCTCACCGACCCTGCCGACTGTGGACCCGTCGTGCTGGCGCTTCCCCAGGACGCCCAGGTCGAGGAGTTCGACTTCCCAGAGGCAATGTTCGCCACCCGCGTGCACCGGATCCCGCGCCAGCGTCCTGACCGGGACGACCTGGCCGACGCGGTGGCGACGCTCCAGAGGGCCGAGCGACCGCTGCTCGTCCTCGGCGGCGGGGTCCGCTACTCGGGGGCAGCGGCAGAGGCGTTGGCCTTCGCCGAGACCCACAACGTGCCGGTCGTGGAGACTGTCGCCGGCCGGACGCTGGTCCCCCATGACCACCGGCTCTACGGCGGGGCGCTCGGCATCATCGGTGCCACCTCGGCGAACACGCTGGCCTCCTCGGCCGATGTGGTCCTTGCGGTCGGCACGCGGCTCCAGGACTTCACGACGTCCTCCTGGACGGGATTTGCGACGGACGTGCGACTGGTCACGGTCAACGCTGCCCGCTTCGACGCGGTCAAGCACTCGGCCGTGGCCGTCGTCGGAGACGCCCGGGAGACGCTGGTCGAGCTCACCTCGGAGCTCTACGACTGGGTGGCGGACGCCGGGTGGGCCGATGTCGCCTCCAGCGAGCTGGCTGCCTGGGACGCCCACGTCGACGAGCTGCGCGCGGGGGTCGCTCCGGACGGGGCGCTCACCTATGCACAGGTCGTGGGGGTGGTCAACGACGCGAGTGGCCCGGAGGACTACGTGCTCACCGCCTCCGGCGGGATGCCGGGTGAGCTGCACGGAGGCTGGCGCACCGGCATCGTCAAGCAGGAGGGGTCGCCGACGTCGGGCGCGACGATGGACCTGGAGTACGGCTTCTCCTGCATGGGCTACGAGGTGGTGGCGCCCTGGGGCGCAGCGATGGCGAGGGCGCAGACCCACCCCGGCGGCCTGGTCACCGGACTGTTCGGTGACGGTTCCTACCTGATGCTCAACTCCGAGCTCTACTCGGCGGCGTTCTCCGGGGTCCCCTTCGTGGCGTTCCTCTGCGACAACTCGGGTTTCGCGGTGATCCACCGGCTGCAGACCAACCAGGGGGCCGAGGGATTCAACAACATGCTTGCCGACTCTCGTGGTCCCGGCGCCGACGGCAGCGTGCACGTGGATTTCGCCGCGCACGCGCGCTCGCTCGGCTGCCTGGTCGAGGACGTGCCTGAGTCGGCGGGAGTCGCGGAGCTCCGGGCGGCGTACGACCGGGCCCGGTCGGCCGCCCGGGAAGCCAGACGCCCAGCGGTCGTCGTCTGCCGGACCCACTCGTCCGCGTGGACCGAGGCCGGGGCGTGGTGGGAGACCGGCGTGCCCGAGTCGCTCAGCGGCCGTGCGTCGTACGACGAGGCAAAGCAGCAGCAGCTCCGATGGCTGTGACGCCGGTTCCCGTCAAGCTGGGCGTCGTCGGGTACGGCGCGGGCGGTCGCTACTTCCACACTCCGTTCATCGAAGCGGCTGAGGGCGTCGAGCTCGCCGGAGTCGTGACCCGCTCACGGCGTACGGCGGGCCGAGGTGGCCCAGGACTGGCCCGACGTTCCCCGTCCTCGACAGCCCCGGGGCTCTGGTCGCCAGCGGGGTCCGCGCCAGCACGATCACGACGCCCCCCGAGACCCGCCGCGAGCTGGTGCTGGAGGTGCTGTCCGCCGGCGTCCAGGTGATCGCCGACAGGTCCTTCGCGCCGACCGCCGAGATCGG
>Ga0136634_10000475_pt1 | contig 17899 bp, 15 predicted proteins | sample AntDrymUQ8332106_2_FD_104654 | JGI IMG/M metagenome (GOLD analysis project Ga0136634, IMG submission 104654) | Polar desert sand microbial communities from Dry Valleys, Antarctica - metaG UQ833 (21.06) | ecosystem: Environmental > Terrestrial > Soil > Desert | place: Antarctica: Dry Valley... | reverse complement strand
CAAAGTCTTTGGTGCCACCCTCCCTGGGAGATATTGGTTTAAAGGAAGCCGTATCTGAATTGATTGCTGGTTTGAACCTTAGTCAGCGGATAAAGCTTTCATTAAAAACACTTGGGATGGAAGCGGTTGTCATGCCGGATAATATTAAACTAATGGCTTATAGAATAGTGCAGGAACAATTAAACAATGTTATTAAGCATTCTAAAGCTGCGGAAGCTGAGATAAAATTGGCTGTATCCAGAAAAATGTTTAATATAACAGTGAAGGACAATGGTGTCGGGTTTGATGCAAAAAGAAAAGCCAAAGGTATTGGGTTAAGTAATATTACCAGCAGGGCCGAGCTGCATAATGGAAAAGTAGAAATCGTCAGTTCGCCTGGTAGCGGTTGTACATTGAAGGTTAGCTTACCCTTTTAAAACGTTTATTATGTCAAAGATTACAGTCATGATTGTTGACGACCACACGCTCATCCGGGAAACCTGGTCGTTTTTATTAGGCAGGAATGAAAATTTTGAAGTAATTGCCGAACTCGGGGATGGGCAAAAAGCGATCGACATAGCACGGGATAAGCGACCTCAAATAGTATTACTGGATATTAATATGGCCCCTTTGAATGGTTTTGATGTTCTGAAAATGATCCGTAAACTGTCACCGGGCTCTAAGGTCATTGCAGTATCCATGCATTCCCAACCAGCCTATGCCAAAAAGATGCTTCGCCTGGGGGCGAAAGGCTATGTAACCAAAAATTCTCCGAAACAGGAAATGCTCGATGCAATTACTGAAGTAAACAAAGGGAATATCTATATATGCCAGGAAGTTAAAAATATCCTTTCCGATCAGATGCTTGGAGAAGAAGATACTGCTGCTGGCTTGAATCAACTTTCTGAGAGGGAGATCGAGGTTATCAACCAGATTCGTGAAGGGCTTTCTTCCAAGGAAATCGCAGAAAAATTGGGTATTTCTATTAAAACAGTAGAGGTTCACCGGCACAACATTCTAAAAAAGCTAAAAGTCAAAAACACAGCGTCTCTTATTAATTATATTAACTCAAGTGGATTGTGATTAGAAACTCAAGTGGATTGTGATTAGAAATTAATAAAGTCACTTACACCCGTTACATGATTTCTACTAAATACTAAAAGGAAAAGCGGGATTTATCTGACGGCAATTTTTTTTGCCTAGTTTTAAATACTTGTAAACCATTCCTGGCAATGGAGGTGAATTGCGGTTTCAATAGTCAGTGATATTTTAGGCTGATCTTATGGACAAAGCAATCACCATCCTCATAGCGGATGATAATAAATATATTCGGGAAACAATACGCTTTTTACTTTCCAGGTTCGACCATCTAAAACTCGTTGGCGAAGCTGAAAGTGGGGAAGAAGCCATTTCCATGGCAAAACAATTGTCTCCAGAGATCATACTGATAGATATCAATATGAATCCCATCAATGGCTTTGAGGCTACCAGGAAAATATTAAAAGAAAATCCTTCAGTCAAAATCATTGGCCTTTCTGTGCATAAACAACCGTCTTATGCCAGGAACATTTTGAAGTTGGGTGCAAAAGGCTATGTAACCAAAAGCTCTCCGCATAAGGAAATCATTCATGCAATTATGGAGGTCGCGGATGGCAAGGAATATATTTGTTCAGAATTGAACGATCTTTTATAAGTCTTTTTGATTGGTTGTCTGCTTTGTAACCATTTTGGCAAAGGATTAGTTCCTAAATCGATCGACCGGTTTGCTCCTATGAAATCAACGGCTGGAAATTTCTGATTTCTTTGGTTTGCGACACTTACTAGGAGGGATCTCCCCTTTTCTTATTTTAGGGTATGAAAACAGTTTTAATAATAAGACACGCGAAAAGCAGCTGGGATGATCCGGCGATGGCCGACTTCGATCGTCCTTTAAATGAAAGAGGCAAAAATGATGCGCCGAAAATGGCCGACAGACTTCTTGCCAAATCAATCCGAATTGATACTTTCATATCGAGCCCGGCAAAAAGGGCGAAAAAAACAGCTGAAGTATTTGCCAGAAAATATAATGTAGATAAAACTGATATTCTTTTGATTCCCACTTTATACGAATCACATGCAAATATTTTTTTTGATGTAATTGAAAAAGCCCCACAAAAAAGCACCTCCATAGCTATATTCTCTCATAATCCTGGCATCACCGATTTTGTAAATAAGCTCACAGCTACTCGTATCGATAACATGCCTACGTGCGCAGTGTTTGCGGTTAAGGCTGATGTGGAGCGGTGGCAAGACTTTAGACAAATTCAAAAACACTTTCTTTTTTTTGATTTCCCAAAATCTATGCATGAAGATTAGATGGATGGTCTTTTAAAGAGGCAACAAAGGTTTCGATAATCGGTTTATATTGTTCCATTGACGTGGTAATATTTTGAAACGGAAATACCTTTATCTTTTCCAAAGCGGTTTTCAAGCAAAAGGTTTTCTGATCCATAGCATAGATAAATTTCTTCTCATGCAGATAGGTAGCCAGATACTCCTGCTCAGCTTGTCCCGGCGTAGGAATCAGAATGCTCTTTTTTCCAAGTTTCAGAATATCCATAACTGTAGTATAACCCGATCTGCCGACAATTATATCTGAATTACAAATCAATGCATTTAATTCTATAGAAGAGGCGTTGTTCAGCACGATGATATTGTCAGAGGAAGCAATAGAACTATTGTCAAATACGCCGCGAACCAAAACCGCATTCAAGGTACCTGTTTTCAATTGACCGACGATCAGGTTTTCCAATACCGTCCGCTGTGGTTCCGGTCCGGATAATATGATCAAAAGGGTATTCATACCAAAACCTGGAGACGAAACACTTTTTTCAAACCTTGATAAACAGCCAATATATTTGATCGGCACACCGGGAAGCTTTTCAGGGTGAGATAATTTGCCGCCTGCATTTATTTCAGTACTTATCCAATCCGGAATCCAGCATACCCCAAACTTATTAATATAGTAATAAAGAACTTTTTGAATGAAGCCGTCTACTAACGGTCCTGTGCCGGAGATGGGTCTTAATTGATGTGTAATGAAGATGCTGGGCAATTCAGAAGAAACAAATCCATAACGATTGTCTGAAATCACAGCATCTACTCTGGTTTGTAATAAAAATTTCTTTAGCCAGGTCCTTTCCCGGTTGACCTTAATCAACATTTTAGGTGTTTGAAGAAATATCTTGAAAAGGGTCTGTAGTCTGCTTTTCCCGTATTTAATATTATAACCCTCAAGATGAATGAAGGTGATTGAAGCATTTTCTCTATAGAGAAATTGCTTTTGCTTTGAGTTACAGGCTACTAATACATCACATTTCTGCTTTAACAGTTCCTGGATTATCGGAATACACCGTACAGTATGGCCAAGCCCCCAGTCTAATGGAGCGAGTAATACTACAGGTTTTCTTGTATTCATGTGAAATTTGGTGATTTCCGCTGACCGAGATACTTTTTTTGTAACAAAATAGTTTAACTTAGAAAACCAAATCTATGAAGAAGGTTAACCATCAGTTTATTTTTTTATTAATTTTTTTAAGCATTGTTATCGCCAGTTGCAGTTCAGGCAATCGCATTAGTGGGGGATCCTCCAAAAAATGTGGCTGCGGCGTAAATAAAGGCTTTGTAGGTTATTAAAAATCCTTAAAAAATGAAAACGCCCAATCGCGATTTGCTTGTACTGGTTAAGAACGATCACCTGAATGAGGAGGCTATAGAATTGGAGTTGGAAAAGCTAAACCAACTGTTGTTTAATTACGAGACGATTGACAATCTCTGTACGGCACATGAAGTTTTTGATCTGAATGTTTACAAAATACATCACCATTCTAAGCTTGTTAAAAAAATAATCAGTAAGCCGCACTTGAAACCTTTTGAGTTTTTATTTAATAAAAATTGACAACAATAATATTAAAAGAAAAAGAATCTCACCGGAGGTTCTTTTTTGTCTGCTTGTTTAGGAAGATAGATTTTGTAATGCTTTTTTTAATTGTTTCAGCATTTCAGGAATTTTTTCTTTTCTGCACGTTCCTACGCTTAGTCTGTACCAGGGAGAATTTTTAGAAGATCCAAAAGCATAAAAAGGAACAACTGCCAGCTTTGCTTCATCCAGCAAATAGGCGGTGACATCGCTTTGCATATTTAATAATTTTTTTTCCGCGGTATACATCCCACATAAATCGATTTTAATAGTAAGATATATAGCTGCCTGCGGGGCAATGGCATCCACTTTAAAACCTTCATTTTTTAATTGCATGATGCCATCATATATATTTCTAAGTCTTAGCTCAAGTTCTCTTCTAAAATTATTTAAATAGATATTGATATTATCATCCTGGCATAAATATCTGGCCAATGCTTTTTGTTCTGCCATCGGTCCCCAGGCTCCGGTGTGAGTAAGAATGGCTTTCATTTTTGATATGATGGCAGAGGGACCCATAGCCCAACCTACACGGACACCTGTAGATGCAAAGACCTTACTGATGGCATCGATAAATACCGTGTACTGCTGCATCCCGGGCCTTAAGGACACAGGATTGTAATGAACAATACCCCCGTAGGTGAGATGCCAATACATCTGGTCGTACATGACATATAATTTTTTTTCATTCTCACCACGTGTGGCATTTTCTTGCAGAACCATATCACAGATGGCTTCCAGATCGGGCTTTGTAAAAGTTGTTCCAGTCGGATTTTGAGGAGAACACAGGGATATTAACACAGCGTTCTTGATATGCGGTTTGATATCCTGCGCGGTTGGCATGAAATTGTGATCTGCACTGGTTTCAACGACAACATGTTCTCCACCTGTCAAATGGGTGTAGTGATTGTTGTTCCATGAAGGGGCAGCATAAATGACTTTATCAGCCTTATCACAAATAGTATAGAATAATGCATGAATCAATGGACGTCCCCCGGAGGCTACTAATATTTCTTCGGTAGAATAATGAAGCTGTTCGCGTTCTTTGATAAACCGGGAAATAGCCTGCCGAAGGTCAAGATTTCCTTCAGCAGCTGGATAATTGGTAAAGTGTTGACGATAGGCTGTAATGATCTCATCTTCCAACTCCTTCGGGATCGGAAATATCTCCGGATCAAAATCTCCTACAGTAAAATTGTAAATTTTTTCTCCCTTACTTATTTTTTCTCTGATATCTCCACCCAATTTTACAATTTCCGAACCAATCAAGGTCTCTGCTAAATGCGAAAGCTTCATAAGACAAATATAGAATAGGGAATACAAAATACAGAATGAAGGAACTAGAATTCAGAATTCGACCGCAAGGATAGGTGAGCAACTGGAATCTAACGATCAATTATAGCTTTTATCTTTTTTTGCCTATGATCAGGTTTTGCCGATGGTCTTCAACCTGGTTCGGTACGGTCGAACATTCTAATAAATGTGGTTGTTTTTGATAGGAAAACCCCGTACATTTATCAATGTTTAAACTTTAATAAATTTAATAATGAAAAAACTTCTTTTTGCCTCTTCAGTTTTATTAACGGCCGCAGTCATCGCTTCATCTTTCACGGGTAGCATTGAAAAGAACAATGTAAAAGCTACAGAACCGGGCACAAAGTATTTCGCAAGCAAATGGACATTAGATAAAGGGCATTCCAATGTGAAGTTTACTGTTACTCATATGGTTGTATCTGAAGTGGATGGATCTTTCAGAACTTTTGATGCCACTATTGAAAACACGAAACCCGATTTTTCGGACGCGGTGGTCAATTTTACGGTTGATATAAACTCAGTAGATACAGATAATGAAAACCGCGACAAACATCTGAAAAGTGATGATTTTTTTAACGCAGAACAATTTCCTCAAATGAAGTTTCAAAGTACCTCTTTCAAACCATTGGGTGGAAATAAATATCAGTTGAATGGTAACCTGACCATCCGGGATATAACCAAACCTGTTACTTTCGATGTTACTTACGGAGGTACTATTAATACTCCAAAGGGCGCTAAAATTGGTTTTAAAGCTAAAACAACTGTCAATCGGTTTGACTATAATTTGAAATGGGATAGAGCGACTGAAGCTGGAAGTCTTGTGGTTGCAAAAGAAGTGGGTATTACTATCAATACAGAATTTAATGAGGTAAAATAATATAAGCATACACCAGCCCCGCTACTGCGGGGTTTTTTTTTACCGTTTATTTATTCAGTCTTGCACAAGGAATTATCAAGTTCATCGTTCTATTTTGTTATTATTGGGCTTATTTTTTGTTGCAATGAAATATACTTCCCTACTATTTTGTTTGTTGTTGATAAACCTGGCAATCCTTGCCCAGGCAGGCTATAATATTAAGATTACGCTGGCGCCCTATAAAAATGCTAAAATTTATTTGGGATATCATTACGGAAAAATGAAAGCGCTTGCTGATTCCGTGGTGCTTAACGAAAATTCTTCAGGCATTTTTAGCGGTAAGGAGCCTCTACATGGCGGAATCTATTTTATTGTTTCACCAAGAAAGGAAATTCTATTTGAGATACTGGTTGATAAAAACCAGCACTTTTCTATTGTGGCTGATACTGTAAATCTGCCGCGAAGTATTTCTTTCAGCGGATCAACAGACAATATACAGTTTCAAACTTACTCGGGTTTCGCAAACCAGGCGGGGCAGGAAATCAGTCGTCTTAATGCAACACTTAAAAATGCAAAAAATGCGAAAGACTCCCTTGGTATCAGATCAAAAATAAGATCGTTGAGTGTTTCAATGTCGGCATACCGCGATAGCCTGAGTAAAAAATATCCGGGTTCCTTTTTATCTATGCTTTTCAACGCAATCCGAGAGCCGGAAATTCCGGCTGCGATCAACCATCCTGGTGGGAAGTATGATTCCAATTATGCCTATCAATACTACAAATCACACTATTGGGAAGGCATTTCAATAAACGATGAACGTTTGGTTCGAACTCCATTTTTCGAACCGAAGCTTGAAAAATATTACCAGGAACTGGTTCACCCCCATTCCGATTCCATCCGAAAAGAAATAGATGGTATGCTATTGACAGCACGGAGCGATAAAGAAATGTTTAAATACCTGTTGGTGCATTTTGTGCAGAAATACATCAATCCGCAATATATGGGACAGGACGCAGTGTTTGTTCACTTGTTTGAAAAATACATCAATACGGGGCAGGCAGATTTCTTTACGGCGCAGTATAAAGATTTTGTGTCGAAACGAGCTTATAGTTTAATGGCAAACTTGATTGGCCAGCCCGCTGCGAATCTTGAAATGGTTGATACTTCAGGACGAACGATTTCATTGTATAATATACAAAGTGAATACATAGTTATTTGTTTCTGGGATCCTGCCTGTTCACATTGCAAAGAAGTTGTACCCAAAGTAGACTCATTATATAAAGCGAAATGGGAAAAAATGGGTGTGGTCGTTTATGGAGTTAAGGTAGATGGTAGCAGGGAAGACTGGATAAAATTTATTAAAGAATATCATCTAACGAACTGGCTTCATGTTTACCAGTTACCAGAACAGCAAACGGCAGAAAACGCGGCAGGGAAACCAGGCTTCAGACAATTGTACGACGTGTATCAAACACCCATGTTGTATTTGCTTGACAAAGACAAACGCATCGTCGCAAAAAAGCTAACCCATCATCAAATCGATGAAGTCATCAGTTTAAAAGCAAGAACAGCCAAATCCAATTGATCCATATGATCCGAAGGAATTCCATTACGCTCATCACTATTATTTTCACTACGCTTATTCAAACTACAAGGGCGCAGACTTTGTTTACCTATGGAAACAAACCGGTCAGCAGAGCCGAATTTTTAAGTGCTTACAGGAAGAACAATGCTGATGAAAAGGCAACTGAAAAAACCTATCGGGATTATTTTGAGCTGTATACGAGATTTAAAATAAAGGTACAGGCTGCATTGGATATGAAGCTTGATACGTTGGGAAATCTAAAAGCAGAATTACAAAATTTCCGGGCTCAGATTGCTGACAATTTTTTAAAAGATGAAGGCAGCATCCAGGAATTAATTGATGAAGTGTATGAGCGTAGTCAGAAAGACATCAATCTGGCACATATTTTTATTCCAGTTCGAAATGAAGACAACGAGAGTCAGATTCAAAAATCTCAAAACAGGATCAATACTGCCTACAGATTATTGAAACAAAAGTCTTTTGAAGAAGTAGCGCTTGAATTTTCAGAAGATCCTTCTGTGAAAATCAACAAAGGAAATATCGGATACATTACGGTTTTTATTTTACCCTACAATATAGAGAATGTTGCATACGCCGTACCGGCGGGCACCTATTCAAAAATTTTTCGCAGTGCCGCGGGATTTCATATTTTCAAAAACCTCGGGGAACGAAAAGCAGCCGGTCGTATCCGCGCAGCGCAGATATTACTGGAAGTCCCGGCTGAGTATACAAAGGCACAGCAGGATGCCGTGAAGGCAAAAGCGGATTCGATTGCTCTGGCGTTACAAAACGGTGCTGATTTTAAAACTATGGCGCTGGAATTTAGTAACGACAATCTTTCCTATCAGAACGGGGGCGAATTACCTGAATTTGGAGTTGGCCGTTACGATCCAGTTTTTGAATCTGCGGCATTTTCATTACAAAAGGATTTAGCCATCAGCAGGCCTATACGTACGGAATTTGGTTATCACATCCTCAAGCGATTAAAACATACCCCACCGCAACAAGACAATAAAAATCAAGAGTGGCGTGAAAGTATAAAACAACAAATCATTCAAACTGATCGGATGGAAGCATCCGGTAAAAAACTCGTCAAGAAAATACAGGATAAAACAGGGTTCCGAAAGCTCTCTTACAATCAAAATAGTTTGTTGCAATTAACCGACAGTATTCTTGGAAACAAGAATGCCCCCACACTTAAAGAATTGAATGCGAACACAGCGTTGTTTTCTTTTAGCCAACAAACGATACGGGTAAAAGAATGGCAAAATTACCTGGAATCCATCCGGGGTATCCAAAGTCTTGCATCAGGAAAAACCAATACGCAGATATTTGAGCAATTTATTGAAACCACTACGATCGATTATTATCGCGAACATTTGGAAGCATTCAACAGTGATTTTGTTCTTCAACTCAATGAATTCAAGGAGGGAAATTTGTTGTTTGAAATTATGCAGCGCAAGATTTGGGATGCAGCAGTTGCAGATACAGCGGCATTAAAAACTTTTTATCAAAATAATAAAAACAAATACTGGTGGGAAAACAGTGCGGATGCCATCATTTTTACTTGTGCCGACGAGGCTGTGGCTGAAACTGCCAAAGTCAAAGGGAAGCAAGGCTTTCGGGATTGGCGAACGATCATTGAAAATAGCAATGGAAGTGTCCAGGCTGATTCGGGTCGTTTTGAATTGGACCAGATACCGGTAGTGGAACGTACAAATTTTGCTCCGGACCTGGTTACTGCCAATGTCAAAAACGAAGCAGACAGTAGTATCACTTTTGCTTTTATTTTAAAATTGTATAATTCAAAGGAACCAAGAAACTTTGAAGAAGCGCGTGGTTTTGTTATCAATGATTATCAGGAATATTTGGAGAATCAATGGATAGGAACTCTTAAGAAGCAATATCCAATTAAATTGGATGAGGCAGTTTTTAAATCATTGCCTAAGTAAGGAGATACCTATTACCGATTGAACCGACAACGTTTGTACGTAGTGTGTATGTATCATCACCAAATCCTTGTCTGGGTTTATATAGCTCCGCGAGGGAATGCTAGAGCAGATCCCTGACTACATTCCATATCACTTTTGGCTTTCCCAGGGTATAGTAATGCAGAACGGGTACGCCCGACTCCTTCAATTCCTTTGATTGTTGAAGAAGCCATTCTCCCCCCACTTTTTCAACATCTACATCTGCCTTGCATTTCATAATTTCTACACTAAGTTCATTAGGAATGTCAACATTAAAAGTACGCGGAAGAACGGATAGTTGTTTCTTACTGGTAATGGGTTTTAATCCTGGTATAATAGGCGCTTCTATTCCTGCTTCGCGGCATTTTTTAACGAATTCAAAAAATTTATGGTTATCAAAAAACATTTGTGTAATGATATAGTCGGCGCCCGCATCAACCTTTGTTTTCAGATGCCGGATATCTGTATCCATATTAGGGGCTTCAAAATGTTTTTCGGGATAACCTGCAACCCCTATCGAGAATTTCGTTCGAAAGCCATCCCGGATATCTTCTTCCAGGTATATTCCATTATTTAGATCTACCACTTGTTTCATCAGATCGAGCGCATACCGATGGCCATCAAATTCAGGCTCAAAAACGGTTTCATTTTTTGCTGCATCCCCTCGAAGCACCAAAACATTATCTACCCCGATAAAATTCAGATCAATCAACGCATCTTCTGTTTCGCGCTTATTAAACCCGCCACATATCAGGTGAGGCACCGCGTCCACATGATAATAATTCATAATAGCAGCACAAATGCCCACTGTACCCGGACGTTTACGTACTTCAACTTTCTCAAAAGTGCCATCCGCTTTTTTCTTAAACACATGCTCGCTCCGGTGATAAGTAACATTGATAAATGAAGGTTTAAATTCCATCAGGGGATCAAGATGTTCATAAATAGAATTGATGGTTTTCCCCTTCAAAGGTGGAAGAATTTCAAACGATATCAGGGTTTCATTAGCCTGACGGATATGATCTATTACTTTCATTGTATAATTCGTTACTCCGGAACCGGCAAAGGAGTTTGCTAAAACTATTCTCTAGAATTAGTGTGCAAACATACTTCACGAATTCTGTATAGCAAACAGGTGTTAAATTGAATGGCAAAAATGTTTAATCAATTAGTTCCGGTATTTTTGTTTGAAATACTACAGCTTGGCCAGTGAAATACATACAAAAAGTCTCTTTAAAAGCTACCGAAGCCGTACAGTGGTGAACAATGTTTCTGTTTCCGTTAAGCAGGGCGAAATTGTTGGATTGCTTGGACCTAATGGTGCCGGGAAAACAACTACTTTTTACATGGTGGTCGGTTTAATAAAGCCTGATAAGGGGGAGGTATTTCTTGATCAGGATGAAATTACCGGGTTGCCAATGTATAAAAGAGCACAATTGGGCATTGGATATCTTCCCCAGGAAGCTTCTGTATTCAGAAAATTAAGCGTTGAAGACAATATAAAGGCGATTCTTGAAATGACCAGGCTCTCTAAAGCTGCGCAACGCGAAAAGTTGGAAGCTCTCCTGGATGAATTCCGGTTACACCATGTTCGTAAAAATAATGGGGATTCATTGAGTGGGGGTGAACGGAGAAGAACAGAAATTGCCCGGGCTTTAGCGGTTGATCCGAAATTTATTTTATTGGATGAGCCTTTTGCCGGCGTTGATCCCATTGCCGTGGAAGACATACAGGCCGTAGTGGCCAGGCTTAAATACAGAAACATTGGAATCCTGATTACCGACCACAATGTTAATGAAACACTTTCTATTTGCGATAGAGCCTACTTACTGATTGAAGGGAAGATTTTTAAACACGGCACTGCCGAAGAGCTGGCCGACGATGAACAGGTCCGCCGTTTATATCTGGGACGGAATTTTGAATTGAAGCGAAAAGATTATCTGCACGAAGAAGCCATGAAAAATCAATAGCTTCTCAATTTCCTTTTAATCTTTGAAAATCAGAGTTCTTTTTTATCTTGCCGGTCGTGAAACTTTTATCTCCTGCTATATCCCAACTGGCCCGTATGCGACTTTGGCGCATTGATGCGTGGAAATCGAATCCTGTAGATTCTCAACGGGAGGTACTGCAAGACCTTATCACATCTGCACAGTATACTGAATTTGGAAGAAAATATAATTTCTCCAGGCTTTGCGATGTAAAAGATTTTAAGCAATCGGTTCCTATTCATGAATATGAAGAATTGAAACCTTACATCCAGCGGATCATGGATGGTGAGCAAAATATTTTGTGGAATACACCTGTTTCATGGTTTGCGAAAAGCAGCGGTACAACCAGTGATAAAAGCAAGTTCATTCCGGTGAGTGAAGAGAGTTTGCAGGATTGCCATTACCAGGCAGCTAAAGATGTACTAACGTTTTATTACAATTTCAATCCCGATTCAGATTTACTCACTGGAAAGGGTTTGGTGATCGGAGGAAGCCATAATATTCACCAGGTTAATGACGAAGCACACTATGGAGATCTAAGTGCTGTTCTGTTGCAGAACTCACCCTTCTGGGGGCATTGGATCAGAACACCCGACCTAAGCATCGCTTTGATGGATGAATGGGAAAGTAAGATTGAAAAGCTGGCGGAGACTACTATCAAAGAAAACGTTACATCCATTTCCGGCGTTCCAACCTGGACCCTGGTACTTTTTAAGCGCATTTTAGAAATAACCGGAAAATCCTCTATTGCAGAAGTATGGCCTTCACTCGAGTTGTACATTCATGGCGGCGTTTCCTTTACGCCATACCGTGAGCAATTTCATAAACTCATTGGAAAAAAGATTAATTACCTGGAAATGTATAATGCCAGTGAGGGGTTTTTTGCAGCACAAGATGCTCCGGGTGAAGAGGGAATGCTCTTATTTGTTGATCATGGTGTTTTTATGGAATTCATGCTGGTTGATGAATATGGAAAGGAACACCCTGAAACCATCGGATTGGAGGATGTAGTAAAAGGTAAAAATTATGCCTTGATCATTAGCACTAATGGGGGACTGTGGCGTTACCTTTTGGGTGATACCGTGCAATTCACTTCTGTGCATCCCTTCAAAATAAAAGTGAGTGGCCGTCTAAAGCATTATATCAATGCCTTTGGTGAAGAAGTTATCGTAGACAATAGCGACAAAGCCATTGCAATGGCCTGTGAAAAAACAAATGCCATTGTAAACGACTATACTGCAGCACCTGTTTACTTTGGCGACAATAACAACGGAGCCCATGAATGGCTGATTGAATTTGAAAAAGACCCGACAGATATCAATGTTTTTATGAAAGAGTTGGATGATGCACTCCAACAAATCAATAGTGATTACGAGGCGAAAAGGTACAAGGATATCGCACTAACGAAACCTGTGGTACAGGTATTAAAAAAAGGTGTTTTTACAAACTGGTTGAAAAGCAAAGGAAAACTTGGAGGCCAGCACAAGGTACCAAGACTCAGTAACGAAAGAAAATACCTGGAAGAGATACTGGCCGTAGCCAATAGCTAAATTATTATTTGTTAAAGATTAATCACATCTTCATGAAACTTCTGGAAAACAAAGTTGTTATTGTAACCGGGGCCGCCCGTGGAATAGGAGAAGCAATTGCTATTAAATTGGCTGAACAGGGTGCTCATATCGCTTTCAGTTTTGTAAGTGATAGCAGTGTTGAAAAGGCACAGTCTTTGGAAACACAAATCAGTTCGATGGGCGTAAAAGCGAAAGCTTATCGAAGCAATGCGGGTAAATATGAGGAGTGTGAAACATTCGTGAATGAGGTAATAAAAGAATTCGGCCAGATAGATGTCTGTGTAAACAATGCTGGTATTTCAAAAGACAATTTATTACTGAGGATGACTCCCGAACAATGGGATGATGTAATGACCATTAATCTGAAGAGTGTATTTAATATGACGAAACAGGTCATCAAGCCGATGATGAAATCGAGAAAGGGATCGATCATCAATATGAGTTCTATTATTGGTATGCGTGGTAATGCCGGGCAGAGCAGCTATGCAGCCAGCAAGGCAGGCATTATTGGCTTTACAAAATCCATAGCGCTCGAACTCGGTAGCCGAAACGTCCGGTGTAATGCAATTGCACCGGGATTTATAGAAACCGATATGACACATTACCTGAAGGATGGTGAGGCTTCTAAGGTCTTCCTTGAAAAAATTCCGTTAGGTCGTTTCGGCTCTGCCGAGGAGATCGCCAACACGGCATTGTTCCTTGCTTCCGATATGAGCTCTTACATAACCGGCCAGGTAATCAGTGCTTGCGGCGGGTTGAATATTTAGTTTAAACCTTTCTACGGATAATATCATCAAATGCTTGATATTGTCATTCTTTTCATAATTTGTCCCGATGGCAACTACAATCATACTAGTGATTTTCTTTATCGGCTATGCAGCGATTGCACTGGAACATCCCATCAAACTGAACAAGGCCGCATCCGCGCTGATCACAGGTGTTCTATGCTGGACCGTGTATATCATTTCTTCATCAGACGCAGGCAAGGTCAATCATGAATTAATAGAACATCTCGGCGAAATTTCCGGAATTCTGTTTTTCCTGCTTGGAGCGATGACTGTTGTTGAATTGATTGATGCACATGATGGATTTGAAGTAATTACCAACCGAATTAAAACCACGAACAAATCGAAATTGTTATGGATCATTTGTTCGCTGTCCTTTTTTCTTTCTCCGGTATTGGATAACCTGACCACCGCCATCGTTATGGTTTCGTTAACCAGAAAGATCATTCATGAAAAAGAAACCCGGTTACTATTTTGCGGGATGATTGTAATCGCTGCCAATGCAGGTGGTGCATGGTCTCCGATTGGTGATGTAACAACCACGATGTTGTGGATCGGCGGGCAAATTACACCCATTCAGATTATAGCCAAAGTAATTCTACCCAGTATTATTTGTTTGGTAGTTCCATTGATTATTCTCAGCGCAAAGATCAAAGGAAAACTACAACAAGAAAGTATTGAAGAGACTGAAACAATAAAAACAGGGGCTTCTGAAAAAGATAAAACAATTGTTTTTATCAGCGGCATTCTTATTCTTTTAATGGTACCTGTTTTTAAAACAGTTACGCATTTACCTCCATTTATGGGAATGTTATTGGGGCTGGGAATTATGTGGATCATTACAGAAATCATTCACTCCGGCAAAGACACGCAGGATAAAAATTTTCTTTCAGTGATGTATGCCTTGCGAAAGATCGATACACCCAGTATTTTATTTTTTCTAGGTATCCTTATCAGTGTAGCTGCACTTCAGTCTACTGGTGTATTGGCTTCTGTTGCCCGGGGTTTGGATACACAGATTGGAAATGAAACCATTATTGTTTCTATCATCGGTGTACTCTCATCCATTGTCGACAATGTTCCCCTGGTAGCAGCGGCCATGGGCATGTATACGTTAGAGCAGTATCCTCCGGATCATTCCTTCTGGCAGTTCCTGGCGTATTGTGCAGGCACCGGGGGTAGCATCCTCATTATCGGCTCTGCGGCTGGAGTTGCTGCGATGGGTATTGAAAAAATAGAATTTTTCTGGTACCTGAAAAAGATATCGTGGCTTGCCTTGATCGGTTACGTGGCGGGGGGCCTTGCTTTTCTTATGCAAGGGCAGCTATTCGGTTACTGATTGCCGGTTTTAAATTTTTGAATGGCATTTTTAGAAAAATCACTCAATATCAGTCTGCCGCTGATAGCGGCTCTTTCCAACAGTAAAGTATCCCAATGTTCAGTGCCTTTCCAAAAAATCTTTTTTAGTTCTGCAATTGCTTCGGGGCTTGAGTGGGCCAGTATATTGGACAAACGGACGATCGATTCTTCCATTCCATCGATGGTTGGATGCAGTTCTGCGAAGAGGCCCTTTCTTTTTGCCCATTCGGCATTGCGCCACATCGTAGCATCAATGGCAAGATGACTGAAGGAAGCAACCCCGATTTTTCTCTCCACCGCCGGACCCACTACAAAGGGTCCTATGCCTATGGCCAGTTCGCTGAGTTTTACATCGGCACCTTCAACGGCTATCGCATAATCTGATGCTGCAACCAAACCTACTCCCCCTCCAACACATTTACCATGGATGCGCCCAATAATCAGTTTGGAAGATTTACGCATCGCATTGATCACATTGGCAAAGCCACTAAAAAATTGCAATCCCTGTTCTTTGTTTTTTATAGCTGATAGTTCGTCAAAGGACGCGCCGGCGCAGAAGGCTTTTTCCCCCGACGACCGTAAAATAATCACCCGCGTATCATCGTCGTTGGAAACACTATGGATTTCCTGCGCAAGTTCTTCAAGGATTTTTGATGGCAGGGAATTGCTTTTCGGATGGTGAAATTCAATGGTAGTTATGCCGTTGTGTGTTTGTGATTTTACGTAGCCCTGATTGTTATCGGTTATCATTTTGAATAGATTTTAGGCTAAGAGATAAAGAGGTTTAGGGAAGGAGGGAAAGAGTGGTTACAATCCTGTGTTGTTGAACATTCTGTTAAAGCCGTCTTTCATCCATGGCACATTGAAGTTGAGTAAAAATCCATTTTTTAAACCTGTTAATTTTAAATATATCATTACTGCCTAAGGTGCAAAACGATCAACGGATTTTATTGCTATTATCAATTTTTTTTCTACCATTAAATCATGTTGTATGCATCTTGAATGAGTAGCTTTTCGTAAAAGATAGGCATTAATCTTTGTCTTCGTACATCCAGACCTCTCTTGGATAGTTCATAATTTAAGCTTTCTTCATATACCTTCTCAAAGCATCCAGGTACTATCGTCCTGTGGGTTTTAATACAGGCATCCAAAACTATTTCCTGTCATAGCATTAATTTCCACACACTGATATTGTCTCAAACTAAAAGATAAATCAATTCAACGCAGCATTTTTTCTCCAATAGTTATCGCTGTTATCACCCCTTAATAAAAAAGTATACGTTAGTTGCTTTGCTTTTTCTCCTTCCCCCAATCTCCTTATCTATTAGCCCAATTTCTCAACCTTTCTTCCTCACCATCGTTAAAATAGTTGCAACGGCCACGGGTTCATTGGTTTCGTCAAACACTTCAACCAGCCATTTTACTATTCCTTTGGGAATATCGTTGTCATCCTTTTTTTCCTGCTGTATTTTTTCTTTACAGGTCAACTTCACACTTATAGTTGCACCCGCGTATACGGGTTTTAAAAACCTGCATTCCTCCAATCCATAATTCAACAACACAGGGCCTTTTTTAGCATCCACGAAGAGCCCTGCAGCTGCACTTAATATGAAATAGCCATGAGCGACCGGTTTTTCAAATAAGGTTCCTTCAAGCGAAGTATGATCGGTATGAGCATAAAAATGATCCCAGCTGACGTTGGCAAAATTTGTAATGTCTGCTTCGGTGATCGTGCGTTTATGTGTAAACAGGGTGTTTCCGATCTGCAGTTCCTCAAAATATTTCCGGAACGGATGTTTTTCATCCTCAGTGGTAGCTGCATTTGATTGATAAATATTTGTAACCGCCGTAATACTGGTAGGAGAACCCTGTATAGCGATCCGCTGCATATAGTGTTTAACGCCGCGGATGCCCCCCATTTCTTCACCGCCCCCTGCTCTTCCCGGCCCACCGTGCACAAGCATGGGTAACGGGGATCCATGCCCCGTGCTTTCTGTAGCCGACTGTTTGTTTAATATAAGTATCCGTCCATGATGAGTAGCTGCGCCGAGTACAAAATTTTTTATAAGGCGGTCATCGGTACTTACAATCGTACATACCAGTGATCCTTTGCCTTTGTTGGCCAGTGTGATGGATTCATCAGTTGTTTTATAGGGCATGATGGTGGAAACAGGGCCGAAGGCTTCCACCGTATGTGGCTCTTCACTTGTAAAAGGGGTTTCATTTTTTAACAGCAGTGGGCTCATAAAAGCACCGCGTTGCGCATCCGCATCTATAACCTCCACGCTGTCTAAAGAACCGTATACAATTTGTGAGGAAGCAAGCAATTTCTGAACTTCTGCCTTTACTTCTTTTCGCTGATCCGTTCCGGCAAGGGGTCCCATTTTTACTTTTTCATTTTCGGGATTTCCAATGGTGGTCTGAGCCAATGTTTTAGAGATTGCCAGCCATACGTCTTCCATCTTATTTTCGGGAACAAATATTCTTCGGATGGCCGTACATTTTTGACCGGCCTTGGCCGTCATTTCTCTTCT